>Ga0179593_1276852_pt1 | contig 10438 bp, 14 predicted proteins | sample CZODoug2_1_08_16_FD_185931 | JGI IMG/M metagenome (GOLD analysis project Ga0179593, IMG submission 185931) | Vadose zone soil fungal communities from Angelo Coast Range Reserve, California, USA - CZODoug2_1_08_16fungal (PacBio error correction) | ecosystem: Environmental > Terrestrial > Soil >... | reverse complement strand
TGTCCAACATTTCCTTCCCCACCCTCTTCCCTATCGTAATCTCCCCTTTTTTTTTCCTTCAGTGGCTGTTCCCCCCTTTTTTCCACCCCGTTTATGTCCCCCCTTCAGACCGGGTTAGTTAGGTGTCTGACGTATACTCTACACACCCCTTACTGGTTTCCCAAGTATCCTCCCCCCTCTCCCCCCCTTCGGTCCAGATAAAGGTTGATTTTTTTCTGTGTTATTTTTTTTTTTTATATATTCTTTTCTCCCTGCTGTACTGTTGGAATTTTCCCCCCCCTCCCTGTTTTTAATACGTTTTTTTCCAGCCATTCCACCTTCTTTTTATTTTGTTATATTATATTGTTTGTGCACTTGTGTGTCACTCTTGCTTTTTGGCTGGCATATGGGGCAATGAGGAACTCCCCACTGATTTAATAGTTTCCCTCATTTCCTTTCCTTTCGCACCTTCAAATAATACGATTCCTGTATTTTTTGCTGCACAAAGTTTAGTGAAACACGTTAATGATGGAGCCCGCGAACTTCCCTACGTACGTTTGTGCTGCGCCCCCCCCCCCGATCACGGGGTCTCCGATCTCCTGCTGGACGGCACGCGGATGCTAGCAAAGACGCATGAGTTGCATCTCGCCAAGCGGCGCGTCTCTCTTTGACTTCTCCCCTGGCCTGTGACAAAGTCCCCCGTAACTCTCTGTCAGGCATTCGTTTCCTTTTGTGAATACCGCCTGGGCTCATGATCTATTGTGGCTTGTACAGGGGCCTAATCCCCCGCCTCCTTCTTTTCTTTGAAAGGTCTTGTGCCGGCGCACGGTGGTCTTTTTTTCGATCACTCAGCCTCAAAGTTTCCTTCGCAACTCCTTTTTCTGAACTTGGCTTGGTTGTCTTTCCTTTTCCCCTCTGAGAAGACCCGTTCTGTTTTTCTTTCTTCAGCCCGAGGCGGTGCAAATAGGGTTTCTGGTCTGTGGTGCTACGATCTTCGTCATACGCACTCTTTCTTGGGGAGATGGACTCTTGTTTTGTGATCCCTCTCCCTTTTTGAGTCTTTTTTTTTTTTCGCCCTCCTCTTCTATTTTCTCGCGCCGATTTAGATGCACCTGTCACATTCTCAATGCGGGAAGTTTTTCCCCCTCTCAGCGGACTTTACCTTTCTTTGTATTGCTGAGCTCCCACACTTCTTGCCTTTCGTGCTTTTTCCCCCCACTGGCCCTACGCTCCAAAGCCCCAACGAAGCTGGTTCTAAAAAAACGTCTCCCTTTTCGCCACACTGTCTCCTCTCTTCTCCTCTCCTCAAGCGCCCATTAGCGACTCCATTTCTTAAATAGAACCCTTGTCCATTTTCTTCTCCTATGGCAAAACCCCCCCTCTTCTCTCGCTTCCTGGTTGGACTCCGTACTTACGCTCACCGCCGCCTGCTTCTCCCTACAAGCAATACCGGCTTCTCCTCCTCCACTCTTTTTCTTCATCCCGCAACCTCGATGATGTCCCCCCATCGCTCCAGCTACTTACTTTGTTTCTAGTTTTTGTTCACTTGAATACGTGAAGCCTTGAACTCTGGCAAAGGGTATTTTGACAGTCCTACTCGTATTGCCCCTTTTGTCTTCCCCCTCCTGATTTTTCCAGGTCTACTTTTGTTCCTTTCTGATCTCCGTAAACGGTTCAAACCCAAGCTTGAACTGCTGCCTTTCCTCCTCCCCCCTGTCCGAGAAATCACCTTTCACTTTAGCAAATACTGGCCTGTTTTTCGCAATTGTGTACCTCCCCTCTCCTACTTTTTTCTCGTAAAGTATGGTGCGCTACTCCCTCCTCCCCCACTCTCGCCGCCTGGTGAAGAAACCTTTCCGTATGTTCGCCTCTAGCCGCCGAATATGATTGTTTTAGTGAGGAACGTTGACTGTTTCCCCCGACCCGTTCGCTGTCACAGTTCTCCCCTCCTCCTGGCCTTTGTCAGTTGCGGAAATCGCGTTGAGGGTGCCATTCCGTTGCGAAGATAGTTCGCTACCGAATCATGACCCCTGGGTCCCTCTCAAGCGATTCGCGGTTGGAGTCACAGGCTCCGTATAATAGCCCCTATTTTTCTACTCATCTCTTCCAATCCTCCTTTTTATTTTTTTGTCTGATTTGATGAGGAGTCCCTAGTTCTAGACCGTGAATGGGGTCAAGCCCGACAGCCCCTTCCCCTTGACTCGCCCCATTATCTAAGAGGAGCCGTTTCAAAGTTGGTCTTTTTTTCTTCCAGTTGCCTCCAATTTCTTTTTTCCCCTTTGCTCCTTTACCATTTTTCCCCTTGAAGCCTGATGGTCCATTTCCTCCGTCTTTTTACCTCTTCCCCCTTTTCACATTTCTCCTTCTTCCTGGCGGCGAGATACGTGTTGTTTTCCTCTCTGTCCCTTTTTTTTTTCCGTCTCACTGCCTTCTTACTGGCTTTGTTAGTAGCTGTGGACAACCCTTTCCGGTATTACCGCCATCGGATCGTCCTTCTTCCTTCTTTTATCTCCTTAAAACCTATCCCCCTGAATCCTTTTCTTGTTCCTTTCTCCTTTCTGAAGTTTTTTAACGCCACTCCAGAGGTTTTTTGAAAGCAACCCAAGAAGTCCCAGTAGCCGCCCCCTCTCAAAGTCGTTTTCCCCGTTCCCCCCCCCCCCCCCCCCACCAAGGTTCAGTTCGATTCACTGCTTCTCTTGCTAAAGTCTCCCCATCGCTGCACTTCCTATCTTTCCAATTCCCCCGGCCTCACCTAGGTCTCCACCGTCCCCCTTCTCTGTCTTTTCTTTTTTCGAGGTGGCTCGACTCTTCGCCTATTGACGTTTCCCCTGAGGCATCATTTCTTTTTTCTGTACCTTGTTTCTCTTCTCCCTGCGGCGGTTTCTCTTTTTTTCCCCTCAGATTTTCGGCTCACCGGTTTTGCTTACTTTTCGGTCCGTCGTTTTTTTGGAGGAATTCCCCACCCTTCTCATTGCAGATGGAGCGTCCCTTCCCCTCCCTTGGCAGAGGTCGAGGTCTCCTTCTTTGAGCGAGCACCTTGGTGCGACAGTAGTCGTTTTTATTCTTGTACCTCTTCAGTGAGCCGGTGCCTTTGGTGCCCTCTGCTTCTCCCCCTTTTTTTTTTTTTTACTAGGAAATTACCAGCCGTCCCGTCTATGATCGGAAAAAGCAGCCTGCATCCCTTGTTCCAAAGGTCCTCTCGCCCTCTTGCCCACTATTTTCTTCGTCCCCTCCTAAAAATGATGTTCCCGACAGCGGTCTTCTCCCTCAAACCGCATTTTTTGTGCCCCAGTAGAGTATACTTGACACCATCTCCAATCAAGAAATCCTACCCGGCCTTCTTTCTCCCTCCCCCCCATCATATTAATTCTCCTACCTTTATACCGGCCCCCCACGCCTAGCCCCCTTCTTGATGGGAAACTTTAGCCCAGCTTTCAGTGATCCCCCTCTCTCCCCCCTCCCTCATTGTGAAAGGCCCAAATCCCTACGCCCCGATCGTCGGCTATAGAGTCCTGAACCTCTTAAAACTACAAAATTATCTCGTACACATACTCTGATTATCACCCACCTTAGATTCCCGAGATTGCCTCCTGTGTATTTAGTCAGCTTTCTCCGCCCATTCGACTCGCTCTCGTACCTCTTTTTCACTCTCCCCCCACTCGTGGCCCCCTTTTACCGTCTTTTGCTTCTTCACGATGCCCTCCCTCGAGACATTTCTTTCTAGTTCTTTTTCCCCTTGTTTTATTAGTTGGGATCATGATAGCATTTTTTTTTTTCGCGGCTCCTCCCAAGTGTTGTTCTTCCACCCCTTTTTCCCAAAGGCGTTTCCTAGGTGATGTGCGACCTCTTGTGTATTCAAGATGAACTTGTTTCCCATCATCCGATTCCCCCCCTCTCCCTTTTCGGCGGGAAGTGCCCACTTCTCGCCCCCTTTTTGTCGATGTACTGTTCCCCCTTTAAATCCTGTGCGGGATTCTGTACTTCCTTTCCCACCTCGTGCGAACCCCTTTTTTCTTTCTGTCCGTCGAGCTTGATTTTTCCTGTGTGACCTTTCTTTTTTTTTCGTCGATAAAGTCACCCACTACTCGGGTACTGATTTGACACCTATGGCCCCCACATAACCTTCCACTCCCTCTCTTCGTGAAAGCGATTCCTGACAGCTGGTTTCTTCCCCCCTCCAGCGGAAACTTTTCCGCCGCCCCTCTTCTTCCTTTGTCCTGTGAATGTTTTTTTTTCTTCTTTCGGTCCCGATATAGTTTTTCCCCCAGCCGGCAGAAGTCGACTTTCGTCCATTCTACCCCCTCTGATCCTTCCTTTCCCCCCTTCCCCATGCACAACCTCTTAGCCCTCCTTCTCCTCGAACCTACTCATAAATCGTGGAACCTGATTACCCCTCAAGTACTTTCTGAATCGCAGTGATGGTTCCGCAACTGCGCTCTTGTCCGGGTTCCTTTCCCTCTCTGCTTCCCAACGCGCCCGAGTCTGACAATGCCCCCTTTCCCATTCAAGGTGCTACTTTCACTTTGTTTCTTTTCGAGGAGTGTTGAAACACCCCACGTGCGCCCCTACTAGTTCTCTTGTTTCCCCCCCCCCCACGGCCCCCATTGAGAACCCTTCGTGTCCCTTCTTCTCTCCTCCCTGCCTTGAGCATGTGTTTGTCTTAAAGCATCCTCGAAGATCTTACCGCGCCTCCACCCCCCTCCCCTTGTTTCGATGATTGGAGATCTCATTGTGTGTCCCCCTTTTTGATGCGACTTGGCGTAATCACCACGATCATTTATCCTTCGATGCAGTTCATGTTCTAGGGTCATTCCATTACCGCTTCCTCCCTGCCCTTTCCGCATGATTTTTTTTTTGAAGAGTAACTTTCCGATCCTATCATCGGTTTTGTTAGAGTCTTTCTTTTCTGGATTGAATCCCCAACCCCGTAGCGACGGTTCCCCCTTTCTCCGTTTATTCTTGTTCACCTCATAATTCCCTGGTCGTGACGCTTAAGGATCTTTTCCTTTTCCCCAGTTTCTCCCCAAGTCGAGGTTTAAGCCAACTTTGCTCTAATCCCCAGCGACAAGTTTCGTCTTGTTGCTGCCGACAAAGTTTGACATACTCCCTTCCTCCCCCCCGATGATGCATTTTTTTTATCCTCCTTTTTCATTTTAGCGATTAGCAGGTGTGGCCTTAACAGCTAACGCCTTCCGGCGTTCCACGCAACCTTTCTTTCCCCCCCTTTGAAAACCGCAGCCACAGGAAGTACCTCCTTTCCCCCCTTCTTGTGTGTTTTTGATCCTTTGTCCTCGGGTCTCCGTTTTTTTCCAGTCGAGGATTCACCCTGCCCTCCTCTTAACCCCAAACTCAGTTCCTTCCACCATAGGGCCGGAATTAGTGCCCCAGAGCGGGTGAAAGAGATTCTGTCTCCGGTTCTATCTTCGATAATAGGTTGCATTATAGTTTTACCCCTCTCCCCCTGCTTCCCCCCCACGCTTTTTCGTTTTTCGAGTGGAATATGTGACCCTGTGCTTTCCGTTCGTTTGATAGAAGGGTCTTCCGCCCTTTCTTCCCCTTCTTCACGCATGAGGGGAGGACTTCCCTTTTCCTTCTTCAGTTCTTTTTCCAACACTGTAGTGACATATCTTGGCCCCAAATTTTTGGTTTACCTCTTTTGGGTGTCCCTCTTTTTCTGTTGTCTACCTCTTCTTAGACATCTTTCGCTGATTATACCCCAAAATAACGTTTAGTGCCAAATAAGTCCCCCATCCGTCCTCATTTTCCGGACGCTTTTTAGACCTGGTTTCTCCTCCCCCCCCCCCCTTTATCCCGCAGGATTTTAAGACTTCATTCCAACCCAAAGGTCACTTTTCCCTAAAGAGACTTTCCGTCTTTTTTAAGTGGTTCTTTTCTATGGGGCCTGATGGCCCTGAATTCAATTCTCTTTGCCATGCCGAGTCTCAATACATTCCCTACGCCCCTTTTTGATGCACCAAGGTTTCTCCCTTTTCACCCAGGGTCTCAACCCCTGGAGCGAGGTCTACTTTGACGGTCCGACCAACCGATTGTTTTTTCTCGAGTTTGTCTCGCTCCGGGGAAGGCTTTTTTATGTACTTTTTCCCTGTACTCGACAACTGATCTGAAGCCAATAGTGACCCCCCGCTGAGTACTACATTTTCTTTCCCTCCATTGTTCTGCATAGTCTCCCCCTCGGTCCTGCACTTGTATTCCTTTTGGATACCACGCCCGCCTTTTTCCCATCGCTCTTACAGTTTCTTTTTTTTCCCGGGGTAATTTCCAATAGCGGGAAGTTAGTTATCTGTCATTCCCCCGACCCTTCTGTTCGGTGTATCTTGAAGCTTCCTCCTCCAAAGCGGCTAAGGTCCATTCTGCAACATCAGTGAAATATCCGTATGTCTTGTTTTTTTCGTTTCTAAGGCAGATGACCGGTGATGAGGGTTTCATCCCGGCAGTCGCTTTCCCCCCTTTTGTCTGAGAGTTGCGCGGAGACTTCCTTTCTTTTTTCCCCCTTCCTTTGGCTGGATGTCTGTCTTCTCTCTTCGAACTATCACTTTTGAGTTTGTTCCCGCACGCTCAGTGTGATTCCTCGCGCGTTTTGATAATCTAGCCTTGCCTCCCTCTCCTAAAATTGTCCCTTCTCTTGTGCTCGGGTGGCGACCGTCTTTGTTAAGGACTCCGCTTATTTAGTGTTGTCCAGGGAAGGAGCCCCCCCCGAGTGCATCTGACTTTTTTACCCTTTTGATCATCGACGTCCTTCGTCCACCCTCACGAAATACCCCCTTTTCTAATTCCCCCTTCTTTCTCTTGCTGACAAGTCTCTCTTTCCTCTGGCCAATGCCGTATGGCCCTATATCCCTTTTTGCAACTCCTTACAGGGATTCGCCGTCCCCCTCGACCCTTCTGACCTTGAGATTCGGTTGTAATTTGCCGATACTCCCCCCTTCCCCACCCCTAGAGTCAAAATCCTCTTTTCTCGCCATCCTCGTCCACCAAGTTGAGCCTCTTCCACGTCTGACTCTATTCTCCCCACCTCTGAATGTATCAATTGTTTCTTTTCCTTTTCCTTTTTTTCCAGGTTTTTCCCGCCTGATTTGAAATATGCCCTGCGTGAATCGCTTTTTCCCTTCTTTTAACAAATCAGTCCCTCTTTTTCTCCCTGCAGCTGACCCGGGACTTGTCAATATTACGGGCAATTCCTTTGTCTTCCCCTCCCCCCGGGCTCCCCACCCAGACTGCCCCCCCCCGACGGTCTCTTTATAAACCATTCCTGAATTAATTAACTCTGCCAAGGGGCTCCTTGGATAGTTGGGGTCTCTCGCCCCCCTCCTCTCCGCCTAAGACTTTGTAACTGCTCCTTAACTTTTTCTTCTCCCTCGTGACGCCAATGCCCTTGTTGCCAACCCTTCCTGGCCGGACCAGGGCTTCCCGATCAACCTTTCTTTTGAGTCCACGTCTTTCCGCCGAATAGCTTTTCCGTCCTCCCTCCTCGTTCCAACGTAAGGCTTCAATGGACCTTTTCCGCCCTTGAAGCCGCTTGGGACCCAGGAAGTTTTGAATTTGAAGAATAGTTCCTTCAACTTTTCCTCTCCTGTGGAACGGAATACCGATCCCCGGTCAGCTCCCCCCCCTCTTTTTCAGTGAATGCTTTCATCCCCTGGCTTTTTCTTCTGAGGTTCCTCCTCTATATCTTCTAACTAGGTTGTTTGTATCTCTTCTACCCACTCTGTTGTAGAAGATGACTGGTTTTTTGTCCTAAGGGCATTCCCGTTTTTGAATCGCGCCTCGTAGAGGATCTGAGAACCGTTGTTTCATTCACTTCATTCCTAAGAGAGTTCTTCCCTGTTGCGCTTTTCCCCCCCCCCAAGTTGTGCTTGTGTCCCGTGGGATCTTTTCCCCTTTTCCCTCGGAACGTTTACTTTTCGGTCTTATCTTATGGCGGCTGAGCTCCATTTACTCACATCTTTTCCCTTTCTGCGGCCATTTCGCCCCCCCTTCGCGTAGTGTTTACGGCGTTGTCTGCGTCTTTTCCCCCCCATTCGCGTTCCGACGGTATCTTTGGTTTTGCAGGCTTGCTTTTAGCAAGACACCTCTTCCATGGTTTCGCCCTTTCCCTAGTGGGAATTAGATTAGTCTCGGGTTTTTCTCCCTACCTCAGGCGGTTTTTTTATGTGGGTTTTTCTAAGTTTATGGCCCTCACCTCCTAAGCCGTCCGGCGTCTCCTTTCAGTTCACAGTTGTTCATTGCTTATCCCGCGTAGCCCTTGTCCCAACTACAGTTTTACCATGTTTTTTCTCTCACCTGCATAGATCTCCTACCATCAAGGACTAAGAATAAATTCAATTATCTGTATCTTATGCTACCTCGCTTTCGTCTTTCTGCAGAACGCTTCCTTCGATTCTTTTTTCTTTTCTTATGTTCAGGTTCCCCCTATTTGTCTAAGCGAGTTATCCTGTAAGGGTTTTACGTTTACTCTTTCTCCCCATCTCCAAAAGTCCCTCTCATTCGGAGATCTGGTTAGCGTCCAGTAAAGAAATGTCAAGTTCTCTCCAGATTTTTCCTTATTCTTGAAGATTAGTTTCCTTCTCTGGAGCCCCTCCTCGACCTTGCCGAATCGAATAGAAATGCTTTTTGTCCGGATTCCCCTGCTTAGCCGAGTTGCGCACAGATTATAGAGTTTGTTTTAACCAGGCAATTGACACAGACTCCCTTCAAGTCCCGCTATTCGACCCTTTCCATGCGCTATTTGATTGCTTGATTTTCTTACTGTTATCCCTCGCTCTCCGCCCTTCTGGCTTTCCCCGAACTGTCCTCCTCCACATTCTCTTAGTGAGCAGCATCACAAGAGCTGGAAGTATGAATCCTGCCCAGTCCCTTACCTAACCCCCTTTCCCCCTGAACTACTATTTTTTCGACTCGTGTACCAACAGCATTCCGTCATCCCCAGCGACCCCCCAATTCCCGCGTCTTCCTTTTACTATTGCCTCGTTTTCCCCGCTCTTGCCTTTCCTGTAAAACGCCCGCGTGTCTCCTCCTTCCCCTGCCCCGCTAGGTATGATCCGTCCCCTTCCCCTTCTTCAACCTTCCCCCCCCAATGCGATAATACAATGTAGTCTGGTGTACCCCCACTTTTCCCTACTCCGACGAGAATTTCCCCTACGTTTTTTTTTTTTTTTGTCCTGTCCATATTTTGCAAGTCCGGATAGACTCACTTTATACTCGTTTCGCCCCTGACTTCCCCTTTTTCCCACTATTGGCTTTTCACTTTTCTCATTGCCCCTTTTTCCATCTTGTCCGAGACCTCGATGGCAAATGATCGTTGCTCTGCAAGTCCTCCCCTTTTTCCGCTCCGTACACTTGTTTCCCTGGTTCGTCATGCATGCATAAACAAATCGAAGGCGTAGGTTGATTTCTCTGGTCCTTTACGTTCTGCCCCCACTCTTTTTAAGGTTCCCCCAGTCCATCTACTCAAACATTCCGAGAAAAGTTTCAGTTCGTCTCCTCCCTTTTTCGAGTGGGTCCCTTGACTCTCCCCAGCCCTTTCTTTTGCTTTGACGTGTACCAAGTTGGGTCTCCACCGCACTGGCTAACAAATTGTCTTTTCACCGTAGAGTCTTGTCTTTTGGCGCTGCCTTCTTTTTGTTTGGTGAGACCTTGTAGCCCCTTCTTCGGAGGGTAAGCTTCGTTCGGACAATCTCGGCAACCTTCCACTCCATTCCCCGATCCCTCTCTTCTTATTTTGTTTTCCCTTCCCTTCCGGGACACGGTACGGTCCCATCCCCACTTTCCTTTTCTTTGTAGATGACTCGCGACCCCCCCCGCACCCCATCCGTTTCAAGGACCTCAGAGAGGCTGACATTTCTGTCCATCTCTCCCCTCTCGGCTGTCAACATTTTCCTCACTTCCCCCTTCACTTCTTTCCCAAACTATTAGTCGTCCCGTTCCCTCCACCATTTAATACCGCTTTTTCTTTCACCCGTGGTCTCGAACCTCCCGATCCATGGGGTGCCAGCAACCTGCTTTTTTCCTCCTTTTGCTTTCTTTTTCCTTTACTCTTTTACCCCACGCTTTTCTAGACCAAAAGATACGGTCCCTCCCTTTGAGATTCACCTTCTTTGCCTGCGTTTTTCTCCTCTTTTTTCCAAACCACACGTTGAGCCCCGCTTCTTCCTCCTTCCAAAACGTCCCCCAGTTTGTTACCTGTAGATTGTTTGATAGCCAGCCATTTTCCCGGAAGCCCGGTTTTTGGTCTTAAGATGTGATTTTTTTCCTTTTGATCCTCTTTTCGGCAGGAACCTCCGCCCCTTTCTCTTGAATAAGCCAGTGTATGTAATTGAGACTTCCCGTACATTTCCGACTGTCTCCTCCTTTCCCCTCTTTGCATTGAGTCTTCGCTCTCCCCTTTCATTTTCCACCCGGTTCCCCTTCCCGTTTTGGAAGATGGGAAAGTTTCCGTCGC
>Ga0179593_1679766_pt1 | contig 10439 bp, 11 predicted proteins | sample CZODoug2_1_08_16_FD_185931 | JGI IMG/M metagenome (GOLD analysis project Ga0179593, IMG submission 185931) | Vadose zone soil fungal communities from Angelo Coast Range Reserve, California, USA - CZODoug2_1_08_16fungal (PacBio error correction) | ecosystem: Environmental > Terrestrial > Soil >... | reverse complement strand
GCGTCCTGGCCCTTCCGTCGTTAGTTGTCGCCCCCTCGTTCAAACGTGGGGTTCATTGCTTCCTTGATTTACCTAATCATATAGCAATTTATCAAAGCTTCCGCCTCTTTTATGGTACGGATCCTGAACAGGAGAAACACTTTCTTCACCTTTGCCTTCCCCCAGCTATCTGCTCCAGAATTTCCCACAAAGTATACCTAAAATGCCCTGGGCGCTTTCTGATAGTTGACTACCCATCCCGTCACTTACCTCTCTTCGCCTTCAGACTCTTCGAGAGGAAGAGAAAACGGGTTAGTTGTAGGCCTCGTTTTCCTTGCGCTTTCTTCCCCCTATGTCAACTCTATTTTTTATTTCGTTAAACCAGACTCGGGACGGTTTAGTTACAGCTATTATTCATCTCCCCCCCTCTTTCTCGTTATTTCGCGATAGTAGGCGCTTGTTCTGGTTTTTTTTTTTCGTCGGCTTCTCCTTCTCGGTGCGGCTTTTTTAACATTTTTTCCCCCTTTTAATCTTCCGTAAGAACCACTTCGTTGAACTTAGAACCCTTTGAAGGCCTCTTCCCCTTTTTTTATATCTTGTTCTTTAATAGATAGCCGTTCAGCGCTTGTGACCGCCCTCAGGACTCCCCTCTTTTTTCCTTAACCTTTTCACGGTTTATCTACAGGGATACTAAGCGTCTACAACCTTTGGACGAGGTACATTTTCCGGACAAGCTTTTTTCCCCCCCCTCTTAATTTCCTCGTTTTCAGCGACGCGGCGTGCTTGACTGCCCCAAGCTCGTCTCTTTTTCCGCTTTTCTTTCCCCCCCCTCCCTGAAGTCTTTCAGCGCCCCTTCGATCAGTGGACCTTTGAACAGCCCCCCTCCTCCCTTCTGGCCCCCAGTCATTGTACCCAGAATTGCCAAGGCGGCCGGAGGAAGCTTCCACTCCCTGTTTTCTAAGGTCCCGCTTGGTTTTTCGTCATCCCCCCTGCGGTCGCAAGTGAGGCGCCGGGGTTCTACTGACTCATCCCGGCGTCCTGCCGGCGCCTATTGCCTTTCTGCTTCTTTCCCCCCTTTAAACCTCGCCGGCCTACCCTTGGTGGCTCGGTCAGTGTCCCGTCGTCGCATTGGCTTTTTCTTTATCCGCCCGCCTAGTGAAGTTGGGGGCTTTGTGAGCAAATGACTTTCCGAACACGCCCCCTTGCGTTCCTTCCCCCTCAATCAAGGATCTGCATACTTGAATGTCGCCCTTTGTGACTACGAGTAGAATTACAACTCGTATAGCCTTCTTTTAGTTCTCTTCTCAGGTTTTTTTTTGGGTCACTTCGCGAATGAACCGCGTAAAGTGAGGTCTTTTTTTTTTGGCCCCCACAGGAGGCTGGTCCTCCCCGGAGGTTGATTCCCGTCCCCCTTTCTGAGCCCTGCTCCCTTTGGTCTCTTAAGGGTAACATCGTTTAATCCGATACACGGGTCTGGCAATTCCCCCTTACTCTGTGCCCTTTTTTCTCTTTCCGTTGTTGTTTCTCTCTGTTTCAGTCCCAAAACTTCAAGTCCAACATAAAGTGAAGTTCCCCGGCCTTGGGATATCCGCCCCCCTTCCTCCTTTTCTCCCCCTTGTTTTTCTCAGGAATCCGTCCTTCGTCACGTGACCGTTGTCTCTTTCGGGCCTCGCACATCAGGACCTGGTTCCCCAATCCTTGCCCCCCTCTTTTCCTTTTTTGACGCGTTGAGATTGTCCCCTGGACCACACCGTCAATCGTCGTCGCCTTCCTCCCACGGCGCGCCTCGTTTTTTCCCTTTTTGTGGTCGCGGGGGCCTATTGCGAACACGAACGGCAGCCGATGTCCTTTTTGATCGTGCTTCGTCAACCATTCTTTTTTTTTTGTTCCATGGGACCGATGAAATGCAGCCATGGATAGGCCGCGGTACATTCTTCCGTACTTTTTCTGGCTTTTGCCTTTTTCTTCGGTGTCTTCCCCCTTCTGACAGAATAGGAACCCGTAGTATTTCCGCCGTTCCTCTCTGGTCATTAATCTAACTGATCGCAGACGACCCTACCAAGGCCGTTGGCGCACCGTCCGTCGATCGATTGCTTGACCTCTTCAACCCCTCGTTCCCTCAAATTAGACCCAGTATACTGGCCTAATTGAAGTCGCCCTAATCCTTTTTCTCTGCCTTTTTTTCCTGATCCGCCTTTCGCGTCTTCGCCTGCATTAATTTGGGCTCCCTCTGCGACTCCGCCGTTCCTTCTTTCCCTGCCCCGTGCGGATTACACTCCTTTACCTGTATCTAGTCACCAGGATGTCCATGCGGACCTTCGCATCTTCTCTTTTAGAAGGCCCCCTTCATCTTTGCCCTTAGCCTCCCAAAGGACCAAGCAGGTTACCGTTTTCTTTTTTTCTCATGTCTCCGACGGCCTGCAACCTTTCCGATTTACACCCCTTAAGCGAGGCCGCATGCTTTTGCGTGCTATTTCTGTTGTCGCGTTCTTGCCTTTTTTTATTTCCCCGGTGCCTCCCTTCCTGGCTTCACCCGAAACAGCCCACGCGGGCTCCGTGAATCGCGATTTCTTAAGGAAGGCACTCCTTTCCTTCCGAAACTAAAAGGAATTATTGTTCGTCGACTCACCCTCCCCACCGTCTCCCGTAATCGACGTTGCATATTTTTCAGCGCGCTTTCACCCAACCTTTTCCGCTCTTTAGCGCGTCAAATTACTCACCGTGCTCTTGTGATGCAACTCAAGACTACTCTTGCCTTTCCTTTTCCCCCCCCTTCTGCCTCCCTTCGGTGACATTCATCATTTTTACGAAAAACATGGGTTTATAATGGCCCCTCGGAACAGATCTCTTTTTAAGCTCTACTAGCTCTTCTTTCGATTTTTTTTGGCATCCTAGACTACCCCCTCGACTAGGGACCTAACCTTGGCCGAAGAATCCTTCGTTTCCTTCTTTCCGGAATTTTCCCTCCCTAGTCTAGCAGGGGCCACCCACTCCATTTCGCTTTCAAAACAGAAGGCGGGATGCCAAACTACGTCCTGTCTCCCCTTTTTCCCCTCAGGGCTGCCTGGCCAATTTTTTTTTTTCCCTTAATGTTGGTCTATCCGATGGCGATTGTCCGACGCTTTTCCATCCTTCTGTTGTTTACGAGCGATTCGGTCCCCCCCTTTTTTTCGCACCCCAAGCTTGTGAAAGTAAGATCATTGCCAGAGGTGACTACCCCGTGTCGGTCAAGACCAAGGACATTTTGTCGGATTATTCTTCTTTCCTTTTTTTTAGCTCCCCGCTGTCTTTTCTCTCGGGGTTTTTAAAAAGGGTCCTCGATAGAGGACTTCAGCACCCCGCAGACGGCCCCGGTCTATTTCCGGCCTCGACCTTTTCTTTACTCAGTCCTCACAGGCCCTTCCCTGACCCGCTCTTATCCCCCTTCACTGAGATACGTCATCGCCGCCCGACACGCCCTTTAAGTTATCCCTTCCTCCCCATTTTAACGGGCTGTGTCTGATGCCTGTTTCTCAATGTGGGCCCCCTCTTCCCCCTTGCTGACCCCATCGCAAAGGAGGCTTTGCCTCTCAATATCGTCGTTCTGAAGTTGCCATAGTCGTGGTCAAGTGTCCCCATTTTTGCGGATCTTCTTCTCCCTTCCCTTCCGACCTTTTCCCTCCCTTCCGGACAATGGGCCATGAGAAACCATTTTTTTGCATGATGCGTTTTCCCCGACGCGACCCCTCGTTTTTCCCAGCTTAATCCCCTTTTTTAAACTTCTTCTTGGTCTCTCCGCAAGCTGTTGATAATTTCGCATCCGCGCTTTCGGAAATTTTTACACCTCTGTAATAAACCTTATTTTTTATCTTTTTTAGCTGTCATCCCCTCCCCACCTTTCCGTATCTAAGTGGTTTTTATTTCCTAACCCTTCTCTGGTAGTTTACACGTTGATCTTCCCTGTTTCTTCGTTCCCGCCCTCCCGATCGTGGATCCGCCTTTTTCTGGGGTTTCTTTCTCGTAGTGCTCCAATCCGTCCCTTTTTTTTGAACCCCCCCTTGCTTCCTCGCGAACAGACTGTCCATAGCAAAATAGTCGTTTTGAAGACATTCTTTTTCGCGTCCTTCCTCGCGTCCCCCCCCCCCCCCCCCCCCCCCCCCCCCCCCCCCCCCCCCCCCCCCCCCCCTCCCCCCCCCCCCCCTCGGCTCCATCTATCCACGCGCCCCTTGCTCTTTTTCGCCGCTGGCCTTCCGGACAATTGGGCCCTCGTTCCATGGTTTATAAGCTGTTTGACCCCAATGTCCCGATTCTCCTTCTTCTCTTCCTTTCTGCGTGCTCTTTCCAAAGAGCTCCTCTTGGCGAGGGCCCACCCCTCCCTCAGGACCCTTGCGCGCCTCCAGCCCGCATCCTTCCCTCTCCTTGAGGGAAACTTAAGGGACACCTGCCCCCCCCCTTTTCCCTCGTCCAGGTCCTTTTTTCCGCTTCTCTCCCCCATATAAGAAGTTTTCTGACTTCGACGCTGGTCGCTTTTTCGCCAGATCTCCGGGCTTTCCATAGTCGCGTCCCTATCGTCTCCCTTTCTTTTACTTTCTCGTGCGTTTTTCCATAAGGTTGCTGGATGCTGACAAATTCCACTTAAACCCGATTGGCCGGCCAGCTCGCCGGCCCCTCGAGTCTTTGTACCGGCTCCCAAGGTTGAGGGACCTTCTGAAAGGATTTACCGACCCAAGAAACGTTTTAGTTCATACCGCCGATCCGGGTTTTCCTGTCTGGACTGTTAGCAAGCTTGCCGCGTAGGTGACACCATTCGCTTAGCAGTGACCGCCGTCTGTTTTCCTGGATTCGGGACCTTTTTCACTTTTCCGCTCCCCCCCCCGTGTCTCAAACCGGAGGGCTGGGGAGCCCAGCTCCTGGATTTTGCACGAAGCTCCTTCACCCGGATCTTCGGTTCTTTTCGCCACCTTTGGCTCTTCTAAGACTTGTATCCAGATACACGGCTCCGTTTTTTCTAACTCCGATTTCAAGTTTCTTGCTTTTTTAGTTATCTTTTTTTTCCCCTCTCCCCCCTTGTTGGAACCAAAAGACCAAAAGCACTTAATCACGCAAGGGAAAACTCCCCTGTATTTGTTGCCTCCTTTCTTTTCCCCTCTTAGGATGCCACTTTGAAGAAGGTTCAAAAAGAGCTTTCCCCCTCTCCCCCCCTTTTCGCTCTTCGTCTCCCCCTAAATTCATATGTTTCACGCCCCATCAGGTTGAATGCCCCCTTCACAGGCCACTCTTTTAAGCTGCTTTTCCTGTTCCCCGTCTTTTCTCTGTCGCCCCCCCTCGGTGGGAACGTCGTCGAGAGCGATGGTACCTACGATTGCCCAAGCTTTGTCCGAACGGTCTCATCATTTTCTCGATTTTCACTTAACAGGTGCGTGTTGATAACTCTCGAAAAATCCCTTTTGTTCCCTTCATTTTTCTGACATCTAATGAATGCCTCTTTTAGGAAGGAGCATCGGTTTACGGCTTGTGGCCAGCAGACCTTGGCCCCCCCCCTATTCTCACAGTCTCCCTGTCTCCCTGAGTTCATCCCGGCGCCTTGGCAATTGCCTGCGTTTACGACCGCCCGGCGATCTTCTCGAACCCCTCCATGAGACTCCCCCCTGCCGCTCCCACCCTTTTTTCCCCTCCCTATCCTGGACGTCCCTTGGGTAAAAAATCATTGGGAATGGAAGGGGCCCTGTTCTTTATGTGGTCACTTTCCCCCTGATCGGACGTCCCTCTTGCTCCATTTCTCAGCCCAAGCGTCGCGGAGTCAATCCGACCGTGCCCTGCGAGCCCCTTCCGGGATTCTTCACCAAAGCTTGATTTTCGGGAATTTCGATAAAAGAGCTTCAGATCCCCGCTCTGTATATTTCTTTCCCCCCCCCCTTAAAGTTTGTAATCGATGGCGCCCGAGCAGTTCCTAAATTTATCGCTCCCCCCTCCCAGGCCATATCCCCCCGACCGTCCTGGCTTTTGATCTAGTTTAAAAAGTCTGCTTTGCCCCCCCTTTCCCCTGAAAGGTTTTTTCCCCCCCCTTTCGGTCCTGACAGACGAAGAAACCCCCCCCAGACCAACCTGGCTCATCTCCCCCCCCTCTTAAAGGAACTCCTCCGATTTCGATCAAGTTAACTCCCCCGTTCCATCGAATTGCGCTCGAACCCCTCGACGTCCCCTCCTCCAAACAGAGCCGAGGACCCAGAATGAAACTCCTGTCCCCAGTCTCCTTCTATGCGCTCTTTTTCCCCGCATTTTCTCCTCCTCCCGTAGTGATGCTGAAAAACTATCCAGCCAGAGTTTTAAAGTTTCTTACTTCCCTTTTTTTTCAACCGCACCGTTACCCCTTTTGAAACCAAGGTTCTAATCGCGTCTTTCCACTGGGAACGATATTATTTCCTTCTTTCTTCCCTCTTGAGATCCCCTAGACCCTCGAGTTAAACTCTTCCCCCGACGATTGCACCGGAAGGACCACCCTGTTGAATCTCGGGAGCGATCCGTCCTTTGTATACCCATGCTTGAGAATGCCTGCTTTTGTTCTCGCCCACCTCTGGCCCCTTTTTTTGGATTCCCACTTCCCCGAGGCCCCTTTAATAAAGGTGTAGGTTGTTGCGGATGGGGCCCTTTAATCGACGTTCCGATGGTGGTTGCTATTCTTTTCCCCAATAATCTGTTTACGTCCTTCGGCAGATCCCACAGCGTTTTTCTCCTGGACGCGCCCGTTCTCCCCCTTGGCCTCGCAGCTGCTTTGAAGTCTTGATATCCGTTGCCCCTCTCCCTTTTCTTTCTACCCCTCCTTTTTTTTATTACGTGTTGTTGTTGAGCTGAAACCCGCGCATCCTCTTTTTTTCTTGACGGCGCTCTTTTCACGATTGCACCCTTATTTACTTCAGCAAGCTCGAGTTGACCTCTTTTCCCTTCTTGAGACCTTTATCCTTCGCTCAAAGCCCCGTTAGACGGACTAGCAATCGGAATCGGAAACCACCCGTTCTTTCCCCCATGCCTACGTCCTCTCCCTTTTCAACGTTTTTTCCTTTTCTCCCCCTGTATCCCTTTTCTCTGGTTTTGGTGCAAAGACTTCTTTAGCGAATTGTTTTCCACAAGCGCGACATTTTTCATGTTTCTTGGTCCCCTTTCTTTCCCCAGTCTCAAGGCTTTTGTTCATCCTCTGCCGTTTTTTTCCTGCGATGGGTCGATTGCCGCGAGATTTGCTCCCCCTGCCGGCGTTCTCCCGGTTTTTTTCCGTCTCCTCTACTCTCCTGAACTAAGTTTTTCTTTTTCTTTCAATTTCTCCCCCCATTTTCCTTATCTTTCGGTCCCGGAATTGCTATTCGCCCGTTTCCCTTTCATTTCTTTTGCTCCCTTTCCACCTTCTTCCTGTTCTTTCTATTCGCCCCTGTTGATCCACTTTGCGCATCAGGGCCCTCGTCGGAACTTACGACGTACTTTTACTCCCCTGTGTAGGAGTAGTGCATCGAGCTCCTACTCCCCTGCGACCCTTCTTGTCCTTTCTCTTTTTCCTTTTTTAGTTCCCATTCCCGTTTTCTTTCTGCATGGGCTGCCGTAGTTGAAACGATCTTTTTGCGTCGTTAACGAATTGATGCGCATTTCGGATCCCCCGTGTTTTTTTGGTCTTTGTCCCCGTTCGGTCACTTTTTTCACTGACCGCTTGGTGACCCAACCGCTGGCCGGCCATTCTTCCTCTTCAACTTCTCTCCTCCCCAAACTTTTTTTTTTTCCTGCCCCGTGGTGACTAGAGCTTTTCGTTCTCCGATGTGAAGACGGCCTTCTTCGAACTCTGAATGTTCCTACGGTCCATTAACCTTCCTCACTTTCCACACCTTCCCGGACTGACTTTGCGATTCGACCAGTACCGATTCTTTTCAGCTGACGCTTCTCTCCGGTTTTTTGACTTTCCCGCTTTTTTTCCAACCTTTGGTCAGGCTCCGAAGGATTTTTCTTCATGTTCTCCTTAGTCCCCCCCCCCGCCCTGACGCGGCTTCACCCTATGACCCTTCTTAATAAGGCGGAAGCGGATTGAGAATCCTTGTCGACCGAAAGAGTCCTACGCCCCCTTACGATATAGGGTAGGTCTCGCGCGCATTGTCTAAGGGATTCTCCTCAGCCGTTGCCTTTGCTTTTAATCGTTCGGACCATTTGTATGATGGAAGTCATCCCTCAACCCCCCTCTTCGTTCCCCAGCTCGTCTTTTCCTCTGATTCCCCTTACCAAGACAAATTTTACAAGGGCCGCGTGACTTTTCTTTTTTTTGCGCTTCCCTAAGAAACACCACTTGCCTCTTTTTTGACGCTTTCATCTTCCAGTTCCCCTCTTTGATCAGCCGTGACCTCCGCTCGCTTCGCCGTGCCCGCTTTTGGTCAGGGTCAAGGCTCCTGGGACGATTAGGTTCTCACCATTTCCCCGCCCTTGATTTTTGCCTTTTCTTGTCCCCCAGATACTTTCGGTATCGCCGAAGAGACCTTTTCACGGACCCTCTTGTTTTCCCGAGAACCACTGTTGGGTCCTTCTGAACCTTTTGTTTATTGGGGTCGGGTAGCCATGCCACTTTACCGTATTTGACTTTTGCTTTTCTTCCTTTCTCTCTTGTTTTATGTACCAGAACAAAGCTCATCAAGGAAATTGACCCCTAACAAGTGGATCGGGGCTAAAGATTTCCCTTTCCACCCTTTTCCTTTTCCCCCATCCTCTGACCTCCACCCTCGATTAGTTCACTAGGTCTATTGGTCATTCCTAGTCGACCCCCCCCCCTTTTCCTCGGGGTTTTTTTTTTCGACCCTTTTTTCCCCACCCAGACTCGGAGATGTATGGTACACCAAACCGTCATCCGCATTCATGACCCACGCCCGCGGTTCCCGTCCCTCCTTCTTTCCCCCCTCTGGCGAACTTTTTTTTTGGGGGTCCGACGGAGCAGCTGCCCGGGGATCGGCCCCTCTTTTACGAACCGTTCTTTTTTTTTCCCCCCATGTTTTCCCCCCCCCCTTAAAGCCCCTTGAGACATTTTTTTCTGATTCTTTTCCCCTCCCTCTGACCGGGCCGGACGGTTTTACATGACGTTTAGCATCCAACGTCGACAGTATTCTTATCTTCCGGCGTTTTTTTTCTACCCGTTGACTGCATACCTCGTCGTCACTGCGACGCTGTCCTCATCCGACTTGATCGGTCTTCTTCCTCCCCTTTTTCGATACTGCTCTTTTTGCCTAAATATCCGTCGAATGCCGAGTAACGAATCCTTCTCGTGGCTTCCCCTTTCAATTCTCTTTTCGGTAGATTTCTCGCGGTTCTTGCGCCGTCCTTGCGCGATGCCTCGCCTAAGGAGTTGTCGCCCGTTTTTTTTTTCGCCTGAGTTTGTGAGAAGCGCGAATGAATCCTGCTTTTCTTTTTATTTCCCTTTTCCCCGGATCTACTCTTTGTAGAATGAATTGCGATCTATTCAATGACCCTGCAGAATTTCCCCCGTTCTTTGCCTTTTTCTTTTCGGATTCGCGAAATCGAGCTTGCCACCCCGGAAACTCCGATGGCCCTGAATTTTTCTGTCTTTTCTTGCGTGTGTCCCATCTCTTCCCCTGGCAGGTCTTTGGACCTCCGTTTTTTTTTTTCCCGGCCCAAGAGATTAGGAAAGCCCGTCAAAAAACCTCCCCCGCTACCCAATTGCCCCCCGCAGTTCCCCTCCCTACGCTGTGAGCGTTTCCAGCTGCTCTTTCAGACGACCCTTTCCCCCCCCGGGGGCCCCCCTTTAGGACCAACGTATACTCGACCTCGACGTTGCCACTTAGGCCAGCTCCTTCCTTGCTTCACCTGTTTTTTTTTTTTTCTTTCTTACCTCCCCTGCGCGCGATGCTTTTTAATTACAGCCCCCCGTGTACTTATTAGATGTCTATATCCAGTCACCCTTTTAATGGATACTTTTCTTCGCAAAAAGAATTCTGTTTTCTCAGCGATAGCTTTTCCTTTGTTGACCGTCCATCCCCATGGTTTCATCATAAGCGACAAGATTTTAGGTAGGAAGCTTACCCATTGAGTAGATAGAGACCTCCAGCCCTTCCTTTTTTTTTCAGGCCCCTCTTCTTGTGACCCACTTTTCAGATCCCAAGGAAGAACGGCAGGATATTCTTCCGAGGCCGGCCGCTTTTCGGTACTGTTCTCAGGTTTTGCCCCCACCAGCACTTTCTCCACTCTTTTTTGTGCCCCTTTTTTGGCCTTCCAGTATTCTGAATCCAGGGAGACTGACCTTTTTGTTTTTTTAGATTTCAGTAATTTGTTGTCCCCCCTATTGTTTTTCCGTAGAAGAGTTTCACTCACTCGCACGTTTATGGTGATCTTGAGAATGGAGGAAGCCCCGTTTCTCTGTCTTTTTGTCGTCCTTTTTTCCCTAGCCTCTTGTACCTCTTCCCTTTGAAGCTGCTCTACGGTCAAGACCGGCAAGCGATCTCGGGAGT
>Ga0179593_1652812_pt1 | contig 10439 bp, 13 predicted proteins | sample CZODoug2_1_08_16_FD_185931 | JGI IMG/M metagenome (GOLD analysis project Ga0179593, IMG submission 185931) | Vadose zone soil fungal communities from Angelo Coast Range Reserve, California, USA - CZODoug2_1_08_16fungal (PacBio error correction) | ecosystem: Environmental > Terrestrial > Soil >... | reverse complement strand
CCTGCTCGGACGTCCTTTTGAGTCGCATCTTTCACCTGCTACGCATTTGTACCTTCGAAACGAACGTTTCCAGCACCTTCATTGTACTTTCTAGTCTCCCCTTCGTTAACCAAGTCAACTCCTCCCTTTTTTCCCTGGCCCGTTCCGGCCCTTCCGATAAGTATGTGTTTCGGTGGTGGGCTCTTTTCCCTTCCAGATCGCGCTTTTTTTCGCTTCTGCTCGGTGGGGATGCTCGCTTAGCAGCGAAATTCTACCTGATTTTCCCAATCATTCGACATTCGTTCCTCTATATTATTTTCCCACTCCTTACGCACCCCTGCCTCCCCCCTTTTGTATGTATCGCCTGTTTTTTTCAGATGATCGCGACGCGTTTTGATCGACTTGCCCTCTTTTCGTAGTCCGTGTGTAGAAAGGAGCGTTCTCCCAGCGACTTTCGCTGGCGGGAACTGGTTTTAGAAAAGATCCTTCATCTAAAGTCGAATTTTCACCCACTTGTGCAGGCTGGCCCGCCGACTATTTTGATATGATGTGCAGGAAAAGCGAACATGCCGCAATTCTCTAGGCTTAACCCAAGTCGTTGCAGAGCTTTTTCCGTTTTCAAAGGGGGGTTATCTCTCCTTTAGGTTCCGATTGCCTATTTCCCCCCCCATCAATGGATAGCCTCCATTTTTCGGCGGAGAGAACTCCCCGCCCTCTTTGCCTCTTATCCGTACTTCCCGTTTTCTATGACGCATCTGCGAGCAGGGGTTTTCTTGCATCGGTGACGTTCCTCTATGTACATCAGCGTTTTTTTTTCCTTTCACATTGCCAACTTCACAGGTCGAAGCTTCCTGCGGAGTTCGACTTTGTTTTTACTTCTTTTTCCCAGCCCTGCATTACCCCAAACCTTGCCGATGCAAATGAATCTTCTCGCTCGGCCTTCGGGCATCGTGCTCCCCTGATCTGTGTGCGATGCGGCTTTAAGGACCTAAAGCGAACCGGCTCTCCTGCGGAGAGGACAGGTGTATCCTTTTTCGCCACTTGCGTTTTTCTTCCACGGCTTCCCCTTTGATTTGAAGGTCCCTCCGTTGCAGAAGGTGTTGCAGCCGCAGGGGATTTCGTTCTTCAATCCGCTTTCTCCCTTTTTTCATGACTTTCCCCCCCCCTTTGAAGGAGGGGACCCCCAACTTTTTACCCCCCCCCTTTTTCTTTCTCACACGACCAAACTACGTTTTTTCGCAAGTGATTCTATCCTTTTTTTGGGGAACGCGTTCTCCGTCTTTACTCTTTTTTTGGACACCTTCGTTGTCGATTCAGAGATTCGCCCCTTTTTTGAAGTTTTTGGCATCCCCAGCTGTTTTGCCTTGAGAATTCTCGCCCCTAAATCAGAACTGATTTACTACGCCGGCCAGCCGCCCCTCCCGCCGCTTTTGCCAATTTTTTCCCTTTGATCGCAACCCCCGGAGGAGGCTCCTTCTAGGTTCGAAATGCCGTTTTCCCCCTCGTGCTTTCATGGTCGCCCCTTTTTCCACCCCGGTGGTTAGCTCCGAAGTCACGCAAGGTCGGATTTGCGACTTCCCTATACGGGCTCCCTTTTCTCTCGTGGAATCCTTTTTTTTCCCTCCTAATCTCGACCCTTAGAGGATTTCGCGGCTTTTTCTCAGGTCCGCAGCCCCTACGCCCTCTGCGTGACCCTTTCTTAGTCAGGAGAGGACATGACTTCGATTGCGCTCCTGAATTTTTAAGTCCTTTTTTGCTTCACCCGGTGGTCTCCCGTTTCCTCCCTACCCAATTCATTTTTTATAGCGTTGCCCTTCTCCTCCTCATGTAAGGGCTTACGAGTCACGATTCGCGACTTTCTGGATAGTCCTGATCTTTCCCTCTTGGTTTTCCCCTTTTCTTCCTTGATTCGGTCGTCCTCCTAGTTCCTTCCTTTTTTGCACCACGCGTGGCGAATTTTTCTTCGTCGCTTCTTTGCAATTTTCTGCCTTTTCTTACTTTAGACCCTGTCCGCGCTTTTGCTATATTTTGAAGGCGTCCATTTTCGGGCTAATACTCGGCATTCTTTTTTTTTGAAGGATACCCTCTTTTCCCCTTGATAATCCCGGTTTTCTCTCCCCTGACCCCTCCTTTTTTTTTATCCGGAACTGGTGGCGTCCCCTCTTTAGCCGAACGTTTGTCGGTCTTCTTTCATGCGGGGATCCTTCCTTTTGCCATCGGTAGTCCCCCTCCTTCGCTTTGATCGCAGAATCTTTCATCTTTTGCTCGTGGGTGGATTTTTTCCTCAGCGGGCGTTGGGGGTATTGTTTTTTCCAACCCATACCTACCCTCCCCGCTGTTTTTCGGGAATTTTTCTGGTCGTTTCCTTTTCTCTAGAACGCTCATTTTCTTTCTCCTTGTCCTTATGACGTGATGAAAGTTTTTCCTGCAGTCGACGATCGATCAATTTCCCTGCTCGAGGACATGAATGGCCGTCTTTTCGTCCTCGTTTTCAGTTCTCTTTCTTTTCCTCCTCCTTCCCTTTGTTTTTTTTTTTTACTTTGTACGCTGAAACTCATGACGATCCATTGTCGCCCCCCCTGTCCGAATAGCGACAGTGAGCGCTTCTTGTCGGACTGCTTTCACTTCCTCCTTCCTCAGTATTGACAGCATGAGCGTTCTTCTTCCCTCTTTTCATCACAATTCCCTATCCCTTATCCTTGTAGGGGGTCCCACCCAGCATCAATCACCCCCACAATTTTTCACTGACCCCCCCCCCCCCTAGCCAGCTTGCGGATTTCTCTCCCTCGGCGCGTTTTTTTTGAAAAGCAGCAGTCGGTTTCATCTCTCGTCCGACCACGTCCTTTCTTTCTGAGCTTTTCGCCACCCTCTTCCGGATATCCAGGTAGTTGGTCGTGTCGATAACACCGGGGTTTAGTGGCATCCGTTTTTTCAAGACCACCCATTCCTGTTTTTTCGCCGTCCTAACTTTGACTGGGCTTAGCCTCAAAATGATCCGTCCCCCTTCTTCTGACCACGGTATGTCGAATTTTCTAATTGCAAAGCCTTTCCCCCGCCGGCACCATTTCCGCCCTCTAATCTGCTGCTTTTTGCTTTTAGGAATCTTCTCCTTTTGCCCAGGTGTTTTCCCAGATAAGGACTATTCCCGAAGATGCCCATCCCCTCCCGAATAAGTTTTTCCCCCCCCCCCAAAGGTCTTTTTTTCCATCCCGCCACCTATACCGTTTTATTTGTGCGATTGGGATGGCCCCCAAACGGGTGACGGGCCGGCCTTCCTTTTCACCCGTCTTCTCCTCCCGCACTTCTGTCCTCCGAATTCCCCCGCGCGGCGCCGACTCATGATCGTTTAAAGAAAAGACCTCTGCGGCCCGTATTTACCTCGCAATTCCATTCGCGAGTCGATTTAGGTCTCCCGGCCCACCCTCCCCCGCCTCCGCCAGTGAGCCTTTTTCGAATATCACGACCTTTTTTTCGCGCCCTTCTCCTTCTCCCAATGTCCTCTTCCCCCTCCCTCTTTGAACCATGCGCAGTTGCCCTCTCTTAAGGTTGTGGCCTCTCTGATGCTCACCACCCGTTTTCTCACGCGGCAGGATGCAGACCCCTTCGAATGCTCTTATCTTTCGATCCTCAATCCTCGGATTGCCAGCTGGAAAGCGAGACGAGCTTACTTCCTCGACCTACCCGCCTTGACCCACGAAGGTTCGCAGTCAGACCTTGAACTTCCTCATGATATCCGCCCCAGATCCGTTGCGACGATGTTTCGAAGTCTCCAGGCGCTCTTTTTTGCTCTCCCTTTGTCGTTCCTTCTTCCCTCCTCCCCACCGCCCATTCATGCGCATTTCGAAAGAAATCCTGCGGCTTCGCTTCCCCCCCTTATGCAACGGCACATCCTGACTTATTCAGAGTCAATCCTTTTCCTTTTGCGAAATTCGCCGTGCCACCCTTTTTTCCTCTTGGTTCCCTCTCTCCCCTGTCGTTCCTTTGAATTGGTTCGCTTAGGTTTTTTCAGCGCAATCTCCGACCCTTGGATATCCGCTGCCCCTCCCCGCATTTTTTTCCTCCCTCTTCTTCTCCTTCATTCTCGAATATAGGTGGTGTTTTTTAAATGGCCGATCCGCCCCGAACACCCCCCGCCCGGCCTCCTCCTCCCTCTACCGCCCCCGCCGGAGATCGCGGCCTTTTTTTTTCAAATGTCCCCTTCCCTTCTGGTCCTGGCCTCCCGTCACCTAGCACAGGCGTTATGCGAGCCGGTTGCCTCCCTCGTGCGGAAGTCCTCCGTAACTATTTCCTCCGACTTTCGTTTTTCCCCATTTTCTCGCCTTCCCTCGTTAGGCGATCTTCCCCATAGGCCGATATTGCTTCTTCCCCGTCCACCGCGATTCCCCCCTCCCGGTCCCTTCGAATTTCTCGGCGACGATCTCTCTCGCGGTTCTGCCCGTCTATGGTTCCTCTGGAAGTGCTCACAGCCGCGGACTGCTGGCGCGGATGTGTGGTAAGGATCCCTGCTGACTTTTTCCCCCCGTTTTTTCTCGCTGGTTCCCCCCCCTCTCCGCGCGCGTTTTTTCAATCAGCCGTCTTCGAACGGCTTCCGGCGTCCTGTAGACCTCCCTCTAATATTGCAAACAGTCCCACTTTTCCCTCCCCCCCCCCCTCGTCGAGATCATCTTCCCCCTTTACCTACGCCTTATACTATTCAACACCGTTGATTCTTTGTTTTCCGCTTCTCGAGCCTCTCTTTTTCCGGTAGGATAGTCCATCAGGTCTCCCCCGTAGCGCGAGCAGCCCCTGCCTCCGCTGACGCCCCCACGAGCCTCCTCCGCCCCGCGCTGCATACCGCCGGAGCCGCCAACAGCTCTCGTGCGCTGTTCCCCTCCCCCCCCCCCCCTGTCCGGAACGTGTTGGACTCGTGCTTTTTCGGCCAGATTTCTTACTATCCATTCCCATGGAAGGGCTGGAATCCCGTTCAGTTTATTAGCGCTTTGTTTCACGAATGCGACTCCCCCCTAGCAATCCGGAGCCTCTTTCTTCCTTTCTTTTCCTCCCCTTTGTTTTTTTATATCGATCGGATTCGGTGGATCGTGTTTTTTTCCGAAAAAGAGTTGTGGGGAAGTAGCAATTTTTCCAAGGACCGGCTAAGTCCAAGAAACGGATTTTCCAGCCCTTAAATTGTACCGCTCATGTCGCATATGCCGGAAAGTCTGTCAATCCCCCTCTACCCCCCCCCCCACCCTTTTCTTTCATTCACGATACATTCTTTTTTCTTTCTTTTTTTTGTTCTCAGGCTTCTCGGTTTTTTCTTTTTCGATAGAGCGGTTGTCGCCTTGCTGGGGTCTGCGCGCTCGTTTCCTTTCCCTGATTTCCCGAGCTACCCCCATAATGTCTCCCTTATTTCCCGTCCTCCCCTAGAGCGAACCCTAGAAAAGATAGCAATTTTCTTTTTTATTCGTGCATTCGTCCTACCCCCCTTTGCGTTTCATGGGTGGCTCGAGTCGAATCGCCGGCATTTTTTTTCCTTCTAATGTGATGAATTTCCCTCTTCTTTCTTGAATGGTTTTTACCCTTTCTCCCAAGGGGAAATGTCATTGAACTCTTCTTGACCAACACATGTGGGAAATTTTCTCCCTTTTGTTCTTTTGTAAGATATCCTTTACCAGGACCAAAGTCAAGCATTCGACCTGGCGACCAAGTCCGTTCTTGCTTTACCCCCTTTCCTTCGTTATCGCTTCTGTTTTTTCCCTGTCGTCGGCCCCCCTCCTTAGGCTATGAGACCCACAAGGAATTCTCTCCCCAGTTTTTTTCTCGAGAACCCCCCGAAAACCCGCAGCTCCCTTTTTCCTCTCTCTTCCGAGTTTCCACTTGCTCTCCTTTGCCTTCTGAATCGGGCTTCACATTAAGACAGAATTTCCCAATTCAAGGCCGCCCTCTCCTGAAGAACTGTTATGCGTTTCTTCGTAGCCGTGCCCTTTCGTCGTTCCAGCTACTCGGTCCCTCGAAAAAATTTCGGGGCCAGATGCAACTCCTTTTTTCCGTCGACGCGCTGCTTTCATCTGCGCTTTCTCCTATTCGCCTATTTCTGGCCTTATCCTCTTGCGGGACAACGGGCTTCAGTATCCCACCGGAGCATGTTGCTGGCTAGATATGTCAGTTTTCCTCCCTTTTTGCACCCTTCGAGTGCGGCACGGCTTTTTGGGCAACTATGAAGGCTGACCTCCTGTGAATTGTTTCCCCTCCCGTAATGCGGCCTTTTTATTTCGTTCGAGGCTGGCCAATTTCCTTCCCTGAATGGCGGTTTTTAAGAGGATCCCTCTGACGACCACTTCCCCCCTTCGTGAATCTTTCCGTAGAACATACGGACCCGATCTGCCAGTTGCGTATTCTCACGTTTCCTCTCTTTTTTCTTGCCTTCGGTTTTTGCCACCTTTTGTGTTTTCTTTCCGTTTCCCGATCCCTCTTAGGAGAGATCCCGGTGCCAATCTTTTAGCTTTCCATTTTCTTTCTCTCGCCATGAACCCTTCATCCCTTTTTCCCTTTCACTACGCTCCTGCAGAGGACGCAGCCGTTTTTTTCTTATTCAAGCTTGATCCTCCCCTCCATCTGATTTTCCTCCTTTCAATGTTCCGCCCTTTCCGCTTGCGTTTTTTTTTAGAGATTTTTTTTTCCTCGTAAAGCAATTTTTCCTCTGGGGGGATTGTCGGTCCCCCGTCGGTTGAGCCGTTTGTCCCTTCAGTGAGACTTATGCGTTCGGCTGGAGCTGTTCAGCTGGCCCTCTTCCCAACTGCTGTTTTTACTGGACGATGTCTCTCCATTCCGTCGGGTTCCAAATCAAGGAGACGATTTTTTGTTATTCGTTCATGCTTCCCTGTCCCACGTGTGGTTTCTGTTCCCTCTTCCCATATCCTATCATTTTGCTTTTTTACGCATGACAGGAAGTCACTCTCTCGCGCTTGCTTTTTTTTGTGCAAGCTTCGATTCTCCTTCTGGCGCGCCACATTTTCAGGAGCGGAGTTCCCTTTCGTGAGCGCAGTATCTCGCCCCACTCTTTGGAGACATTTTCCGTTTTTTTTTTCTTCGCGTGATCATTCCTTGAGGGGGAAGAACCCCCCTTTGCAGAAGAGTTTGCCCTCTTTCCCCAGATAATGAGACTTTCCCCGAGGAGGATAATCCTCCGGTTATTAGCATGAATGGGCTGTTGTTCTGTATGCTTGCACGGATTACTGTTTTCTACCAGGTGCTCCCACCCCCTACCTTTAGAATCGGAACTTCCTCATGATGAACTTCGCCGACGTTTCCCTTCTTTCATTGAGGGGGCATTCCCCTTTATTTGCATTTTCTTCACCGCCGGCCGCGTTTATGCGATTTTTCCGCAATTGGGCTCGTTTTTCGAAGCGGCTTTGGGGGTGATGGATCCCTCCCTACCTCCCCGCTGCGTTCTGAGGTTTTTTTTTTTCTTGGCCGGTTCGTAGAACTCCTCCCCTTCCCCATTCCACTGCAGCAGGACTGCTGCCCTCTGCGGGAGGACGACACTCCATGCCCTTTCGCGAGATATTCAGGAAGCTTCGCGTCCCCGAGGGCGACCTGACTCTTTCTCTTCCTTTATCTCTCTTTCCTCCTCTCCCCGTTTGTTGTGTGATTTTTTTTTTCCTGTAAAAACTAATGAAGTCCATTGTCTCTTTTCCTCGAAGCGTTTTTTTTTTTTTTAGACTCTCTCTTTGAGCGATACTGCGAACTGGATGGTTTCTTCCACGCGCTTTATCACGTTCAGCATTCACGACGAGAGTTCGTAGCGACTCACCCCTATCCCGCGCAGAGGGGAGTTTCTTTCTTTTTCCCCAACCATCCCCCCCCCACCAGATTAGACAGCTATACTTTCTCCCCCCCGAGCCCCAGCTTGCGGCCCCCCAATCGGACGGAGGTGTTTTTTTTGCAAAATCCGCAGTCGGTCCCTCTTTCAGACCCAACATTTTTCCTCGGCAGATGCGTGCGCCCCCCCCGTCTTTTTTCCCTGTCGTTGGTGCATTATGAGAACAGTGGTCATCCCCTTTAGCTGTATCCTTCCCTCCCCCCCTTTTCAGGCCTGCTTAGATCCCTCCTCGGCTCGCTTCAACCCTTTCTTTCTGGGCCCAAAATTATTCTTTATGTAGAAGTCCTTCTTCTTCCCAGCAACCCAGTCTCCCCCTCCGAACCGCCGTCCCTCCCCCTCGTGGTTCCGAGTGCGTCCCCTCTCTTGTCATGTGAACTCCGCCTCCGTCATTTCTTTCGGAGACTAACAAGTTTCCCTGCACGACGCTGCAGCTTTTTCTCGTATTTCCCGTATGTTTTCCTTTATCGCACTCTATTACGCTCCGGATAGTGGGCGATGGGGAGGAATTTGTGACGCGGCCGGCCTCCCCCATCCCCTTGCTTCCTTTTTTCCCCCTTCATCTTAATTGTCAATTTGCTCCCCCCTCCTCATGATCCTGTCGACGTCCCAAAGAAGTGGAATTGAGCGGACTCTTCCTCCGGCGGAAATCCGCATCCTTCTCTCTTAGATTATTTCATTTTCCCCTTCCTCCGAAGCCAGTAGACCCTTTCCCCTAGGTCGCATATCCGTCTAATCGCCGTCAATGGCGACCTGACGTAGCCCCCTTCACCACCTCTTTCCCTGCAGGAATTCGCCCGCCTCTTTTGTGGCGACCTTTTTTTTTCAAAAGAGGATGACTTTGCGGCAGGGCTGCCGGACATGTCTTCTTCGACCCCTTATCAGTTTTTCCTTTCTCGCTAAACAATGCCCTTCCTGTCTGCCAGTTGTAACAAGAGCGCAGAAGCTTTCCGTTCCTCGACCCACGGACAGCCTTCACGCTGTTCCCAACCCCTCCTCACCAGCGATTCCTTTTTTTTTAACAACACCCCAAAGATCCACAACTGATTTTCTTCCCCCCTTCGCGACAAGATCTTCCGTAGTTGGTACATCCGGGGATCATCCCCCCTGGTATTTACACCCCAACAGAACTCCGCCTCATTCGCGGATGCCTCCTACCCCCCTGAGATTCGCTCCTCCCTTGCAAAACTTTTTTTCACTCCGTCGGGCGGACCTTTGACCCAGCAACCTTTCCCCGAACCAGCAGGCACCTTTATGGTTCAGCGTTTTTCTCTAAGCCTGTTTCTCCTCCGTTTCTCTAGGTCTGGAATCACCGTAAATAGAAAGCTGATGCCCGCCTTTTTCTTTTTTCTCGTTCTTTCCTCAATTTCCCTTCCGAATATAGGTGGTGTGGTTGGGTTCATTTTTTCCCTGGTGGAACGGGACGACCACTTTTTTCATGGAACGCTCCTCGTTTTTCCTTTTGAAGTTGGCAATTTCCATTTTGGTCTTGTGCCCTTTCCTCCTCTCAGCACCTGCGCCGAACCCCCTCTCTTCCCTGGTCACCCGTGAAAGATCGAGATGGGTTTCGGCCCCTCAACGGTGAGGCGATCCTTGGTTCGTTTTCCCCTATCTTCTGGCCTCTCTGACCCCCCTCACGACGGCCCTTTCAAAAGATATCGGTTCCTGCGGTCGAATGCGCTCGGCTTTTCTGGTCCTTTTTTTCTCTTTATTTCACCAAGGCATGCTTTTCTGAAAGAATTAACACATTTTCAGAGATACGGTTCTTCTTTTTAATGCGTTTTGAGCGATGGTTACCCCAGTACCAGCCCCTTTTCCATAGACAGTCAGCGTCTCCTGCTCCTTTTCGTGCGATTTCGAAATACCCTTTCTGCCACCGGCGAGCACTGCGGAGAGAGCCTCCAGGCGGAGAAGATTCCCACCCTTTGTTTGGCGGGACGCCGCGCCGATCCTTTTTACTGTGCGAAAGATTGTTTTTTTTTCAAGTTCAGGCCAACCCCCTTTTTTTTTTCTTTCTCTATGGTCAAACTTTTTCCTTCCCTCTCCTTCTGTCCCGGCGACCAACCGCTCCCCCCTCCGGCCTGCGCCTCGCCCACCTTTTTTGTCGCCTTTACTTCCTTTCCCTTCGGTAATCTGCCCGGTTTTCCCCGGCAGCTCGGCCATGAAGGTTTTCCCCAAGTACAATGGTCCTTGTCTTCGCGTCAACGTGCGGCGCAGTTGGTGGCCCCCCCTTTGCGTCCGGAGAGCTTTGATTCCTTATCTCTTCTTTTTTTGTTGAGAGAGATCATTCACCATGATCGGACGGCCCCCTTTGCCACGTTGTCTCTTTTTGAACGGCAAGGCACCCAACGGCGTTGAGTGGCCCATTGTAATGGGTATGTTACCTACTATGCCGGAAACGTCCACGCCTCTTAATCAGCGGCCACGTCCTTCCCCTTTCTTTTTTTTCCGCTTCTTTTCTCCTCTTTTTTTCTCTTTTCTTCTCCGCGCGACTTTTTTTTGAAAGAAGCGAGGTGTCCCGAGCCGAAATTTCTTGCGTCCTCTTCTTCTACCATTATCGTCCCTTCGCTTTCTCTTCTCCTTAACGCCTTCCGTGTGTCTT
>Ga0179593_1593559_pt1 | contig 10439 bp, 15 predicted proteins | sample CZODoug2_1_08_16_FD_185931 | JGI IMG/M metagenome (GOLD analysis project Ga0179593, IMG submission 185931) | Vadose zone soil fungal communities from Angelo Coast Range Reserve, California, USA - CZODoug2_1_08_16fungal (PacBio error correction) | ecosystem: Environmental > Terrestrial > Soil >... | reverse complement strand
CTCCCTCCCCTTTCCCTTGTCCTCTTCCTCTGTTTTTGATGGGTCTCATAAAGCTCACAAAAAGACCAATATGGACCCCCTCTTCCCTTTTTTTTTTCCCCTTTCTTTCCCTTTTTTCCTCTTCACTGCCGGGCTGAAGCGGCGTCGTTCTCGAAAAGGCGATTGAACTCATCTCTATCTCTTTTTTTTCTTTTCTTTTCTCTTTTCCCCTTTCCCTCTCTGAGCCCTCTCCATGTGTCGGAGCAGGAATTAATCGAGTCAGTGTCGCTGACATGACGCGATAGCTTCCTTTTTTTCCTTTCCTCCCCCCCTCCCTTCCCGGCCCCGTTTTCGCCGGCGTCGGACGCACACTGAAGATTGAAATGGAAAGGTTCTCTCCTTTTTTTTTTTTTTCTCCCCTATCTTTTCCCCCCTTCTCCTTTCTTTTCCCTCTCTCTTTTTTCCGGGGAAGAGTAGGAAAAAATCCTCTCACCCCCCCCTTCTTTTTTTTTCTTTTCCTTTTTCCTTCTTTGTATTGGACGGTGGAGAGGGATTCTTCCTTCCCCTTCCTTCTCTACTTTTTTGTCGAAGGGGGGTAAGAGGTGAAGGATGATAAGAGTCTCTCTCTTTTTTTTTTCTCTTCTTTTTCTCCTCTTCTTGATCTGCTTGTTCCTTGGCTTGTTCGGAGAACAGGGGAAGATGGAGTGGTAACGGCAGGCTCTTTTCTTCCCCCCCTTTTTTTTTTTTTTTTTTTCCCCTTACCTCTTACCAAAGATTTAGAATTTGTTTGTGCGGATTCTGAAAACGAAAAGGCTTTTTTTTCTTCTTTTTTTTCTTTCTTTTCCTCCTTCTTCCCTTCTTCCTTTTTTGCTCACTTTTTCGTAATGGAAAATTGTAGATGGATATGAATTAGGTTGAGGGTAATTCGGATTTTTTTCCTCTCCTCCTTTTCTTTCCCTTTTCCCTTCCTTCTTTTCCTCTTTTTCGTTTCGGCGGCAGGGGGTGTGTAGATATTGGAAGCGTGCGTCACGGGGGGCAGAGATTTTCTTTCCTTCTTTTTTATGGTCGGTGAACGATTGGCCCTCGCCTGCTACCGAGAAATTTCCCTTTTTTTTTTTTTTTCTTTCCCCTCTTCTTCCCCCTCTTTTTTCTCTTGCCCCCAGAACCTGTCCACGTAAATGTAGCGCGGAGTTCGATGTCGCAGCGAATGTGGACTCTCGTTCTTTCTCTTTTTCCCTCCTCTTTCTTCTTCTTCCTCTCTTTTTTTTTCCTTCTGGGCAGGTTTGTTGCCTTCGGCAGATTGACATTGATCTCTTCAAGGACAGGGAAAAGTGATGATGAGCTCCTTTTTTCTTTTTTCTTTCTTTCCTCTTCCCCCTCTCCTTTGCGTCTTGGGGCTGCGGCTTGAAGGACGGAGGAAGGTCATTATACATACCCAATACCATCTTTTCCTTCTTTTTTCTCCCCTTCCCCCCCCTTTTTTCCTTCTCCTGAACAGCCCGATTGCAGTAATGATAAAGCATAGCCGACGGTCAGGAGGAACTTATCGCTTTTCTTTCTTTTTTTTTTTTTTTTTACTTTCCTTCCTCTTCTTATTTTCTTCTGCTGGCATCGGCGGTTCGCTGAAGAGGAAAGGGTTGATACATTAGATGTGACGATGGAGCCCTATTTTTTTTTTCTTTTTGTCCTTTTTTCTTTCCCTTCCCCCTCCTCCCTTTTCTGTCTTCAGATGAGCAGCCGTGGAGAAGATGGTAGAAAGAGAAATCGGATAATGATTCCCCTTTCTTTCCTTTTCTTTTCCCTTCTTTCCCCTTCTTTTTCTGTGACCGAATTTTCCTCTACGTAGACAAGTTTTAGGTGAAGAGTTAAAACATTGCCGACGCTGCTGAGCGCCTACCACCTTCTTCTCCCCTTTCCCCCCTTTCCCCCCCCTTCTTCCCCCCCCCCAGTCCTTCATCGAGCCGCGTGGAAACGCTGCCTGGTCTGAAATGGATTCACCGGAAATACGGCCGTCGCCGCCTTTTCCTTTTTTTTTCTCTTCTCTCTTCTCTTCTTTTTTTTTTTTTTTTTTTTTTTTTTTTTTTGTCGTATCCGACGAATCGAGCGCGCGAAAGAGGAAGGCCTTCCCTTTTTCTTCTTTTTTTCTTTTTTTTTTTTCCTCTTTTCCCCCCCCCCTCTCCCGTTTAAGTAATAAGCCGGTGGAAAAACGGTGGCTTTGCCCATTGTGGAAAACTCACTTCTTTTTTTTCCCCTTTTTTTTTTTTTCTCTTTCCCCCCCCCCACCCCCCCCGCCCCCCCTTCCCCCCTTCTTTTCCTTCTTTTTTTTCTTTTTTCCTTCTCACGAAGTTCTTGACCAGCGGCGCAGCGGCTGAAGGAAGAGAAGAAGAGAAGGCGTTTCTGAGACGTCGGTCCTCTTTCCCTTTCCTTTTCTTTCCTTTTTTTTTTTTCTTTCTTTTCCCTTTTTTTTTTCCTTCCCCCAGCGAATTGATCACCTAGTCTCTGCAGAGAAAAAGACAGATAATAATAGGACAGCATGCACTTCCCTTTCTATTTTTTTTACCCTTTTTTCTTTCTTCTTGCTTTCCCCCCTCTCCTTTCCTCTTGACCCGTCTTCTGAGGCCTTGATAATGACTGCAATCGGTATGTTCGTCGCGCTTTTTTTTTTTCCCCTTTTCTCCCCCTTTTCTCCTCTTCTCCGGCGCCAAGATGGATTGGGGATGGAGAGGGGAACGTAGCAGGCCGTAAAGCCCAGCCCCGTCCCTCTTTTTTCTCCCCTTCTTTTTTTTTTTTCTTTCTCTTTTCCCCCCTCATCACGGGCCCTTGCCTTGAAGGAGATCAAGGTAATCTGAAGAAGGCAAGAAAACTGCCCCTCCTTTTTTTCCTCTTTTTTTTTTTTCTCCTTTCCCTTCTTCCCCTCCTCCCCCCTACGTCCACATCGCGACAGCGACTCGCGCTAAATGTAAGGGAAAGAGTTATGGTGCTTCTCCTTCTTCTCCTTTCCCCTCTTTCCCTTCTCTTATCAAAGGCGAGGCCAATCGTTCACCGACATAAAAATGACAGAAGTTGATAGACGTCATGTTGGTGGATGTTGGCATTTTTTTCCTTTTCTTCTTTTTTTTTTTTTTTCTTCTTCCCTTTCTTCCTTTATGCCCGGTGGATCGGCCCCACCATGCGGGCTATATCGTGAAGGAGGCCTCGAGAAAAGCAACTGACGTTCCCCTTCCTTTTTTCTCTCCCCTTTCTTCTTTTTTTTCCTCCCTCCACGTTGTTGCATAGCACGGAGCGTCCGCCCCTTGGACGCGACGTTAGTTGAGAGACAGCACAAAACAAATTAGACCTTTTTTCCTTCCTCCCTTTTTTCTTTTTTTTCCCTTTCTTTTCCCCCACCCAATCGTCCTGGCACGACGAAAAGCAAAGGAAACAGAAGATAAGAAGAGTGATCGCCCCTTTCTTTTTTTTTTTTTCTCTCTTTCTTTCCCCCTTCCTCTCCTCCCCTCTTCTCCGACTCAAGGTATCGCACTGTCCGTCTCAATAATTTGAAGGAGAGGAATCGGAAGATGAGCAGCACTCGACATTTCCCTTTTTTCCCCCTTTTTCCTTCTTTTTTCTTTTTCTCCTCCTTCCCTCTACGCCGGACGACCTCGCGGGATTGAGTAAAATCTACTATAGGCAGAAGGATGAAAGAAATAGGGAGTTTGGTCCCCTTTTTTTTCTTTTCCCTTTCTTTCCCCTTTCTTCCCGTTGCCCTTTGCCGCGGTGTTGATGGATAAATAAAGATCAACAAAAAGACCCCTTTTTTTTTTTTTCTTTTTTTTTTTTTTTTTTCTTTCCTTTTTCTTTTTTTTCCTTCTCTTTCCCTCTTTTCCCTTCACTGCCGGGCGAAGCGGCGTCCGTTATAGACTTCTTTTTCCTTCCCCCCTTCCTCCCTCTTCCGGCGTTGCAGAGTCGACAGCAGCTGAGCCATCGACATGTTTCTTCCTTCTCCTTTTCCTTTTTTTTTTTTTTTTTTTTTTCCCATAGTTGTTCTTGTATGGTTGAGCTGATGAGACCATCAACACAGAGGAAATGGAAAAGGTGTAGAAGGAGGGAGGACTTTCTCCCTTTCTTTCCCCCCTTTCATTCTTCCTCCTTCCTTCCCCCCCCTCGAGGTTTCTCAGGAGTTAGATGGAAGAATACGCAAAATGCTTGCAGTATCCAGCTCCTTTCCCCCCCCCTTCTTTCTTTTTTCTGAGTGCCTGCTCATAGTCACGATTCACGCCTCCTTCAAATGATTGAGACGGTACACTTTCTCCTCCTTCTTCTTTTTTTCTCTCTTTCCCTCCCGCCGCCCACTTACTCGCCGGAAAAGCCTCTGCCGGCCGTCATTAAATTGGAGATAACGGGAGATATGACTGTTCTTCTTTTCTTTTTTTTTTTCCCTTCTCCCTTCCCGGACATACCGGTTGGATGATTCATAATTACATCTTACCCAAAGATTCGAATGTTTGTGCCCTTTCCTTTTTTTTCCCTTTTTTTTCCCCCCCCTTTTTTCTCTTTCTCCCCCTTCGTTTTCTTGACGGAAACGATTTTCTTCCGTCCTCGGCTTTTGCAGGGGCAAGGGTTTGAGCCAATTTTAGTAATTGCAAACCTATTTCCCTTTTTTCTTTTTTTTCCCTTTTTTCCCCTCTTTTTTCTCTTCCTCCTCCTGCGGCGGCGGCGGAAGTAGTGAGGTGAGGCTTTCTTTTTTTTCCCTTTTCCTTTCTGTTTCTCTCTGTACACTATGGAATAGAATTTGCATACGCACATTGCCATATAATCTCTAGGGCGTTTTTTTTTTTCTCTCTTTTTTTTCCCTCCCTTTCTCCCTCTCTGCCTTTTCTTCTAATGTGGATTCGGGTTGCGGCTGGATTTGGCAGAGTTCGAAGCTCGGCCAGAAGAATATGGCTCTTTTCCCCTTTTCTTGTTTTTTTTCTTTTCTTTTCCTGCCCCCTTCCTCTTGACCCTGATCTCCTTCAAGGCCACGGGAACAGTTGATGATTGAAGATGAATCAAGAGCCTTTCTTCTTTTCTTCCTTTTCCCTTTTTCCTTTCTTTTCTTTTTCTCTCCTTCCGTCGACGGTCACTTTATCATACCCACAATCAAATTTGGAGCCGAGAGAAGATAGGAATGAAACTCTTTTCTTTATTTTTTCTCCTTCTCCTTTTCTCTCCCCTCCTTTTTTCCTTCCTTCCATTGCCTCTCCTAAGGTGTACAGGCGAAATTAGAGATGGAAGAAGACCGGCTCCTTTACTTTTTTTTTTTCCTCCTTCCTTTTTTTCCTTCCTTCCTCTTTCCTATTCTGTGAATCGCGGTTCCTGTGCAGCGACTCGGTGTAACATTTAGATGGTGAAGATGGCGACCGACAAGACGGGCTTTCTCCCCTCTTTTTTTTTTTTTCTTTTTTTTTTCTTTTTCCTTTTCCGAACTTCGTGATCATGATGAACCAAGTGAGCAGCGAAGTGGATCAACAGGAGGAGAAGGGCCCCCCTTTTTTTTTCCTTCTTTTTTCCCCTTTCCGCCCCGTGTGATCCGCTACTATTCGTGAGTTCCAAAAGCCAATGGAAAAGACCAAAAGTTTTTCCACGGCTTACCGTTTCTTTTTTCCCTTTTTTCCTTCCTCTTTCTCCCTTTCCCCCTTATTTTCTCCTTCTCGTTCGCGCGCTTAGATGGTAGGATACACTTCTTTCTTTTTTTTTTTTCTTCTTTCTTTTCTTTCTTTTCTTCTTTTCCTTTCTCTCCTTGCCGCGAACGAGTTGATGCGCTGCCGGGTTGCAGGTGACCGTTGCGGCCGACGGGACGTATTTTCCGGTGGTCCTCCTTTTTTCTCTTTTTTTTCCCTTTTTTCCCCCCCCTTTTCTTTCCCCTTTCTGTGGTAAACTCACTGAATAAGTAGCGACTCAGCAGCGGGGCGGAAAATGTTACTCGTCACTAAAAACTTGTCTTACGTAGAGTTCCTTTTCTTTTCTTTTTTTTTTTTCCCCTTTTTTCACGACGTTCTCGACCAGCGTCGACAGCGGCTGAAGGCCATAGAAAGAGAGAAGGAGTTCTTCCCCTTTTTCCTTTCTTTCCCTTCTTTTTTTTTTTCTCCCCTTCTTTTTTTTCCGTCCCTCGAATGGATCACGAGTCGTGCAGGAACAGCCGGATTGAAATAAATCGGCCGCATGCAGTCCTTCCCTTCTCTTCTTTCTTTCCTTTCCTTCATTTTTTTTTCCTTCTTCCTTCTCCCCCCTCTACTTTCGCCGGGACCCGTCGGCGAAGGAATTGATAATGACTGAAATCGGTCTGTTTTTTTTTTCTTCTCTCCCCTTTCTCTTTCTTCTCCCTTTTTCTTTTTCTGATAAGGACCGTCGCCGGCCGTAAAGCCCAGCCCCGCATCCGACCGCCTAGGAGTAAAGCCATGCAATGACTGCGAGCGCTTTCTTTTTCTTTTTTTTTCTTTTTCCCCCCTTTTCCCCCTCCCTTTTCTTGTCATTGAAAGGAGATCAAGGTCAATTGCCGAGGACCTTTCCTTTTTCTTCCCTATTCTCCGTCGACAATCCGGAGCCATCCCCTTTCCCCCTCTTTTATTTTCTTTTCCCCCCCTCCTTTTTCCATCTCCTCGCGACAGTACGTGGAAAGGTTCTGGTGCCGCGCAAGAAGATCGGATCCGATTTTTTTCCCTTTTCTTTTTTTTTTCCTTTTTCCCTCTTCTTTTTTTTTTTTTTCTCATTTTCCTTCCATCTCGCTGCCCCCAGTGAGCAAGATGTAAAGATAGAAAACACATGCGCCGACACCTCCCTTTTCTTTTTTTTTTTTTTTTCTTTCTTCTTTTTTTTTCCTCTTTCTTCTTCCCCTCTTCCCCGCAACTTAAGTTCAGTATCCAAGTCGACAAGTTTGCCAAGTACGAAAAAGTGGCGCAAACCCTTTTCCCCCTTTTTCTCCTTTTTCCCCCCCTTCTCCCTTTTTTCTATCACGCGCGGTGCCCCTGACGAGGACCGTTAGTTGAGAAGAAGAACCCCCCCCCCACCTTTTTTTCCCTTCTTCCTTTCTTCTTTTCCCCCCCCTTTCCCTTTCCTCCTCCCTGCCCCAGGAACAGCCGATCAGCCGAGTGATCGCCAGGAAATGACGTTCTCTTTTTTTTCCCCCTCTAAGTCACCCGCTGACCCCTTCGACAAGAAAACGATACTAACGAATTCCTTCTCCCCTTTCTCTTTTTTTCCCCCCCCAAGGAAGAGGAAGAGGAAAAGAAAAAACGTTTCCCTCCCTTTTCCTTTTCTCCTTCCTCTTTTTCTAATTCTTCACAGCGAACGCCGACGACATCGCGGTGATGAGTAAAAACTCCCTCCCTTCTCCCTTTTCTTTTCCCCCCCCCTCTCCCTTTTTTCCCTTTCAAGCTTGCAGGTGCGTACGAAGACGGCGACAAGGGGAAATGGACGCGTTTTTCTTTCTTTTCCTTTCTTTCCCCCCTTTTTTCTTCTTTCTCCCTTATTACGACACGGACTCGATGAATGCCGGCTCCGAATAATGGAGATGCTCAGCTGCTGGGAAGAGCACTGCCGTTCCCCTTTCTTTTTTTTTTTTTCTCTCTCTCTCTTCCTTTCCTCCTTCTCTCCCTACGCCGCTTCGCCCGGCCAGTGAAGAGTCAGAAAAGCAGATGAGCATCTACATGTCCCTTTTTTTTTCCCCCCTCCTTTCCCTTCTTTCTTCTCTTTTCCTTCCTTACGCTCGATGCGCAGAAGAGGTTACAAATAGTTGGTCTTGTTGGTGAGCTTCCTTCCCCCCCCCCCCTCTCCCTCCCCACTTAATCTGAACTTGAACAGGTTCTAATTGGGTGCTTAAAGAAGTGAGGGCGGACGAGCTCTTTCTTTCTTTTCCTCTCCTTTTTTCCCTTTTTTTCTCCTTCGTCCACGCTTTCAGTAATCACGAAGTTGTGTAATGCTGATTGAAGGCCTCTTCCTTTTTTTTTTTTTTTTTCTTTCCTTCCGCTCATAGACCTGATCCGCCATCATTCAAATGATGAGAAGGAAATTGGAGAAGACCTGAAATCCGTTCCTCCTTTTCTTTTTTTTCTTTTTTTCCCTTTTTTTTTTTTCTCTTTTTCTCTTCCCGGCTGATCTGCTGTTCCTGGGCATTGGAGGAGGGAAAGAAAGTGGTTCCTCCTTTTTCTTTTTTCCCTTTCTCCCCTCTTTTTCTTTTCTTCCCTCACTTTACCTCTTACCCACAGATTTCGAATTTGTTTGTGCGGCTTTCTCAATTTTTTTTTTTTTTTTTTTTTTTCTTTTCCCCCTCTTCATCCCCCGGCTTTGCAGTTCGGCCAGGGTTGCGACACTTTGTAGTAATTGGAAAAATTGGGTAGGACTTTTCCCTCTTTTTTTTCCCTCCTCATCTCTATCCTCTTTTTCCCTCTTTTCCTGCGCGGCGGCGGAAACGTAGTCGGTGGACGGAGAAGGGGGTTGTAGATATGAAAGGCGTGCGTAAAGGGGCGTCCCCATTTTCCTCCCTTTTTCTTTCCCCCTCTTTCTCCCCCTTTCTTCCTCCCCTCTCCCTCTTAAATCTCTAGGGCGCTTCGACGGGGTGAAGCGGTTGAGGTCAGGAAAGACAACTTTCCCTTTTTTCCTTTCTTTCTTTCCCTCTTTTTTCTTTTCTCCCTCTTTTTCCTCCTCTCGGCCAGAAGCCGCATCAACCAAAAACATGATAGGCAACCTCTTTCCTTTTCTCTCCCTCTTTCCTTTTCTCTTCCCCTTCCCCTTTCCCCCTTTGATGATGAAGATGATCAAGAGACACCAACATGACGTCGACGAGAGGGTAACGTGATGTCCTCCCCTTTCTTTTTTTTTTTTTCTTCTTCCCCTCCTTCCTTCTCCTTCCCCCATCCCATTCTTGGCGCAGGAGATCAGTAGGAATGCCAAATAAGGGTGAAGTGGCTGACGTCCTTTTTCTTCCCCCCCCCACTTTTTCCCCTTCGACGAACAACGATTGCAGTCATGATCAAGGCATAGCCGACTTTTCCCCCTTCTTCCCTTTTTTTCCTCCCCTTCCTCCGCACGGCGCGGTGAACACACCGCGAGAGCACAGGCAGTCCGCCTGAATTTTTTTTTTTTTTTTTCTCCCTTTTCTCCTTTCTTCCTTCTTCCCTCCCCTTTCTTCCAGGGCGCTGAACCCGGAAGGATTGATGTGCCTTTCAACCTTCACGAGCGCCTCTTCCTTTCTTTTTTTTTTTCCTTCTCCCCCTCTTTCTCTTGTCCTACCTTTGCTTCCCCTTAAACCGTGGATAAGAGACCAAGGCCAAAAGGATTTCAACGGTAGTCCTGGCCTCTTTCTTTTCTTTCCCCCCCTCCCCTTTTTTTTCCACCGGCTAAAAGTAGGCTTTTTTTTCTCTTTTTTTCTTTTCCTTCTCCCCCTTCCCCCTTTCTTCCCCCCCCCCCTCCGCAACGGGTCACCTGCACCGTGCAGAGGCCTTCCTCGTTCGCGCGCTTCGATCGTCCGTATACCACTTCCTCCCCCCTTTTCTCTTCTTTCCTTCTTCTTCCCCCTCCTCCCTTTTTCCTTTTCCCCGTTGCTGCCGACGCCGTAGTTCCGGGAATCCATTCAGACAAGCAGCGGTGTTCGCGGATAGATGAAGCTTTTTTCTTTCTTCTTCCTTCTTCTTTTTTTCCCCCCCTCCCCCTCTTTCTCTCTTTTCTAAATGTTTACTCTGCACTAAAATGTCTAAGTAGAGAAATAGCGTACATGTCAGAGACTACAGTTGAAAATTTTTTTTTTTCTTTTTCTCCCTTTCCCCTTTCTCCAGCGGCCTTGCAGGGCCATCGAAGCAGAGAAAGGAGTATGGGACGTCGGAAGCTTGAAAGAGAGAATAGGGGAAGTGGAAAGGCCCCCTCTTTCTTCCCTTCTCTTGCTTCTCCCCATTTCCCTTCCCCAGCGAATGGATCAACCGAGTCGCTGAAGAGAAAAAGAAGAGGAAGAAGAGGAAGAAGGCATTCTCCCCTTTTCTCACTCTTTTTCTTTCTTCCCCCTTTTTTGTGTCATCATAACGCAATGCTAGAAAGAAGCGCGTCCGGTCGGCGTAAATAGAGAAGGTAGAAGGAACCGTTCCTCCTTTCCTCCCTTTTTTTTTCCCTTTCTCTTTCTCCCCCCAAGAATATGCAGGAAAGAAGAAGACAATGAACAATGAGGTGAATGATATATGATATCGGTCCCTTTTCCTTTTTTCTCTCTTTTTCGCCCTTTTTTTTTTTCTTTGCTCGTTCTTTTTTTTTTTTTTTTTTTTTCTGGACATCAACGTGACGCCTATCGTCGACGTCATGGTGGTCTCTTGATCATCTTCATTTTCTCTTTCTTTCCCTTCTTTCTTTTCCCTCTCCCCTCTTCCTACAAATCCGGAGCCATCTATTGGAAACACCAAGCTGTTTGCAGAGACAGGATGCGATTAGGACGAGCTTTTCTTCCTCTTTTTTTTTTTTTT
>Ga0179593_1576088_pt1 | contig 10439 bp, 6 predicted proteins | sample CZODoug2_1_08_16_FD_185931 | JGI IMG/M metagenome (GOLD analysis project Ga0179593, IMG submission 185931) | Vadose zone soil fungal communities from Angelo Coast Range Reserve, California, USA - CZODoug2_1_08_16fungal (PacBio error correction) | ecosystem: Environmental > Terrestrial > Soil >... | reverse complement strand
GGCGTTTTGGATCCCCTCCTTTTTTGAGTGGGATGTCCCCTCTTGGAAATTTGCATCCTTTTCCACCCTACTTGTACTTTCGAAAGTAAGTAACCCAAGAGGCCTTAGCCCCCCAGCGAATCCTCCAATTTATCACGTCTCGTTTCCCCGACCCCTCCCTCCTCTCCCAACCCAGGCCATTTCGAACTCCCTTAGAACTGAAGGGACGTACCAGCTTCTTCCTCTTCTTGAAGCGGAGGGCCTTCCTCACTCCTTCCCCCTTATCGCCCCCGCAAAAATAAGCGTGCCCCTTTGTGTGTTGAGATAGTGATTTGTTTATTTATTTTTTGGTTTTGTAGGCCCTTGTCTTTTAGGTCCGCTCTTTACTCAGGTCTCAATCGGCCCTCCGCGCGACTCCTCGTACCGGTGATAGTTCTTTCTGTGCCCAATCTTTTTTTCAGGGAACTCTAAAGCGACAAGGTTTTTGCTCCAAGTTTTCTCTTCTTTTTCTGTCCTTTCTTCCTTTTCGGGTTTTCTTTTTTTCCTCAATGCCCTCTAATCTAGCGTTCACCTGTCTGAACGTCTCTCTTTCATGCCCGTCACTGAATGACACTCCACCATTTTTAAAGTCTGCTGGTTTTTTTCTTCCCGGAGGTTGGCGCTTATCGAGCTGCCTTTTTTTTGCGAAGTTATGCCTTGGCCAGGCTTTCTTCTCGGTTGCTACTTCGAAACGGGCACGCTTTTTCTGCTACCACCACAAGAACCATGGCAGTGAACCATACTTTTTGTTGGACTTCCTTTGACGTCGCCTTTTCTCGATATCATGCTTTTTCTCTCCTCACCGACCCCCTCGGAAGCGCGACAAGCTCTAGACCCCCTTCCCGCATTTTTCCAAAGCTCTCTTGCACCGTCCCCAGGTGTTTTCAGTTCCTTATCATTGTGGTTCTCCCTTCTCCATCTGAACACTCTTGCGCAGCCACGCGGCGCTCCTATCAGGAGTAGGTGACACGGTGTAGACGAGGAAGTAGACGTCCCCTCCGATTCAGAGTAAGGTTTCCTGTCAAGTTGTTTTCGTTCCTCGGAAGCTCAGCATGGACCGCCCCCCCTTCCCCCTCACGCACTGGCGCACGGATGGAAGGCATCGAAACCCCTTCCCAGGTTTCCGAAACAGGGCCAGAATGCGGGTTCTTTCTTCCTATGCCGGGTTTTTCCCCTCCTAGCCTTACTCGGTCAACCTTTTTCCGTCGACGGTCGCTGCTCCCCCTTCCGCCCCAAGGGTACAAGCTTGTCTTAGGGGACCCATTTCCCCCCCCACTTTTTTTGTCTTCTTGGACTTTTCCTGCTCGGCCACCTTGAAGGTAGTTCTTTCGTAGCCCTCCCGTGTTTCCGTTTTCCCGGCTTACTGGGAGTTTTCACCCCCAAGAATTTCCTAAGGGGTGGATGTATTTGGGATTCGTTTCTCCTCTAAGTTTTTTTGCCGATGGATATCCCCTTAACTCACGGCCGGCTCTTCTTCACGCAAGATACCCGAGAAGGTGATTTTTTAGTTTTTTCCTGTTCTTCTTTAGATTTCCCTTTGATTTTTCCCTGTGGAATGGTCTGCCCCCCCCCGCCCTACCAGAGGGGAAGCTTTCCCTCCTTCCCGGAAATTTATGGAATTTTCAGGATTGTGCTAACGGGAGCACCCTTTGCTCTTTTTACCGATTTCTTCTGATGCCGAAACAGGGGCTCATCGATTGCATTTTTTCTCCTGCTACGGTTGAAATTTTTCTATCTTACTATAAGTTGTTTGTGTTTATCTCTTTCTTTTTAGACACTCTGGAGCCCAACCCTTTTTTCAGGTTGCCCCCTTTTTCTCTCATCGACCCTTTCAGAAGAGGTGGCAATGCCGAGGAGCCCCTCCTCCCTCCTCCATCCAGTTTGCCCGCTGGCGGCGTTGTCCGGGTCGCCTTTGTGTGACGGGAACACCCTTTTTGCCTAGCGCCGACAAAGCTTCGATATTGCACACAGTTCCCACAGTCACCTTTCTCTTGCGTCTCATCAGCCCCCCTTGCATCTCCTGGAAAGTAGGTTTCGGTTTTTTTACACCTCCCCCCGCCTTGGTTCTAGAGGAATGAAACGCCTCCCAAGCGAGTCCGTTCGCCCCTTTTTTTCCTGAGCAGGGATGACCCCTTTTCTCCTTTACCGAACGAACTTGCACGGTGGACCGGCGGGCATCGCCTTTTTACGTTAGGTTCGCCGCTGTAACCTTCAACTTGTGAAAAGCCTTTTCGGAGGCCCCTCTTCATTTCTTTTGTCGACGTTCCGTAGGCTTCTAGGAGTCTCCAGGCCCCGACCTTTTTTTTTTTTCTTCACTTCCCCCGTAGCTTAGGAAAGGTTTTTTGATATTTTATGACTAGAGGTTTCACCTCAGTTCCCTTTCTTTCTGCGATGTTTCTCAGATCGCTTCTTTTCCCCGCCCCCAAATTACAGGAGTTCAGGACTGTTGATTCTTTTGGTTAGGCCCTTAGGTTGCACCGTGTTTCCACCTCCTGCATCCTTTTTTTTTTTCTCTCTGTACAAATTGTTTTTCTGTGGCGCGACGGTCTGACAAAGCGGCTGATTAGTCCCCCCTGTAACGGTGCCTCATAGCGGGGACGGACTCTTTGTTTTCAGTTGTAGTGAGATTGAGAGTTCTCAGTCTCTCAGTTCTTGTAACGATCTCTTCGCAGCGTTCTTTTCTGCTCGACCCCCAAGGGCGCCTTGTGAGATCTTCCGGCCAGTGATTGTTTTTGGCGCGGAGTTCTCTGAAGAGGGAAGATTTGCGGCCGTTCATGACTCTGCTTCACTTTCTGGCCCGAATCGCCTTTTGGATAACTCCTCCCGCCCGAGAGGGCAAAGCCAGGCGACCCACATACCCCCTCCCCGAGGAGACCTTTGTTATCGTTTGTCCAATGGTTTTTTTCCTGATTTCTTCCCTCCCAAGTTAGAAGGGGCTTAAGTTGGCGCGTCCCGTCTGGCAGAGGGAGGGATCAGCCTCCTGACGCTTTCGAGGAAGTTTTGTTTTGTGTTCCACCCTTTTTTCGACTTTGCCGTTCCGAATCGCGTCTTGGCTTCCATAAAAGAAATAAACGTCTCTCCTTTTTTAGGACGATCGCTCCCTTTCTTCCCTGTCACCCCCGTGACGTAGGGGTCTACTTTTTGTTTACAGGGGTGGTAAAATAAGCGCTTTTTCCTGTTCGCTTTGTAGGCGGTTCCCTCCCCTTTAAAACCCCGGCGTCCCTTCTCTGACAAGTCGTTTTTTTCTCCTCCTCGAAGGTGGCGCAGGCCACAGGCAGGAAGGGTACGGGCTCCCTTCCCCTGGCCGCCCAGGAGAAGTTTTTCCAGTTTCCCTCGGCTTAGCTTGGAAATCCTTTTTAATTTCGCGCGTTGGTCTTTGGCCAATCGAGGATACTTTACTCCCGATGGTCACGCCGCCAAACCCGCCATTCTAGTTGTTCGCTTCTTTTTTTCTTTTGTTGCGGACCTGTTCCTTTTCTGTGGGCGTTGCTATGACCTCGAGCATTGTCCCGGCAGATCATGCACTGTTGTACACCCCACTATTTGCAAGAATCCATTAGGAACTCTTCCCCTTCTCCTTTACTTTCCCCGACGGAATCCAGTCCTGCCTGTCGACCCCCGTCCTGCCGTTTCATGCGCCACTCCTTCGACCCCTTACGGTCATTTTGGGGAGCGAACCACCTCAGAGTCTTTTCAGGGATGAGTTTGGGATTTCCCCTTGACGCCCTTCCATACTCTAAACCCCGCAATCCCATAGCAGATGCCCACCTTCTCAGCCGGAGCCAGACTGTAACCCCTAAAATTACCAAGTTCGTTTTTCTTACGCCCTCCTCCCTTGCCCCTCCATGAATTTTGTGACATTTCAGCTCCGCGTGATCGAGTAAAGGCGCTCTTCCCTTTCTCGCAGGAACAGAGAGGCGTTCATTTTCTAAATGAATAGGTTTCGAAAAGTTCCCTTTCCCGCGTCCCGATCCCTTCCGTAAGTCCCATTCGGGCTGATTGACCTCCCTCCCCCATATAGCTAAAATGTCTGACCTGCCCGGTCTCGTTCTTTCGGTTGATTTTAATTCTAACCCTCTCACTCCACTTTCTGACTGTTTTTGGTAGCAGTTTCCCATATTTCTTTTCTGCGGCATAGAGATGAAGATGGTCTTTCAAAGGTGACGGAGGACAGTTTTTGTTGTTCCCTTCCCCTCTTTTTTGAGTAGGATTTTCCTCCCTTATGTAACCCCCAACAAAACGCCCCTGCCCTCTCGATTCCCCACATACCGAGGAAATTGTCGGACCGGTTCCATTTCCTTTTAGTCCTTCCTTGGTGTTATTTTCCCCCTCCTCGAACTCTTCAGTCGCGAACTCAATGTCCCCAGCTTTTCACAGAGGGGCCAGTACCCCCCTATGAGGGCCGTACCCCCCTTTTTTTTTTTGAAGTCATTTTTTTCGATACCTCCTCGCACGAGGACCACGCGACTCCCCTTCTCCTGCGATCCGATGCAGGAGTCGGTGCCACGTTATTCCCTTCCGGCGAACTCTGGATCCCGATTCAGATCCGAGTTCTGTCCGTGGATCCCTTCTCAGTTCCCTTTCAGGCCCGAAGATACTGGCGCATTTGATGGTCTTTCCTCCCACCCAATTGCTCGATCATCATCCCCCCTACCTTGTTTTCGTGATCCTAGGCCACGATGGCGGTCAAGTTTGCCTATCAGCCCCCCTCCTTTGGTGGTCTTCCTCTCTTCTGTGCACGAGCCCGCCGCAAGGTCTTCCCCCGGCCCCGAGCCCTGAAACAAATGATTGTCTTTTGTTTTTTGACTCTTCCTTCCACATTTTCCCTGTTCGTTTGACGTTTTTCTTTGGTTCGCGAGCTTTCGGTAATCCCGTTGATTCCCTCGCATCGGGACCTTTTTTTATGCGTTAGTATGCCATTCTTCCTTCCTTTTTTGCAGATCTTGTGTACTCTATCCCTCCCTCCATTCGACCCGGCGATTTGGAGGCCCCCCAATCTCTCACGGGGTCCCCCTTCCTATCCTGCTTTTTTTTTGGAGGTCTTTTATGTTCCGTTTTCCCCCCCCCCCCCATCCTTTCATCGGGATAGACCTCCTTCACGCAGCCCCCCCCCCTCTTACGGATGGAGGGGAGGTTGCTCCTCGGGTTCCAGGGACTTGTGCGAGGATACTGGTCGATTGAAGGACCCCTTTATCGTGCTGTGCTTTCTGCGGCTCTTTCTTTTCTCTTTACCCTAACCGTTGTTTTTTCCTCTTCCTCTGCAGGACTCCCTCTTTCTGCTCTCCACCAGGTTTCGAGGAGCCCCGCGGTGTCCGTTACTTTTCTCTCCCTCAAGAGGTTTAACATGGAGATAACGTGTCGGAGCCCTGATTCTCCCTGGATTTTGCGGCGTTTTTTCAGAGCCCTTCTTATTTTTTCGACGGTTTAAAATCCAGGGAGCCACCGGAGCGCCGCCAAGATTTCCTTTTCTCTGTCCGATCCAGTGACAAACAGTTCCACCGTTCTCCCTCGTCATCTCGACCTGACCTAAGTTTTTTTTTCCTGGTTTTTTTCAAACCTTTTGGAAAACAGTCCCGTCGCATTTTTCCCCCGGTGAGGACTGAAACGCCCTCCACGTCATAAGACACCTGAGTCGATTCTGTGACTTTAGAATTTCCCGACCCGGGATCTCAGACGTTCCCCTCCTTCCCACCCCTTTTTCCCTTCGACTCTCCTCGAGACGTTGTTTCCTTTTTTTTCGCGTTCCCCTCCGACGAAGTGGTAAAGCAATGGCCGGCATAGCGGCCTCGACGCCCGGAGTGCTTAGGACTCTAGTTTGCCTTTCCCTCGGCCGATCTCGACCACGTAGTCCCCCTTTTAGTTTTTTCTTTGGATGAGTCTCAGGTTTCTGCATCCATAAGTGCAAGGTGAGTAGTTTGATGTGCTTTAGTCAATTTCTTATCGATTCGATGGAAAGCACCCCCAATTTCTTTCCCCTGACTCGGGTCTTTTTCGTCTAACCCTTTTTTTTCTTTCTGGAACTCATAGGAAACGTTTCAGACTTTTTCATCAGGATGCCGCGTAGCAGGAGCTTCGAGTGGTCCCCTTGCCCCCGGGAATTGATTCCGTCGACTCTGTTTCCTTTTTCTAACTAGGTTTCTGGCCCCCTTCCGGGGGTCTCTCTTTTTGCGACTTACTAAGTCGGTGAGAACCTTTTTTTCCCCATTAAGGGTAACCTTTTGGTTTTTTGGCAATTGTATCGGAGAAAAGGACCGTGATGATTTTACACGTCCGCATTGGTCTATCCCGGAACTTTCTTCCTCGGAGGCCGCTAAGATTCGGTCCGCCCCTGTAGGATGAAGTAGCCGTCCCTGCCGACGGACCCGAAAATAAGTGCATCGTCTCTTCTGCCGCAGTCCCCCGAAAAAGAGAGGCACGTTTGACCACATTCCCCTTTCTTCCCTGAGCTCCTTTTTCTCTTTGTTTGGCCACTGGACTGCATGCGGTACTCACATTTCCGTTCAGCGTGGCGCGAGAGTAGGTTTTTTATTTAAGGTTTTTTTACCCGTCTCTGGACCCCCCTCTTCTCGGACGATGGTTTTGCCCGGGCGTTCCCCCCCCCGTAGTGCTTAGCCCCCTGAGCCTTATCGAAATTTCCTCCGGCTCTTCCATTCCCCTCTTTGATTGGCGCCACTTCTTTCCTGTTAAACCCGAACGGTGACAGAGGGGTGCACTTTCGGCTAAGTCTCGGGTTTGCCACTATTCTTTTTTTTTTAGGATCGGGCGTATTTTAGGTGGGCCGCCATTTGACTTTTCATTGATACGGTTGGTTTTAGACCCCCCCCCCTTCCGACCTCCTTAGAAGGTTTGAGTGTTTTTCCCTGGCCTCAGTGAAGTCAGGGCGACCCCGATCTTTTTTTCCGGTCCACTTTTTTGTTTGGACACCCTTTTCTTTTTTTCCTTTTGTGGCCTTCCTGCCCCCCGAGTGGGGTACCTCGACCGTGCGGTTTCAGATCCGGGGCCAAGCCTCTTTCTGGGAAGCCCCAAACATGTCCGGCCCTCCACCCTCATTCTATCTTTAATTTTTGTTAGAGATAGAGTGGCCTTGCGTTCAAATAGCTGATTTTTTCCTATATACTCTCTTTCCCAGAAGATCTTTTGCACGGTACGAGTTCCCCCAGTTCCCTCCCGCGACCCATACGCCGAGCCCGCCCCTCCTTGCGCCCTTGGCCCGGCAGTTTCGCCCCTTACCACCCTCTTTCCTCCTCGAACGATGGAAGCGTGTGTTTTTTTTTACCCACACCCCCCGGAAGTGTCTAGACGGACGTCCTTGAAGTGAGGTCAAAAAGGGAGTTAAGCATTCGTATCCCCACCTCACTCTTCCAGCAGCGCTTTGCGTGTACAACCTCTAGAGAAGCCGCCGTCCACGACCCCTCAGATTCGTTTTCAGGGCCCCTCAGCTTGGCCATCCCCCCGTTTTGAGCTCGAATAATTCCCCTGCGTACTTTTTCTCTGTTTCTTTTTATTCACTTAGCTTCCAAGGGGCCGAGATGCCCTTACTAAGCTTCCCCGTGTTGACGTCCCCGGGAAAGCCAGCTTCGACTTTTCCCGGCCTGCCTTCCTGGTCCTTTCTCTTTACCCCCTGCTTTTCAGACTAATCTCTTTTGTCGACCTTCCTCTTTCTCTGGCCCCCTGGGGGTGCCTTCTTTTGTTTTCCCCGGCAGAAGTGCCCCCCTTTCCCACACTCTCCCCTTCTCCCCCCTGATCTGTTCTTTTTACGCTGGAACTCTCGTGCGGGGGCATGGTGTTGCGAAGTTATGAAACGGTTATTTCCCTTGTCCAGGATCGTTTTCCCTCCTCTTTGATGCAGAGTCTTAAGAGCGAGTACCTAACCCCCAAGAACCTAGACTGATCTCACCTCAAAGGCTTGATTTCTGGTCACGGTCCTGTTAGACGGATCCTTGACTTTGACTAGAAATGCTTCTTTCAGCGCTCTTTTGAAAAAGCCTTTTGAGCCTGAGGAGGCCTTCCCCGCTAGGAGGGCCCCGTTGAAAAAGGTTCGAGCCTTTGGAGCATAACGTCGGCCTTGGACGCTCCTCCTCCCCCCCCTCTTTTCCTTTCTTCTTGTCCCCTTTAGCCTTTCTTTGCGAAAGATTCCGATTAGATACAGTCGGCCTGAACTTTTTTGTGCCTGTCGGTACTTCTTGGAACCTCTTTCCAAAAAGCCCCTCTTCCAAGACGATTCCCTGGCCGAACTTATCTTCGACCCTCATACGATCATACCCAACAGGAGACCCCTCCCGCCGTCTCAGCGAGACGTCCGATAAAGGGGTGCCTATCCGAAAGGCGTCGACGGTTCGGTCTGACCTCTTCCGAAGAAACTTTCTTTCCCCCCTATGCTTTGGAGGCAGCGAATGCCAACAACCCCCCCATTTTTGAGGGCGATGATTCCATCACACTCGTTCCTTTTTTCTTTGCGCCCTTTTCACTTTTACGTAAATACTGGGATCAAACCAGATAGCAAGCCCAGTTTTTTTTCTTCTGCTGAGCGGTTGTGTATACTATGGACAGTCGATTCTTAAGCTTGCTCCCTACCCACCTCCCCTTTTAGGCATTAGGAAGAAGTCCTTCTAGGGAGGGGTTCCCGTGTCCCGGGATCTGTCTTGAGAGCCCTTCGCGGATTCTCAGCACTCCCTAGTGGTTTTTTAGGTTCCCACTTCAAACACCCTCCCCTCTAGGGAGTCATTCTTTTCCCTCTCTGAGTGCTTTTTTTCGCAAACCCCCCCCCCTTCTTGGTCTTGTGAGAGTTCTCCCATGGGTCTATGTGGGACAGCTGGTGGAGAGCCTGCCTACGTTATTTTTTTGCTGATCTCTCTTCTACCCCCCCCCTTTTTTCTCAGATGAGCTCATCCTCCCTCCTTCTGCAGGCTCCCCCGATGTCGAGGAGCCCTTTCGACTTTTCTATCCTAGACAAGAACAGAAGAACAGGTGGTATCCCTTTTTCTTTTTTCCTCCCGCAGGACATATCAAGTGACAGATGGACTTTTCTGGTCCTTCCCAGATTTATTTTTCCTTACCTCAAGGATCCCCTTCGCTCTCAAAGAGGGCTTTCTAGAGAAGCCTTCCCCACATCCCCTTCCCCTATAGCAATCTTGCGTGACCTTCATCTCCTTCCGTAGGTTAGGACTTTGATCCAAGATAGGTTCCCCCCCATTCCCCATTGTCCATCTGAGACCTGTTTCCCCCTTCGCCAGCACCCCCCCTTTAGTAAGATTTTTCGATGATCCAGTTGACGGGCCCCAAGAAAACGGGTCTTCATCGATCTTCCGCGGGGATATTTCTCCCTGTAAGATTTCTTTCAACCCCCTCCCCCTCCCTCCTCTTTGCCAGAAATTTGGCGGCAGTTGCCTATGAGCGGGTCCTGTAGACGCCCCGTGACCTCTTCCTCTCCCCGCCACGTTGAAGAGGAATTAACGAACCACGTAGGCCCCGTTGATGTCTTTCCTGGTTCTTTCTCCGTGTAGAACTTTCCCCCTTCCTTTGCGGCCCACTTCGTTAGTGGGCCTCTTTTGTGTCCATGCGGAGATCAGCTTCATGCATCCCCCCCCTCCCGGATTACTGCCTCCTCGATTGCATCTTTTTAAATTTTAGTACTCCCTTCAATATTCTACGTTTTTCCTTGAGCAAGTCGCTTATTGCCTTTCATGGTTCCTCGGCGTACGGGAGAGAAAAACGCCATGCTTTTTTACCCTGGTCCCGTTGAAATCATAGAGGTTGCTTTACTTGTTCAGGCTTTTTTCTTTTCGAGCAATTCCTGGTCGCCCAGGTTGGCCTTATCAAGATAAATAGAGAAATTTAGCCGGCGAACAGTCCCGTGACCTGCTGCAGAAGACATTTAAGGCCAGATGGATTCTTCTCGAAGGAGAGGGGGGGTTGTGGGTTGGGTTTTTGTGTTGTTTTTTTGTTTTGGGTGAGTTGTTGGTTTGGGTGTTTTTTGGGGAGTGATGTTTTGTTTTGGGGTTATGTCTTTTGCTTTCTTCTCGGGTGTCTTTCTTTTCTTTTTTTTTTTTTTTTTTTTTTTTTTTTTTTTTTTTTTTTTTTTTTTTTTTTTTTTTTTTTTTTTTTTTTTTTTTTCTCTTTTTTCTCCTTTTTTTTTTTTTTTTTTTTTTTTTTTTTTTTTTTTTTTTTTTTTTTTTTTTTTTTTTTTTTTTCTTTTTTTTTTTTCTTTTTTTTTTTTTTTTTTTTTTTTTTTTTTTTTTTTTTTTTTTTTTTGGGGGGTAGGAATCACGCGTCCGTGTCCCCCCCTTTATCTGATCCCCCCTTACTTGGCCGTCACTTTTTCCCCTCCCCCCCCTTAGTCCAGTCTTCGATGCAGAAGCACACGCAATGCTCCAAGCCCTCTCCTCCAGGCAGACCGTTCCCTTCTTTTTTTCTGGGTGAAA
>Ga0179593_1502491_pt1 | contig 10439 bp, 11 predicted proteins | sample CZODoug2_1_08_16_FD_185931 | JGI IMG/M metagenome (GOLD analysis project Ga0179593, IMG submission 185931) | Vadose zone soil fungal communities from Angelo Coast Range Reserve, California, USA - CZODoug2_1_08_16fungal (PacBio error correction) | ecosystem: Environmental > Terrestrial > Soil >... | reverse complement strand
CGTCGACTTTTGATTTTGGGTAATTTTCTCTCTTTGTTTGCGGCCCGGCAGGTGGCTTTCTCGATGGGGTTGGCGAGACTTCGGTGGTAAAGGGGCTGGTTTTCTGTTCCCTCCGAGTTCCTTCTCCCCTGGCGTCGTTCAACAAGGGAGCCCGCTGTGTTTACAGCGGAATGGCTCCGGCTTTCCTTAGGCGTTTTCCTTTTGTTTCGCGGGATCGACTCCCAAGGAGGAGAACGAATGCCTGTTTCCCTTTTTCTTACACCCACACGTCGGGTTTAACCGGTGCCTGTCCAGATCTGATACTTCCGGAATACTTTCTCCCTTTGCTTTTCTTGTGCTTGAGGGACTTGCCAGCTCACGGCTGTTATAGAAGTGGGATGAGGTGTACGGCTATCTTGGAATTTTCCTCCTTTCTCTCCAGTACCGTTAAAAATCTCGTGAGGCGAATGATCTCCATTTGATTACTTTTTGAGGGATTGGGAACCTCACTTCTTTCTCGGTCTTCGTGGCTCTTTCCTTCCTTTCTTAGGAGCCTCGTGTGCGTATCTCTTAGTGAGCACCCTTGTCTCCCCGTGTCTTTTTTAGTGATTTAAGTCGGTAGGAGGCTACGATGTTTACGTACCTTGCCGCTGGTTACCAAACCTTTGCTGCTCGCAAATAAGTACCTAAGATTCTTCTCACGATTTGATCTTCTTGTTTGTGGCACAGGTCGAGACGCTTCTTAGGTTGTTAACCCAGTAGTGCTTACCAGTTCCGGCCTCAAGAGTTTTCCTCTTGTCAACCCGTGTGACGGGGAGCTAGCAAAGTCCAATCCCTCTCTTCTTCTGTAGCGGTCCCCGTTTTTCTTCCCTCTTCCATGTGCTCTGACAAAAGAACGGCTCAACGTGCTCACCATTCCCCTGCCACAGAAGTAGAGAAGTGATCTCCAGTTCTTCCTTTTCTATCCGAGGCGTTCCGCCGTATTTCTTCGGTGCGGCCCTCAGGGCTTTTTTAATAGCGATTCCTGATTGTGCTCTTTCCTTCTTCCCCCTTACCCCCGGCACGAGCAGTTTTTCGCTTTTTTGGTTTCCGTCTCTTAGGCCCACCCCTACCCCTCCTCTGGTCGTGCATCAAAAATCGGAAAGCTAGTTCTGCGCCCCCCTGTTCTTCTTCGACTGTTCTCTGAATGATATTCTCCCATACGAGTTCAGCCCCCCGCTTCCGGGAACCTCCATCTTCTTTTTTCTCACATGCCTGCTTATTTAACAGGTATACCGAGCAAGGACTTCCCATCCCCTTTCTCCCCCTTTCTTCTGGTTCCTGCGAAGCAAGGGCCTGTAGGCACTTTGTTTCTTCGGCTTCACCTTTGGACCTTTCCTCCCTTTTTTCCTAGGAAGCAGATCTGATTATAGGATGAAACGTTAACTCCCCCCCTTTTCTTCCCCCAAGGCACTTATTCCGCCTGGCTTTTTTCTTCTTCCATTAACTTTCAGCCCTTAACACTCTGCCGTGCATTTGTCCCAGTGAGGTCTGCGGGGTTCCTTCCCCTATTTTTCCCCGCCATGATGCTGCATTGCTACCAGATAGTGTGTCTCAGCTTTTCGTTCCTTTTCCTGTATGTCTACTTTTTTACGGAAACGCCTCCACGAATAGGCATACAGGGCTCCGTCTACTTTCCCGGTGCCTGCGTAGCGGGACCTTTATGGGATTTTATACGCTTGTTTCTTCAGTGGACTCCGCTCAGGCTCCCTTCCGTTTTGCCTCCGCCTACGGTGGATTTTCAGGACGGAGCGTTGTCTCCCTCCTCCTTCCTGCTTGCTATGTGTAGGCAGCCATCTTATGCTGCCCCTTACGACCCTAGGCCCCGCTCTCCCTTGTGTCGTTCGTCCCTCTCCTGAAAGTGACCCCGTCACGTCCTTTTTTCCGCGACGGTTTTTGACTCCCTCAGATTGTGCTAACCCGCCCTTTCCCTTGATCGCTGTACTCCGCTTTCCCCCTTCAAATTCCCGATTGGTGCAACACCGTTTTTCCCCCGCCGATTAACCAAACGTTTGAACAGTCCCTGTTCTCCCGTGTCCCCCTTCTCTTTCGACCCTCGGACTTTTGAGGGTCCCCTCCTCTTCCCGAGCCTACTTCGGTTGCGGAATACCCCCGCGTGGACTCCTTCCCCTTCCCCTTGTTTTCACACTCCTTAATGATACATGATCAGGTGCAGGGACTGACCTGTTTGAATGCCAGCCTTTTTTCCTCGGATAAGGTCTATATGAGCGGTCAGGCTTCTCCGTATAATTCATTTGCCCTCCCGACATCCCTGCTTACACCGTTCCTTCTCCTCGAAGCTCAACGGTACTTGCAGCCCGTTTCTCCCTGTCGGTGGTGCGGTAAGGCAGGATGGGGCGTCTGGCCTAGTTCATTGGCATGAGCCTTTGGGAAACAAACGAAGTCCTCATCCCTGGTGGGATTTCCCAAAGATGAAGCAACCCTGAGCTGATTTTTTCTTACGTACCCTTAAGTTATGGCCGTATCCAGTACAAGGGATTTTGCTCTTCACGCGTTCCCTTCGGTCTTCTTCATGAAGACTTAAATGTCGCCTTAATCTTCTGAAGCATTACTCTTATGGTCTGCTGATTCCCTTCCGCAACGTTCCGTAGATATTCGGGTCCCCTCCCACAAACGTCTTCTGGCGGACGTTTCCAGGTTTTTTTAGCAGCCGTTCGGACTTCACAGCCCCCCGTACAGTATGGTATCCTGCACCCGTTGCCCGGCGCCGGGTTGTAAAGGAATCCCCCTACCTTTTGCACTTCTTCACCATCCTAACATCGTAGCCGCCGCTTGCAAGACGGCGCTGCCGCTCTCCTCTTGTTTGTCTTTCCCGTTGTCTGAAACATTCCGGTACCGTTCTAGTTTTCCGGTAGTAGTCCCCCGACATTTCCCTTTGCATGTGTGCTAGACCGCTTAGTGCTGTAGATTAAGCATTCCCTTATCTGCCTTCTCGCTTTTCGGCCTTTACCCAACCTGTCAGTTTCTTTCTCGCTGTAGAGCAGGGAACGGTCTGGACTGCTTTCAGTTTTCCCTTACCTTTATTAAAAGTCGGCTGAGGGTCACGTTCGAAGAAGACTTCCATACTCCTTCCTCCTGACCTTTTTTCTCCCTCTCCGATTACTTAGCTCCCGTTTTGGGGTGGGGGGGACGCTTCGTCCTCTTTCCCGGCTGCGGTCCGGTCAACGTTATTATCCTGACATCAAAGAGTTTAACCCCGGTTGTCACGACCTCCCCGGCCGCCTAACCCCTTTTGACTGGGCGCTGTACCTATTCCTCGTACGGAGATGCACGTTTCGGTCTCGTAAATCTAATCCCCTAGCCCTCGTGTTTGCGCAGGACGTGCCAGAATGCGTCTCTCCCAAAGCCAGCCGGTTTCCCTTTTTCATCTGCTTTTGATTGTATGTAAAGAGTGCTTGTGGCTTCCCCGAGCAGAATCTACCCTTGTCCTTAGGGAGTTTCTTCCCTCCCCGGTGTTACCTCCTCCCCCTTGCTTTCACCCAGGAGCTTGGTCAACTATACCTTCGTTTTTTTTTTTACAGCTCTCTTCTGGGCACTTCCTGGTACACTGTGTACACCCCTTAAGCGGCCCCTTCCCCTCCTCCAGTCTCGTAGCTTTCACATACCCCCGATTTTCTCGCCCGTTGTTTTCTCTATCCTCTTGCATTGACTCCTCCAATGAACCCTTTTCCTTAATTATGGATCGGCATCTTCCCATTTGAAGTTAGTTACAACCTCAGCCGTATTTCGGAAAGCTTTCGTGCTTTCCTGATCTTTCCTCTCCGGTCAGTTTTTACGTTCTATTGTGGCGGTTTTGCTCACGTCCCTCTTGGCAGGTGGTCCGGTTACGTCTCTTAAGTCTTGCTTTACCTTTCGTTTCTACCTTTCCCAGCGCACCATCCGGGTTAGGCTTTCTTTCATTCCCCATTACAATAAAGGGGGTACCCTCCTTTCTTCTATCGACAGGTGTTAGTTAGCTAGCCGCCACCCACCCAGGCCGTTAAAGCTGATGACCGTCGGTATATAATAGAGTGTAAGAATCCTCCGTTGTTTTTTTTTTTCTGATCGATAGATGAGCCTTTGTATAAATTTCTTTGATCTTCCGGTTGTGGTGTATGGAAACTTTAAAAAACGACTGAGGATGGATGGCGGGTAAACCTTGTATGTTGTACTTTTCCTTACGTCAGCTCCCTGTCCCCTTTGACATTTTTAGATCGTATCCCCTCCGGTAGTGGAAGGTTTAGTTCCTTGATTGCGTTCCCTGATTCCCCCTCTTTACTTCTCACTCACCCACTTCCTCCCTCGCTCACATGATCCATTTCGTTAAAGCCTTCCAGTCCCGACTCCCCCGTTCCTCTTCAACTGGATCAAATTTCAGTATTTCCAATGTATCCCCTCGCTCCGCACTGTGAACTGTTCCCGATTTACAGAGCATCCCCTTTGGAGCTGACATCTTCTTGACCTTTTCGGCACCGTTTTCCATAGTTGTACAGTCTTCCGCGTTCGGTCTCTTTCCTTTCGGGTTTTTGACAACTTCTTAAACAGGAATTTCCGCCGTCAGTTCCGATATACAAAATCCTGGGCGATGCCCACTTAACGGCGGTCCTGTTCTTCTGCATTTTTGCCTTCGGGCCCCAAGCGGGCCGCCTGGCTGCAGAAGAAGAAATTAGTTTTTTTGTGGGGGGGTGTGGTTTTAATGTTTTTTCTAGTTTCGGACCCGACCTCACACTTCCCTGTTTTTTACATAAATATCTTCCCTAGTGAGAACGCTTCCCCTTTGAGGGTCGACTAGTCCCTTATTTTCATTTTGGTTTCTTTCATCCGGCTTTTCCGGCTTCTGTCTTTTTTTCGAGGTACATAACGCCAGCGTATCTCATCGTTTCCCGCGACTTGTGTAAAGAGTCCGCTGTCAGGCGTATGTGATTGCATGTGTTTTTTTTCCTTGCAACTCTTTTTCCCGTTCTCACTTCGTGTAGATCTTACACAGATCATGTTGAGGCCCCGAACCTCCTTTTTTACCTCGATTGCAGCGCCCTCTGTGAAAGCTCTGGATTACACTCCTTCTTTCACCGGATGGTTATCTTAGCATGCCTTTGGCCTCCTACGGCGCCCCTGCCTCTCTTCTCCTTAAAAAGATGCTCCCTAGTAACCTTGTTACCCCTGTTTTTCGCTTTTGTAGCACTCCCGTTGGGTCTGCAAGAGTATCCTTGATAGCTTTCCTTTCTTCCTTAAAACTAATGTCCGTTCTAGGATTCGACACTTTTTCACTGTGGATTCGTTTCTGGCATGATAGAATAATATTTTGTCACCGCGATAGTTTAGAGTCTTGTTTTTAACGGTTATCCTATTGCCTAATATTCCCCATAGCTGCCGCTTAGAACGTCTTACGATCCTTCTCCCTTTCCCTTTGGTGTGAAGAGGACTGTTCTCCTTTTCTTTCTTTACAACTCCGACAGCCTGCCGCGGGTTGGACAATTTTTGTCACCTCCAGAAGGCTCTTTTTTTCTGCTCCACAAGGCTTTTTCTCCCCCCTTTGACCAACTGCTCCCGGTGAAGTTTTTTGTTTTCTTTTTTATCTGTAAGAGGGATGTTCTCATTCCTTGTGCAGACAGGCGGTTAACGTCTACTTTAGAATTTTTTCTTCCTGACGAGACTAACTCATGATTCCTTTTCCTTTCCAGGTCCTTTTTACTTCCCTGATGGGAAACGGACTACCTCCTTCTCCCTTTTCTTTCCTCTTTAGCCATCCTTGAGCTTACCGGGAACGCTTGTCATTTCTTCGCCCACTTTTTGAACACGGGTTATGTTCCTTTTCTGAGCCCCGGCGTTACTATGAAGTCTGTCATTACAGCGTAATTTTTTCCCCACCACATATTCTTAGGCGGGGCATTTTTGATTTCTCGGTTGGCTTTCTGTGTTCCCTTCATTAGCCGAGGGAGCGGCGTGCGGCGGCGGGCCAGTGCTGTGACCCTGCCCTGGTTGCGGCGTTGCACGGCCGGTGCAGGCCCCCGCCCTTTTGGAAGCCGTCCGTGGTACTCCCGGAGTTAACTGACGGGTGCCACCCCCTCCCGGGGTTAGTCGTCTCCTGGCGGCATTGATCCTCCTTTCTTTCTGCCCTTTCCTAACGCGGGCCAGATGCACCGTCTGAAGGGCTTTTGACGTTTTGTTGCCTTTTGACTCCGCAATTCTTTCCGTTTTTACAACACGTACGTTGTTGATGCCCCCATCTCTTTCCCGGCTGGACCGTCCGGTAGGACCGCGCCTCGTCACATTTTTCTTTGCGGCAGCATACTCTGGCCGGTGCCGTACAGCGAAATTTTTCTTTCCCCCCTTTCTTGCTGTTTCGGTCGTACGATTTTGCTTCCGCGTTGGTGGTACACGCTCTCTCCCTTCGTAGCGGTCGCGTGCGACACCTTCTGTTAAAGGCTCTTCGCCCCGCGTTTGCTTGTGTTTTTTTTTTGTTTTTTTTTGAACCCTTTTTGTCCTTCCGTTTTTACCTCGCGTTTCTCCGTCGCGGAGAACCTGTTCCTCTCCTTCCGCCAGTTTGAGTAGAGCTGTCTTCCCTGGATTTCCGATCCGCGCTTTGTGAATCCAATAGAAAGTTCCTCCTCGCCTCTTCGTGCCACTAAACCAATTCGGGTTACGTATGCGGGGTTTGTTTTTTTTTAGGACGGCTTTTATAGGGCTTTGCCACCTATAAGGGACTTCGTTGCTTTTTCTGGCATGACCGTTCCTGGGTTTTGACGGATTCCCTGGAAAGTCGTCCCTTTTTTATAATTTGACGGACAGTTACCCAGCCTCTTCGAGGCCTTCCGTCCAGTAACGGTAGTTCTCCTTTGCCTCCCCTTCCTTCCTCCACCACGTCGGTGGCCACTGGAGGACAAGGGCTGTCTTCGGCCCCTTTCGGTCCTGGTGCCAGTTATGTCTGTGTAAGTTTCTGGCCTATACCCCCCTAGTTATTCCTACCTCCCCTCCTATTTTAAGCCGAGGGGGCCAGGACTTTCCTCGGTCTTTTTTCCTTTCCCCCACCTGCCTTTTTTTGGTCAAGATGATTTTTTCTGCCACGTATCCCCCTAGTTTTTTTCCTCAGCTGTACTTAGTCGTTGCTTTTCTACAGTCCAGTCGGCGGTCGGTTCCGTGTTGAATTATCTGCCCCCTCTTTTGAGGCGTTCCTGCGTTTTTCTTTCTTTCCCCTTCTGTCCAGAAGTCCGATCTCCGCTAACTGCCTTCGACCCTCTATTTCCCCCCCCCTTGGCCTAACAGACCGACGGGTTTGGTTCGCCATTCTAGCGCCTACTCGGAAGGCGTTCTTCTCCTTTCCTTGTGTCTGGTCTTTGCTTGCGATGTTTTGGGACCGCGAGGTTTTTCAGAAGGATATGCCGTACGTCCCCCCTCCCCCTACTGGCCAGGTCGAGGATTGGCCTGATGGTGGGAATGGTCCCTTTTTGTTTCTTTTCCCCCGGTCACTTTGTGACGCTTGCCGGACAGGATGGTCCCTTCCTTTTTTTTAACACACTCCTAGGCACAAACGATAATGGCTGCGCCACCACTTTCTTTTCACCTCTGAGTCGTTTTTTTCTTTTAAGTGACGCCGATTCCCTCGTTTTTTAAGCCTTCGGAGTTGACCAGCAGCATATCGCTCTGAGACCTTCATCTGATTTCGAAAGGTGCTCCCGATTCTCCCCTTCTCGTTGCGTGTCCGCTCCTCCGGTTGTATGACACGCCGTGCGAGCCCTTTGTCTTCCCAAGGCCCGTCTTTTTCTATGTCGGAGGCCAATGACACTCCAACCTGGTTGGTTTCTTCTCTCTCTTTCACAGCATCCACGTCTCTCTTAAAAGGCTCACGTCATCAACCGGAAGTCTCCGGTCTTTCAGGTCCTCCGGCCCAGTTCCTCTAGGTTTTCTCTTAAACTCATGGAGAGGTCTATTTCTTTCGTCCATTGCTTGGCTCCTTTTCCTTCTTCTTCCTAGTCACTAACATGACAGCAGGAATTCCTGCAGCCTTTTTTTTCCTGGGTTGGCGTGAAAAGCTTGCACCCCGTAGAGTTTGTCCAGCTTTGAACACGTCCGGACCTTTTTCCCCTATCCCGTTCTCGCTTCACTCGTCGCGCAGGCCCAACGACAAGACACCGGACTGGTTCCCGAGGATCGCTTCTTCCCTTTCTATTACCCAGCCAGATTCCAGCGCCGGACTTTTCCCTCCTCGGTTGTGGGTGAGAGATTTTTCCGCGAGGTGGGGGAATTTTTCGCCCCCTGAGGCGTTCTCCTCTTCCCCCGGCAGGTGGGCGTCTTTTGCGAGACCTAGGTGGCCAGGCGAGTCCCGGGTTGGTTCCCCTATGAGGGCTATTCTGGGCGTTTCTCTGGGCAATAACAGAGTTTTTTTCCAATCTCGCGCTGGCCCACATTAATTTTTCCCGCTCTTGTTTTCTCTTGCTTTTCGACGATTCTATTTAACCGAGCAAGGAGCCAGCCTTAGGTTACAGCCCCCTTCCCCCGTTGCCACCCCCCGTCTAACCTTTTTTCTTTTTTTCCCGTTTCTATGACTTTTGGTTGACGGGCCAGGAGGTATGACGTTCTCTGGATTCTCCTCTTCCGGCTTTATCCTCGACGTTTTCTGAGGACGGATCGATGGCTGAGACAGAACCCTTCCCCTTTTTGATCCTTTGTCTTTAGGTTGATTGTTCCCTTCAGTACGAGAGGATTCATGAACCTTTCCTTCCGGCTTCGGACGAGCCTCGGACGTGTTTACGATCTGTCTGCACCTGGTAGCCCCCACGGGGAAGTCCTCTTTGTTTTGGAGCGTTATCCTGATTCTGTCTGAAAAGCGCTGTCCTCTTTTTTTCCCCGCTTTCTGCCCTCTGTAACCTATTCTTCTCGGTGATTGAGAGGCGTGTTGGCAGGACCTATCGTTTTTTGTCTCGATTTAACGGCCGTTTTTGGAACCATCTGGCCTCGTTTTTCCCCCCTCTCGTCACCGGGACCTTGGCGCTAAATGCTGAACACGACCCGATAGTCCCGCTTCCCGGGCATTCTGCACCCTTTTTTCGAGTTTCACATGATGGTTGAGCGTCCTTTTTTACCCCTCCCCCTTTGAGCAAGGTGCCCCGTAATTGCCAGCACGCGGCGCTCGCCTCCTTCTAATGCCCAGCAGGCGGGCTGGCCCGATCTGACCCGCGGTCTCTTTTTCGGTGCTTGCCCCATCGGGCTTTTTCTTGGTGGGCCATTGCTGGTTTTTGCCCTCCTGGGCTGTGGCCTTCCCCCGGTCTGCGATCTACCTTCTCAGGCTTTTTTTGGCAGGCACACGACATTTTACTAGTGGGCGCCAACTAGACTTATCCTGTTCACAATGGGCTGGCCCCCCGGAGACTTGTTTCATTAACTCCGCTTTTAATTCTACTGATAGCCTTAACCAATCCCTCTTTGCGGCCGGGCCTCATTTCTCTAGAAACGGGTTTGATAGTCCTAAATACGGTGGTCTTCCCTTTTTTTTTTTTTTTCGGCAACTCTTCAAGCCCAGTATTTTTTAGGGGAATGAGGACCTTTTGAAAGCCGTTTATGTTCTCACCCCCCCCCCCCCCCCCCCCACAAACCCCCCCCCCCCCCCCCACCGAACGGCCCGCCTTTGCCGACCCGTTTTCCTTTTCCTCGGTACGGCCTCGAGACCGTAGTAAATGCTTCTCAACGGTCCTGGCCGGCAACTTTATGTCTCACGTGCCTTCCCGTTCCTCCTTCTTGTAAACTCCCAACGTGCTTCAAGGACTTTACCGGTGCGGTTGGCAAGGGGTTGTCCCCCCCCTCTTTTCCGCTACACCCCGCCTCCCGCTTGCCAACTGTTGCTGTTGCGTTTTTCGCGACTGTTCCCCCCTTTCCGGCATGTCACCGCCATGTTAGGCGTTCTTTCTGTTTTCTTTCCGCCAGTACTGGCGGGAAGGCGTCGTGATGTTTCCACTTTCTCCGCTTGCGGTTCTACGCTGTTAAGGCCCCTGTGGGCTTCCCAGCGGAGCGTCCCGTTATGTGCCAGGTTTTTTGATGACTGTTTGCGTTTTCGTCAGCAAGGAAGTCTTCCTCTTTCCGCCATCCCGGAGCCAGACCCTTCGACTCTACCAGGCCAAGCGCCTTTGCGTCGTCATTCTTTTTCCTTTCCCGGACCGGACATCCTTCTGGAGTCAGTACGCTCATTTTCGGCGAGGGGCCGTCCCACCCACTGACCCGTATCTCTTTTCTCGATAAAACTACTTTTTCGTGTCAAAGGCGGCGTAGCTCCCCAAACTGTGACCCGCCCGGTTCTCACTTTGAAGATTCTCCCGGCTTATTGGGTCCTTCCCGCGACCCCTTCGCCTTTGGCTTTTACTTGTGGTGCCTCGCACACCGTTCTTTTTTTTTTTCCCAACGACGTGCGAGCCCGCTCAGAACCACTATTC
>Ga0179593_1468195_pt1 | contig 10439 bp, 15 predicted proteins | sample CZODoug2_1_08_16_FD_185931 | JGI IMG/M metagenome (GOLD analysis project Ga0179593, IMG submission 185931) | Vadose zone soil fungal communities from Angelo Coast Range Reserve, California, USA - CZODoug2_1_08_16fungal (PacBio error correction) | ecosystem: Environmental > Terrestrial > Soil >... | reverse complement strand
TGCCAGGCTAACTCTCCCTCCCCTTTGATGTGGAGGAGAACCTCCTGTTTTCTGGTCGTGCCCATGCTTGCAAGTGGTTCCTCCGGCAAATGAGCGATGAGGTTCTTCCGGGAGCCCAGTTTCCTGTCTTTGAGTTGGTCTATTGTTGACGGAGATGATTCGGCTGTGGGGACTGGTTTCTTCAGTCCTCTTTTTCCCCCCTTCCGTTGTATTTTTTTTCTGATCCATTACGGCTCAATCGATCTCTGTGCTGTCCTCTGATTCCTGTTCCACGTGGTAATGGACTCCTTATGAGGGCCAATTGCTTTTTCTTCGCTTTTTGTCTTTTGTTAACCTTCTTCTGGTTCTCTTTTGTTTCCCCCTGGTGTCGACTGTTTTTTTCCTTGTGGAGGTTTTGAGGATCGATACTTCTGTATGCTGCCCTATGTCTTTGCTTTTGTTGGATGTCAGAGGAGTAGTTAACCACTTTCCACAGGTTCTTTGACTTTCTTCTGCGCCAGTGATTTTTGGCGTTGCCGTGACGGTAAGACTTAAGAAAATTGACTCGGCCTGCACACTGGGGAGTTTTTTTTTATGAATTCCCATTGGTTTTGTTAGTAGTATTTTCGATCAAAGAAAAGTCATAGTCTACCCCCTTTTTTTTCTTTTTTGTTTTTTTGTCTGTTTACTGTGCTGATTTCCTGTTCCTTTTGGACTGGGTTCCGGGTAATTTAAGTGCAATTGGTCGATTTCTTGTTCTTTTGATAGTTCAATCTAGCGTCGTTTTGTTGTTTTTCTGGAGATTGAAAAAACTGGATAGTTCACTCGTACCAATTTTCCACCCAAATTTTCCAACAACACACCTTCCCCCTCCCGTAAAGCAAAACCTCCCCCCCCCCTGAACCTCCACCTTTCGCTATTCCCTTTTTTCTTCTCCTTTCTCCAAATTGGACCCCGTATTCGTTACTACTCCCTCCCTAAATTTTTCCTCTCACTTGAAATCTCTCCGCCGTCCCTGTGCTCCGTTCCTCCTCCACTTGTGTGGTCTTGTAGGCACAATGCAATTGCCCCAACACACAACCCCAAAACACCACCCAAACACCCAAACCCAAAAAAACAAAAAAACACCCACAAACCACCACAAAACCCCCACCCCCCATCACCCTCTCCATCCCTCCTTCCCCAGCTCACCTCATCCTCTAACCTTCCCTTCAAACCCCCTCCCTCAACCGTGATTTTTGTTACATACACCAAGTGTACCTTCCCACCTTTTGCCCTTATACCTTCGACGGCCTTGTCAGACCCCTGGCCCTGCCCTTTCCATCCTCTTCACAGAATTTTATACTCTTTCTTCAGTACTTACTCCCAGAACACACTTATTTTTAGAATTTCTCCCTTTTGGCCCCCCTCCGAATATTAGAATTCTTTAACTCTTGACCAGCAACCGCAGACACCTAGACTCATCTTCTGCTCCCCCTCCTTCCTCGTGTTGATTTTGTTCCTCTGTTCCCTTTTCCTCATCCTCAGGAATGTTTCTTCCCTCCTCCTCGCCAGGTGATCTTTATTTTCCTCCCCCCCCCCATTGAACAAAGAGACTTCCCTTGAGTGCCTTTTTTTCGGGTTTGTGTTAGGGTAACATTTGAGCTTGTCTGTCATTATTGTCACCTTTTTTACAGTTTTTACTGCACCACCAGTTAGTGGGATTGATCATTTTTGTTGTGGTTTCCCCATCTGTTCTCTTTTCCTCAGCCTCATTGGGGTCTAAAACTTTTTTCCATCCCCCAACAATGCCAACCCCTTCTGAGTTTTCCACCAAAAGGAGCCACAACCTGGCTGTTTCCTTTTCCCGACCCACCATTCCCTATTGTCTTTCCCAAGAGTGCCCGTGTCCTCCTGTTTTTCACCGATTCTGGTGCTTCTTTTTTAGAGGGAATTTCCAAAGACCTGTCTGACCCTTCATCCAACTGGTATTTCTCGTCAGCAGCATTTTCTATTGACCACCTCCATAGGTTAAGTTGCCTTGACAGACTTGCACCCAGCTAGTCCCTATTACTGTTGAGTGTGTGCTTGGCTTACCTGTGCAGCACTTCACCTATACTTTAGTTCCATATTTCGGCCTTTTTCTTCATCCTGTTCTCTAAAATAGTTTCTCTTGCCAGCGAACACCCCGTTAATTCCAGGCCTTTTTTACCAGGAGGCAGATCTCACCCCAGGATTTCCTTTTCACCCAACCCTTTGTTTCATTTTCTTTAGTATTCTTGCTCTCACTTTTCAAAGCTTGCGGTGTATTGAAGCATTTTTTTCAACACTCTGCCTTGGTTTAATATGTTGCTTCACACCCAGATTAGTCTTGCAGACCCTTATTTTTTAAGAGGTCCTGATACACCTTTTTGTGCACGTTCCCTCATCTTCTCGTTGTTTGAGTCATGCGCAGCAACACATGTCCTCGTGTTTTTACCCCTTCTTCCTCTCTTTCTCCTCCCTTTTGTTTGAGATCTTCCATGGCCTGGAGTTCCACGACTATTGATGTATCTTACCTCACCCGCTCTGAGGCTTCCCTTTGGCACCTGGTTTTTGTACACTTTCCTCTGCTGCTCTGCCTCTCTCTGTGTTTGTTTGAAGCCCCCCCGTTAAAACAGGCAATCGACTTCTTTTCCCCCCCAGGCCGCTTTTATCTTTTTTAATCCGCATAATACTTAACTGTAATTAACAAACCCTTTTTCACTGCATGGTCTGGTTCCTTACTCAATGTTGCCCATGACACCTTGCCCCCTGCAAATTGATTAGCATTTCTTTTACCTACTCTCGTTTCTTCCCCACAAGTCGTGGCAAGTGAGGGTAACCCCAATTGGAGTTTTGGTTCTAGTTCTGCGAAAGGTATAATGCCATCCTGACATCAAATCTGTCTTTCTCTTTTGCTGCTGTGTATCTCCCCTCTTCTTTTGTTCAATAGAAACTTTGATGATTTCAAAACCTTTCCTTCTCTTGCCTCCACCATGATTTGAGTCACTATTGTGACCTGTAAAAATTCAAGCTTCGTGGAACACGATCCACGTGTACCTTGTAGAGCTATCTGACTCTGTGGTTGTCCCATTACAGCACATGTTTTTGCTTCTGTTTTGAGTCTTTTTCGTTTCGGTTTGTGATGTTACCCATTTTTCCCCTTAGGTTTTTTGCTCACGCTGGCCCCTGTCTTTTTCCCTTCCCAACCTCTGATCAACCTTTTGTCCCCCCCACTGTCATCCTGCCTGCCTCCACTGCTCTCCATAAACTCAGAGGCTGCCCTGCAGTTCTCTGGAGTTGAGATCCCGGTTTCCCGACAGCCCTTTTGTGAGATGATCCTTAAACTGATTGCTGATGCTGCAAAGCTGGCGGCCTCCTTCGCCCAATCCCCGGCCCTGATGGGTCCTCAGAAGTTTAGACACGGAAGTGCTTCGACGGTGCCTGTTTGTGGATCTTTTTCCTTGTGATGTCAGGACCCTTTTCGGCTTGGGGCCTTCTTTTTGCAGATATCTGTGTCCCATCTGGTATTCTTTTTCCTGTTTTCATCGTATCCCCTTTTTGACAGTCCTTTCTTGTATCGTGACATTCCTGCCAGGTCAGGTATGAGGCAAAGCAGAGGTGTGCCTTCCTCCTTTGAGTGGGTGGGAAGATAGCGCGTCTTTTCTTCCTGTTGTTGGTTTTTTTCTTCTTTTGGAGGTTTTGTTTTCTTAAGGGATAGTCTGGATGTTTCATGCTTGTAGGAGTCCTTGTGTTTCAGAGTCTTCTTCTTTAACCCCCCATCCTTTCTTTCCTCACCTTCTCCGTTCTGCGGATCGGGAGGTGGTGGATTGATACTTGGAAGGAAGATAATAGTAAGCACAGCAGTCTTTCTCGTTTTTGAGGAAAGTTTTGGTCCCTGGGTATTTATCTGTCCTGCGGGCTCGCTACCCTTCGTCGTTCTTTTTTTTTCTTTTTTTTTTTACTGTGACTTGTTTTCCGTTTTTTCTTTTTTTTGTCTATACGGTTTGGGTAATGAGAATGGAACCTTCCTGTTTTTTGGAAAGGAATCTCTAGAGTTCCTTCCTCCGGTTTTTTTGAGATTCTTGATTCAAACTTTCCTTCCTTTTTTCCCTTTCCCCTTGTAAAACAGTCCTCCAAAAAATCCCCCCCCCTTTCCCCCAACTCCCTGCCAACCCCGTCCCAAAATGACCCCTTTTATGTTACCTTTATTTTTTCCCTTTTCTGTCTCCCCCCCCCACTGAACTCTTTCCAATTTCCTACCCAGTTTCCTCATTTTTCTTACTATTAGGATTCCTTTCCCCTCCTTCCCCCCTCTCGCGACCTGTGTGCCCCCTCCCATCTTTTTTTTTTTTGCCTCTACTCTGACAACTCCCCCTGTTCCCCCCAACATCCTTTCCTGCCACTTCCTTCTCTTCCTTTCCATCAAAACAGCCACTATATCCCCAACCCACCTGCAAACCCCGAGAACGTGTTAAGACCATCCCACCCCTTCTTCCCTTTTTTCCTCATATGCCTACAGGCTCCTTTCCCCACTGGCCCTACAACCTCCATCATCCGATTGAGTTTATTTCCCTTTTGCCCAGCAATACACTTTTCCCTACTCTGTCCTCCCCCATCAAAAGAAGCCACTTCCTTCACCTAGGACCAAGTTCCACCAGCCCGGTCACTCTGCCCGCTTCCTCTCAGCCTTCTTGAGCATCCTCTCCCTTTTCCCCCTTGGCCTGCCTCCTCTTCTCCAGCTTGACTCTCAGGCCTTTCCCTCTCTTCCTTTTTTTCTTTTTTCGCCCTTTTTGCCCATCCAAACTTCACCAGAGTGCTTTCAGGTCGCTTGATTGGTTCGTTTAATGAGTGTGGTCCCATCTTGTCCACTGTGTATTGTTTTTTTCTAGACCCAAGTTGTCTTTTTTTCTCTTTGTTTTTTCTTTTCCACCTTGTCTCGGGTTTTCCGCCTCTGGGGGGAAGACTCCCACACTTACCTGAGAGAACTCCGGCCTCCCATTCTTTGAAGTTACAACCCCACCATTCCGATCGGTCTGATTCTTATTCACTAGATTTCCTTTTGGATTTTTTTACCTTTTCTCCCGTATTTGACATACACCTTTCTTTTACCCACTGCCTTACCCCCCCTTCTTTTTTTCGTCTCCAGCCAGTGTGTCTATTGACACATGTTACGTTTGTGCCTTGTCCCTCATTACCACCTATACAATACTGTATTTTTCATTGTACATTTTTTCTTCCTGTTTTCCCCCCCATCCTTCACCTATTGTTTTCTCTTTTTTTCCTCACCTGTCAGGACTCTCCCCTAGCATGCTATCAGACCCTTTTGCTTAGGTGTTTTCCTTTTTCAAGGGCTGAAATCATAAATCCCTTCCCAGAGCGTGGTTTTCGTATTATTCTACCTCCCCCGTCTATTGCCTTATAATGCATGTCTGCACAATCTTGTAATTTTCTCTTTTGTCTTCAACAACTCTTATTTTGCCATCCGCTTTTAGGTTCACCACCCATTTCTTGCAACTTTCAATCCTACTCCTCCGAGGTTGATGTCCTCTAAGCCCCAATGTCTTGTGTTGTTTTTGACCCTTTTCAAATCTCTTGTTATCCGTTGTGTTTTTTTGATCTCTCCTTGGTCTGGTTCTCAAACAAAACTTCCCCTTCATCACTTCCCTCCCCCATCTGCGCTGTGTTTAAATTTGCACAAGAAAATGTTTGTATCTCCCCTTCTTGCCTCTGCTAATCTTTTTTGGTTGTCCCCAACGATCAACCGCACATCTTTGAAGAATGATTCCTCCCCCCCTTCACTCTTTGTCCAATACTTTTAACTTCAATCACCTGTGAACCATTCCCCTATGTCAGGGAGGGCATATGAATTTTCAGTTGAACTCCAATCCCCACATTTCCCTTCACACCGGTTTTTCCTTCTTTTTATCATAGACCATGTTATGCCCCCCCCATTGAACGCCTTCGGGTCAACCAATAACTCTTTTTATTTGATTCTTCTTCCAAAGGTAGATAGCTACAATGTACAATCCCCCCAGTAGTTTTATCTTGATTTACCTTCCATCTTTCTTGTTGTCCAATAGACCAGGCGATCTTTCCCTCCCAAACCTACAGTTGGGTAATTTTCCCCTTCTTTTCCTTTCTCTAGACCTTCCCATACACAAGTTTTTATAGTGGGAATCCCCTTGATCTGGGTCTGCTGGGACTCGTTTTTGGTGGTCGGTTTTGATTTTTTCCCCTTCCTACTTTTTGCTGTGGCTTCCTTCCTCTTTCTTTGGTGTGGGCTGTTTTCCACCCCCATTTCTTTTTTAACTCGGCAATTTGTGGCAATGCCAAAACATTGATCCGGCCCACTTTTCCATGCTTAAATCCTTTCACAAGAATGTCTCCCCCCCATTGCTCGCTTTCTCCTTTGTCCCCCCAAATTCTATCTTTCCCTGCCCATTAGTTTGACTTGGTTGAAGTTCATTTCAATCCCTCTCCTCCCATGTTCCTTTAGGAGGAGTTTGACTTGGAGGCTTCCATGCCAGATTTCCCAATGCATCTATTGATGGAGTTCGGTTGAGACCCTTTCCTTTTCCTCGGTGTATGCTTGGTCTGTTCTACTTTACGAGGCGCCCGATGTTCTTTCTTTTGGTTCCTCAGATATCCTTTTCCCACTCGTAAGTTGGTCTTTCATGGGAATTCCCCATTATGAATATCCCTTTCTTTTTTTCCCGTGGATCCGTGGGGTCCTGGCCGCCTTTTCAGGCTGTTATTTCCAAGAGGTGGGTTTTCCGGTGACTACCCTTTTTTAGTGGTTTAATATTCAGATTTCCCCCTGGTTTGCATTTTTCTCCTTTTTGGGGGATAAGTGGAGTTTGAGTCTCTCTGATAGTCTGGAGGTGGTTAGGTGGATTTGTCCGACGGCGTTTTCTCGTCTATGCTGTTAAACCCCCCCAAGTCTTGCTGCGGTGCCCTAGCCTTTTCTGCTGTCTACAGTTATGTGGATTTCTAAGTGGAGGTCATCGATCGTCAGACAACTTAGTAGGGTCTCTTGAACTGGGGAGGAAAGTGTCTTTTGGTTTCTGTACCAAGTATTTCCTTCAAACTAATAGAACATCGTTTTTTTTTTCTTTTTTTTTTTTTTTTAAGTGAGGGTTCCGTGTGGTATGGTGAGGCCTGGGCCTTTCATTCTCCTGTCCATGTTCGTTGTTTTTTTGAGAAAGTGAATAATTTTCCTTTCCCTCCCTTTTTGAGTTGACTTGTCACCTCAGCCAAAGAAGTTCCCCCCCCCAGAAGATATCCTTACTGAACCCCCCGTCCCCTCTACCCACCCTTCACCTCATTTTCCAAATGACAACGTCCCTCCCCCCTCGTCGTATTCCCCTTTTGGGCGAAATACGTGGCTCAAAACGGTCACATTCCCCTTTCCTCCAGGCCTCCCCTCCTTCCGGGCTTCCTCGGTTTCCTTTTCCCCCTTCCATGACTCCCCCTTTCCCCTTGCTCCGAGACCTCTGCTCCTGTTCCTCTCCATGTTGTTGTCCCTCCGCCACCCACATGGGACAAACACCAAAAACCCCTTTCATTTCCGCCGTATCCCTCCACTCCCCCCCTCCCACTAGCTCCCCCCACCTTTTGCAACCCCAAGACTCCCGTGTTCCTTCTTTCTCTTCACCCCACACCCCCCACACACCCCCTCCTCCCCCCACAAAAACCCAACCCCCCCACAACCAACCCCCCAATCCACCTTTCGGCCCCTCCACCTCCTTCTTTCCTCATACATGACTGACATCTGCCCGACCTTTCCCCCTCTATTTTCGCCCCCTGAACAATATAAGAGTTATTAGTCAGGTCCTTGCAATTTTCACACTACGTTTCAAATATAACCTCAGGCCAAAGCCCTCATCCATTTAGACTTGTCACCCGGACCCGTCAACATCAGTCGAGTGTTTTTTCCGCTTCTTCTCCCCCTCCTTTTGGCCGGCTCTTCTTCTCCCTTCCCTCCTTTTCCTCATGAGGGAGGATCATACCTCTTCATTTTTTCTTTAGCAGGGTTCCGCTTTCAACTTCCCAAGCCTGCCTGCAGTTCCCGCTTTGGACCTGTGTTATGGTGTCCCTTGAGAGTATCCACGTTTCTTGTATCTTTGTCACTGGTCTTGACACTTGTCCTTGTCCCCAAAGTTTGATCTTTCTTCATTTTTGGAATGGAAACAGGTTGTTCTTGGGTCAGCCCAGGGGCCCAGAGTTCACTCCCCACCCCCCCCTCTGAGAACTCCCCCCTGACGCCCCACCCCATTTCTTTTCCTTTAATTCCCACTCTCGCTTTTACTTTCCCTCTTTTCCTTTTGAACCAGTTCTCGCTTTGTATTTCAAAGGGCTAATGAGCCTTAACTTTAGCCCACTGATCCTCACCCTGTCTTTTTTGGTCTCAGCAGCCATTGTCTTATTTGACCCCATCCTTTTCTCAAGTGTGCTCAACTCCTTTTCTCTTCCCCCTCCTCTTTTTGGTTGGACAGGGCTGCTCCCTCACCTGTTCTCACCAGCATTCTTTGTTTCCCCCTACTTCTTTTGCATAACCTTTCTCTAAAATCGGGCTGCTTCCCCCCGTTAGGTGCAGGTTTTCATTTTTCTTGCCCCCTTCCTATCTCCCCCACTCTGCATTAATTGGTCACAATGCTTGTGCCTTCCCTCCTCCTGAACAGTTGTTTGAAGAATTCTTCCCACCCACTCTTTTCTGTATCTTTGCGTCCAACCCCCGATTAGGCTCAGCATTTTCTTTTTCAGTTACACCTTTCTTTACCAAAGTCACTCATATGGTTTGCCTACATTATAATATTAACCTTGCTTTCTTGGTTTTATCCAATGACAGTTTCCCCTCTCTCTTTTCCTCCTTTTTTGTTTGAAAAGGTCCTTTTCTGACAAAAACCTTTTTTTTTTTTTTGCTTATCCTCCCTCCTCTTCTTCTCCTTGTCCCCCCCATGGTGTAATCCGAACCTTCTGAGGTCCCCCCTCCTCTGTTTTGAAGCCACCCAAGATAAAAAGGTCCCCCATTGTTGCCTAAACCACCCTGTACTCTTCCCCCTGGTTAGGGAGCCCATTTCTCCTCCCTTTCTGCCCCCCCCCCCGGTCCTTGTGCCATCTTCCTTCTTGGCTAAATTTCCCTTTTCCGGAAATACACCTGGAAATTTCCTTTTTTTGTCTCATGTTTTGATTTTTTGCCACACTCTCAAGTCCAGGTAACCCTTTTATGTGATCGTGATTTTTTCGGGCTTTCTCACCCCCTGTACCCAACGACAAAATTCCCCTTATTTTTTCCTTTCATCTCCCCCCAAGTAGTTGTGTCCTAGGGAAACCCCCCTTGGTTCTTATGAATCCCCCCCCTCCCTTGGGGGACTCATTTTTCCTCCCCCTATTTGCTTCCCAAAGTAATGAGAAGTACCCCTCCAAATCTTCTATTTGCTATGGTATGGGAGCTTCGATAGGAATCGTTGGGGGATTTTTCCCCTTCCCTCCAGTTCTTTCTTTTGCTTTCCTCAGATTTCTGGTTGTGGGTCTTGTCCCTTTCTTTTTCCCCCCTTAGTTCCTAGACCACGAGAACTGACATGTTTTTGACATGCCCTGATCCCCCACTTTTTTTTCCCTTATTCCCCCCTGTTCCCCCCCCCCTTTTCCCCGCCCCTTGCTGCTGTCCTCCCAACCTGACCCATGTCTTTTTACGTTCAGGATGGAAAGGCTAATGAGCCTTCCACTGCTTCTCAGCAATCATTCGTCTTCTTCCCCCAGTTTGCAGCCCCTCTTCTTCCCTCCCTCCCACGTTGTCGTCAGCTCTTCTCCCTGAGGTGAAGAGGTGATGTGCTGCTGCTGGTTCTAGGTTCGTCTCGATGGCGAGGCTGTTTGGTTCCTTTCTGTCAGAGATATTTTCCCCCCTTCCTTTTCTTTTTCCTTTTTCCTTTTCCTGCTCCATTTCATTATTTCTTTGAATATTTTCTTACTCCCTTTTTTCCTGCCTGTGTCAGGCATGATGAGGGCAAAGCAGATGTGGAAGTTTTCCCCTGACTTGTCGTGGGGTTCCGCTAGCTGTTTTCTTCTTTTGTTTTCCGTGCCTCCTGTGTTTTTTCTTATCTGTTTTGTCTTTGCTCTACGTCTGTTTGATTGGCACCTTTTTTTGTTTTGGTCCCCTTTTCTTGTCCGCTGCGGAGTAGGTTCACAACAAGATTTTTCGAGTTCCCCGGAGGATTTGAATGTGGGAGGCTTGTACTAAGGTCAAGGACTACTCTTCCCAACAATTCGTGGCCCTTTTTGAAGGGACTTTTTTTCCCTTTTGTGGATTCCCCTTCTTTTAGCTCCCGCACCCTGAAGAGCTCATATTGTCTTTGTTCTGGTTCTTTTTTGCTTTTTTGAATTTTGATTTTTCCTTTTGTTAGATTCTGGGTTTTCCCGGGTTTCGTGAGAATTGAAATTTTGGTCCGATTCTGTGC
>Ga0179593_1353515_pt1 | contig 10439 bp, 10 predicted proteins | sample CZODoug2_1_08_16_FD_185931 | JGI IMG/M metagenome (GOLD analysis project Ga0179593, IMG submission 185931) | Vadose zone soil fungal communities from Angelo Coast Range Reserve, California, USA - CZODoug2_1_08_16fungal (PacBio error correction) | ecosystem: Environmental > Terrestrial > Soil >... | reverse complement strand
TACTTCACTTCTGTGCTTTTCCGCCTATCCCCAAACGCTGTCCCCCTGACCGTTTTTTTCTTTTCTCGCACGCTTTCTTTTTTCCTGTTCTTTTTTTCTCCGATAGGAGTATTTTCTGCATTTGATAGGATTACGAGCTCCTATCTTCCCCCCCTCCGCCCTCCTTTCCTTTAACCCCTCCCATAGAGATAAATACCCGATGGCCTTTTTCTTGCCGTGTTTTGCCCTTTCTTCCCTTCTGTGAAATTTTTTCATGCGAGTTATCTTGCTTTTCCTTCGTCGTCGCCAGCGCGGGGACTTTTTTCGCGTTTTTGCCTCCGGTGTCGTCATCACACGGTAGGTTTTTTTCCTATCCCCGCTTTTCTCTCCTTGTCTGACTGACGAGTCAGGAGGGGGAAGTTATCCTCCCTTTCTTTATGGTTTTCTCGGTTGGTTCCGCTTCTTTTCGTCTTTTCTACCCCCTGCTGGTTCTGTGGGCGATGGACGTGATTTTTTTTTTTTCTTGTTTTCTATCCTTCAAGGCTGATCATAAATCCCCGAGTTCCCATGTTCCTGAAAATTTCTTTGGTCGCTCGTCTTGACCTTTTTTTATACCATCCTTGAATGTTTCTTTTCCCCCGTTCCCTTTTTTTTTTTTCCTCTATCCGAAGAGAGCAGTAGGGCCCTCCTTGTCCGCCTTGTGGCACCCCTCTTCAGGTTTCGACCCCTCTCCGTTGGTGACCTTTTTTTTTCCGATCTTCTACTCTGTCCTAACTAGGGTAGAAAGCCCCGTTCATGTGGATCGCTGTCTCTGGGTTCTGCCACAGGGTCATTCCAACAAAATCCAGATTTAAGGATGGAACTGTGTTTTCCCAACTGCAATTCGACCTCGTCCCCCCCACCCCCTTTTTTTCCCCCCCACGCTCAATTGATCTCCTATTTCCATCTCCTCGTGTTTTTGGTTGTCTTTATCCGATCCCGTTGAGCGTTGTGTTGGGGGGTTGTCAAGTTCCCCGTACCCACGATGGTGTTTTTGTTTGAGGCTTCTTTTTTCTTTTTCCTTGCCTTTTTCTCCCCTTCTGGATGGGTTGTCTGCAGCCATGTGCCGACAAATCGTTTCGCGATCTCCACCGCCCCGGGCTGTAGGCGAGTTAGGAGAGTGTAACTATTTTTTACCTGTATCTTGACCTTAACGGCATCTTCTTTGCTTCCCCCGGCTTGCGCAACCGGCCCCCACTTCTTTTCACGGCAGGCGACTTCGGATTATTCGGTTTTTTGACCTCTGCCAATTGGTAGTAGCGGAAACACTTGTTCTCGCCCTCCCGCACGTACTTTTTCTGATCAATTTTCCTCGTGGTCTTGGATCGCTTCCGTCTTCTTTTCCCGCGTTCTTCTTTTTTCTCTCATCTTTCCCTCTTTTAGTTGTAGGCGACGAAGATTGCAGGCTTCCCCTGCGCCCATTTTTTCTCCCACGGACAGTTTATTCCCCCCCTCGTACTCCTTCCTTCATTGCGCTTGATTTTTTTTTTCGTTCCCCAGCCCCGATGCTCGAAAAAAACGCCCGGTGTCGCCCCGTCGCGGCCAGCCGCTTCGCTGTACGAACGAACGGCCACCAAAGACATACCCTTCCTCCCACCTCCGACCCTGTCCCCCAGGTCCCGAAGGCCGAACCGGCAGATCGTGGCGTTCTCTTCTCCCTTTTTTAAATTCCAGCTGGTCTTCGGGGCTTTCCTCGGAGTTTTAACTTGTTTTCCTCAGAACTCTCTATGCTTCTCCCTTCCTCTCCCCCCCATTGAACCCGTCTTGCGTAGGTGCCCTCCTCTCTTTCGTCTTGGTGTTGGGGCCTATTGCGGAAAGAACAGCGTTACCTTGGAGATTCCCGGTGTTTTTCTGGCTCCTCGTCTCCTCCTTTTTTTTTGCCTTCGTCGTCGGCGAAATCCGGCCCCAGAGACCCTCTTTTCCCTTCCCGGCGTTCTTCATCGGTGCACAGGCATCAGCTCCCGCAGACTGTTTCATGATTTCCCCCCCCCGGTTTTCTTTTCCTCATTCGTCGTAACATTAAAGAGCTCTAGTTTTTTCTTTGAGTCCCTCCCGCCCAACGCGTTGAGATTGTTTTGCTTTGTATGTGGCGATTTTCTCTCTGTACAGTTCAGTGAAATCCTCTGAGCGCCTCGCAGTAATATACCTCTGAGGCGTGGAAGTTCGCTTTTCTACGTCAGATTGTCCTTCCTCCTTCCCCTTCCACGTTTTCGCGCCGTGGAGGGCTCAAGGTCTTCCCGGTCCCTGGCAGCCCGCTGTTTGGGGTTGCGATCGCCCTTGTCGCCTTGTGGCGGTTGCGCTTTTCCGGTACCGAAGTTCGTTTCCTTCTTTGGTTCTGTTTTCTTTTACCTCTGGAATAGGGTTGTCTTTGTTTTGTTTTTCCTTTTTTTCGCCCTCACAGCTATTTCGATTAGCCGAAATGCCTGACTTTTTCTCACTCCTTTTCCCTGTTAAACCCCCGGCTTAGTACCGTTCCCTCGACCTGGGTTGTCTTTTCCTCTCGCGGTGAAGGGATGCCGGAAGCGATACTATTAGCCAAATGGGACATTTGTCCCTCTCCTCTTTCTTCTTTTTTTGCCCGTCCCAGTTGTTCCGCCCCCCAACTACTCTAGTTCGCGATGTGCTTCTCTCCGTCAAGTTTTGAGATCCATTAACTTTCTTTCTTTTTTTTCTGTGGCGTTCAACATCGCCCCGTGATCTAGCCGCCCCCTTTCGCCTTTCGATGGTCCCAGGCTTCGCTATGCTGGTTCTGAAGCGCTTGCTTCCCTCACATGCCCCCTCCTCTTTTCTCTTCCTCTTTTATCTCCTTTTGTGTATTGTTGTGGACGCGGAACTCTCCCGGGATCAGTCCGCGATCTTGGCTCATCGAAAAGTTCGCTGTGGGATGTTTTCCTGCGAGGCGCAGGTTTGAGCCTTTGTGGCAGTTTTCTCGTATCGTCTCTTTGTCCTCTCTGTTTCCATTTCTCTTCCCACGCAATGGCGTCCTGATCTCCCACCCTTTCCCGGCCGTAGCGTTGGGATAAGAGCAGGCACACCAGCAACTCTCCGCGCGATTTATTTTTTGCTTGACATCCCCCTCCCTGTCCTATAGATCTTTCCGAGCCAGTACCGCTCGATTACCGGCGCCATTTCTGCCGTGTCAACTCCTTTGTGACACCGGCGTTTAAATTCAGCTCTTGAGCGTCAGGACGTCATTTCCTTTCCCCCCTTCCCCTCTCGATATGTCAGTCACTCCCCCCCGACCTCTTCTCCCCAGGCCTTTTTTCTTATTGCCCGAACACCCGCCGAAGCTGCTTTGTTTTTCCCTTCTTTGGCGTTTTACAGAGCCAAGTTTCTCCCATGTCCCTGATCGGCGCAGGGCCGGGGTTCGCTCACTTCTTTTCTTCCCCACGGTTATCCCAGAACGGGAAATTCAGCGTTCAGCGGGCCTTTTAGTACCCAAGCTTCTCTTCCCCTCCTGTCTAATCAGGTATGGGTCGGCGGCGCTCGTGTGTCTAGCGTTTATTCCTCCCCCCGATACAACGCAATCGCGCCTGCACGCTCTTGAGCCTGTCTTCCCTTCCGGACAGAAATATTTATTTTGATGACGTCTTGATGAGCCACCATTTTGCCATCGCCCCTCATCCTCCCCTGCGTGCTCCCTTTTGTTGCCTTGAAAGCTTGCGAATCATTGACAGTGTAGAGCTTTTTTTTTTGTTTCCGAAGCCTCTTTTTTTCTCTTCCGGGTGTGGGTTGCTGTCGTTGTCTTGTACCCCTAGCCCTTGGTTTCTGCCCCCGTGTAATCTACTTGCTAACGCTGTTCTTTACGTCCTCGCCCCCCAAACACCGGTTTCTCCGTCTTCTTGGCCATCGGCAGACGGGGTCATTGGATTTTTCGCTTTTGCCTTTGTTCTTCTCGGACTTATCTTCCATTTTGCCTCTCCTCTCTCGCCAGCGCCCCGCCTACCGACTGAATTTAAATCCGCCGCTCCCCCATGCCACGGATTTGGCCGTTTTAGCGCAGTAGGGAGAAATGTCGTTTCCTTTTTCGTGCCTTCTGTTTTTCTCTCGTGGCGTTCGTTTTTTTCTTCTTTTTTTTTTTTTTTTGCTTGATCAAAGGCGGGTTCCCCCTTTTTCCGCCCGTTCCTTTTCTGCAGAACTTTCGCGCCTTCAGAAGGTTCGTACTGACGCAGGATTTTTTTTAAATCGTTTTTTTCTTCTTTTCTCTTTTGTCTTTAAACTCCGTTGTCGTCCTCCCCCTGCGAGGTTTTTGCTTTCGGTTTGTACTTGACGCCGGACGCGGCTCGAGAGCGGTTTTTCCTTTTTTGCCCTCTCCTCGCCAAATGTTTTTCCGTCCACTATCTTGGCGCACGATTTTTTTCGCCTCCGCTCCCTTTTTAGCTACTACCCGCTTGAATTTGTTTGCACTTCTCGTTCGAGCCTCACGTAAGCCGCGGCTCGCCCGATCTTCTCCGTGTGGCCGACAATCTTTGCTTTCTCCCCCCACGACGAGTCTGTCTGTGCTTCGGTGTTTCCCTCTTTTTATCGGCCACCCTCTGTCCTGCCCTCGTTGGTTGCCTCTGCGATAATGGTGTCGTCCCTGTATTCAGGACAAACTCCGATCCTGGTTCTCATGTGGCTTAACTGAGTCCCACCCCCCCTTGCAGACTGGCCGGCAACCAACCCCCTTTTCGCTCCCCCCCACAACTTGCTTCCCTATTTTTCTCGTTGTTTTGTTTCTCTATGCTTAACTTGCCTTTTTTTGGGTTTCTGCTAAACGATGGGTTGTTTGGGCCAGTCTTTCCTCTTTAGTGCTCTTTTTAATCCCTTCACATTTTCTGTGGGTTGCATGCAGCAATTTTTTCACGAAACCCATTCGCGCTCTATTCCTTTACTTTCTGAGCGTTCGTCATCTTAGTCCTCTGTTTTTTTCGTAGAGGAGTCGAAAACGTGTCTTTTCCGCCCCCACGGCGATTCTTCACACGGCTTGCATGCGCGTTGCCCTCAGGCGTTCTTTTGCTCGGCGCGACCTTTGTCCATCCCCTGATGTTAGTTCCCGGACCCAAGTTTCGCTACCTTGTCGCCAAGCCTAAGTGTGAGCCTTTTTGCATCGATGTCGGTTCGCCCTTCCGCCTTCGCAGCCCTCCTTTCCCGCCCAGACCTTCATTTTTTGCCTCAGCTCCCCCTCTCAAGTCTTCGTCGCCGACCGGATTGAAGGCGTCACACCTTTACCTAGCCTCTTTTTCTCTTCTCCTCTTCCTCGACCCTCTCTGCGCCGATGCCGCATTCGCTTCCTTTAAAACCGATGCCTCAAAAAGCCGGATACCCCTTCGTCCTCCTCCTTCTTTTTCTTTACGCCTGACACGACCCTTTCAAAGTCCACCCAATTACCGCGAAATGTCCGACCTTTGGGTTTCCACGGCCGACGGGTTTTATACTGGCGGATTTAATTTCCTCTGTTTTTTGTTCGGCAGAGGATTTTCGCACATTCAGTTCCCCTAGTCCGATGGCCTTCGCCGGAGCTTGAACATCCGATTGCCCTTTTTGGAGGGCCAGACTCGGGCAGTATACGGAGTTTGGGCTCGGCCTTTTATCCCCCTTTCTATCTGGTTCGACCACGGTGGTTTTTTTCACCCAAGAGCAACTATCTCACCCTGTTTCGTTCTTCGCGTCTCTTCGTCGATAGTCAACCATCACTGCCCGGGTCCTTTAGTTTTCTCAAAGTGCTGTTTCTCCGCACTTTTCATGTGTGCATTCTGTGTTCCCCCCTTGCGGTGCTTTCACGTAGTCAAACTTCAACATTTTCGTTTTCTTTTCTTTCTAACCCACCCCTTCGTGTGGCTTCTTTTATTTCTGCTGATGTTGGTTCTCGCTGGCTAACGCTTTTCGACGCCGCCGATCTACATGCTTGATCGGAGTGGCAGGCGTCTTTTCTATGAGGTTCTTATTTCATTTTTTGACGTGGAGGGCCTCAACGTCCCGGTTTCCTTTTTTTGGTTGCCGTCTTGGCGTACTTTTGGTCGCTTTTTTTCCGTCCACCCCGCCTTTTGGTCCCGGTTTTTTTGGTGATTTTCTGGTTCGTCTCTGTTTTGTTGGGCGGGAAACTGCTCGTAGATTTTCGCATTCTCGTGCGTTCCTGCCCCTCAGCTGCGCTTGAATTCCTCTTCCCCCCCGGCTGTCATTCCGTAGCCTTGGTTTTGATCCTCCCGGGTGACTGGTCGAAGCGCTCTTGCCTCAAGGTTTCCCTTTCTTTCTGGAAATCAGCGCGCATTCTTTTGGCTGGTTGTTGTTCGCTGTCTTTCTTTCGCTGTGTGTGTTTTTGGCCGGGAGACGTCCCATCTTTTTGAGACCATTTATGTCTTTCTCTCTATCTATTTTTTCTTTTCCCCCCCCACCATCGCACCGTATCTTCATCATTTCCCCGGCCCCATTCCTTTTTTTCCTTTCGATTTGCGCCGTTGCCGTCTGCTGGGCCTTAGACCGAGCCTTTTTTCTTCTCGTCCTACTTTTCCTCTTTCTTATCCGTGTGTGTTTTCTCTCGCTGGGCGAGGTGTTTGGACGTTACGAGCTTGCTTGGCTCCTCAGCCCCTTCTCTTCCTCATCGAAACAGGCGCCGGAGATGTTTGTCCTAGTGCTTGCTCACGGTGGGATGGGGCCCTCCCCTTTTGAATCGAGTCCTTTTTTGTCGCTTGAGGAGAATGGATTCCCACTCCTTTTCACATCTTCTTTCCGTAGTAGTGGATCTCAGCTGACGGCAGCACCCGTAAACTTTTTGTACTTTTTTGGCTTCTTGGACTTCACGGCCCCTTTTTCCTTCCTCTGCGGCGCTTCCCGCGCCCGCGTATCTGCCTCGCCCCTCTTTTTCACGGGACAACGGCGTGGTTGAAGGCGCCTTCCAGTCTTCGTTCAGTTTTCCTTGTTTGGCTTGAGGGCCTTCCTCTTTTCTCCCTCCCAACAAGAACTGACGCCGATCTCTTCTTCGAACAACCGTCTTGCCGGTGCCTAAATTGTTCTTTTCTCCTTGCGTTCCCTGTTCTCCCTTGACGTCATCGTCCCCCCCCCAGCGGCTGCAGTGCCTGTCCTCTGAGCAATCCACCTTCTTACGCAAGGATTGTTGGTCTTTTTTTTCAATCGTCTCCCAGTCTGACCGGCCGAAGATTCTAGGTAGCTTCTGGAGGCTTCTCTTTGTATCGCGTTTCTCCGCCACAAGTAATCCAGCGCCAGCACGCCGCCCCTTGCCGTTTTTTCGGGCGTGTCCCCTTTCCGACTATTTCCTTTGTCCTACTATTTTAGACCTTGTATGCTCGAATCAGCACAGTTGTGAAGTCGGGGAGGAAGTTCCGCTCCTTTCTCCCCCGGCCCCCGTGTTCTCGATGGATGTGTTGACCAGCTGTAGACGAAGATGACGCGTGCTCGAGTGGTGCTGGCTGCGGTGCTTTTCGCCCTTTTTTTTCATCGCTCCACGGATTTAATCTACTTTCACGCTGTCTTTCGCTTAGCCCCCCAAACCGCTGGGAGACGGCCCTCTGAGGTTTCCCTCCGGGATCCCTTTCCCCTTTTATTTCGTTCCTTTTGCGCGCGTGCTCCCCCTGGCGTATTTCTGCATTTGCATCGCTTACTTCTTTCCATGCCCTCTGTTTCCTGGTAATTTAAAATCGCCCTTCGATAAAGCCACGATCGTTTTCTTCGGTGATAAGGTTAGTGACCTTTCGCCGTGAATTTGTTCATGCGCTGGCTCCGTTCTTTCGCGCGACCTTTTCTTCCGCTTAGTGCTGATCACGTCTTGGCGCTCGGTTTCTTTTTGTTTTCCTTTCTTTCCCCCAATTGGCCTTATCCGGTTTCTATGACGAGTCGGAGGGAAGGCTCATTCTATTTTTTCGAGGGTTTTGACGCCTGCTATCCGTCTTTCGTTCCCTTTGTTGTTCTGCGGTATGGAGGCGGAGAAGCTCGGATTGACTTCCCTTTTTGCAAGTGCCGATTCCTCTATTCAAATGGTCTTCCATATCTTGGCGACTTTTTTCGCTTTCTCTTTTTTTTCGTCTTTCCTCTTTACTTCCAGTCATGTCTATAGAGCAGATAGAATGCTCGGCTTCTTTCTCCGATGTTTCGCCGTGTGTTCGCAATAGCCGGTTTTCCCCGAAACCGCCGATGCGTTTTTTCTCCTTCCCTCTTTTTTTACCCTTCCTCTTCTTCTACCTTACTAACCGTTTTCAAGCCGGTCCCCGGGGTGCGTCGAGAAAAAAAAACCCACTTTTTGTTTTCCTTGTTGCTGCCGGACAACCATCAGGCTTTCCGTCGGGCTCCCTGATATTCAACTTGCAATTCCCTCTTCCGCCGGGGTCCCACCATCGGGGACTGTACACCCCCCCCCACAAAACCGCTCAACTGGCTTTCTCTCTTTCCTTCCTTTTTGTTCTATCTCAGTTGCTCCGGGTTGGGTGTGTAAGCTACCGATGGGGTTGCTCCTTTTTCCTGTTTTTGTCTTTTTTCATCCTCCTTCGCCCAAGAAGAAATAGGGATGTGGTTGTCCGCAGCCATGTGGCCGCACCCTTTTTTCCCTGACCCTTGCTGCGTTATCTTCCGTAGTCCAGTCCTATCGTAGGGTTTGACCCCCCCCCTTCGTTCTTTTTCGATGGGTCTGCGTTTTGTGTTTTCAAACGGCGATTTTCCTGCCTTCTTCCCCTCTTGCCTCCGGCGGCGAATTGGCTCGTCTGGCGCGACAGCCTTTTCCCCCTTAAGCTGGTTCTTAGCGCAAACAAGCGCGTCTTACATTTTTCGATAATTTGAGACCCCTTGTCCCTGAGGTCTGGATCGCATCTCTTTTCTTTTTCTGCTTCTTGCCTTCGCTTCGCCTATAACATAGCAGTTGTAGTCGCTCCCCTTCCCTTCTTCCCAACCTGAGCTAGACTTCTTTTTTCCCTTCCTCCGTATTAGTCAGTCTACTTTTTGCGACCTCGTGTCTTCGTAGCCTTCGCGGCCCCTACCCTATTGACTAACCCTACTTTTCTTCAGACTCCGCTTTTTGCGTCGTCGCTAAAGAAAAGGAACGGTCAGAAGTTAAAGCGCCTTCTCCCCCCATTCCTTTCCCCGTAATGTCACGTACTTCTCCGAAGCGCCCCCCGTTTCTCTCTTTCTTCGAGGCGGTCTCCATTCACTTGCGGGTCAGGAGGGCTCTGGCCATAGTCGTCTTCAGCCCTTCCTCCTCCCTCGGGCCGCTGGCACCTGGGCGACCAATCCAATTGCCCCTTTTTCTTTCCCTTCTGTTTCAGCTGCGTCGCCCGGCTGTTTTTGGGGCGTCGGACCGAACCGCAGTACAGGTAGATGACCGGTTGTTCCTCTCTAAAACAACCTGTGGCGCGCCCTCCTCCATTTTGCGTTCATTGTTCTCTCTTGTTTTCTGCGACATCGGCAACAGACCGCTATAAAACGGTCAAGGAGTCCTCGCTTCCCCGGCTCCTCCCGACGCCGCCCACTTTATTTTCTTTTTCCTGTGGTTTTGCTTATCATCCGTTTTTGTCCTTAAATATGTCGTGTTGGTGATGCGCTTTCGCCACCTTGATGCGGCGTGGGGTTTTCTGGGCGGTTCTCGAGGCAGAACGCTAATAAACGCTTCCCGTCCTGCCTTACTGATGATCGTTGTGGCCGCCGCCGCCTTTTTTCCCTTTTTGTTTTTCTTGCCTGCCATCCGTGTCTGGAGCGCCTTGTTGATGGGCTCAAGTCGCATACCCCCTTCCCTGCCTCCTTTTTCTTTTGTACGCCCTTGTGCGTCTGGTTGCTCTTTTCTTCCTTCCCTCTTCGGCCCAAGAAGGTTTTGGCTTTTTTCTGGCCGATCACGCTGCTTGTTTCGATTGTTTGTTAGTGTTTTTTTCCAGTTATCCTTGGCGCCTGCAATTCCTTCCAGGCGTTCTCCCCCCTTCACCCTGCGGAATTTTTTCCCCTTTTTGTCACTTCCTCTCCTGGGAGCCAGTGACTCCTTCTCCGGTTTGCCTGTCGAGGGGAAGCGTTTTTTCGTCTGGGGACGCTCTCGAAAATATCTTCCGCCAGCTGGCTTTGTTTTGCTCATTGCTGCTCGCCCCCCAACGGCCAGGGCGTCGCTTTTCTCTCCCCTTTGCGTTTGGAGTCCATCAAGTTTAGGCCGCCCTTTGATTGTTTTTTTTTCTGCTTTTTTTTGCTTCAATCGCAACCGTGTTCCTAGAATTCCCACTCTTCCCCCTTTCATCCTTATGGCTCCGTCTTCGCTCTTTTTTTAGTCCTTTCCTTCGCGTCCAGGAACACCTGGAAAATACTCTTCTTCCTTTTTGTTTTTTTTTTAGATTGGCCCAGTAGGTGTGCTGTGACGCGAAGCGCGGTTTTCATAGCTCTCTTTTTTCTAATCGAAACGCTGCGGTTTCTGGTGGAATGGTTCTTCGACACGGTTGCCTTGTGGCCCTTCCAGAGGTCTC
>Ga0179593_1308524_pt1 | contig 10439 bp, 17 predicted proteins | sample CZODoug2_1_08_16_FD_185931 | JGI IMG/M metagenome (GOLD analysis project Ga0179593, IMG submission 185931) | Vadose zone soil fungal communities from Angelo Coast Range Reserve, California, USA - CZODoug2_1_08_16fungal (PacBio error correction) | ecosystem: Environmental > Terrestrial > Soil >... | reverse complement strand
ATGTTTTTAACCTTGGGTTCGATCCTTCGTCTTCCGTGGTCCGATTTATTGCTTTTTCCCTCTTCTCGTGCCAGTCTTGACTTCGATGGCGGCACCGTGCAATCTTTTCTAGAGTGCGGACTCAGTCATCTTCGCCTCCCTTTTCCCAACCATTGTAGTAGCTCTTTATGCAAAACTTTTACTGGGCGGGGGGGTGGGGGGGGGGGTGGTGTTTGGTGTTTCTGGGGGTCGGTGGGTTGTTTGGGGGTTTCTTGGGGGGGTGGTGGGGGCCACCCCTCTATCTGCTCTCTCTTTCCATCGGCGAAACCACCTTCTCCATCGTTCGGAATAAACCGAAACCGCTGGGTCCGCTGCAGCCTTTCCCGCGTCCCTTCCTCGCATTTCCCGATCTTCCCTTCCGTCACTTCATTGTTTCCCTGGCCCTCCCAATTTCGTCCGGCTTTTTTCTAATAGTGAGCTCACTAGCTCCCCACCAACCCCCCCCCGCACTGGTCTTTACTAGTACCGCTTCTGTCCCCTCTCTCACGCACCCTCGAGTTACCGTCTTTTTTTGGAAACCCCCTTGTAAGTATTGTCCTTGCGCTAGTTTCCCCCTCAGCCTGCTAGTTTTCTTGAATCTTTTCCGTCAGCTACGATGAGGAAACAGGTCAGGTGAGGTAGTACTGCCTTTCCTCTTCGGAACATGGAGATTACTTCAAGGTGCCCTTCTCCACAGGTCGACCCGGAGCATTAAAGCGACATTCTTTCCAGTTTGCCTACTGACCGCCGTGTTCACCTACTCATCTGTGATTGCCAAGACTATTATCCTGCAGTTCGAAGACACTCGCCGGTCCCCGTCGTCCAACATTCTCGTTCTAGACTGGCGAAAAACGCCCCGCCGTTTTTCCGCCCTTTTCGCGTTTGATACGTGGCTCCGGAAGGTCCCTGGATCATTCGAAGTCTTTACATCCTGTTTGAGGAAAATCTCGCTGCCTTTTGCGTCCATTGCCTCCATGCTTCAGCATAAGACCCGAAAATGCAACAGGACAACCGGCAGTTGGACTCTCTTGGCTACTGCCACCCACCCAGGCTACCATCTTTCTGCCTTTCCATTTGCCCTTTTACTCACACTGCGCCCCCCGGGACGTTCTCTATTTTTTCCATCGAGAGGATGCGCCATGACGCCCCCTCGCCCTTGCTGTCCCTAGAAAACGATTCTCCCCTTCGACCCGCATTACTGGAACCCAGAGTGGCCCCCGTTTTCTCCGACACCGACTCGTTTGACGTCGCGGGGACGTGTCCGCTCATTTGTCCGAGTCTTATGCCAATCCCACCACGTAAGCAAGCCCAACCCTTCGCGGCTTTTTTTTCCTGATTGCTCGCTCACTTTGCTTCTCTTTCCATGGCGAGTCTTCCTGTTCATTTTTTGTAGCTCCTGGAATGGAGGCATCCGCGGTCGGTTCAAGTTTCGTGTTGCCCTCCTGGAAGTGAAACTAGAATAACTTGCCCTCCCTTTCCAATTTGCCGGGAACCGAGCTAGGTTAAACCTGGACCCCCTCATTCCCCCGTCCTACGTCCCATGGCCTCCCCGTAGGATCTGTGATTGCACGGAGTATAACCCCGTAAAATGACAGTATCTCCCGACGCTTGTTGTAATCTCCCACGTCCCCCCTCGTCGTCCCTTTTAACATCAATAAATACACCTAAATCTAAGTCTGATCCTCCTTTCTTTTCGACGTTGGACAAAGTAAGTCACAAGCGGTATAGTCTGTTTCGACTTTTTCAAAGGTCACTCATCCTTTCACCCGGCCGGAGTCCTCCCCGGTCCTGGTCCCTTTGGCGTTCCAATTCTCTGAATATCAGGGCTTATTTTTTTTCTGCCTGCCATGTGCCAGTGCGCTTAAAATGTCGTTCCATACTTCGAACACAAACCCCCGTTCTAACTGAAGTTTTGTTTTTAACTTCCCTAGAAGTATAACAGTCCACACCCCTTTCCTGCCAATGACCTTCTTCATTTTTTTGACAACCTCCCAAAAATAACCAGCTTTTCGTTTGTTTCCCCTCGTGTTCTCTTCCCCTCATATTAAGGGCCCCCCTACCCCCACGTCCGCGGTCCCTTGATCCCCCATGATTCTGTTGTGTCTTCTTTATACCTGCTTGCACACGCATCTGCTTTAATAGACGTTTTTCTAGTCAAGACCAATCCCCCCGTCCCCCTCCCCCTAAAAGGTGTGTTTTTTTTGGTCGACGATTTAACAAAGTCACCGTCTGTTTGTATCCTCCCATTAACAAAGGTGTCGGTGGTTTATTTTCCATGCTCTGCCGGTTTGGGTACTTGTCCCCCTTTGCACCCTTCCACCCACTGTTTCACCCCCACCTGAAGACCCCACGGTAACTACCTTTTTTTTTACTTCTCGCCCACGTTTCACAAGTTGGTAATACCCACTCTTTTATGGCTATGTGTTCTGAGTCCTCTCCTTTATAATTTTTTTTTTTTTTCATCTTTTCCCTCCTCCTCCATGGGTTGACTGAATGTAAAGCGACCGACCCCCCCACCGTGAAATACGAATTGGTAATTCTCTTGGTACCCTTTTCGAGCCCTTCCGTCACGGTCATCTTTTTTTTACCCCGCTCCGGCGGGGGAAAAGGGTGTGGTACCTGGCTAAAGCGTCCACACTCCGCCTCATTTTTGTTTGAAAATACAACAACCACCAGACAACAAGGTTGCGCTCTTGGTAATTCTTCCCGTAAAAACAGCAGTCCCCTTTTTTACCGTACTCTCGACCCCCAAAAAAAGCTCAAGTTTTTTGGTTCTGGGGCTTTTGCGGACACTCCCTTTTTTTTTCATGATGGCCCAGATTCCCCCCCCCCTCCCGGTTTCATCCAAATATACGCCCCCAACAAAGACATTAATTGTACCCCCACTGTTGACTTTAGCAGCTCGTTTTGCGATGCTTACCACCGACCCTCCCTTTTTCGTTGTGTTCCGGGGTAACAACCATGATGTTTTGTTTTTACCTCCCCTTTCTTGTCGATTTCTTGACGGGTTAGTGTTTGATCTCCTTTTGCGTCATCTTTTCTCATTACCGGTTGGTTTTACGTTTTTTAGACGACTCCTACACCCTGTCATTCCCCTGGCCTGCTTGAAGCCCATAAGGCTGCCCCTTGATCCGGACCTTTTTTTACGATGATTCCGTCAAATCCCCTCCATCTACCTGCCAGACTGCCTACTTTTCCGCCCCCTTTTTTCACTGCGTATTCCTTGACCAAGCTTCTTGAAAGGGCCGACGGTTGTCCCTGTGTACGGCTTTTTCTTTTTTAACCTTCACAATTTTATGGGTAGCCAACACCGATTTAGTGCTTATTTGCCGAGATGAGTACCGATGGTCCATACCACTCCGACTTTAGTCTATATAGGCTGATAGATATTGACAGATTGTCAGTTTGTTATACCTTAGGCAATAAAAGATCATCTTATGTTCAGGTTTTAAGATGTTGAATTGCTTCCCCCACTTGTTTTACGACTTTTCAAGTCGCGAGTTTTCCTTTTTCCAGCATGGCGTTTTCATTGATACCTGACTTTCCTTCTTGAGCCAAAGACCCTTGGCAAGAAAGACCCTCTTTCTTTTAGAAATGAAGAGTACCCTTGTCGCTCCTATTTCGTAGCCCATTTTCATTCAGTACTCCCCTGAACCTCCGGATGATTTAATATACTTTACCTTGTCAGAAGAGTCTGAAAAATTGTTCCAGGTCCTCATTTTCTTTGATTGGTTCCCGCGGTGTATCTAGAGTGAACCCTAAGTTATTTTAGAAGGAAAGATATGTGGCCGACTTGACAAAGTCTTACCCCTTTTTGAGTAAAGAAGAAGGCCACAGGGTTTGGTTTCTCCGTTTTTGTTGTCGGTCCATTAAATAGTATTCAGGGAAATGCGATTGATGCACTTTCCTGAATCCGGACGTCGGGAGAGCCGCCCTCAGTTGGCCATCCCACTTAGGACGAGGATTGCGTAGACCTTTTTTGACCAAGAAGTTTTTTTGATAGATTATAGGGACCTACCAAGTTCCAGACCGCCCGGGTCGTTCTTCGGATTTCCTGTTTTTTTGGATTGTGCTGATTATCTTTTTCTTTTTACCGGACCTTACTCTGTGATTACCAACCCTCCTCTTCTCGTGCCCCGAATGCCATTTCCAGCCAAGGTCATTTTTTTTCTCACCCTCTGCTGAATTGTCTTTCGCGGTCTTTTTTCCGCAAGTCCTAGCAAATGACAAAACGAGGTTTTCCGCTCCCTGGTCTGAGATTGTCTTCACCTTTTCTCATCCTTCCCATAATTAAAGGAGTTACCCACCCCCGTCTTGACCCCATTCGGCCCTTGGGTAAACATTTACGTCTGCATCTCCGCCCTCTACGAGAATTAAATTCATTTTTACTCCATGGGTTATTTCCGACCCCCGAGATCGTCTGTGTCCTGTTGTCAATAATTTCGACCGACCACGCTCTGATTTCCCATTAAGAAGATTCTAGTCAGAACGTCCTTACCCTCCATAAAAGGTTAGTTGAGGTGCGCCCGTAGGGACTCCACTGGACCCAAGGTCTTCCCCCAAAAAACTCTGCTTTTAAACTTTGTAGTCCCTTTAAGCTTTCTTTGCCCCCAGATAGTCCTGCATGCTTTTATTGCGCCCCGAACTAATTCTTCCGCTCCCTCCTGCGATGGGACGATTTAAATCTTTCTTTTTTTTTTTTTTTACCTTCTCAAGCACCGGATGTCGTCCCTTTATCATTCGTCCCTTCCACGCTTGTTCAAGGATAGATCCCAATCGCTGGCTGCCCAAAGATGCCGCTTTTCCTCTTTTCTTTGATCGTTTACCTGCTTTCTTTTCTCTTTTTTTTCCAAGCAGGGGTTCGGAACAGCGCTGCCTGCCTGTTTCCGCCTGCCTTCCAGATTTTATTCCGATCCTCTGTAAGACCGACTTTTGCGCCTTCCAATTTTTTCCTCTTATAGATACCCGATCCTGAAGGTTTTCGCTGAAGATTCAATGACTTTTGCAGTTCTTTCTATTAAGATGAATCATGAGAAAAGAACCAGTGGAAGTAAAGAATCTCCTATGACGTGGAGTCGGCCCCTGCTATAACAGCTTTTTCCCCTCTCGACGAGTTCCTTTAGAGTAAAGCAGAGGCGCTCCAAAAGATTTTGTTCTTTTCCTTTTCCTTGTCCACATCGTTAGTTTGGGGTAGTGAGACAAGTTCTTCCATTAGAACAGTGGTTAAGAATGACTGATAATCGAGAGTATCACCTTCATATTTTTTTTCCGGCCTTAGTTCTCGCAGTCTGCTCGCCCTTGTTTCGACTATCTTCCCTCTGCCTCCTTCGCTAGCATCTCGTTTCTCGCAAACCACACCTTCTTCTATTATTCAGCCCACATCCTGTTTTTCAAACAACGCACACCGCTCTTACTCGGGGTCTATTTCTTTTCCCCTCTTCTGGTTAACCCATGTTCCTTTCTCCATTCTTTCCAACCTAATATTTTGGGTCACGTTAGCCAGCCGTCACGATCAGACGAGCTCTCCACTGCTCTGAAGGCTTTTCCTGTCCCCCGATCCCTTCCCTTTCGCCATTTCCGAGAAAAGGTATTGTCGTACGGCTTTGTTTCGGTCTTGTCCTCCCCTCCCCTCGCTCGGCGAGAATCTCTTTTGGCAATCCTTTCCGCTCTGACCTCCTCTTCCGCAAATTAACCGTTACCGTCTTTGAACATAACTTTTTTCCTGGTCCTTTTCTTTTCCCCCTTGCTCCGCCTACAACTAAAAGACATTTGGCTTGTCTTTCTCTTGACGGGCTGACTTCTGCTATTCCTTGCCATCCGTTAACCTAGTTTATCAAGGAGAGGTCTGATCCTCTTGTGGAGAATTCAAACCTCTTGTCACTTCTCATTTCCTCGGAGGATATTCAGCACATTTACAACCCGTTATGGCCCCCCCGGTTAATTTTCAATTTAATAATTCTCTTTTCTATCCATCTTCTTCGCCTCACAGGGCAACCCGCTTTCTCAGTGAGTTCCCAGAACTTTAGTGGGAATCTTTTTCCATCACTCCCCCCTCCGCGGATTGCGCGAGCGAGCTCATAGAGGGCCAATTCAGCTTTTCATTTTGTGAGATTACGCCTGCCCTATTTTCCTTTTGTTATCGACTCGAGCAAGTAGCCTTTTTGCGAACCCCGCATCACTCCTCATAACCACCGGTTTCCTCTTTTCCCTTTTTATTTTTCCTACTTCACTAATAAGGATCCATGCTCCTCCCCCCCCCCCCTTTCCCTTGCATCGTTTGAGATTCCTAACACTACTGGAACATTCGTTGCTCGATTTTTTTTTCCTTCTCGTTTTCGCTTTCTGATTTCCTCCACCCTCTCGTAGATCCCTCATAGCTCCCTTCCCCTCCAGCTTCCTTACCCACTCGAGACGTAGGATTCCTTTTCCCAGTCATGTTTCAGTTCGAGGGTATGCCCGTATTCCCCCGTTTCCCTCCTTCGCCCCGACACTGGTATGCAAACCCAGCGCCCCTTACCCATGCCAAGTCCGTTTTTGGCCCCCGTAAAGATTTGATCCCTCGTTCGTCCTTTTCTCTCTCTTCTTTCGATTAAGGGGAGAGCGATTCGCCTTTCACCCAACCGGTGCTCTCGCTTAATTTCCCCTCCAGTCGGCAGTTAGTTTTCTCCCTACCTTTCAGTTCCCAACGCCTGACCCCTTCCTTCTGCCCGAACGCCATTCTGACCTCGAAAACCCCCACTTGCTCCCTTCATTCCACCTTTGAGCGGCCAAGAAATGTATACCCATCGTATCGTTGACCGTTGCTAACACTTCTCGGTCCATTCCCCGTATCTCTTCTCGAACATAGCTCTCGCCCCCCGCGCTTCAGGAGATTCCCTTCCGTTGCCATCCCGGCATCAGCACCCCGAAACGTACGTATTCAAGGCCTCTTGATCCCTTGTCCCCCCCTCTTTCAGCGTGTGGTCCTTCGCGTTTTTCCCAGCGCTTTCTAATGACGCATGCAGTGTAAATCTGCGTGCTCAACCCTCCTATCGTTAAGTCGTTCCGCACCCCCCCCCCCCCCCCCCAACCCCAACCCCCCCCCCCCCACCACCCCCCCCAAACCAACCCCCCCCCCCTTATTCGAGTAAACCAGACACTTACGTCTTGATTTTTCTTGTTTCCCACCTTGCGCGTCAAATTCCCCCATACCTTTTTTGCCCACTCCTCTCCCCACACCCGATGCAGACAAGGAATAATTTCCCGAGGACCACAAACCTTCACTACCACCTATCCGCCCCGTCGGCCAATCCACAGTTTCTATCAGGTTTTGCCCTCCAAAAACCTACCAACCGCTTTTCGTTTTAATCCGAGTCGCATTTATGCCCGTTCTACCCCATTATTTTTTCTTTTTTTCTTTGTTTATCGGGATGGGTTTAATAGCACATCCATTCGTCACAGTGCTTTGCCCCCAACCCGTCCCATGACCACCCCCACTTAGAGTCTTTTTGTCTCGCTTTTGCTTTAAATTAATTGGATCTGTTGTTACGTTCTAAATCGATCCCCCCCCCTTGGTTTTTTCTTTTTTGGTTTTTTGTCACCCGTACTCGTTTGTTCAGCAAACTTAGAAACACCATTATTTCTCCAACCTCATAACTCCTATTCATGCCCGTACTTCCCCAGTCGTTTCCTCCCCAGCGTTCTTTGCAGCGGTCCTTTTTTTTCGATGGCATTTCCCCTTCTCTTTTCCCTCCACTGTTTCCGGAGAGACGACCGAAAGATCCCCAGAAACCCCCGTCATACTATGGCGTCTGTCCCATTGGTGATTTTCCCCCCTTGAGAGCACCCCCCCCCCACATCCCCATTTTAAGGCCAGGATCATCCCTGCTTATTGGCAAACGTTTTTTGTTGAGCATTCTTTGCGACTGGTCACCTAAAATCCGCTAATCCGGTGAACCAACCCACACCCTTCCCAAGACCACCCCACCCGTTGCAGAGTCTGCTTTGATTCTTTTTCCAATTCCTGCCCAGCCGTAATTTAAGCAAGTTAAATCCGGTCCCCCCCACTGGTTGTGTATGTCTAATTGTTTTGACGTGGCCTTCTTCGGCCCATCTTTTTCCTTTCCCCGTCCCACCTTTCTGACTGTGTCACAAAAGCAGGTCAGAGCATCCCCCCATACAACAGACCTTTAACCGTGCGTCATTTCATCTTCCGAAACGGATAACCCAACCAGCTTGTTTTTCTTTTTGGATTTTTTCACAACCTAAGTGTATTTCCCGCGGGCCTATTCTTGGTCCACGCCACCGGGTGCTTCGTGTGTTCCCGAATCTTTGCTTTTCCGTCGTTTTCCCTCCTTAGTAGACCAGTTTCCTAGCTTTTCACCCTTCCTTCCTCAGCACCCCTTCTGAGGTTGGTTTTTTTTTCATTTTCTTTTACCTGATGAACGTGACAAAGGCCTGAAATGATTCTTCCTTTACGACACGCCCCCCCAGCCGTGACCTTGGACGTATAACAGTCCTCAACCAGCTCTCGCTCCTCCCTGAAAGCTAGTTTCCCCACGTTTTTTTTTCCCCAATTCTCCGAGCGGGTTTTTGTCAACGTAGATTTCCGTGTCTTTCATTTCCGTGTGAGTCTAAGAGACGGTGATCTTTCGGACCCTCGCCTTGACGGGGAGCCTTTGTCCCCCGATGCCTTTGGTTTGGTTCTACTCCGGCTCAGCTAACTTAGCAAGGGGGTTTTCTGGTACGCTCCCCTCTGTTTTTTCTTTTATTTTCTCGTGGTTGCCCGTTTAAAGGTCCTTTTCCGTTTCATGTAGGGTAAGGTACATTCCTTAGCTCTGTTGCCGTAAGCCCAATAACGTTCCGGAACACGACCGCCTTGGATTCTCCAGGCCGCGGCCCCCTTTCTTTTTTTTTGTCCCCGCTGCAAGGAGTAGCCCCCTTTTCCACCTTTTCCTCCTCGTTCTGACGCAAGTGACATTTTGACTAATATCCTTGCATCGGCGTACAACTTGGCATGGATCTTTTTTTTTTACCTCCCCATTTCACATAAGGGCCCCAGAGGGCACTCCGGCTCTTCTCTGAAAAGAATACACGTGCCCCTCCCTTACCTTTGTTCCGTTCCGCACGGCGCCCCTTTCTTTCTGTTTTTCCCCCCTTACCCTTTGCTTTTGCTCAGGTAGCGGTCATTTATATCTTCCCCGTCCGGTCGGTTTTTCTTTTTTTAATGTACGTCGCTCGGCGGGGCGAGCTGCCTTACCATCGAGCGTCCAATTTTTGCCCCCCATTTGGTTTTGTCCATCCCGGTAGAACTTTAAGGAGCGCTTTTCCTCCTCTTTCCCCGCGCCCCCCGCTTACGGCCACGCGTGATTTTGTTCCCGGGTTCCTTGGGTTGTGTCTTTTCTGATTATGAGCATGTCTGCCTGTCCGCCTTTCTGTCAACCCGACTTACCTTTTCCTTTTGTCCGGACAGAACCCTTAAGCTCCTGCCCACTTCTGTCCCTTGCGCGGTCCCTTCTTGTTCCCTCGGGCGTTTGCGCCCAGAGACAACTAGAACCTATGCTGTTTCCTCCTCTCCGGCCCCTGACGTTTTCGCTTCTCACTCTATATCAGATCCCCCTCAGTCTGAAACGTCGTCCCTGGGTGCAACATTTTTTAAAACTGTTTTTACTGCATTTTTCGACCCCTTATGGCTCCACCTTGGCCCCCCGGAATGGGCCTCGACAGGGGGCCCTAACTCGTAAAAGTTCGAGCCTTCGTTCGGCCATGTGCGTGCCTGCCTTCCTTATTCCGACCCTCCTTCGACCTTCGGCCCTGCCTTTCTCTTCCAACGTCCACCCGTGGCGTTGATTTTGCACGGAGCGAACTCCAACCATCCCAACTTTTCTTCCACCCAAAACCCCCTACGGGCTGTTATTGCTGTCCTCTTCTCTTACAGGATTCGGGCCCGAGCAGGCGCCTCAAAAGTTCTTCCCTCCCTTCCTTACCGATGCCTACGCGCCACGAACATTTTTCCGCCAGGCCTCAATTTCCCAACGCTTTCTCCTTTCCATGCCTCAATTCAGTTCGAAAAGGGAACTCCTCTTTCCCCCCCCGTCAAATCGCCTCCCGGTCTTAGTCGATCGTCGACCTTTGAGGGTCTATCTGGTTCATGTTTGTCACAGACTGATGTGAGGCTAGTTTTACTCGTCATGTCCTATCCCCTGATTTAAATCTTGCTCCCCTCCCGATTCGCTGGTTATGTTGCACACCCTTCTTAGCTCCTACTCTCCGAAGGTTTCCTGCAATAGCTTAATCTGTCTGCCCGCCCGGTGCTCGTTTCTTATGAGAATTGCCTCTGTGAACTAGTCAAGGACTTCCCCTCAGATACGGAATTTCCCTTAAACCAACCGAGGAGTGACCTCCTCGGGAGCGCGAGCGCCTCGACCTTAAAACGAGGTTAG
>Ga0179593_1294263_pt1 | contig 10439 bp, 13 predicted proteins | sample CZODoug2_1_08_16_FD_185931 | JGI IMG/M metagenome (GOLD analysis project Ga0179593, IMG submission 185931) | Vadose zone soil fungal communities from Angelo Coast Range Reserve, California, USA - CZODoug2_1_08_16fungal (PacBio error correction) | ecosystem: Environmental > Terrestrial > Soil >... | reverse complement strand
GTCCGTCGTTTAGCGCTTTTTTTGCCTCCGGGTACCTTTGTTGAGCCCCCTTTCGTCCCTCCCAGGTTGTGTCGTCTCTTCACTGATTTTTTCAAGATTCCGCTTTGATACCTTTGCCTTACACTGACCCGCCCCCAGCACGAAAGAACGTCCCCTTTACCCTCTCCCTGAAGTGGCAGTGAGAGTGGCCAACAATATCCGACCACCCCGTCTTGTTTTTTCGCCTGTCTCTTTCAAGTCTTCACCAGGTCCCTTGGATTAGGCGAACCTGTTCTTCTGGATTTATATTTGTCCCCCCTCTTTGTGGCCCAAAAGATAAATGCGTTTTCGATCAATTCAGCCCTTTTTCCCTCATTCTTTTTTTTTTTTCCCATTCTCCCATGCTTTGTCCCCCGAATCGAGGTTGCCCTGAGCTATAGATTTTTTTTTTTCTCTTCGTTCCGGGGTGTATTTTGTTTTTATGGGTTCTCACACACTTTCTTTTCGGCCGAGTCCACGACGGAGCTCTACCCACTTGTCCCTTCAAGCTAGGAACCCTTAGCGTAGAGTCTTTCTTGCCCCTTGACGTCTGAAACCCATGCCTTTTCACGGGGATTTCCATGCCGTGCCGATGGAGTTAAGGATTTATGACATCAAGGTATTGTTTCTGTTTAGGAGGCCCCCCCACCCCAATCCGGCGATCCTACCACTGAACGTTGTCCCTGCCCTTCTTTCTACCTGCCCGTCGTCAGCCCTTTCTTCGATGTCCTAATTTGCCCCTTCCACAAGCGCCCCAAGCACGGCTCTTTTTCCGGCTTTTTCTTTTTTCTCACATCCCCCCTGCCCAGTGGTCTTTTTTTTTTTTCTGGGCTCGCTTCGTACAAGAACCGGTCCTCCACCACTCTTCAAACTCTTTCCCCAGGGAAATTTGTTTCCGTGGGCAAGCCGCTTGGACCCGCTCCGCCCAAGAAGTTGGGTACCCCCTTCCCTTCTGCTTTCATCAACACACCCAAAAACCTCTGGTCAACCACTGTTTTTTAGTATGAGTCGCCCTCTGGCACTTTTGCGTCAGTTGTTTTCCCACCCCCTTTCGTGACTTTTGAAAAGCTCGCGCTTCCACCCCCCGGATACCCCCCCCCCCTTTTGACCCCCGTGACCGGGCTTTCCATGCGACATGTGTGCGCCACAGTTTCTACTATTTTTTTTACCCCCGTTCCCTCTCCCCCAGTCTCAAGATGCAGTGACCCGTGTGCTTTCCCCCAGCCCTGGTGGTGTGGAGAGACCCCTTACAGGCGTGGTTCCATTCGAAAGTTTACGCCTTTCTTGGCAGGTTAGTTACACCCTTGCGGTCGAATAAAGCCTTTGCAGCCAGTCCCCACAAACCTTTTTTACCCTGTTAGAACATGTTGTGTCCCGGGAGAGGGTTTTTTTTTTTTTTTTTGGCAGTGAACACGATATCGGCATTCCCCAATCTCCTCGGAGTGCCGGGGAGGCCCCCCGTTTTTAAACTCTTTTTTAGGACCCAGAGGGCCTCCTTTCAATGAAAAACTCTGGAGAAGTGGCCTAAAACGCCACGTCTGGTTTTCTCACAACTGGCCCCCTCCTTTCCCCTCAGCATTTTTGCTCTGTTTGAGATAGTCCCTTACTCTGGCGTTTACACTCTGACACCATTCAGCCGGTTCTCGGTTTTTTGATGCAGTTTTTTTTCCCCCCCCCCGCGCAAGACCACCTTTTGACCCGATAGAGTACCCGCCGACTTTCTTCTGCAGCTTCCCCCTTTGGGTGTTTACCGTTACCATTGCCCTTTTTTCTGCCCTTCTTTATTGACCACCTCCTACTCTGTTTCAACGTCGTACGCCATGGTTTTGCCCACCCCCCCAAAAGTCCCTTTCTTGTGCCCCGCCACGCACAGATCCAACCTTTTTTTCATTCTTTCTACCACCAGTTTTTTGTTGGGCCAAGCCTGCGCCAAGAGGCATTCAACCTACTTGTCGTCGGTTTTCTCTCGTCCCCTCCATATTTTTAATACTGCGACCCCACCTCTGTCTGACACCCCCTTGGTACTGCCTTTTAAGTTTCGGGTTCCCTTACGATTGGCTACTGGTACCTCATGCTCAGCCCCCCCACCTGAGATATATATCCCTACGTTGTGGGTTGAGAGATCCCGCTGGACGGGGGGTTAGCATCATGGAGTTTCCATTACAGTGATATTGGGCCCCCCGTCTCCCCATCGTGTGGAGTGGGTCCCCCCCCCGCATAGAGGCTTTTCCCCAGGTTTCCTTTTGCCGTCACAAAGGTTTTGGGATCCGGTTCTCAGCTGGCGATCTTTCATCCCCGCGTCACCATGCTTTTTTTCCCAGATTGCTCTCTTCCTTTGCCCCCCCCCACCGCCCCCGTGTTAGATTTACCGTAATCCTTTTCCCTTTTCATTAAGAGATTTTCTTTGGGGTTAAAGAGTTCCGGTTGTTTTGCCAAGCCATGTCCTCTCCTTTCCGTTTTCATGGACTTTTTTTTTCAAAGTCACGCGTTTTCCGCCCCGTTTTCGATTTGGGAACTTTTTTTCCCCCTATCGAAACACGGTTCCTCCCCCCCAATTGAAATTGGAGTTTTTACTCCTCTAAGTCTTTTTTGAAGATTTTCTCTTTAAAGAAGGTGTTTTTGATGCGCTTTGTTGTTGCCCACCCATTCACTACCACACCAGGGGACCGTTTTCGATTTTTTCGAGTTTACTTCCCCCATCCCCTGCCGTAAAGGTCCTCATTGTTTGCGCCCCCCCCGTCCCTTTTTTTGCAACATCCCCGCCGTTTTCCCCGTTGCTTTTAGGTTTCCCTCAGTGTTCTTTTTTTTCTTCCATCCAAAGAGTTTTTCCTTTCATTTGTTCGGGTTTGTTTTCACCCCCCCTCTTCTGTTATCAAACATTTTGCCCCAGCCAACCAAATCCGATTGCCTCCTTTGCAATTTTCTTAAGTAGTAATCCCTGCTTGTTTTTTTTTTTTTTTCTCTCGCTCTGGACTACCATTAGTTACCCTGTCCACTGTTTATTATTGGGATTTTTTTTCGCGCCCTGCGTTTGTTCTCTTCTTCTGTGCCCCCGAGTTTTGACAAGTTCTTCGGGTAAATCCGTCGTCACCCCCCTCAGCTGTCCTTTTTAATCCCCGGGTTTCTGTCTTCTTGGAACGCTCTTCCTTTTTGCCCTTCTGCAAAACGGCCGGTCTTCGTCAATTTGCGTCTTTTGACCTCCCCTCGGCTCTTTCCCCTTTCGTGAGGGGGGAATGAGCGATCTTGTTTTCCACTTTTATTGCCCCTTCTTTTTCACCCCTTGTGTGTTACCCCCCCTTCCGGTCGTTGCCGAATTTCCTCCCGAAAGTTGGGTCACCGTTCTCTTTTGTTTGTATTGTGCCCAGAATTTCCAGGGCGAAAAACGGCCCCCGTGGCTGGCAACAAGTAGGGACCCCAAGAAAGGTCGGCACTCTAACCACCTGGACATCTAATTTTCTTTTCCCTTGCCCTGACTGGATTTTTTTTGATTAAGTTCGGGATTCTGTGACTTTTCTCTGATTCACGCTCAGGTTCCTTTTTTTCCTAATTTCCTTGCACCCCTCAAAAACTGTTGCCTTATTTACGGACATGAGGACTCGTGATTATCTTTCCGTCTTTTGGATCTCTTCTTTGTTTTTGTATTGTACTCTTTCTGCGACCCAACACGTCCCGCCAACCTGTTTCAGGAAGTCCGTATATCTCAAGCAATTTTCTTTCTGGGAGGGGGAGATACTGAATGATTTGTTTTCTTCCCTGGCCCACAGCACCCCAATGATTTTTCCTCCCAGCGTAAGTCCAGGAAAGGTTAGACCCCCTTCTTTCCCCCTTGGGCGCTCCTAACTCCCCATGTTTTGACCTCGACCACCTGTCATCCCGAGGACCGATACCTTTGAGCAGGCCCCACTTTAATTTCGTAGACTCCTCACTGTTCCTCGTCCTTCGAGCCTTTTCTCCTAGAACCCCTAGTTTTTCCCTTAATACCAGGCAAGTTCTTCACACCCCCCCACACCCCTCTGATCTCATTTTATCGCCTTTTCGTCCTTGCCCTTTGCTTTAACGGCTCCCCCTGATCAATTATGGCGGACTTTTCTTTTCTTTCTCGCATTCCTTATTTTTGGACTGATGTTTGGTCCAACGGAGTTTTTTGAGGAATTGCGTTCCTGTGGACCCCTTTCCCCCCGCCTCAACCTCCCGAACCTGTGTTGGGAAGTCAGGGCCGCTCCCTCTTCCACCAGAGTGGCGGTGGCGTTACCTGTTCACCCGCTGATTGGTCCCCAGTTTTATTTATCCAGCTCTTCTTCACTTTTTGAGTTCTGTTCACCTCATAGTTCCGTGGGCCCTTTTTTCTTCAACTTGTTATCCGCGTCGAATCTCTGATTCCTTGTCGCTCGTTACCACCTGGGCTGACTCAGTGCTCCCCCCCCCTCCCCTACCCCTCCGAGCTCTACAAACTACGTCCCTTGCAAAGGCCGACCGCTCCGATTTAATTTCCCTCTCCCCGTTGCCGCACCACTTCACCGAAGTTTCCCCTGCTCCTTCCCCCCCAAACCTTGGGTTCCCGGGTTTCACCCCTTTTCCCCCACACAAGACACGGTTTCTGACGGCCTCCCACCCCGCTTGGTTTGTCCCCGGGTCTTGGGTTGTGCCTCCGTTTGGCTTTCTTGGTTTTGTCCGTCCTCTCGTTTCGGCTTTGATGTTATCTTTTAGTTTTTCCTCTTCGTCCACGTTCGGGTTCCTGACTTTGACCCCGTGAGGTGCCCTTATGGGAGGTGCTTCCGCGCATCTTGTCTGTTTTGCGGGTCCCAATTTCTCTTGGTTGGTTACTTGCTTCCCCCCTGATCCTGTGCCAAATTTTTCACGTGTTCCCCGGATTTGATCACGCATTTCTCTGAGTTTTCCCCTTTGTTTTTGCCATTAATTCGTGCCCCGCCTTTTTTCCCGTCGAGGAGATCTGTCGCCCTTTTCCCATGTTCCCCAGTCCCACTTTATTTCCAGTACTACTTTTTGCGCGGTTTTGGATGGTCCGATGGCTGGCTGCGCCAGTCTTGACCCCTCTTTTCTGGGTTTTTTCCTGTTTCTCCCCTTTTTTGTTGACCCGTCGGCAATTGAAAAGTCCTCCTCCCTCTTCCTTTGCTGTCAAATGTTTTTTTTTTTGTCCCCCGTCGGAATCTATACCGTCGCCCCCCTTCCGATGGACCCGACTTCTGTTTTTCCCCTCGGTCCGGGTTCCTTTTGTTTTTTCATCGACCCACAGACTCCTGGTCGTGCAGTGTGCTCCGTTTCCACTTCCGTTTCCCCCCCAAACAGATTTTTGGGTACCCTGCCGACTTTCACTGTGTTTGTTTTCACCCCCCCAAAGGTCTGCTTGTTTTTTTCTCCACCCTCTTTCGTTGTGTCTCGGTTGTTCATCTGTTGTGGGTGTCAGTCCCCCTCCCCGTTTTGCCGACAGGAGGCCCCCCAATGAGACACACCCCCCCCCACTTTCACTCATTCGTTCGATTGGGCCACTTCCCTCCTCTCTCTTCCCCAGGACCAAGGTACCTTATTCTAGCGTGACCGACCCCGTGTGTCCGGTTCCGCTTTACTGCCCAGAACAACCCCTTTGGTGCCTTTCTTTTTTCTTTTTTTTTGAAGTATTTTCCAATGACTACCTTTGTTATTTCTTCTTTGGTCCCTCAAGAAAAAACAAGAAGACACATTGGCACCATCAGGGCTTTCCTTTTTCGTTTCCCCAATACTGTAATTTTTAGTCAGCCCGCAGTTAACATTGCCTTTACATGAACACCATTGTTGGACACCAGGACCTGGCCCCCGACCCACCCCCCTTTTTGTCATTTAAGGGATTCCACAAAGACCGGTGTCAAGTCGAACGCCTTTCTTCTTGGTGTTGAGTTATTCCCCCTATTTCTTCCCTACTACCACTTGTTTGGTTTTTGTTTTGGCGTTTTTTTGTTTTGAGAGCTCTTTTGTCCTGTCTCCCCCCACCTTGGGTCCGGCGCAGGTAAGTTCCTTTTCGGGGTCAAAGCCCTGATCCAGTTTTTTTTTTTAGGCAATGTTTGGGGAATTTTTTGTTCTTTTTTTTTTTTTCTGGTCTTTTCCTGGAACCTGAGTTCTGCGGTCAGTTTTTCCAATTTGGACTTGTCCCCGGGTTCACAATTGCCGGCCATTTTTGTTTTTTTTATGGTTCGTGGAACGCTGAGAGCATTTTTTTCCCCCCTTGAGTATTTGAAGGATCCCCCCGGCTTTTTTTTTTGTGGCGTTTTTTCTTGAAAATCTGCCCTTCCCAAACGGTGACGGCACGGGTTCAGTTTGCCGTGGTTTTTTGTGGTGACATTTTTTAGGATCTTCCCTGTCCCCCCAATCGTTATTCTTTATTGTATCGCCTTTTCTCTGCGGGCTTGGGTCTTTTTTGCCCGTGCCCCCCCCCCTCCCTACGTCTCCCGCTCAAGACCCCTCGTGGGTAGCCAACCCTGTAGAAGGGTGTTTCATTTTACGGCTTTCGGCATCGTTTTTTTTTTTGGCGGTGTTTTTTATCCGTTAGACAACCTTTCACCGCCAGGAGTCAGGGTGTTCGGGGAGACCGACCCCCCCCTTCAGTTGAGTTTTATTTTCAGCGTTGTCCTTTCCCGGCGGAACCTTGTCCTTCGTGTAGTTTGCCGCCGGGACGTATACGATCTGCAGTAGAGTTTTTTTTTTCTTTTTTAGCGTATTCTGCCCCCGTTCACTTAAACAGATTCCCAACTTCCCAAAATGGCAATTCGCCACTCGGTTTTTGCGACAGAAACTCCGCTCCTTTTTCAATCCCTTTTTTCGGCAAAACGTAGCCCCTCGCTTTGGGGTTTTTCGGGCGTGACCTTTCACTTCTGACTTAGCCATTTTGCGTCCAATTTCACTGGGAACCTTTTGTCTTTCCAAGAGGGCAACTGTCGCAGTATCCGTGCACCTCTGCCGTGCCGGAGAGGTTGCCACCAGCGGTGCCAACGTTTTCCTTTAGGTAAGTTCCAACTTTCAGTGACCCCTTTATTTTTCCATGGTGCGCCTGCCTCTTCCCCCTCCATTCCGGGGTGCGTTTCCCCCCGGTTCCGGGGATTTTTTCTGCACGAACCATCCCTCCTGCCCATCTCGTTATCCATCGTCCCCCCCCCCCGACTCCTGAACTGTTTTTGAAAACTCTTAGAAACAAGTTGTCTCCCCCCAGTGCCCCCCTTTTTTGTTGTATGCATCCCTCAACCTTTTAGTTTGCGTCTGTTCCACCCAGCAGTCCTTGGCCGGGGACTCCAACCACCCCCCTTTCTGATGGGCTTTCTGCCCACTGTCAGCCGGCTAAAGGCTCTTCGAAGCGTCGACACTTTGGGTCTATTTTCATTTGAAGGCTCCTTCTCTTTCTTGGGTTCCCCAATCGGTTATCACATTACTTTTTTCTCCCTGGTGTGGAGAGAGGCAACAGTCTGCCCCGCTTCAAACTATTCCTGTCGGATTTCTGGATTTTTGCATGACCTTGGGAGGATGTTGCTTTTCCTTTGCCCCATTACAACCTTGACACCGGCTACACCCATCTCGTTCAACCTTGCCGACTCCTTTTTTCACGTTTGAGTGTTCCAAATCTACTAATTTTGAACTTCACGGTCCTTGGCTTTGTTATCCTTTTTTTTCCTATGCCTTTTTTCCTCTGTCTCCCGGCTTTTCCCCACACTGGTATGCCTTGGAGCCTCCATTTTTTCCTTCCACCTTCTGATTATTAAGTTTTTCCCCCACGTCGTTGGGACCCCCAAAAACCAACACCCGATTCCTTTCGTCGGCCCTTCTCATCTTTTTCTTTATACCCCATTCTTCTCTTACTTCACCTAGCCCGACGTGGATTGAATTTCTGCACCCACTTTCACCAACGCTCTGCCGTCCATCTTTTGCGCAATGGAGGATAATCCCCCCCACTTTGCCTGCGCTCTTTTCTCTTTTTTGTTCATTGGGCCGGGCCCCCCCGTTACCAACTGAGTTGGCAATCCTGACGGTCCGACACAACCCCAAAATCTTCGCTTGCCGACGTTTTAGTCGTGAGGATTTCCACGTGTCAATTTGAGTCAACCCCACCTTTTTTCTCTATCAATTCTATTTCGAACGCCTTTTAGTCCGTACGTCCTTGGTCTCTTTTCTCCCAGTTCTTTTCCCACTTTTTGTCGTCCAGTGAAACCCCCTCTATTGACCGGCCGTGCAGACCCCGTGTGGCATCGGGTCTTACTTTATGTAGTTTTCGGTCCCCCCCCACAACCAACCCACAGGTTCCTGCGTGGGTTTACTTTTCCTTGCCCCTTCACACCTCCGGCTTTCTGCAGTTCCTACGGCACTTGTTCTAACTTTTTTTTTTCCGCGGCGCCCCCGGCGTGCGCGTCCCGACGCCCGTCTTACCCTGACCCACAGTCCCGAAAGGACCCCACGATTCTGTGCTATTTTCTTTTTCGTTTCGACCCTCCCTGCCCCCCCCCCCCAGTCCCCCCCACTTTTGGTTTTGCCGGGAGCTGTTCTGCCGTCCCCCACGTTCAACAGGACGTTGTACACAGCCCCAGAACCCCCCTGCTTTTCATAGGACTTTCGTCTTGGTATTTTCCAGCCTTTACTTTTGTGAAGCACAATCCTTAAACCCATGCCCTTTGGTAACGAACCTCCCTTCCTTTCTTTGGTAAGCTTTTCCCCATCCCAACACACCCACACCACCCAAACCCCCCACCACCCCCACAAAACCAACCAAAAGCGCCCCATCGTCCTTTTTTGGTCTGGACCTTTTGCACTCTTACTCTGTTTTTTTCTTATAACCCCCCACTTTTTTCGGCCAACGCTGTAACCTCTCCGCATTAACCTTGTTTTTGCACTTACCCCTGTGGTTAAACATTCTTTCCTCGTCTCCCCCTGGCGGACAAGTTGCACTGCCACAGCGTTCTGGACTATCTTTTTTCGGACCCCTTGCCTCATTTCTCCCAGCTCCCCCCCTGACGACAACGGCCTTCCCCCACAAAGATTTATTGTGAGGTGGCCCCCCAAGTTCCCCGTTCTGAGGGTCCACGCGTCCCCACCTTTGCTACTAGGGGCACTTTTTTTGATACGAGCACATTCTCGCTCCAAAATTCTGTGTTCCCTCCGATGGAAGCAAAACGTCCATTCTAGCCGCGTTCCATCGAACCCCAGTCTGTATTCCATAACACATCGCCCTATTGGTTAGGGCCCCCCCGTTTTAACAGCGGCTGGTTTTTCTCCGGCGGCCGGTCACCTGACATTTCCCACACCACCACGGATTTTTCCCGGTTTGACGAAACCACTTGTTCAACCCCCCCGTCCCCCGTCGGGTCTAGCACCCCTGGAACCCCCTCCCCGCAAGTTCATCCCCGTGTTTTTTTTCTTCGCGGAGGCCGTAGTCAGTGACTTTTTTTCTTTGTTCTCCCACTTCACTGAGAAATGCCCTCGTTTGCGCTGGAGTTTTCTTCCACCCAGCGAGACACAACTCTTCTGACCGCTCTTTGGACCCACCCCATTTCGGAGGCCCCGCTCCTCACGGGGGTTGACCGTTTTTTTTCCCCCCCCAAGTCCGAGTTTCAATTCTCCCCGGTTCTTCCACACCTTTCCAATGCCTCAGTCGATCCCATGGGCGTGTTTTTTTTTTTTGACAACCGGCCCCCCCGCTTTCGTCAACTCGTCCGCTCCCCCCCCAGGCAGCTCGTCCTTTTCACCTGGTTCTTTTTGTTTGCCATTCTAGTTTTCATGCGCCAGCGTCCTGTAAAAACGAATGGTCGGTTGGATTTTCCCTCCCTCTTTTTTCACATCTGTTAATCACGTTTTTCAGTTGGCCAACATATGTTTCGTTTTCCTTGCCTCGAGTAAAAGCGTTTCCTCCCTTGCACCAAAAGGCACCCCCCGTTCCATTACCTGCCTTAGCCTGCCCGAATCCCTTTCCTTCTCTTTTCCCCCCTTTTTCTTTTCCCTTGTTTTTTTTTTTTGATTGAGAGAATCTTGGCGGGGCGTCAGGGTCTCAACATTCTTCTTTGCCTTTGATTGAACACCGCTTCTCTCTTCCCGTTCTCTTCTTGGGAGACAGGTCAAGCTTGCATACTCGATTTCCCCACCCCCCGGGACCATGAGTTGTTGCTCAGCTTTCCTCTTTTTTGAGGCCCCAAAGGACCCTGTTGAGAGTCGACGGTTTTTTAGTTGGCATTTTGAGCCCGGCTGTCTTTTGGGTTTTTTTTCTTGTTTTGTTTGTTTTTCTCAACCGCCGTGATTCTGGCACTGCCTTGGAGTTTTTTTCACAAAGTTTCACTTTTTCCCCTTTCTACCAGGGCACCTCTCCTGGCCCCAACGTTCCCAAAAACCCGTTAGTTGGAGATTTGAAGCATACCCTGCTTTACGGCATCCTTTCGGTTCACTAAGGTTATTTTTTG
>Ga0179593_1273822_pt1 | contig 10439 bp, 11 predicted proteins | sample CZODoug2_1_08_16_FD_185931 | JGI IMG/M metagenome (GOLD analysis project Ga0179593, IMG submission 185931) | Vadose zone soil fungal communities from Angelo Coast Range Reserve, California, USA - CZODoug2_1_08_16fungal (PacBio error correction) | ecosystem: Environmental > Terrestrial > Soil >... | reverse complement strand
TTTCCAGTGACCTCCTATATCTACTTTTGTTGTTGTTGACTCTCTTTCTTTTAGCGCGCCTCGAGCAGCGCCTGAAGGAGATCACTTTTCGATTCCAATACTGTATATAGAGTCCTCTTCCCTGCTGGCCCGACTTTCCCTTCTTCTTTCCCTTCCTTCACTTTTCAGTCGAATGAGTTTAGCCCTGAAGCTCTAATCTGACTGCTCTTCGCCCGACTGCAGCTAAGTCTCAGACGTTTTCATCACTGGCCTCTCTTTTTTGGAAGTGCTCTTTTTAAGCTACCAAGACTCCTTCCTAAAGGTACGGTTACTCCCTTCCCCCTGTAAGGGTCCCTTCCCCCTGTAGTGTCTCAGTCCTACGACCTCCTAAGCGCCTGGAGTCAACTCCTGCACGTTCCGATGGTCTCCCTCCTCTTTCGGAGGCAAACTTTCATAATAAGGAAATACGAAGGGGACCATTTTTGGATTCAGATCACCGCTCGTCCCTTTCTCCCCCAGCCCCCGTCTCCTCAGCAAGTTCTATTCCATAGCACAGAAGATCTTGGCCAGACACCATCCCCCTTTTGTTCAAGGTTTCAGTCTTGCCTGTTGTGGTAGGATCTCCCTCCAGGAAATAGTTACCTAGTTTCGATCTTCCCCGGTGCTATATCTCCCTATTCTCTGCAGCGTTTCCGAGAACTCCCCCCCTTCAGCAGTTCTTTTCAAATAGATACCGTCCCCCCCCCTCCCATCAACGCCTTCTTCCTAGTGCTTCCTTCTTCACTGTACTTCACTCCTTTTTCCATCATGATGATGGATTAAGGTGATTGTCGAGCGTTTCCTTCCCCTTCTCCCCAGACTTTGTTCTTTTTGCTGCTCCGGCTAGTTTTTGGAAGACGTTCAGTTTGGTTTGGTACGACCTCCCGGATGAGACGAGAATTTCATCTAATAAATGCGTCGTCCCTTCCCAAAAATCTCCCTCCCAGCCCTATCACTTTTTCAGCGTCTTTCCCTCCCATAAGAGGTAAATCGAAATGAAAACGCACAGATCTTCCGTCCAACTCACATAGCTGTTCCGTTCTCTTTTGACTCGGTTTTTTTTTTTCACAATACTAAATTAATGTCCTCTTCAACCACCCCAGAAGATCCTTTCTGCTAACTCTTTGAGCAGAGTGTCCGTCTCTTCTCCTTTCCCCGGTTTTTTACCTCGTGGCCTCTCACTCGTGATGAGAAGAACTTCCCCGCTACCTCGCGACTTGGTGAATCCTCCCCCTTGCCAGCCCTTTCGCTCCGTCTGTATTCCTCCTAAAACTTGGAACCCACACTTCCCCCTTCCTCTTGCGCCTGTTCCCCTTAGTGGTTCCCACCGCTTTTATTAAGCGCGTCACGAACTGTCGGTTTTTTTTCCGCCCAGCCCCAGACAAATGAAGTGTACCCCCCCGCAGCCTTTCTCCCCCCCTTTCTCTTTTGTCGTTGAGTTACCCTCCCGCGTCCCCCCCCATGTCAGATGACCCGTCCTTGTTTATTCAGCCCCCCTTTCTCTTTCGAATAGCCTTCTCCCCCCCGTAGTCGACCAAACTCACTCCGGAGGGCAATGTTCCCCCCCCCCCCTTTTCCACTTCAGATGGACGAGCAACCCAGTCCCCTTTCCTTTTTCTGACGCACTCCATTGAGACTCCTCGTTTAGGGTTCCCCGTTCTCACAACCCACGGGCCCCTTCCTCCCCCCCCTTCCAGCGGCCTCCTTAGCGATAAGATCCAAGTCTTCCCAGTCTCGAACGCGCATTTTTCTCTTCCCTTCTCTAGAAGAATCTTCCCTTGCCTCCTTTACAATTTTTATCTGACCAATTTCCGTACCTTCTCCCTTTTCCTTTCCACTTAGGCTTCTTTTAGCGATACGTCTTTGAGGGTTTTTTTTCCGTACCACCCCATAGGTCTCTCTCGAGTTCTCTCTTTGAGTTTTTTACCCCCCTCCGATCTCCCCGCCCTTTTCTAGTTTCAAGATGACCCCTCCCAACACCAGCTTTTTACCCCCACCAAAAGGACGAAGTGAATGTCGTAAAACGTGTTCTTCAGACTTTCAGTCCCCCTTCAAACCTTCCCCTATATTATGGCTCTTTATGTCAAGAGACTCATTCTTCGAATGTTTCCCCTGATGCGTACTGATGCTAAGGTGTTTTTCTCTGGAGGTGGCGGTTTATGGCACAGGACCCCGATGCTCTTTTTCTTTTCGGTTCTTGGAAGATCACCGTCGCTATAGATTTTTTCCCGCTTCCCCTCTTCGCTCGGTGAGCTTTGCACCCCCCCCCAAAGTAACTTGCCGAAGATTTCTAGACCTCCCAGGTCGCACCCCCTCATCTAAGTCCGTTCCTTCGGGTTCGTATCCCCCGCGAGTAACATTTTCGAGTTGTGTTTGGTGTGCGCCGAATTTTTTTCTATTTTAAAGATCGGTGGACTGTCTTCCCCTGGACGAGGGACGCATTTTTGAGTGTTCGGCAAGCCCTTTTTCTTCTGCTCACGCGTGATTATCTCCGTTGGTTTAAAGAACCCCCCTGTCATCCAAGCAATTCGTTGTGTCCTCCCTTACGCCTTCCTACCGGCCAGCCTTTTTTTGAGATTCTTTGTCTCCCGAGGTCTTTTCTTACTTTTGTCCATTGAAAAGGTTGGATCCCAACTCTTAGTAGGCTTCATGGCTTTCCTCCGGTCTGAACTTAGCTGCTTAACCCCCCTTTTATTTAGCCCACCCCTTAGGAAGCCCCCTCTAACGGTTTTCTTTCTTCTTCGAAAGCCTTACTCTTTTCCTCTTGGATGGAGTGACAAGCTCGACGACTCTTCTTTGATTCTTCTTAAACGTTCTCTGTACTTTTCTTGATGATGTCCGATATTTACTTTCCTTTTCCCAGACCCAGCCCTCTCCCCTAGTCATTTCCTCTGCGGCGCTTTTATTTGCTAGGCTGATGTGTCTGCGTCTCCGACCTCTACAAAGGTGGTTCGCTTTTTTCGTAGATCCTCGGTTTATTTCCCTCTTCTCTATTGAACCCTGTGAGAAAATGGTTCTCCCCTACTTTGACTAGGATATTGTTGAGATTTTTTCCATTCTTATCGCTTCGTTCTTCCTTGCAGATCCTATTTTCCAGATTTATGTTTCCCTAGCTCAGCGCCCCCCACCCCTTTTGTGTGTGATTTTTTTTTTTTGGTTATATCGCAGATGATCTCCCCCCGATCCGCGACATCGTGATCTTGCCCCCCCTTCCTCTCCATAGCCACGATCCTAGACGTCCCCCGTTTTCCGACATCTTCTAAAAGAGGCCTTCCGACCTTCGTTGCAATGCAAGTATCGTGGGTTTCCTTTGCTGTCCTTTTCACACGGCCCCTCATGTCGGTTCCGTAGGTCTGGATTCCTGATCGGGGTGGCCAGACTTTTCGTCTTCTTAATGAGGGATGTTTCACTTATTAAACCAGTCGGACGGTCCCTTTCCTCCTCCGTTCCCCCCTCTGACTGACACGGCCTGTTCTTTTCCAAAGATTGAAAGTCTTTCTCGTCGCCTAGTAGTAATCTGACCAGACTTTTTGAATACCACTCGTTGTTGTTTCTCTCAATCTCTCCTCTAGTCCAGCAAGACTGGCCCCTGCCTGGGGTAGTCCTTTCGTTTCCGTATCTAGGCGTTCTCTATCCGTAGATTTTCCCCCTTCCCCAGATAACTCTCTACGCCCTCTCCTTTCAGAAGCGGAAAACCGTCAGTCCTTTTCCCACTCCAGACGACCCCTAAAGAATTTATTCAGTGTACCCCCCTTCCTACCAAAGCCACCCCCTTCCTTTTTATTAATCCTCCAGACATTTTTCTTACACCTCGTGTTCTCTCCCTTCCTCCCCCTGAAACCGGGGAACCTGACGAGTCATTTTGATTATCGAGGTTTTTCGAGGTTGTTTGCTTTTCAACTGATCCTATGGAGTTGACCGCGCTCGTGCCCCATCTCCGTTTCGATCGACTCCCTTTTTTTCTGGCACGATAGGCCCCCCGCAGTTTTTTTCCCCTGCTCCCCCGTATTTTTTTTCCTTTTCCGCACTATAGCTTATCATGCAAGAAATGAGTACTAGTTTCCCACCCCCCTACCGAAGCCCGAGCTTCCCCCTGTACCAGTTTTTTTCCTCCTTGTATCGCTCATATTGACGAACCCCCGTCCTTTTCCCAAAGACAGTCCAGCCGTGCGATTTAGGAATGAAGGCTCTAGTTTTCCAGATCCCCTCTCCTCCTGCTCCCCCCCCCTCCCATCAGAGGGGTTCGCATGTCGCCTAGTTTTCACCCGCAGTCCAAGAACGAGCTGTAAGAACCCCCTACATTACACGAAAGTTTTTGTATAATCCTTAGCACCAGACCCCCCTTCCGTCTCATAGTGTAACTAAAGAAAGAAGAGTAGAAAGGAATTTTTCGGGCGTATCCTTCCCTTCCCCCCGATATACCCCTCTGTTCTTCCATGTGTTGGACGATAACCTTAATTCTGAAGCTACTTTTTTTTCGCTTCCCTACCATGACTCCTGACCTGAGCTTTTTTGGACCCCCCCAGGTTGCGACTCCCAGACTTACCTACCCTCCCTTTCCCTCAGGGCTAAAGAAAACCATGTCGGAGTTTATAGTCTGCTGCCAAACCATAATGTCATTGTCTCTTGCCGTTCCCCTCCGATAATCACTCGGTTAGGACTAAGTCGTTGCGAGACTCAAATGCCGCCAGCCCCTTCCCCCGACTTCCTTAAACCGATTAGAGATCATGGCTACCCCTCATACGCGCTTGTCCTAGCTTATTCGCAGAAAACCGTCTACTTTCTGTAGGCGGTTTGCTCCCTTTTTCTCTTCTCTTAGGTTCACTTTCCGTTTCTTTTAAGCTAATCGACTACGCGGCATATTTTTATTTTCCCCCCCCCCACTTAGAAGTTTTCCGCCTCGTCTCCTATCATGCACTCAAGAACGATCCTCGTCATCCCTATAAACTCACTCCTCCAGCGTCAAATGTCGAACCTCTACCCCTTCTCTGCAACTTCTCTCGGCTTGAATAATTGTTTCGACAGTAGTATTTCTGGGAGTACTCCCCTCTGATTATTACCCACGGGGTCCCTCAGAAAGTGCTTAATGGTGTTTCTCCCCCTACTTTTAGTTCTTCATATTTGGCACCCCCCTTAACGGTGCGCGCTATGCCTGTTCCCCGGCCTTCTCCGCAAATTCTCGCGTCAGACCGATCGCTTTTCCTTTTTTTGCAACCGCCCCTACCAGAGCCGGATAGAGAAGACCAGACCCCGCCGACTTTTTATTTCGCCTCATTTCTCTGAAAAGTCGGAGTCCAGCGGACCCTCATGTTGGCCCGGCGGCCAGAGTATCGGTGATCTCTCCCTTATTCGGATCGCCGGAATCTCGACTTTCGTTTAAGGGAGTTGGTTTTTTTGATCGTTATCTGCGGATTTTCGTTATGTTTCCGATTCCTTTCGCCTTGAGCTTCTTTTTCCCCCAAACGAGGAGGGCGACCGTTTTCTTTTCGCGTCTTTTCCCTCCTTATTAGTCCGTGGCCGCATGGACCTTTTCCCGAACATGGCTTCCCGTGATTTCTTGTCGGTCCGGCGATTTTTTTTTCTGGCAGGAGCACCATCGTCCTTCCCTCTCAGCTTTCTGCTTCAACCAATGCGGAATTTAGGTTAGCTTTCTTCTTCCCTTTGGAGATGATGGGAGTCGTCTGTTTTGTGCCATTGTTTCGTTCTGGCTCCCCTCCCCTCCCGTGCTTCCCTCCCGCATGACGGAGATTCAGAGTGTTCCTCAATAGTTCCATTTTCCTCTCCTTCATGGTTTTGTCACCTTGTGAGCCCCCTCTCTTCGTAGCCCAGAAGTCCTGGCGTTGTCTTTCCGGTATTAACCCAGGCCTGATCTCGCTTGAGGCGGTCGATCTACACTCTTTCTTCATGCCCCAGTGTCCGACCCCCGGGTCCTATCGATGAAGCCGTTGCTACCCCTCCTTGTTCTTGGTATCCCTTTTTTTCGAGGCTTAATCATCAGATGGTGAACTGCCCACCGCTCTCATAAGATTAGGGCAGCAGGCTTTTTTCCTTTTAGATTGAGAGGATTCTCCTTTTCGTATGCTTCCCCTCCCTCTTGACGGACAGAGAGAGTTTTAGCGGGAGTGGCAGATTGTTGGGTAAGACCAGTGCACTTAGGAGCTTCCCTTTTCTTTATAGTTCGAATTTTGATTCGTCGTGTCCCTCTCTCCTTTATTCCCCAGACCAGCCCCTATCCCCCCCAAACACCCTTCTCCAGCAGAGCTGATATCCTCGCTCCTGATTGGCCCCGTCTTCCTCTCCTTGCTTTCCTCTTCTTGCGAGCCGACGTATCCCTCAGATCTCCGATCTTTGTAGGTGTATTTTGACGTGCCCCTATGCCCTCCCCTGTTTTTCGGGGGGGAGTGCTCTTTGACCACAAACTAGCTTGGTCCTTTCTACGCGTGATATATTCACCATTTATACCTACCCGTTTTTGAGATATATCCTTCTCCTCCCTTCCCTAGAGACACCAACCAGCCCAAGAAAGAAAAATAATCTATTATGTTCTCTTGAGTTCCCTCTATAGTTCGGACACGACTCAGCTTCTTAAGGCTCCCCTCTGTAGTCGGTGTCTACACTTTTACTAGATGTAAGTATGAGGTGAAAGGTTTTCTTTTCATCTCTAGATGATCGAACTACCACCTCTCTATTCGAGTGATTCAGATCTTTTTTCTGTCCTTTTCTAGGAGAAACCGACCGGACTTTGGCACAAGATACCGGTGCTGAGTTTTCCGATGACCTTTCTTAAAAGGGCAGACGTCATTGTCGTCTTGGGAGTTCGACCGAGCACTTTTTTTCCAAAACACTCGAGTTTCAAGGGTCCAATTGCCCCAGTCGTTTTCCTCCGACGGTTCAGATATATGAGATTAGGAGAGTAGGTTTCTTCTTTCCAGTAGATTTTCGCCGACTTGCACCCTACGACCCCCCCCCCCGGGATTCCCTTTCCCCCCCCTCCGCTTGAGATGGGCATAAGTCCATGTTCTACAACTGACGGCTTGCTCGCTTTACGCTCGCCTGTTCCTATAATATATATCTTTTACAACCGTGTTGTTGTTTAGATTTTGATCTCATGGCCCCCCCCCCCCAGGCTTTTTGATAGCCCAAGCGAGCATCTCCCAGGAACTTCCCCCCCGAACCCCCCTTTACCCCGATGAAAAATTCATCCGTCCCTCTCTTCCTCTGTTCTAGATGTAGATGTTTCCCGTCGCAGCCCAGGCACGTTCCGTGGCATCCGCCCTCTCTTCCCGAAGCTCGAATAGCTTCATGTCGCCAGATTCTTGAGCCATCTCCGACGTTTTGAAAGGCAATGATTTCTTTGTCCACTTGCGCTGTTCCAGATCCCAGCCCGGAGCCATGTTCCTCCCTGCGACTTTTACTCAACGGCTGGATGTTTTCCCAAATGGCCGCTGTAGTGTCGACCTAATCTGTTCCCTGCCGTCCCTTCGACCATCCCTCTCCTTCCTGATGGCCGGAGCACGACTCCTTTCAAATGGACCTACTCTTTGACAGCCGAATTAGGTGGAGATAAGACCTCGAATAGACTAAAGGACCCCCCGTACTTCCCCTCCTCAGATACCTCTCGGTCCCCCTCCATCGACTCCTAGATGTTTCACAGGTTGCCGTTTTTTGGGGTATCGGCAGGTCTATTTTTACGAAGGTTCTCGCGATCTTCGCCCGGTTCTCGGAGCGACCTCAGTCTTTTCCCCCTTTTTCCTCTTTTGTAATAGCAGTTCCGACAAGACCTTCGGGCACCTCCCCCCCTCCCCCGTACACTACACCAACCGAGGTTCATCATCTTGATACTTCCGGCTCTAACGACTCATTTTCCCTCCCGTCCGATTTCGATGGGGAGCCCCCGGAGCGCGCCCCCTATCAGCGATATTGGCTCTCTTGTGGGGAGGATTTGACCCTCCTGCTCGTTCTGGAAGAAGTAGGCGCCCCTTTTATTACCCTTTTGGATGCTACACTTCCATCCTTTCATTCTTCATCCCCTTCTCTGTTACTCACCAAATCCCGCCAGCCAGACGATCACGTTTTAAGAGGAGGCACCCTGTAACCCCCTGCCTCTCACTCGCCAAGGACCTTTTTTTCGTGGCTGGCAACCCCTCCCTCCTTCTTTTCCCGAGATTCGCGATTTTGTTTCGTTCAAAATCCGCCTGATTTCAGCCTCACAAATTCTAATGAGCACCCCAGCGTTAGCCTCTTATAAGTCGGCTAGTATCATGCACAAAGGTAGAAAGAGTTGTCCAGCGAACTCTTTAGTAGTTCTACGCCCCTTTTATACCAGCTCCTTGGTTTCCTCGATCCCCCCTAAATACTTCAGAAACTTCAGAAGTCCCCCTTGACCCAACAGGCCCCCTTCCCTTTCCTGATGGCAGCTTCCCCAGATTTTTGAAAACCTCCTTGACCTCCTTCTCCTGCAGCACGCTTCGTTCAGACCTCTCAGAGGTTCACCACACAGCACGAAGTAACATCTAACAGTTTTTTTCTTTCAGCCGAGATCCCTCTTGCAGTCCTGGATCAGCACGTCGTGTAGCTCCTTTTTTTTTCTTACTCAGCGAGTCGACCCACACCCCCACTAATTCCGGAGGCCACGTATTCCTTTCAGATTTCTTCCCCCCTATAGCGAGATCGGACCCGTCAAACCTCCAGGTCCTCCTCGTGTTTTTCTTCGCCCGAGCGCACCTCCGCTGCCATCCGGTCGAGCGCGTATTGATACCCGAGGTTTCTACTGAAGACTCTCTTTCTTCCCCTTCCCCCTCATCGCGTGCAAGGCCTCTTATTTAATTTTCCACCAGGAGTAATCTGAATTCCTTGCGATCATCGGAGACCTCAGGGCACTAGGATGTCTTTCCCTCTTTTATTTGGCTTTTCTTTTTTTGTGCCCGTCCTCTCTTTATTCGCGCGAGTTCGCGAGTTTGTTTTCACCCCGTCGATCTCCCGTGAGATGGTCACGCTGCCTCTTAACGCGCAACACACCCTTCCCCGTGGGTTTGCCCAGTGTTTTTCTCTTTCCGTTCGAACCCCTTCCTCTCCGCTGGCGAACCTTGTTCTCGAGACTCTCCCAGGGTAAGTTCCTTTTTTGAAGGTGCCGATGGCTTTTGTTAGCTCAAAGGGGTCCCAAAAAACACCCCCACCTCTGAGGATGGCAGGGCTTTTCTTCGACTCTGGCCGCTCGAGCTGTTCCGACGGAGTCTCGTCGTCTCGTCCTCTTTACCTCTTTTTAAGACCTGTACCAGTAACGGATCCCCCGCTCGAGAAGGAATTCCCTGGTGTGAGTCGAATACTTCTTGTCACCCTTTTCCTTTTCCTTGACCCCCTCTCCTCTCTGGTTCGAATGCGTTTGTCCTGAGGTTTCCCTTGGATGTTAGCGTTTTTCCTGGAGTTCCGAAATCACCCTTTCCTTGACAGCCCTGCTACAGGCACATCGGGTGTTCCTCCCTTTTTTTTTACCCCTCCCGGACCTTAATGTTGAGTGTTCGAGAATCTTTTTCTTCGTACTTTTATGGCTTCCCTTTTGTTAGACCCCACGCTGCGTTTTTACTGGATGACGCTGTCGGAACTTGACTTCTTAAGTTGTGATCGCCCCACGGATAGCCCCAGAGAGCTCCTTTTCTCAGCTCGCCCCCCTCCATGATCTAATTTGTGGCAGGACACGATCGACGGAGAGTCTGTGGTCTTTTGGTCTCCCCCTTCCACGGGTAATGTTGTGGCTGCGGTCCTCTTTCCCCTCTGGACCTCTGGTCCCAACTTCTGCTTCATTCCAATCGGAATGCTGGCATTCCTTGATGATCTGATCGGCGAGGGTTCGCTCCGTAGAATCCCATAGGCCAAATTTTTCTTGGCGGAGTTTTCCGTTTTCTCTGTTTTTTCCCTTGATGGTGATGGACCCATTTGCAGAACTGTCCCTTTAGAGAATCTGAGTCTTTCAGTCCAGTGAGTTTCATTTTCCGCGAGAGTGAGGACCTTTCGATCTATGGTCGAGTTCTGATTTTTTTTCCCCTTTAGCCCCCCCTGGATGACTCTTTCTCCGCGATAGCAAGATTTCTGATCCCTTTCCTCTTTGGCCAACACTCCCCGAGCCCCCCCCTCCGACACCGATCATCCCGTTCACCTTTTGTCTTTCGCGTCCCCCAGAGTTTAAGGAAGTCCCGGTCGTGGAAATTGAGCCATCTTTGTTGTTTTGACGTTGGTGTACTTTTCCCACCCCCTGCCTCCTCCGGAGTTCTCGATGTTAGTGCCAATGTCCGACGGGGTGCCCGAATTCTATTTCGTATTTCTAGCCATGGATCTTCTTTTAACGATTTCAAACGTCGGCCTTGATTTCGCAGTCCTCTGTCAAGGACACCTTTATTGGAAGAACCAGAGTCAGGCTTCGAGCG
>Ga0179593_1668308_pt1 | contig 10440 bp, 11 predicted proteins | sample CZODoug2_1_08_16_FD_185931 | JGI IMG/M metagenome (GOLD analysis project Ga0179593, IMG submission 185931) | Vadose zone soil fungal communities from Angelo Coast Range Reserve, California, USA - CZODoug2_1_08_16fungal (PacBio error correction) | ecosystem: Environmental > Terrestrial > Soil >... | reverse complement strand
AATTCTCATACATCGGATAACGTTTTTGTCGCACCCCTTTTTGAGAAGAGGCCCATTATAGGCCGCGTTTTCCTTTTCAATCGACTCATTTTTCCACCAGATAGCCATACAACCCTGTAGTTCTTTTTTTTTTTCCTCCCCGGCTCCCGGAACTTCGCATGCATGCCACCCCCCTCCCTTTTCCAAAGGATTCACAGATGCGAAGTCTCTGTCCAAGCCCTTTGTCCTTATTTACCCCAAAAAAAGTACGTCCTTTTTCCACTTTTCCAGAGATTACAGCAGGCTACCGATCCCACCAGTTTCGCAGGAATTTTCTCTAGAACCAGCGTCAATTTTTCCCGTCCGGAAATTCGGTACCCTCCCCAGCCGGAGCACACTCCGCACCTCCAGATCACAGTCACAAATTCGGATCCACTCTATTTCTTTTTCCACCCAACGTCGTTGTACCTCCTTACCCCCTCCTCCCCCTTCTCTATGTTAATAGAATATTGGTGAGTGTTCCCGCGTAATGGTCCGTCCCGTGCAGCGTAGTAATCAAGGTCTTCCCCTCTCCCTTTCCTCAAAGAGATCACCGCTTTTTCTGCCATAATGGAACCCATGCAGAATGTCCAAAAAACTTCAGCATTTCACGGCTAACGAGGCGTCATAGGGAGTCTTTTTTTTCTTCCACCCCCCCCCTCGGCCTGGGGAAAGCCTTTTTTTTTCCTCCGAAATCGGGGGCGCATAGGTAATTTTTCCCCCCCTGCCGCCAGCTACTGGCCAAGTTCAGCACTTTTTTGGGCTCCACGTTATCCCTTTTTCTTTTTTCACAGAGTCGTCGCCAAACTTTTTTTTTCCCTGCGGCATGTACACCGATTAGACTGTAAGGGGTTTGATTCTCTCTCTTCTGTGAAAGTCTCTGAAGGGAATCGGACAGGCTACCTGCAGCGCAGGTAGTAGTGGCCCCGCTTCCTTTCCGTCCACTTAAACTCTTTTCTTTCACAGGGCGGGCATGTCTGAACATGGCATTTTCCCCCCTTTCCTAAACACCTCTTTTGGTCCCCTTTTCTTTCTCTTTTGGAAAAGTGGAATTCTGATCGCTTAGCGTATACGGTTTAACCTTTGGACCTTGTACCGCGTGATGGAAACCCCCTCTCCTTCTTATCTGTGACGCGCTGTAAAGACAGGAGAAGAGCAAGTGTTTTTCAATTGGGTTCTGTTTTAGGAATTCCCCCTCCTCCCCCCTAGCAAGAATACTGCGCCTCCATTTGGCTCACAAAGGAAATGGATATCGATCCTAGCATTTTTTTTTCCCCCTTCCTCGTGAACCTTTCGATTTTCTTTTCCCTCTACTGAAACGAAATATGTTCCTCTTCTCCTCGGCCAGAAAGAACGAGAAAGTTTTCCCTTCCCCCCTTGGAAGCTTCGGAAGCCTTCCTTCCGGAATGGGAAGGTCCCCTTGCGTCCGAGGGACTCTTCGTGGTCACCTTTGACGGGGGAGGTCCCTCCCTTCTTTTTTTCCTTTTAATTGTCGCGAAAAATTCCGAGCAAAGGCAAATGAGGTGTCTGGTCTCTTGCCTTCTTCCCTTTTTTCCGAAACTCTCGGGTTTGATGTTTTTTTTTCTTTTCGCAGGGACGTCCGCCACGCCACAAGCAGATTCTTCTCGCCCCTGACCCCGCGGCACTCCCCCCTTTGGCGCTGACCTCTTTCTTGCGGCGCTTTTCTTTGGGCCGCTGTACACTGTTGCTTGGCGGACCTTCCTGGTGGCTGTAACCCCCCGTCTTCCGTTCGTTTTTCACATTTTGGCTGTACCTGGCGTGGGCCTCCCTCTAACGGGGTCCGCTTTCTCGGGGTGGCGGCCTTCCTTTCTCGGGGATCCTCCTTCTTTGATGGTCCGGGTGGTCTTCTTGGTTCGTTTATGTGGACGTTTTTTTTTGGGGTTTGTGTTTTTTTCTTTCCACTTTTTTTTTTTTTTTTTTTTTTTTTTTTCCCACGGAGTATCTGGGACGCAATGGAGGACAAAACGCGTCCTTTCCGCCCTTTTCTCTATACTTTTCAGCGGTTGTGTCCGCCGTGCGGCCATCTTTTCTTTTCTTTTTTTGTGGGAGGCGTCCAGTTCCGACCGTGTGTTGTGCACGGCTTTCCAAACCCCCCTTTCCCCCTGAGGAATGTTCGTCATTCTTCTAACCAAATCAGTTGCATGTTATCTTCCGGGGTCTTTTTATCTCTTTTCCCTCGGCGGTAATAACCCGTCAACGTGTTCCCTTCCTGGACGCCGACTTTCCCGCGGTGTCGGCGGGCCCTTTCCGAAGCGGCCCATTCCGAGATTTTTTTTTTCTTCCCTTTTTTCTTTTAAAGATTTCGGGTCATATCGGTCTCCCCTTTCCTCTTTTTTCCACGCGGATGTTGTACTGCGCGTTGCTTCTGATGGATAACTCCCCCTTGGAGGCGCAGTAGCTGTCTTCGGTCGTTCTTTCTTTTCCCCCACATTGATGAGGGAGCCGCCTCCTTCTCCGAGACATCAGGAAGGGCCTTTAACGTTGGTGTTTGCAATCCCCTCGGTCCCAGTCCTCTTCCTTGTTTTTTTTTTTTCCCTTCCGGAATTAGTGACCAGGGACCCTCTCTTCCGCGAATTGACAAACCAGAGGTGTTTCCTTAATTTTTTTTCCCGCCCTCCTTTTCCTACAGCACAGCCCCGGCATGACTGCAAGAGTTTCCTTCCTCTGTTCCAGCAACGAAGAACTGCGCGGCCTTCCTAGCCTGTCCGATTCCGTTCATCACCTGCTAATCACCTCCTTCACTCTTTTTTTCCTTTCCCTTCTATGTTGTTACCATGCCGCCTCCCCTTTTCTCCTCCTTCGGTTCACACGTCAAACTATGCGCCCCACATAAGGGGGGTACGATTTAGTACTTCTTTTTTCCCTGTTCACGAGGGTGACTTTCATTACCCTATTCCTCCCCCTTTTCCTTCCCCCTCCCACGGATTTTTTTCCTTTTCGACCACTCCCCTATACGCTCTCGTTAGCCGTGAAATTCTTTCTGTTTTTTTCTTTATCCCTTTTCTTCTCTACCACATTACGGTGAGCGCGTTTCTGTCCCTTTCTTCCCTTCTTTTGCCATTTATTACGACGATGAACGGGCCTTCCCTCCACTTTTTGCCCATCACCAAGTATTCGATTCAACAGAGCGACGGGTCCTTCGATTTGCTTTTCTTTTTGACAAGCGCCCCATCGCTGCTTCTTTTTTCTTTCTTCCGGAAGAAGGACCCAAAGCTCGGTCTTTTCTCCGGATGCGAGCCATTTTGAGGCATCTTTCGAATTTTCCGTCCCTATTCGGGACCCGCAATCGAGGAAATTTTTTCGCTTTTTTTCTCTCTTTTTTCTCCTTTCAAAACTGGTGTGATCGGAGATGGGCGGTCTTTTTCTTTCTCTCCCGTCCGGAGTGGGAAAAGGAAGTACTGTTTTGGCCCCTCCGTTACCTTGGGACAGGAGTCATCTTTTCTTCTTTCCCCTTTTTCTTTTCCCTTTCCTTGAGGCGATTGAGGCCATGCTCCTTGGTGTGTTCCCGAAGTCATCGAGCATGGTGTGGATGGTCCTGTTTTCGTCCTCTGCCCAGTATGCGATTGATTTTCCCCCTTTTCCTCTTTTTTCCTAAAATGGGCAATTCTGCTCGCATCTTCGTTATCTCTTATGGCACCTCTCCTTTTTTCTCCTTTTTTTTCTCCTCTCCGTTGGTGTTGTTTTGCTCTCTCTTTTTTCCCTTTCCCTTCTTTTCTAAAGTAGTTTGACGCAGACTTTTTCTTGTCCCCTTTCTCGGCCCGCGGTAGGGCCGAGAAAGCAGCTCAATCTTACTTGTCCTTTTTCCTTTTCTTTTCTTAGTCCCCCTTTCCGATGAATTCGGGAACACCACCCCCCCCTTTCGATGCCATGGCCTCAAGCGCCGCAAGGCCAAGGTACATCGCTTTTGTCCTTCTTCTTTCCCGCTTTAATTAATTCCTTTTTCCCCTTCCTTTCAAATAGAGACTGCCGCCCTCTTCCCGCCGAGCATTCACCAGTTTAGCCGGCATTTTTCTCGCGAACCCCCAGCTTTTTGCCTTGCTTATTTTAAAGGCCGGAAATTCTAACTATTGCCCCTTTTCCCCCACTCCGCCCGAAGATTGTTTTTTTTTCACAAAATTCGGAATCACTTCGCTTGGCCACGCTCACTCCCTCTTTGTACGCACTCCCGCGAATCGAAGTAACCCCGTCGATCGTTTATCTCTTTTTTCCCCCGTTAGGGTTTTGCCAACCAGTTCTCGTCGTAATAAAGGGCAGCCGCCGGGCGCCCCTCAAATTCTTTTTATCTCTCTCACGCATGTGGTATCGCATAATGGACCTTCCTCCTCCCCCCCCCCCTTCCAGAATTTTAAGGATAACGAGCTTTTTTTTTTCTCGCCCGTGATAAGAAACCACCTCGGCCTGGTTTCCTTTTCTTTCTTCTGCGGTTAATAAGAATCGGGGTAGCCCACCCCTCGTGGCCCTGGCCGCAGCTCCATGGCCAGCTGTCCTTTTTTTCTGTGTTCTACCGTTGCTACCGAGGCGAAAGGTTGCCTTGTTGCCTTCACCTTGGCGGACCAGGTTTCCCCTCCTTAAGGGGGAGGGAACGTGACACGCCTGGCCGGGACCCTTGCTTTTTTTTTCCTCTGCAAGGCTATTTCCCCTGGCTTTTTTTTCTTTTTTTCGTCGCCCCCCCACCCAGGTGGCTCGTACCTTTTTCCCCCTCCTCTTTCTCAGGCGGGGCTGTTCTGCCCCTCTCCTCTCTTTCCTTCCGAAAAAACAAGCGTTTACTCCCTTGGAAAAGTGAATGTCCTGGTCAATCATGGTTCTTTCCTCCTCCCCGCTTAAAAACATCCTTTTTTCTCCCTCTTTTATGGCCACCAACGTTAAAGGACCCCCTTTTCTGCGCGCGCAGGAGGCGGACTCCATTTCATAAATGTGGGTTTCAGTCACTCCTTTTCCTTCCCCCTCCCCCTCCTTTTCTTCCTTCCTGCGCATCCAAAGGGGGAGTTTTCTTCTCGATTCAAGAGCAGGGGACAACATCCGCGAATGCCTTTTATTCCCTAATCTGTTCGCCGAAACGAAATCGGACCCGCCCCCTCCTTTTTTTTCTTCCCACTGGGCCGACTTCGGAAAGGCCCTCTTTTCCTTGCGTCCGAGGAATTCTTCGTGGATGCAAGGAACTGATCCCTTTTTTTTCCTCCTACTTAAAGAGGCTGATTCGAATGTCGCCCCCCTTTTTTTTCCTCCCAGGCAAATGAGGTGGTTGACGTGTATTTTCCCACTCCCGGGTTTGATGTGGGAAAGCGTGCCCTCACGTTTTTCCCGCCACGCCACAGCATCTTCACGGAGTGGTACAGGAGCATTCTGCTCCCCTTTCCTTTCCCCATCTCTCTATTGTACTAATCCTCCGTGTGTTTTCCGCCAGTGCGGCCGGGTGCATCGTGGACCAAGAACTTCCTTTTTTGCTGGGGCGGACGTCCAGGTTCCCCGTTCCCCTTTTTTTTCCTCTTTCCTTTCAACATCACAAACCAGAGGACCTTCATACGACGGCGAACCCAAAAAAAACTCTGCTTCTTTTCGCCGACCTCGAATCAGCGAGGGAAGGAAGGCTTTTTCCCTACTTCCTTTCCCGGGAATCCAAGAAGATTAATACGGCCTTTTTCAGCCGGCGATATTTCTTTTCTAAGCGGCCCAGGGGCTGATCGCATCCTTTTTTTTTTTTCCTCTCCCCGGTTTCGGAGAACAGGATTTCGGGTCCTTTTACTGTCAAACGCAGTTCAAGCGGATGGGTAATGCGCTGTCTTTCCCTCTCATGTACTCCCCTTTGGGAGGCGCAGTAGGCTTCGCGGTAGCGGATGGCTCCCTTGATGAGGGAGCCGCCTCCTGCGCGGAGCAGGCGGGTCGCGCTCTTTCCCTTTTTTTCCCGTTGGTGGCACATCACGCCCTCTTTTTTTTATGTTTCAAACAGAGGAGTGCACATTGACCATGACATCACTTTTCCAAACTGGAGTCTTCTTCTTTTTTCCGGCAGCTTTGGTGACGTCACCCTCGAGTCTTCTTTCTTCCCTAGGTGAAGTGTCATCGTCCCCGCTCTGCTCTTTCAAAGGCAAAGTCAAGGGCAATAGCTCCTTCTTTTCCCCCCCCTCCTTTCTGCCAGCGTGTAACCTTTCTCTCCTCACCCCTCTTTTGTACCATGCAGCAGGCACCTTTTTCACACGCACTATGCGCATTCGGATCAAAGGGTATCCCCACCTACGGGCTTTTCTTGTTGCCAGGAGATGGCGGCCAGGTGGCCCCTCTTTCCCTTTTTCCCCCCACGATTAGGATGAACGTCCCCCCAGGACGAGGTGGTTTCTTATCACTTGTTAGACACTCTCCCTATCTTTTTAGGGCGTGTTTTTTTTTCCCCTTCCATCCGTGACATTCGAAGGTCCATTTTTCTTCCCTTCTCCTGCGGTTGCTGGGCCGCAGGGCTTGTTTTATTACGACGACTGCACGGGACGGACATTAAGATGGGGGCAATAAATCTTTTTTTTCTTCCCTCTTTTATGACCATGAGCGCGGTTTTCCCCCCCTTTCTTTTTCCCCCCCCCCTACGGTGGTGGAGTCTTGGGATCAAGAGGCCCCTCGTGATTCCGAATTTTGTGAAACTGTGGATCTGTATGTTAAGCGGACCCCTTCTTTCTTTCGCGACAATTTTGCTGACTCTTTCCCTCCCTTTTTTTTTTCCCAATCGGATTTTTTGCGCTGGTTCGCCTCTCGGGATGATCGGCGATGCGGCGGATCGGGAGCCGGCTTAAGCGCTGTCTTTCCTTTTCTTCCTTCTTCTTTTTTTGGGAAACAAACGGAATTCTTTTCCGCTGGGACAGGGGATCTGTTTCTTTCCCTTGCGGCGCTGAGGAAATGGTCCTTTCGACGCTTTTCTCTGTTCCCGAAGTTTCCGAGCAGGGTTTTTCTCCGTGAAGACCGCTGCCAAGTTTTTTTTTCCCGAACGCGGCCGCGAAATGGGTTGGCAGCCCCCTTCCTCCCCTTTTTTTCCGCACGCAGTTTCTCCCGCTGTATTTCTCCTTTCTTTTTTTTTTTCCCCCTCATACTCCGTTGTTGTTGTTTTTTGAGGAAAACTGTCGCTATAATTAGCAGACATCGGGATAACGTCGTTGCGCCTAATTTTTTCCCCCCTTTTTCTTCTTGCGCGGTCGGGCCGCGAACAGTCCTTTTTTCCTTTCTCCGTCTCAGGGCTCACCAGATAGCCATCCACCCCCCCACATCGTCGCGATCCCGGAACTTCGCATGGGGCAATGGCCTCCCGCGCCGTCCCCCTTCTTTCTCCGGAACCGATCAGACCTGTCCCCGCTTTTCCGTTCTTTCCCCAAAAACAGTAAGTCCTTTTCTCTTCCGCCGGCTCCCGATCGGCCCATCGCCTGATCATCACAGTTTCCGGCTTTCCTTTTTTCCCCTCTTTGCGTTCCAGAATGCGTTTTGACCTTTCTTCTTCCTCAAAATTGGATCGACATCCGGAGGTCTTGCTTCCGCAACAGACAGATCACAGTTCACAAAATTCGGAATCACTCTCCGGCCTTTTTTCCCCCCCCCCCCTTCCTCCCTCCCTCGTCAACTCGAAGTAACCCCGTTTCGTCCCTTTTTCTCCTTGTGATGGGCAAAAAGTTCGGTCCTTCCGTCCGTGCAGCGTAGTAATTAAAGGGCAGCCCCTTCCGTTGACCTCCCCCCCCTTTTTTCCTCCCTCTCCCTAATGTGGTATCGCCTTCCTTTTCCTTTTTTTTCCAAAACTTACAGCATTTTCACGGTTTTTTTCGCACAAGGGATCAGAAACCACCTTGCCTGAGTGAACTTCTTGTTTTTGCCTTTTTTTTTTTTTTTTTCCTCACGGTCCTGAAATGCCCTCTTTCCTTTTCCAAGTTGCGTACTACACTCCCGTAGGTGGATAACCTGTGATACCTATTGCGCATAGGTGAGTTTCCGATCTCCCCCGTACCTGTGCGCCTTTATCCTCCTTGGGGAGTGAGAACGTGTTTTTTCCAAGTGCGGTGCTACAGGTGGAGGAACGGGAACTTCCTATTGCTGCCCCTTTTTTTTTTTTTTTCTTTTTTTTCTTTTTCCTCAGGAAAGAACCGTCTTTTTTCAGCAGGAGGGCTGTTCGGAACTAGACCCCCCCAAGCTGCCGAAAAAACACAGCGGGTGTTAAAGGTCCGCGGCACTACTTTTTTCCCTTTTCACCATGCCCCGGCTGCGCTTAGCGGATCCTCTCCCCCCCGGAAGAGGACTGGGACCGCGTGATGGCCCCCTTCGTGCCGCGCTTACAGCATGCGACGCCGCATGCGGTCTCCCCCCCCCCCCTTTTCGTCGCCCCCGCTACCGCGACGTTTGGGAGTATACATGATCACCCTTTCTCCCGCGCAGGACAAATACTCTTTTCCTTCCCCCCCCCTTTTCTCGTGGAATACGCTAGACCCTAACTCTCTTTCCTTCCAGCAGAACGCGAAAGCCGCCTGGCTTCCCCTTTCCCGCCTACATCGCCGCCTAAGGCTTATTGCGTCCTATTCTTTGCTTCCTCCTTTCCGTGTTAAAGTTACCGCCTACTGCGATTTTTTTTTTCCCCTCCCCGGAAGAGAAACGGCAACTTTATTTTTTTTTCTTGAGAGCAAATCATCCGACCTTTTTCTTTTTTCTTTTTCTTTCCGCCTGGCAAGTCCGCCCAGCCCAAGTCCTCTCCTTTTTCTTCATCCTGGACGCACTGGAGGGAACCCCGCCCCCCTCCTCCGTGTTGTTGTGGAGCCTTAGCTCGTGCGGCCAGGATGCCCTCCTTTTTTTTCGGCTTGTGCGGGGCGGAAGTCCAGTTTTTTTCCACATTCAAACTTCTTTTTCTTTTTTGAGCGGGACTCTCCCTTTTCTTTCCTTTTTCTCTTCCGGGGTCATTTTCGCTCCCATTTCCTCTCCCGGTAAATACACCGGCCACTTTTCTTCCCGTCAGATTCCCTCGGACAGAAAGATAGCCTTCCCCTTTCCCTTCTTTGCTTCGAAGAGGCCCCCTTTTTTTTTCAGCCAGCAGGCGTTCGAGTGTGCTGGCTTTTTTTTTCGGATTCCCGATTAGAAGGGGAAAACGCATCACGCTTTCCTTTTCCTTCGCGTGTAGAAGGAGCCATGGCCTTTTCTCCTTTTAGCGAACAGGTAGGAGGCGCGAGGTAGCGTAGAATTTACTCTCTTTCTCCGCCTCCTCGCGGCGCATTTTTTCTTTTTTCCTTTTTTTTCGACATAGGAAGGGTCCTGTAACGTGTGTTCCCAGTCCTTCTTCCGTGATGTTTCCCACGAGGAGACGAAGCTTTTCCCTCCCCTTCCCTTCCCCATTCCGTTCTTAAGCGGACTTGACCACCGTCTTTTTGCGGTCAAACTAGAAGTGCTAGTGCAGACCCTCTGTGAAGTGTCTCGTCCAGCTTTTCTTCTTCCAGCCCCCCCTCCTCCCCCTTTTTCACGGGTCCCCCCAGGCCGGAAATTCCTTTTCCCCCCCGCAATTTTCCAGGAAAGGCTTTTCCCCTTTCCCCTTCCTTGTCATGCCGCAGGCAACAGGGATTCCGCCCTTTCTCTTTACCTAGAGCATAGGTATCACAGTTGGTCGGAGTTTGTAGCGACGGACCTTGCACTTTTTTCTTGTCTTTCATTACTATGCGCCCCCGCCTCCCTGCGACAAAAGGATTAATGTACCCCCGGTGGTTCTTATCCCTTGTTAGACCCCCTCCGCTTCTATCTTTCCCTTTTTTGGCAGTTTTTGAAAAAAAGGAGCGTTTTCTCCATTCGGTGAGAGCGTGGAGCCCTCTGCCCTTTATTCGGACGCTGCACGACGTAACATAGTGGTTTCCCCATACCCCTCCCCTTCTTTTCCAGCTCGCTGTTTGATTCCCTCCTTGCTTCAAAAGACGGTGGTGATTCATCTCTACTGATTCCGCACTTTTGTGACTGTGATCGTATGTTCGGACAGCAAGGACCCCCCCCTTGGCTTTTTCTCTCCACAATTTGAGCATCTTCTCTTGCCTTCCCTTTTTTCGCAATCGAGATTTTGCGCTGGTTCTTTTTGCCCCTTTCGGATCGGCGATGGGCCGGAGTCGGGAGCCGGCGTTGATGGTTCTTCTTCCCTTCAGTACTGTTTTGGGGAAAACCCCCCATTTTTTAGGCGGATCTGTGTCTGTTTTGGCCTGCGGCGCTTAGGGGGGAAATGGCACTTCCGATTCTTTTCCCCTTTTTTTTTTTTTTTTTCCCTCCTTATCCGAGCATGGGTGTGGAGGCTCTTTTTTTTTTTTCCTCCCGAGGCCAAGTATGCGATTGAGCTGCTTTTTTTCTTTCACTGGGCATCTTGTCGCATCATTGCAAAGAAACCTTCGTCGTTTCTTCTTCTCTCTTTCTCTGCCCCCA
>Ga0179593_1579376_pt1 | contig 10440 bp, 11 predicted proteins | sample CZODoug2_1_08_16_FD_185931 | JGI IMG/M metagenome (GOLD analysis project Ga0179593, IMG submission 185931) | Vadose zone soil fungal communities from Angelo Coast Range Reserve, California, USA - CZODoug2_1_08_16fungal (PacBio error correction) | ecosystem: Environmental > Terrestrial > Soil >... | reverse complement strand
GGCCGGCATTTATCAAGAATGGAAGCGGTTCTGCGATACCCGTTGTTGCTCCCCACGGGTCCTCGCGGGGGCTTTCGGCGCTAAAAGATTTTGGTACTTACTCCCTCCCCTACGCGAGGTTTTGGAATTGATACCCCTGGCCCGTAGAGCTTTCGAAAGAAGACCATGAAAACCGGAATTCTTATGGGCCGAGGGTCCCCTTTGCTCCGAAACCTTCCCGCGGCTATTTCCTTTCTGCGGTTTCACTTAACATAGCGACGTTTTGCTCGCCTCGCGGATTCGCCGCACACAGCACCCTTTTCCTCGATCCGTGGGGGCGCCCTGCTGCTTCCAGCCCTCTAGAGAAGGCAGACCTTTCTTCCCACACTGTAGTCATAATCTCTTCTTAACCCCAATACCGCACCGCCGGTCCCCCGCCCTTTCAAGAAGTACTTCGCATCGGCGCCCGAGCGGCACGATCTCGTTCTACTGTTCTAAGTCGGCCCTCCTAAGAGCTATAATACACCTTCCAGAGGTAGGGTAACTCAGAAAGATCTCTCGTCGGGTTGCGACTTCGAGGGGAGTTTTTCAAGCGTGCCTTATCCCTTCTGTAGCTGAAGATTCGAAAGGCGTTCTTTGTAGTTAAGAACTAGTAGTTCGGAATCTGAACCTCTAGCGCCTCAGAATTCTCTTCGAGGAGGGAGGCTTCTGAAGGAGAGTCAGGTTTCGCTGAGTAGAAAGGGGTGTTCCTCCTTTCCGCTGTTTTCCCCCGTTGCGAGGGGACAGGACTCCTCCATGTCTTCAGAAGGAAGAAGGCCCAGATGAAGAGAAAACCCCCGCGTCCCCTCTTTGAACGCCTCTTTCCGGGACTTCTCTGAGCGAGGAGGTTTGCGGCGACGCCTTTCGATCCCGAGTAAGCCCCTAAACTACGATTTGTGGTATACGACTCCCATGTCCTAGGTACCGATTCCCGAAGTTGAAAGGGTTTTCCCTTACGGAGATTCTTCTCTCTCAGGAGCTTTCCTTACAAGCCCCTCGGTTGCGACGACCCTTCCCCGGGTAGTCGAAGAGCCCTTCCCTCTTTTCCACCGTCTCGATCCCCCGGACGGCGGTGCCCTGACCCTCACCAGTTACAATGCTCTCCGGTCCGCCTAAGTCTTGGGTTTTTAGATAGTTCTGGGACATTGCGCTGTCCCACACCCGATTTTCGATGCAGGGCGGCCCGTTTTTTCCTTTTCTGTTGCCGACATTCGTCCCCAAGGTAACAGACTCGTACGTCGGCATGACGATAAGATTTCCCCTTTCTCTCTCTTAGTCAAACCCTTCACCGCACTTTTCTCAGTGCATTCTTTCTCGTGCTCGCCGTTTTTCTCCTGTAGGACGTAGTCCCGAATCGCCATAAGACCTTCCTTTTTTTCGGCTCCATTCTTTTCCCTTCTTCCCAGACCCCCCGGGTCCCCGGGCTCCGTTTTTTCTTCTGAGAAGAGATCGCCTTTCAGCGACGACGCCTTGCTCAACGACTTTTTCCGACACTATTGACGTAACGGTCTGGGACCCTCTGAGAACAGATGTTCTCACACTAGATCTAACCAGGAAGTCCCAGTTCCCCCCCCCCGAGTCATCGGGGACCGGTCGACGTTCTCTCGAGAGAGAAGTTAGTTTTACGTTGGACGCGCTCCCTCCGAGATCGATTCTTCTGGGACTTTCCACATTCTCCCCTCGATCCTTCCTGGCCGTGGGCGGGGCCCTTTTCCAACGTCTTTTCACCCTCAAAGTGACGGCCGGAAAGCAAGTCGGGAGACCTTCCCAAACCACAGGCTTTTTTGAGAGTGATTTTCCCCAGCTAAGTTTCCTGGTGCACGGAGGTCCGGCTTCAGTAAGAGAGATAGAGTTGCATGGTCTCGCTCGGCGGCAATTCCCCCCCTGCACGTCTCAATGGCCCATGCTCTAGACCGAGCTTTTCCTCCTTCCCCCGGCACCCATCCGAAGCCTGTCCGTCGATCTCCATTACGGAATGTCTTCTTCTCACCATAAACGGGGACAGTTTTTCGGCCAGATATCTTTAGCTGATCCCTGCTACGGACGACCGCTCCCGCGTCCTGCAGCTTTTTTCTCTGTCTTTCTCATGAGGACGCTTCCATCGAAGAAAGAAGGTCATCGAAGAGGCTCGATCTGAGCGTCCCGGTCTGCCCCCGGTATCCCCGGACCCTGTCGCGTCTCCTCGTAGCCCGCGGTGTTCCGTCCCCCAGCGGGATCCCCAGCACAGCCCGCCCCTGCGTCGGCGGCGTCTTTTTTCCACCTCCGCAGGCTCCGTCCCCCCCTTCTGGCCCTTCTGTTGTGACGACCGTCACTCCCAGCCGGCGCCGTTGGACTGAGTGCGCGTCGACCTCAACCGCATTATCCTTCCAATCGCCAGACCCCCCCCCCCTTTCCCTAGAGGGGACTTTCCCGATCATGACTTCCCTGCTCTTTCCTCCCTTCCTTCAGCCGACGACGGTCTAGTGGTGGGAGTTTTTCCGCGGGTTCAGAAACCCTTAAACCTAGCTGTCCTTCCTCTTTTACTTTGAGAGTCTTGGTGATCCCCTCTTTTTCAGTTGTTGTGCTGGAACCCCCCGGCGCTCAAATACCAACCCCTACGGGGAGTCGTTTTCTTCTTCCGAGAATGCAGTTCCTCGATTACGTATTCCAACTAGAGGCGAGCTGATGTGGTCCGCGGGAACGCCAGAAGTCCCTTGAGGTTGGATGAGAATCCGCTCAACCCTTTGGGGCGCTTTCTGGACTTCTTTGGCTTCCTTAAGGTTCTGAGGAGGAAGAACGCTCCTTCGCGAGAAGTGTGAAGGATGAGCCGGGGGCTTGCCTTTTCCCCTTTCCTCCCCTTCTAGGACTTTCTTTATGTCCGGGGGTGCGGACAAGTCCCCCCGAGGGAGAAGATTGGTGGTAGCCGTAGCGACCTGTAGTCCCCTTTGAGTCTCCCCAGCCCTCCCTCTGTCGATGACCTGTACTGCTTCGCTGCCGCGGTACCAGGAGTTGCCTTTTTCGGCGAACAGAGGCAGAAGTTCTCTTGCGCGAGGGTTATTTCCCTTTCCCCCAAGCGTGCGTCTCGGTCTTGGCGCCCCCCTCTTTTTTCGAATAAGATAGTTTCGCTTGATGTATACAGTTTTTGCACAGGGCCAGACCAGGATTTCCCCTCCGGGTCCAGATCGCTTCTTTTTCTGTGATAGGGTTTCTGACGCGTCCCGGCCAGTTTCTAGGGAGATGAATTGCGTCAGAGACATTCTAGAATCGAGACTCCGACGTCGACGCACGCTCCTGGGTCCCGATGGAAGAGAGGTGCCAGTCTTTAAAACGCCGAGCAAGTGCCTTTTCACTTTCTCTCCCTCAAAGTGCTCCTGTGAAATAGGTGGCCTCAGTCCCGCCAGGACCCGTCAGGTCTCCCCGAGATGAGTTGCTTTGGTGAGAGCTCTACGGGCGCGTCCCGCTATTTTTCTACCCCCCCCCTCCTTTTAGAAATCGTTGCTTAAAGGCGACCTGTGCGTTGCCGCGACGGAGAGCTTCCTCTTGATTAATGCTCTCTTGGTAGAATTCTTTCTACAGCCGACCAGCGTCTCAGTTTTCTCCTTTTAGAAAGAGACTGTCGGACAAAAGGGTCTCCTGTGAGAAATTAGTATCCGGAGGCGCTTCCCCCCCTGATGACCAACTTCGGCCCTGAAGTCCCCCGGATCGCCTCTTTCAGGCTAGGAAGGAGGGTCTCCCGCGATTCCCCTTTCTGCAGTCTTTCCAGCGTCGACCCCCGTTTCGAAGGAGAGAAAAGAGAGTGAAGGGACTCCCCTGCCGGTGCGGGCCCTTTTTTGCCTTCCTGACCGTCCCCGAGGAAGAGGTTTAAGGTCAGACTTATTATTCAGATTTCCTTTCTTCAGCGTCACTTTGAGCCGCCCCCCCCTCAGTATCTGGTGGCACGATCCCCTGAAGCGCCCCCCTAGTCCCTACGGGCGGTAAAGCCTCCCCCAGAGAAAGGAAAAGGAGGCGTTTTTGAGGTGCCTCAGGTAGGCTCCCTCCCCGCGGACTCTTTCTTTGAGCGTTCCTGCGATTTAACGCGACTTTCCCCTTTCAAGTAAGCCCCCCCGGGGAACCGGGAGTAGTCCTCCCAGAGAGCTGCCCTTCCCTTTCCCTCACGTTTTTCTTTTTCATTCGCTCCTTCTTCGAGAGGGCTCCCGCGACCCCAGTCAATTTTCTCTCTTCGATTTTTCCTGTCCTATCCGAGCGGCAGGTGCTTCCTTCCGGGATCGAACACTCGCCGCACCCGACGCCGCGCTGGAATTCCTTCTCCCCCAGACTCTGTAGAGTGCATCTGGACTCCTGCGGACGAGGCATTTTCCCTGGAGGACAAGTTTTAGCAGGATCAAGTTTTGGACCAGCCGCCCTCTTCCGCCGAGCTTCGACTTCGTCCCCTCCTCCTCTAGATGACGGAAGGATCCTAAAACACCTGATACAGAGCCCTCCGGCTGACCCCCGTCCTCTTCTTGAGCGAAGCTAGCCTTCCTCTGGCGCCGCTGGCGCTTCACAGCCCCTCCCCCGGCAGCCCCCTCACCGAAGGGCTTTCGGCCTGAACCCTCCAGACGTTGTGTTCGTAGCTCTCGGCATTCCTCCGGTATCCCTCCGGCAGCGGCCCATTCGAGACCTCCGACTAACCTGCAGCCGATGGCCGTTCTGTTGCCCTTCGGGGGAAAGGGACGCTTATAAAACCGCAGGAGAGTAGGGTGTTTTTTATCCCTCCTCCTGATGAAGCCTTTCCGTCGAGGTGGCCGAGATCGGCGGTATAGCATCATTACCCACCCCCCTGAAGAATTCGCGAGAAGGTTGAAGTACGGCGACCTCGAGCACAGGCTTTCAGGTTGAAGGGACAGCTCCCTTGGATCCCGGGTGTTGTCGAGGAGCCCTAGCCCTTTTGATCCGGCTTTGCGTAGTGCATGTGAAGGGCAGATCGCTTTCCCTTCTTGCCGTGTATTTACAATCGCAACGAATTTGTGTCCACCCCCCCTATCCCCCGTCTTTAACGATAGGTGTCATGCAGCCGCCCCCGAGATGGAGGCCTTCAAACAAGGAGATATAACTCAAGAGGGCCGCTCAAGGACGTTGATGCCCTTTCCTTATATTTTCTCCTCTTCATACGTGGGGGGATGAGAGATAAGGCAGTTCGGCACCCCTCAGTCCTTCTCATGGAGGATTTAAAGCGTCCGATGGTCCCCTTGCACGGTTTTTTTTCCTCGCGGGTTTTCTACGGCGTCTACCCGATCGGGCTCGACGGCTCAGTGGACCCAGTCTTTTTTTCGTGTTGTGACTGTACACCGGCCCTCCCTAGTTCGCTTCTCCCGCCGCCCACTGCACACTAACGCCGCCGAGAGAAGATTGAGTCGACGCAGTGACCGTTTTTTCCCAAAAAACCGTTCGATCTCGTTTTCACCAACCTCCTCTTTTCTGACTTCCGCACCCCTTTTTTTCCCCGATCGAATGATCGCTCCCTTTTTTGAGGGTGGGTGTCCCTGATGCCAGAACTCCTTTTGATTTTAAATCGGTTCGTACTATCGCTTCCTTCTTACCAAAGAGGCCCCCTAAAAGAAACAGCCTTTGGATCTGAGCGGCATTTTTCCCTCCGCATCTATTTTTCCATCGTTCTCTCCCGCTTCCGCGATGTCCTTCCTGCATCTGCTCCGTAGACGAGACCAGCCCCGACCAATTCTCTTCTTTTTATAGCCAGATCGAGGAGTTTTTTTTCTTCTTGCTCGAAGGGTAGGGCTTTTCTCGGCCGCTTTGAGTCGAGTCTCGATCCACCCTTCGACGGCGGGCTGTTGTCGTCCGGGAGGCGGACTCTTTTACATTGATTTCCCGACGCCGGCGACTTTGGAAGCAGTTTTGAGACGGTTTTTTTTCTTTTTTCGCTCCCCCCCCCTCCACTTCCGCCGGGGGTTTTTAAAAGACGTGATCCTTAAAGGGGGAAGCCCCAAATGAAGTGAAGCCCAGCCGTGGACCCTCTTCCTAGCCCCCCTGAAGAGTTCGGGAGGGACTTTCTTCCAGATCGAGGCTTTTGGAGAACGCCGCCCCCCGTTGTTGACATTTCTATTAATCCCCCTAGAGTGGCACAGGTAACGGCTCGGTCACTCTACCAAGATGGAAGGTAGCGTTTCCCACGATATAAAAAGACGTTACGGATATAGCCCTTTCGATCTAGGCCCGTGAATCATACCTTGACTACTACTCCAGATGGGTTTCTTTCCAGTAGGGAATAGACTGTTAGCTTCCCCGACAGCATGTCTCAGACTTCCGGCCTTGCTGACTAAAGACCAGCTCAACCCCCCACATATTCACCTTCCTTCCTGTTTCCAGAGAAGTACGCAACAGGTGGAGCTCAGTCCAAAGGAGCCCAACACCCCCTATTTCAGGAGTATAGTTCCAAACATCATTTGAGTACTATTTTTAAGACTCACAGCGGGTCACGACTCAGACGTACTGCGAATGACTCTTTCATAGTTAAGATAGTAGCCTTCCCAGAATCACGCCTTTTTCTTTTGCAGGGTCCCTTAGATCGTGCGCCCTAATCTCCTACTCCTCAAGATATTCCACTGCGTAAGAGTATTATCGCCTTAGAAGTTTCTCCCTTTTTTCTTCCTTAAGACGGTGTGATCGACTCCAGAGAAGAGATCACGGACCGTAAGAGACGACGTGAAAACCCCCGTGCGATATCAAGTTCTCCGGAAGGAGACCCCTCTTCGACGCTGGTCTTTCACCTCGATCTCGGAGACCTCCGGCGCCATGTTACCATCCCCCCCCTTAGCCCCTTTTCCTCTTTCCACACGACGCTGATCTCTCTGTGAGGAAGTCGTTTCGTTCCGGAGCGTTGGGACGTTCGAAGCTTCTCTGCCTGTTGACTTTAGCCCCCCCGTGCTTCGTGGTCGATACATCTGGGCCGACGGGGAGTGGGGTGGCTTTGACGTCCAAAACAGATACAGTCTTCTCCCTTCCTAAGGAACTTTCTCCGGCCCACCCCTGCACCTTCGTGGCTCTTCCCGAATGGATCGCTTCCAAATACGAGGAAGTAGTTTTCCTTAGAGGAGGTGCCCTTCTAGGACTATCAGTCCCCGTCTCTCTGCCTTGCATGGATCCTGCTTATTTCCTTCCTGAAAGTTAACTGGGAAGGTCCTTTCTAAGGAGGCGACGTTTCTTCCACTGAGGATCTAGGTACCCCCCAGATGGACCTTTCTGTGCACCATCCCCAGGGAACTCCTTCGATAGTATGGAGATGATATTTCCCTACATCTAGATCGGACTCTCTTTTCATGACAACTATACCTTTTTCCCCTTGTTGCTGATTCACTCTGAAGAGGAAGTCCCCCTAAGAACATGTAATAGATGCATTTTCCGCCCCCCTGACTCCTTACAGGTAGCTCCTCGAACCCCTTCTAAAGCGGTGTACTTCAGCAAAATAGGCCCTCAAGCCCCCTTTTTTTCTTAGGCTTATTTCTTTTGCACCCCCGGGATTTTTACCCCAAAAGGTTGTCCCCAAGGATACGTGAGCAAAAAGGATCTGCAGCTCTAAACTCTTTTAGACCCTTCCCAGGAAGGGGAGCGAAAAGATCTTCCCCTCTAGCCCCCGCCTTCTTTTGAAAATAGGACAGCCCTGCTCCCTCTCTCGGGCCGGTTACATTTTCTGATCCAGCCTCCCCTTCCTGCTCCCCCTACGGACAAGTCGTTTCAGTGGAGAGCCGTTAAAGCCCAACACGTCAACATTTTCTCCCCTATCCTCTCTGGGAATTTTTTTTGCTTTTTCTAGGTCCTCCCGCCGCCTTGTGCGTTGCTTGTTGGGAAAAGGCCCTTTACCTCCCCACTAAGGGTCGCGGGCAGGTCGTTTGCTTTTGACGTTTTCGACTCGCCGCTTTGGCCAAAGAGGGCGGAGGCTCCTTTTTGATTTTTAACCAGAAGGGCTTGGAGGTAGAAGACCGCAAGCAGTCCAAGCTTTCGGTTCAGTAGGCTTTTCGTTGGCCTAAGATAGGTGTGCCCTAGAAGTGGTGAAGGAGACTTTCCTTTCCCCAGACGAAGTCAGTCGCTTAGGGCTTTTGCCGGGTTTCGAATCCCGATGGGCGTCCGTAACCCGAGGGCGACCTCGGTGTGTCTCCTCTTCAGGACTTGCCTTTAGATTTTTTTCTTTAAGCGCCTCCTTCCGCCTTCGCCAACTGCTGCGTTTTGCCGCGTACCAGGGCGTTAGCAGCTCGGCGAACCCGGTCTTCGCGCGGTCTCCTTTCTTTTCTGGTTGGGCGCCCTTCAAATCAGATCGGCCAGTGGGAAAGTGATGGTGCATCCCGCAGGCCTCCAGCGGTCCCTGGGAACTCTTCTTCTCTAGTGGCCGTGGTCGCGCTGCCTCTTCAAAGCCAGTGAGATATGGGAGATTTGAGACGCACCCCCTCCTTCTATCCCTGAAAGAGCATAGTTGCTCTTAGTGATTTTTTTTTTTCAAAGCTCCCTTGGTCTTCCTCGTAGGTTTCCCCCTCAACTAGAAGAGCTTTCAAGTGCTGTGTTTGTCCGGTAGGGACCCTCAAGCGTCTTTTCCTAGAAAAAGTGAATCCCCCCGTGAATCGGTGGCTTCCTTAAAAGTCAAGAAAAGTACCCCGCCGAAGCATGAGAGAAACGTGAACAGGAAAATGTGTCAGAGGACTTCCGACGTCCAACGCTTTTCCTCTTGAAGAAGATCTCCACTCCGTCGAGCAGAACCCGTCTGACTCTGAGTCTTTAGACTCTTCCTTCTTTTCCGCGCCCTTTCCTGGCCCCGAAGTAATGGTTCTTCCAGATAGAGTTGCGAAGAAGACATGTTTCTCACTTTTCCGAAGGACTCTCCACTGATGACGTCTGGCACCCTGATTCGTCAGATTAGTAGGTAGTTCCCTCTCTTCTCGTAGCTGACTCTATCCAACGGAGCACGGCGAATAACCTTTCTCCTTGGATACTAAGGCGATCGTCTCTCGAGGCCGGAAGACGTGCAGCCCTGTCGACGGAAGAGAATCGACCGATTCATCCCCTACCTTTTCGGTGGGTTTGGTTCGACGATCTCGAGGAAGCGGATATTCCTTCCGGACGTTTTCTGCTACAGTAGTGAGTTTCGGACTTCGATCCAGAGCTCTTGAGGGTGGCCACGTTCCCCATGCAGCGAACCTTTGGTCAGAAATTGGTTTTTCCCCCAAAACGAGCCCCGGGGGACAGCGAAGTAGAGAATTCTTTTTTCCCCTTATTTGCTAGGTCTTTCTTTTTCCCCGGCCCAAGGTTTGCCCCCCTCGCCTTCTTACCCGCTCGCTCAGAGAAACTGCATGAGTTCCGACAGGAGACCTCCCTTCTTTCGCCACCGCTGAGGTGCGTTTCCCGCCTGCAAGCATTCTTCTCTCGGCGCCTTTATTTTCACTTCGGGGAGAGGTCGCGACCCGTCCCTCTCTCGTTCAGAAGCCGTGTGTACTACAAAGATCTTTAATCTTCGTTGAGGCTTCTTTTTCCCGAACCTTTTTTTCGACGCCACCTCCTGTGGAAAGTAAGAAGTTCCCCTCCGAAGCGTCCCAGAACGTCGTCGTCAGATTCGGTGTTCGTCTCGCGGTACTTTTGGTGTCCCGTCCAGGGTCATGGTTCCCGGTACCATACACTAGTTCCCCTCGTACTCCCCCGCCCCTCTCGAGCTTTTCCCGCTCAGTCGACATGCTTCCCGCCGTCGCTCCGAATCTGGCTTCCGCCTTGGATCCCCCTGACAGCAGGCTGTTGATGGCAGCCTCCCTTGGAAACGACAACACTTCCTCCGTCGGTCGTGACTCCTCTCGCCCTCCTGGTCCGATTTCTGTCTTTCCAGCCCCTCAGCCCGCTTAGAACCCGAACCAGTTCGTATGTACCTCAGTATTTGTTTTTTTCTTTTCTCGCGACGCCGTCGTGTAAGATGCCTTCCCGCCATCGCAGAAAACTTCTTCTTCCGGCGAGGGTAGCGAGAGCCTTACTCCAGTCCGTGGAAGAGTCCCTCCCTAGGGTGCTTGTTACGGGCCCGCTGTTTAAAAGACGCTTTGAAGAAGGGTGGGCCCTTCGAGGTACTCCTCGCTTCCCGAAGGGCTTTTCACCCTCACCTCGAGAAGTCCTTAGCAGGTTGGCCTTTTCTTCCTATTCAGGCGGATGCGACCTTCTTCCCTTTTGTGAAGTTTTTCCCCGCGCCTTCTCTCGGGGTACGTGTTTTTTTCTGCTTCACGGCTCGACCTCGGCCCTGTTCTTGCGTTCTTTTTTTTTTTTTCTTGTCGGCGATCCAACTCGCGTCGCCGTGTACATGCCGCCCTTTCAACACTGGAAATCGCCTCAATGAGTGTCAACGAGCGACTTTTTCGGTGGACGACTCCGAAAAAAGACCCTAGGACAGTGATGCAAAAAACCGGCGAATACCCGATTGAATTAGGG
>Ga0179593_1487720_pt1 | contig 10440 bp, 16 predicted proteins | sample CZODoug2_1_08_16_FD_185931 | JGI IMG/M metagenome (GOLD analysis project Ga0179593, IMG submission 185931) | Vadose zone soil fungal communities from Angelo Coast Range Reserve, California, USA - CZODoug2_1_08_16fungal (PacBio error correction) | ecosystem: Environmental > Terrestrial > Soil >... | reverse complement strand
AGCCCATGTGAGTCTGAGCGTATTTCTCCCGCGTTTCGGCCTGTTGACACCCCCGCGAATGGAAGCTCCGTCGCATCAGTTCCCTCGCCGTGCTTTCCTCTTTAACGACTTGTGAGTCTTGTCACAACTCTGATACGCGTCCCGTACCGGCACCCCTTCATTCCCTAGCAGCATCGAGGCATGCCCCGAGGCGCGCTTTTTTTTCCTTTGTCGCGAGCGACGCTAGAACCAGTGTCGCCCTGGCCGCTCCCGGTCCCGGCGCAGACATCTTTCAGCCTTGCGACCTCATATTCCTTCACTAGCAGTCCCAAGCGGCTCGCGATCCTTCGGGCGGTCTTCTTCCTCTCCTACCTAAGCGCCTCTGCGATGAGCGGGCTTCCTCTCGGCCTCGGCGTAACCGCGCGCAACCTTCACACGCTGCGCCCTCCTGACGGATTTCCCCACGGAGGCCTAACGTCGCCCGGGCAGGCGCCACCCATCGCGCTTTTTCCCTGCTGGCATTCCCTGCCGCGATCGGGACTTCGCAGCTCGCCGAGCCCAACAGCGAAGACGTTCCTTGCCCCCCGGAAACTTCTTCTAGCCCCCCCAAACGACCCGAGTCTCCGCCTTCGGGCCCCCGCCTCAAGTGAAATCGGCCCCGCCAATAAGAGTTGCCCGGAGCGCCCCCGAGCCCTGACTGCCGACGGCTCGACCGACGGGCCGGATCGGCGTTGGAGCGGGGTGGATCCCTGCCTTCCTTAAGCCTTGTTCCGTGAAACATGTGAACGACCCTCAGACTTATCCCTGAAGCCTTGGGACCGACCCCCCTTTTTGGTCCAGGAATTTGACTCTGTTAGGATAAAGCCCGCGTAATCGCGAAGCGAAATCCTGTCTCCGAAGCACCCGTGGCGCTGGAGTCTCATTTCGTGTCGAGTGGCGCTCTGATCCAACTTTGCCTTCAGAAGCGCCACTTGCGTTTACCATTTTGTATTGAATTCCGCACACTTCCCGGTCAGGTCTCCCCTGACGATGACGATCCCCTCCCGCACGACAGCACACGCGTCGAGTGCCGAGTCTTTCCCCGAGTCGTGTCCCTCGCCTCCAACACACAAATTGCAAGACGCCCACGTTTCCGGTCGTTTCGTCCCGCCGTGTTGCGCATCAGTAAACGGGCCGCAGCGCGTCTGCCGTCCCCGGACTGTCTCGAGCCTCCTGTCGAGACCATTTGGCAATGGCTGCTATTTCTGAAGCCAGCATGGTCTCTGGCGGGGTTCAGTTCTCCTCTTTAGCCCTCGTGGGGGGCGATGCTTCGAGTCGCTCATGCTCTCTCCGTCCCGTGCGCAAACGCGTAGCGGCTTACCCCCTCGGGACGACCGAGTTTAGGTGATTTTCGCAGGCATTTTCTCGGGCCAAGTGTAGCTGTCGGTTTTCTCGTTTAGGTCAAAGCTCGCCGTGTCGGAGGCGGCCCGATCGGTCAGTGCGGCCTCACGCGTTTCACCCCCTTGTCGAGAGATACATTCCGGAGTTCCCCCCTCGCGGGGTGATTCCAGGGATTTCTCTTGCATCTACGTCGCCACCTTTTTCCAATTCTATTCCAAAGAACTGCGCCCCTGCGTTCGCCGGGGAATGCCGTACCTCCCACTCTACCTTTCCATCGCGTGACCGCTCCGCAGAGCCCCATGTGTTCCGCTTCCTCCCGTTCCCCCCGTTCCCCGCGGGTTCCGAGAAGGCTTTTAACCCTGCCGATACGTCGACCAGTGCACGATTTGCCGACTTTTTTCGCACTCTAGCACCTTCTTGGTCGTCTTGCAAACACCCCGCCCCTGGCACGTCGCCGCCCGCTCAGAACCCCCTCGTTCGAGAGGGCCCTCGTTACAATTTTCCCTCGTTCCTGGGAGGAACTTAGCCCACTTCTCAACTCTTTCAGACCGAGTTTCCCGTTTTTCGCAGTTTCCTCCGGGTTTCCCTTGCATCCCCCGGCCCCGTTTTCGTCGAGTTGATGCGTGCTTTGAAGGCCCTTCCACGTTCTTACCTTCGATTGCTTCACTCCCTCCGGTGGTGGAATACACGTTTTTGCACGTGGAGTGGCGGACCTTCCTACCCTCCTTTTTCAGCTCTGAATGACCGTCAAGCCAGTCACCTAGTCAGTCGGTATTCCTGCACTTTTTTTTTGCCCAAGTGAGCCCATCTCTCTCTCGAGCAGCTGTCCCTTGACGGCACCTATGCCCCGAGCCTACACTGTGTGGAGTGCCCTGAGCCCCCCGTGAGCGAACCCGGCTCCAATGCCATCCCGCCAACCGCTGAATTTGTGTAAGTTCCGAAAAAGACCGACGGACGATAAGTTCCGAGCTGTCGAGGATGCTGGCTTAGCGGCTCTTTCCCGTGCCAGGCCGGTCGTGCTTACCGAAGGTGTTTTTGGTCTAACTGCTCGTAAGTGTTACCTTTTTTTTCTTCTGTCCGGGCTCATGGTAGAGCCTAAGCCTAACTTTCCCACCAGAACTGCTACCCGTTTCTGTGCTCCGCTTCACCTCGGGCGTTCTAGCGGTTCGCACGTGTCGTCTCCAATCGGCGCAGGCGCTGCGCATAGTTTTTTCCTTTGGAATTCGAGCGTGCTCCCGGAGTGCGTCCATATATTCCTCCCCGCCGAGTTCTCCGACCCGTCGACGACCTGGCCCCCGCCTTCACAAACTGCCCAGTTCCAGCGTCGGCGCCCCCTTCTTTCTGCTTCGAGACACCTCCGCTATCAACCCACGTGGTCAGAGTTCCCCCCATACCAGACCCCCTTTTGTTTGTGCAGCTACACTTCTCGTGAACAGCAATTACTCGGCCAGTCTCTCCTGAAGCGGTCGCTTGCTTTCCCTACACTTGGCCGACGGTGCGACTGATCCCGACAGATCGATGCATCTCGACCACGAATCCCTATGATCCAGACCCCTCCGGCCCGCCCCTCCCTCCTCTACTCTGTCTGGAAGGCGTTTCTCCCTCTTCTTCTGGCTGGAGTTCCTGACTCGCCCGTTTGTCCCCACTGCTGCTCCCTAATATTCCCAGCATGGTCCCTCCCCCTTTCTTTCAAGTGCTGCCGTTGTGTCTGAGGCATTGCCCGCATTCCTCTCCCGCATCCGAAGCGTTGGCTGTGGTAGGGGATTCCCCATGCCGCCTCTGCTGGCACTTCACAACCTTGTGTCGCGGCTTTGCTCGCCGCGGTGACCGCGCCGGCGGTCGGCTGCCCGCCCTCGCAGCTAATAGAGCGCAAAAGACATTCTGATCCCTTTTCCCTCGCCCAGTGCGCCGGGCTGCCGCTGGACCTCCCCTGTCCTGATCCACCCCCTGCGATCTCTCGCTTTCCTGGGTTCCCACTCGGCCCGCTTCAACTTCGTTCTTGACTATGGGGTAGGGATCCGATAACACCGCATGGAGATACCCAACAGATCTGCCAAGTTTAGTGTCCCGTTTCTTCGTAGTCATCGTGGGCGTGCGTTCTATTGTCGCTGCCGATTTCTGTTGGGGCGAGGCTCTAAGTGTGCTTTTTCTTCGGGTCTTCATTAATTGGAAAAGGAGCGTATTGAATCGTTGCTCGGCCGACCCGTCACTCGTCCCTGGCGGCGATCGGCAAGACTTTTCCAGCTGGAGTTGGGAGCGGCGCCACTTCCCTGCGGCCAGCGTTCGATCCCCCCTGGAACCTCTCTTTAGGGGACGACGACCAGTGAGGAGGAAGAGAGGGGAAGGTTGACTCGGGGAAGACACCCCTCTCCCGTGACTCCCCTGTCATCCCGTCCCGATGCATCCCCCCCCCCCTCTTCTGCCCCCCCCCCCTTCCCTTCCCCGCTTACTGCCCCCTCCTGTCCTCTCTCTCTCTCCGTGCCACCCCCCCTTTACCCCTCCTCCATTCACCTTCTCCCCCACCCCCCTTCCCCCCTCCCCCACGCTCCCTCCGCGTACGTCATCAAGTTCTGGTGGAACATTCCCCGATAACTCTCCTCCCCTAGTCCACCCGCGTGGGGTCTACTGCCTGGTACCGACGGGTCGCCGAGGCGCATGCGACCGCCCCTCCTTACCCCCCTACCCCTCGGAATGCCCGAGATTGTCGCCTTCTTTTCCGCTTGGTGTTCTGGTCTTTTTTGTTTGTTTTATTTTTTTTTTTTTTTTTCCCCTTGCATCCGAGATCGCAGATTTCGCCCGGTCTGTGAATGCCGATTGGGGCCCCTTGCCGTTACCCCAGAGGAAGGTCCTTCCCGACTCATTCCCTGACTCAGGATTTTAGACGCACGAAATCGTTTTCGTGCTCGAGCTCGAGCGCTCGTGTTTTACGGGCGGGGCCCCGAAGTAGAGGGCTGCCCCGTTCCCCCCCCATGTATCTTCCTTCTTCCCTCCCGTTGTGTGTTCCGGATCTTCAGCTAGGTCAACAGCATACCTACGGGCGTTGACCATCTGCCAAGAGGAACCCCTTCTCCGCCTCCGTCTCCGAGGTAGCCTCTTCCCCCCCTCTTTGGTGGCGGTCGTGTTCTTTATTGGCATACCCCGCGCCCGTCAGTTACTCGGTCCTTGCGTGTTTTGCGTCCTCTCTGCAAAGTCATGCGCCTGCGCCCGCCTCTTCGCTTGACGAGGAGCCCATATACCCTTCCGGGTGTCGCCAGAGAGGCAATCTCCCAGAAGCATATTTTTGTGCCTTTCACCATTAGCCGTAGTCCAGCGGAGTTTGATCCTGCCGTCTTTCTTCTGCGGACGTGACGCCCACCCGGTCGTAGATGAGGCCCGTTACGAGACTTGATCGTTTCGTAACGGCTGTCTGCCACAACAGCGAGGACGACTGGTGTATGACCACGTAGTGACAGTCTCTCCGACATGTCATTCCCCTTGCCTACCTGCCAGCTTGCAGAGGCCGAGAGAAGTCCCGAGATCTCCAAGTCCTCAGGCGTTTGCCCTAGCACATGAAAATGCCTCATCCGTGCTAGCCTTTCCGACCGGCGCCCACAGGCCCAAACAGATCACACGAGCTTGCCGAACCCTCAAGGAAATCTTTTCGCAATAAGACGAGGGCCAGCGCCCCGAGTCCCAAATTTTTGAAAATCGCAAACGCCCGACCTCCTTGGGATTTCATAGGGTGTCCTAATATGATTGTGATTACACGCCCTCAGCATTGGATCTGTTGCCCGTCCCCTCCCCGTACTCCTAGAGCGATCTCCAGGCCTCCCATCTGTTAGCCCCCCCGTCCTCCCGCTCCCAGCGTTTTCCCACAGGCCGCCTCGATTAACTTGAGGGGCGGCGAATCGGCGTTTCGGAGATGTTTCGTGTTCTCTCGTTCGTGTTGGCTTTCTTTCTGTCGACCACGCCCGGTCTCACCAGCCATCTTTGCAACGCGCGAACCTTAAGATGATGCCCTCCTCCACGTTCGCTCCTGTTCTGCCGCCGACATCAGCACTTCAGCCCCAGCCTTCGAGGCCTCCTTATTTCTTAGCTCTGCCAGATCCCACCCGGAAGACCGCCCCTTCACAGGCTCTTCCCTTTAGCTTTCTGCGCAAGGGATGCAGCGCTCGCCTTCCACAGAGACCCCAGTATACCCTGCAGGCCCAGTAAAGTTTCTCCTCGAGTGGATTCTTACAGTTACACCCCCGCACCGTCTTTCTCCGGATTTCTCCGCAGCGGATCCCCCCTGGTCTCTTTCTTCGATGTTTCAGCGAGTTTCGTTATTCAGGCGGAGAGCTTTTGATTGCCACATTTTCTTATCCGACGACGTCGTCCGGTGTGCCGGTCCGCCCTTTCTTCCCTTGAGTTGGTTAGCCCAGGTAGATGAGTGTCTCCGGAGGGGAAGGGACCTCTTTTTTTCGGTTCTCCTGGGTCCTTGCAGCGCTGCCTTGAATCCGTTAAGTCCGTCGCTCGCGGCCGTGTTCGGCGCTCTTTTCGCCTTTTCAAATCCGGTGTAAGCGAAGTTTCTCTGTTTCAGCTCCGGCGCCACACGGCGCCTCATGCGCGCAAAATGCGCCCGTCCTTCCCCGGCGATGAGAACGCACTTCGGTACACACTTCGACGACGAACCCACCTTGGAGAACAATGACGGATCACGCTTCGTGATTTTCCCCTTAGGATTTGACTGAGGGTTCCGTTTTCTTAGAACAAGGATACCCCCCGCTTCCCCTGCGATCCGTGGCAATCCCCCCTCCGTTAGCTCTCCTCAGGTCCGCAACTCTAAGTGTAGATGTCACGAGCTCAGCACCTCCGCAGGTCTGGAGCAGGCCTCGTTCCCCCTCGCCCTCTTCTCTTATTCTGGGTTTGATCCAGCCACCTTCCTGTGTGGCAGCCGTGATTATCAGTTTTCGCGAAGAAGCCTTTTTGTAAGGTTTTTCTTCTCCTGACAGGTGCCTCGTCTTTTGTTTCTCCCGTCATGTCCGACGCGCCCTCCTTCCTTCGGGAAGTTGCTACCTGACTCTCCGTCTTTTTTTTTCATATTTGCGATTGACTGCTGTGACGTTGCTTTCCCCCTCCTTTTCCTTTTCCGTTTGTTGTTGCTTTGAGAGTCTGTCCGCACGTCCATCAACGCGTTTCAGTCCGACCCCTGCGGGGAAGTGCTTCCCTGCCCTCCGGCCTGAGTTTTCTGCCGTCCAACGCTCCTCGAGCCGACAATGTTCCAGTCCGCACCAGCAACCCGTTATGCGCCTTCAATCCCCCCTTTCCCCAACCCGCGACTGTTTTTTGTTCGTAAAAGCCGAGTCAGTCCGTGCAGCGGTACCCTAGGTTCTTTTCAGGATTGATGTGGATCCTCCCGTCCACAAGTGCCAGGTGGCCCCCGCCCCGAATTGAATGCGGGCGACGGGCGTTATCGGACGATTTTCTGCCGCCCGGTTCCCGTCTATGAACCGCAGTTCCCGCATTTTGCCTCGAGCCATGTTGCAGCGGCATTGGTGATCTTCCCCCCTGTTCTTCGCGTGGCGCCACCGTGTTTTCTATCCGCGGCGCAGAGACGCGCCCCAGTTCTGTCGCGCCATGTCGTCGCAGTCCCTGCTGCGGCGAAACCCGCTCAGCAGTCCTTTCCCGTGATGGATCGCTAGACACACTGCCGATAGTCGCCGAGTCCCGGCCCACGTCGGCTTCCGACACCTCAGTCTTCGGCCCTTTAAGGTTCCCTAGGACAAGAAAGCCCCCCTTTTCCCTTTCCAAGCCACTCATTTTCCTAACGTCCTGCCGACTTCTTTCCGCCGCCCTACACACTTTGGCGTGGCTCGCGGATTCTTACTCTGAACTCGCTGTACACGATCTTATTCTACCCCCTGAGATGATCAGCTCGTGGAAAGATCTCTCCACCCAGAGCACATGCTGGTCCTGTCTTTTCCCTCGGCCTCCCCCTTTCCCCCTCGTTTCAGAGGCAGGAGGCCGGCGAAGGACTGTCGTCTCTCCCCACTGGCCCGCCCTAAAACAGACGATGCAGCACCCCAGTCGCACGGTATTGACTTTTTTGATAGGGCCGTTGCCGAGACGGGCGCAGCCTTCCCGAAATAGTCTGGTGCCGTGCCCCGGGATTTACCAGGGACCCACAAAGTTTTTCTGAAGGTCGTTTGCTGGCACTTAACTAACTTGCTGTTTCGGCTGCCGCGTGCTGGTTCGCGCCGAAGCTTAGAGCGATCCCCGAGCCACACGCACCAGACTCGTTGCTAGAAGAACTACCATCTTTACGTTCCCCTCTCTATGGCATCGAACATGTATGACGGCTGGGTTCCCCTTTCGATCCCCGCTCTGTCCGCCGTCGACGTCACAGCTCGCAACCCCTCTTGCCGGGTACCGATTTAGGCGAGAAATTGCCCGTAGTCTCGGTGGCCTCTGTTTCTTCGGTGATTGGCCGTTTCCGTGCCTATTCCGACCTGGTTCCCTGAGGCGCTCAGTTGGTGATTTTTTTTTCTTTCCCCCCACTGAAAGGTTCTTCTGTTGTTGATCGGGGCCCTTTCGATCCGCGAGTCTCGCCTTCTTCCTCTCGATTCGGTGAATCCGGCCCCCTCCCCTGATCCCCCTTGTAAACGCCGTAGTCGCCCCATCGTTTGCCCTTGATTGTTACGCATCGAGCCGTACCCTCCTCCTCTTACGCCGGGGTGGTACCAAGCTGAGATTACGATCGCTCGCCTCGTCACCCGTGGCCCGCCTGGGTGTAAGTAAGTCCGAGCTTCTTCTCGCGTTTCGTTTTTCCCACGTACGTTTGTTCGCTTTGCGCTTCAGCAAGCGAGCACGGCCAGCTCCCCCCCCTCCCCTCCGTTGCACCTTCCGCGGATCGACGCCACGCCCGTACCTTCCGGTGCTCCTCGGCCACCTATCACGACCGTCGTGACCGTACAATCTTGTGGCGCTGGCTCCACCTGGGAGGCGGAGCCTTCTCCCCTGCGCCGGTGTCACCGGCCCGCAGCGGGACCTCACGTCTCCTCGACTCACTGTTTCCTCCTCTTCCCCTCCCTTTTGTGGTGCGTTGATTATGTTCGAGAGCCAATCCCCCCGCTCTTGGAGCGTTAACTTGCGCCCGCGAAGCCGCCGCCCCGTATCGGTTCGCCACCCCCCGTTGATTCGCCTCGGGTTTCTCCTGAAGGCTCGTCTTGTCGTATGACCTCGATAGAGTCCGACCGGCCCTCACGTCTTTTTTTGTTTTTCCATATCAGCCTTAGAAGCTGGCTCCCCGGCCGATTCCATTCTTTGCTAGCGGCCGCGCAGCTCCCCACCAGTAGTTTTGTCCAGCGCGGAGCCTCCTGCTCCTCCTGCCTTTCGTGCGACCACCATAGCGTAGTCCCCCGCGGATTCCCTCTTTGATCGGGCGTGCTGATCTTTGTCCCCCGTTTGCCAAAGAGTCGTCCCTTATGCGATCGTGCCCAGCCTAGAGTAGAACTCAAAACCCCCCATTTGAATCTTCGCTCTGGACCTGCCAGGGACTAAAGGGCTTCGACAAGGATTTCGGCCCGGTTCAGTGCGCGCCCAATCTCCCTCCTCTTGGCGTGGCAGCCGATCCCGCAGTAGAAGGTCTCCGGAGGCCCGATGAACCCGCACGCAGAAGAAGTCCCCTCGTAGAACCCCCCCCAAAAACGAAATAGTATTTGCCCGCCTCTGAATCTGCCGCCCCTAAGTTTATCTCCCTTCGCCCCAGCGCCCCCCCTCGGTACCGAAACGGAAGACCACCCACCCTTCGACTCCTTTTTGTCCGATCTTGGGATCGCGCTTTCCGATCACGGCCAGCCGAGGGTTCGGAACCGTGTGAACTCCTCGTGCCTTTACGTCGCCCGCCTCTCCGGCGCCCCCATCGGTGCCGTCAAGGACACGTCAGCGGAGCGCGTTGCACCCTTCGCCGCCAGAACGAGGCCGGCGCTCGGCCCGTGTGGTTCCCGGCTCCACTGTGTGTGCGCTCGTCCCTTGTCCCGCGTCGTTTCCCCCTGTCTCGGCGTTCGCACCAGGCAGCGGCGAGTCCCCAACGTCCGACAACAGCCGTAAGACCGTGCTGTCAAATACACGTGGCCATGGTCCCGACTCCCCCCTCCTCTTCCGCCCACGCGTCCGAGCCGAGTCGGCTAGCGCGCCTCGGCCCGATCACACAACGGCCCCGTTGTCGTCGAGCCCCCCCCCCCGTAATTGGGATCGCGCGCGCCCTCGCCATTGACGTCGACCCCTCCGAGGCCCTGCCGCGCGATCGCCTACCCAGCGTTGACCTGATTTTTCACCCCCACCAGGATGGTCCTCTGCCTAGTCTTCCTTTACGAGAGAGCAGTGTGTTTAGGCCGTGTCTGCGTTTTGTTTCCCCAGGAGCCGTTTATGCGCGCTTCCCCCTAAGTGTAGGGGTCGCCGGCATTCGCCAGCGACGAGGTAAGTCCCGGCCTTTCAGTATTCTGGTCTCCGGAGAACTGTCTTTCGGGGTAGGGACGCTTGCCTCCACGTGTTTTTCCTTTCATCCCCAGAAGCGATTTCTTCTTGGAAGAGATTTTGACCCTCAGGTGAAGTCCACGGGGGGTCACCCCTTTTCTTCGTCAAGGCGGAGGCGACGAGGTTCTTTTCTGAAAGCTCGGGTTCTATGGTTGTGCGGAACATAACGCGCAAGAACTTTCCTCCGACATTCCGCCTCGCTGGGAACACTTTTGACCCCCAACGCACATCGGGTGCTGGATGCAGCACATTCTCTAGGCCAGAAGTTAGGATAGGGGCGGGTCTCCTCGAAGCGCCTCACGGCTCCCCTGTGTTGTTCCTCGCGGGAGTCGGTCACCCTATGGCCCCGTCCCACCTAAATTGCCTTGTACGCCTCCCAATTAGGGTCCGAGGCCTTACCCTCCTCTTGTCCGTTTGCGGAATCCCACGGCGCAGACCGCTAGATGGATTTATCGGCTCAGAGTGTTCGAAAACGATGACTTTTGTCTTGTTTCGCTTGCAGGCTCTCCCCCAGATCGTCTTCCTATCCCCTTTTCACCTGACCTTTTTCCCCCCCGTGCGCTGTTTGCCCTTTCATGGGCAGAC
>Ga0179593_1475742_pt1 | contig 10440 bp, 13 predicted proteins | sample CZODoug2_1_08_16_FD_185931 | JGI IMG/M metagenome (GOLD analysis project Ga0179593, IMG submission 185931) | Vadose zone soil fungal communities from Angelo Coast Range Reserve, California, USA - CZODoug2_1_08_16fungal (PacBio error correction) | ecosystem: Environmental > Terrestrial > Soil >... | reverse complement strand
GGCGATCCCCTCCCGTCGCGGTGAGATCCCTTCCTGAACTCCTCTTGAACTACCTGTTTCCCCTTTTTGGGTTTCGGTCCATACCCTTCTGACAGTGACGTCCTGTCACTCCCATCGGTTCGTCTTCCTTCCTGATGTTAGCGCTTCCCCCTAGTGTCCTTGCCATGACGTCCTTTATACCCTGTGCAAACCTCTCGCCTCGTCCCTCCTGCCCTCTGCGTACTTAGACCCCCTCTGAACTGCCTTTCCTTTTTAACACTGTTCTATCCCTTTTTTCGACTCCAATTCCATACGACGGGGGACACCAACATTCGCCCGCCGTGGTTTCACCTCTCCTACCAAGAGGTTTCTCCCCTGCCTGTCGCCCCCCATTGACGTCTCCTCTCTTCTATATTCCTTTGTTTTCTGATTGCCCATGAGTACTCTCTGCGTTGATTGGCCCCTCGTTAACGCTCAGATGGCACAAGCAGTCAAATTAGTCACCGACTCGATGTTGGCTTTTAGCGAATAACCTTTCCAACCTTTTCCCCTCTATTTTTGGCCCGTTACTCGAGGGTGCTCAACCCCGATTATGTTATCTGGGAGACGGTTCTTTACGGCGCTAGTCGAGGCTGTTCTTTCGCGTATCGTTTGGCCGAGAGAAGTTTCCCTCCTCCGTTTTCTCGGGATTTTTCCACTTTGGCTTCACCCAATTCACTTTCAGTCCTCTCGGCAAGAGAGTTTGCGCAACACCCATTCCCATCGCGAAGAGATCTCAGATGCGTGGAGCGTCAGGGAGCCTTTTTCTTTTCTTCTCCAGTTTCATATCTCCTTTTTCCTCTGCCCTTTTTTCTTGTTCCCCACGTTTCTCTCCAGCCTTCATCTTTCAATGTTCTATGTGAGCACTACCGGGCGGGGACTGTTGATCGTCTTCCTTCCTCCGGTTAAGGTTGAGAAAAGCCAAGGTCGACCTTTTTCCCGTTGATCACGGCTTTTCACGATGCCTTTTGTCCCCCTCGACACTCGGGTTTTCGGTCGGGTATACGATGAGAATGATGGACTTTCTTTTTTCCTCCCATCTGCCTTATACCAAACGTCTTGCTTTCCTTTTGAATCCTCCGCAATTCGATTCGCGACATGCCGGCTCATCTCGCCGGGCGAACTTTTGCGGCTTTCATTCTGTCTTGGCGCCTTCTCCTTGATCTATGCCAATCGGTGTACGCCGCGTCTTTTCTTCCCCATTCATCTCTCTCTTTTCTTCCTATTTGTTGAGAGACAGGTGGAATCCATCTCTCCCTTCCCCGAGTGTTTCCCCTAAGGAGAGTGGGACGCCGTTGCCAGTCTCATTCAATCGTCTCCCCTCCGGCTTTCGTTTCCCGGACTTTCGAAGCGGCAGGAGGGCTACTCGGCCGGTGCGCTTCTTCTTCTTCCCTCAACTCCACGGTATTTGGTGCTTGTTTCCCCGACCTGTCCTTCTAGACCGTTCCTGCCGGTTTTTTTTGGACCAGTCCCCACCCACTTTTGCATAATAGAGAAGCTTTTCCGAGTGTCGTTGCCACGGTCCCCTCCCGTTGCGTTTCTGCTCCCTCCCCAGGTGCGATGCCGACGCCCAGTTACGCCTTCCCCCCCCTCGGTACGGTCTTGAACCATTCAGGATGATCTTCCCCTGGGCCCTTATGCAGCAAGGACGCGGCATTCGCCCCTTTCTTTTTCTTGCTTCAGTGGAGGAAAAGTCAAGGTTGACAGGTCAGCTGTTCTCGGAGGATGTTTTTTTTGCGTATCACCGATCGGGGGAGAGATATGTGAGGTCTCCCCCGAGCCCTGTTCCTTTCTGAACGGCCTAGAGACCCCCATACCATTTTCTGCGCCTCCGGGATCGTGTCCCCCCTCCTCTGACCCCTCTCTAACTTTTTCCTTCCTTCCTGGACCACCCTCGAACGTCTCCCCCCTTTATTGCACTTTCTAGTGAAGCCATCCGCGCCTCCTCTAGCATTTTTTCGTTTGACCCTTCTTCTTCTTCCCCACTTCCGCTCCCTTTTTGAACTCCTTTGTAGGATTTGTGACATCGTTTCCTCTTTCAGCGTAACTTCCCCCTCTCCTGCCTGTTCTGCTTCTCCCACTCTTTTTATTCGACAAATTCTTTTATCTTCGAACGCCTCGGTCAGCCTCCTTGGTGGCAGTTCTCGACTCCCCCCCCGCTTGCAGTCGTTCTTAGAATTCCTCATGCGGCGGACTCAGGTTGGCGGCGATTTCTTTATCGACCCATTTACAAATGTACGTCTGATTCGATAATTTACTCCCCGCACTCATGTTTTCCGTTCTGGGTGCAAAAGTGATCCTTCTCCCCCTTCCTCGGCTAACCTTCCCCCCTCTTGGGCGCAGATCACCTCTCCCCCCTGCCTTCGCCTCCCCGACGGCGTTCCATGCACGGTCGGCATCTCGTCCCCCTCCCCCTTTCCCCCTCATTGGTTTCACCTTCCGTCGCGATGGCACAACCGCTTCCCTTCCCCCGGATTTTTTCCTTCTTCTCCCGGGTCGAGTTCTCCCCCGTGTTGTTGTTCTTTGAGTCTCCCCCTTTTGACCCATAACGCGTCTCAATACGGCGGTTGAGGCTGTTTCGGCAAGCGACGCGTTGATCAACCCTGTTTTCAGTCGGCCCTTTGCTCACCCCATCTCGCACCAATCCCCTCATTCTTCCCTTTTCCATTTCAATCATTCCTCTTCACACTTCCCATAGCTCTTTTTTTTTTTTTTTTTTTTTTGTTTTTTTTTTTTTTTTTTTTTTTTTTTTTTTTTTTTTTTTTTTTTTTTTTTCTGCCGACTTGATAATGTGAACGCCGTAGTTGTTCCCGAGCGCCGCAAGGCGGCTTCTAGGTTTGTTTGCTTTTTCCCCCTCGTGCGTTCTGATAGGCCGCCGTTCCGATCAGGATACCACCCTCTGCCCTAGCCATCCCCTTCCCTTTCTCGGCACTGTAAATTACCTTCAATCCTTCAACACATTTTTTTTTCAGAGGAGAGACTTTTTCGCTCTTTATGACGGGTTTTGGTCCAAACTCATCTGTCTTTTTTTTTCCCGACCTCCCCAACTTTGTTCTCGAAACTTCCCCCCCCTGAACAACTGGCCGGTATGATTCGGCGTTACTATACCCCGCCTTGGTCCAATATTCTCGGCGATCAGGCCCGCTCTTTGATTGTTCTAGAGTACATTCGATGGTCCCACCCCCCCCCCCCAGCCTCACGTGATAATGCAGATGGCCTTCTCCCTCTAAAGGTCACAATACGATTGCATCGTGGACATGCCTTTTATTCTCACCCTCGTCCCATCCTTTTCTCGGGAGAGTGCTTTTTCCTTATCTCCCTTAGAGGCGGTTCATCCGGTTTGTTCGAGCCCCCACTGGTTGTTACGATACGTTCTTAGGCCGCCCCCCATGGTTTTCCCCTTCCCGCCCACCTTCCTCCAGGGATTCTTCTTTTATGAAACATTTTCTTCCCCACTCTCAGAATGGCTCCCATCGGAAAGACCCTGGTGGAGAATGTCTGAGGAGCCTTGACCCGTCTTTCCCCCCTCTCCCTCGATGTTGCTCCTGTATTGAGGAATCAGCTATGTCCCAACGGGCCGCTCTTGAATTGTTTCTGTCCCCCTTTCCTTTTGGTCTCCCGGGTCTGTACATTTTTTTAGCGCCTTGTTAAGGGTGGGTTTGGTGGGGTTTTTTTAGTGAACGGGAAACGGTTCAACGTTTCCCGGGTTCCTTTCTCGATATTATCGGGTTTTTTTTCGTTTATGCTTCTGTGGGATCCTCTTTCCTTAAAAAATCTGCGTTGTTCCTCCGCCCGTCCTAAGCCCCGAAAGGACGAGATCTCTCCCCGCCTCCCTCTTTTCCTTTTCCGTTCTCCCCTCAGAGTTTTTTTCCCTCTTGCGCCCCGGCGATTGTCGTCATTACATTAGTAACCTCACTCTTTTTTACGCCGCGCTTTTCTTACGCTCCCCCCCTCTTGAGATCTTTTCATCCTCCCTTTTTTGAGTTTTTAGAGATGAAGGTTTTTGCCGAACCTAACGCTTCCCTCGGGGTAAACCTTGAGGTGCGGCGTTACTTCGTGCTTGTGCGCGAGGCTAACGAGCCCCTTTTCGCTCGCCCTTCTGCTCCGTCCTCTTGCAGTCGTCTTCGAGGAACCCGGCGGGGCGCGATCCTTCCCTGGCTTATTATTCGCGTTTATTCCCTTACAAAGCCGCATTCGTTCCTTCTCCCTGAGGACGTTCCTCAGGCAGGCATCGTATGCCCCTCTTTGCAAACCCCCCCCCCCCCTACTTTTTCACTCGACGAAAGCGTGCCGTCTTGTGACCCAGTGACGGTTAGAATTTTGTCCCGGTTCGCTCCTCCACGAGTCTGGCCGATCATGCCGTTTCTTCTCCAACTTTTTTTGACGTATGCATTCCCTTGATAGTTCAAGAGTGCCCTTTCTGCCCGTTTCGGGCAGAGCACGTTCTCCCTGAGGCCCTTGGTTGACGTTAACAAAAAAAGTCAAGCTCCTCTCCTTGCCCACGCGCGTTCTCTTTTCTTTCTTCTCTGATTCTCCACGTTGGGGTTTTCCTCTGGATCGATGATTCCGGACTAAGCGCAGATCATCCTCCACCATTTCGGCGACGGTATCTCCCACCCTTATAAGAGAACCCTCCGCTGCCTTCTTCGTTTGAGCCTTTTTTCCACCCGTCCCGTCGAAGATTTCGGTATTTTGACGCCATATCTGCCGCTCGTGTTCGACCCATGTTGCCATTTATTCGGAGCCTCCAATCGGTCTTTTTCACCTTTTTCCTTTCCCTCGTGTGCCCATTCCTTGCCTTCAACGCCGGCATGAAGGAGAGTACGATGGGTCCCGTCCAAGGGCGGTACAGTTAGCCCTCCGGATGCCTTCCTTTTGTTTTCTTTTCCCAACCGCTTTTGTAGTCGATGTCGAATGCCAAGTCCCCGTATTCTCTCTCGTTGCCCCCGTCCCTTGAATTCTCCCTTGGCTTTTCCCCCATGTGTTTACACTTCCCCTTTAAGCCTCTGCTAAACGACTGTCCAGTTTAAAGTTGTGCGCTCTGGTCAAGTTATTGGATACGGCATCGGAGGCCCCGATCATTCTTTTTCCTCCGCGCCATTTTCCGTCTCCCGGTTCCCCGAAACCCCTAAGGCTTCACATTTTGAGCGCCTTTCCGGCCCTCCGCCTCAGAACATCCCTGGTTGTAAACGCCGTCACGATTTTCAACCGCTCTCCCCCTCTTTCGGCTTTTCTCAATTTCGAGTTATCTCCCCTCCTCATCGTTGTGTGTGACTCTTTCCAAATTCCACGTCGTCTCCCCCCCCAATGCTTTTTGGTCGAGCTTGCCAGACAGCGCCGTTGTGCTCACCTTTCTGGTATGCCTTTGGTAGGCCGGGTCGACCATTCCGATGCGCCTTTCTTTCCTTGTAGCGGCAATCTCTGCTTATTGCTTGGTTCGTTTTTTTTTGTGCTTTCAGGTTTCCCAGTCCAGTCAGGATAACTTTTTCCCCTTCGCGTCCCGCCCCCCTTAATTGAAGCCCCCCTTTTTTCCCTCATTTACGTTACATCGATTCTTCCTTGCATTTTCCCCTGTTTCCTTCTTTCTCGCAAAGCTTTTTTGCCAACATTCCGCTCCCCTGTTTTGTTCTCATTCCCCGTCAGGTTGCTCGGTTCTTGCCACCAAGGGCTGATTCCCTCGCTTCCCCGCCCTTTTTAGGACCAAGAGTACGCTTCCGTCTCAGGCCGAATCGTTTTCTGGCTCCTTTCCCCACCCGATGTTCCACAACCCACAAAACCCACCCGCCGCCAAGGGAGTTCCCCACTTTTGATGACAGGAGCTCAGGGGCCAACATGGATATCATCTGCTTGGCGCTTTGGACATGATCGGATTTCTCCCCCCCCCAAGACCCCTCCCTTCTGCCACATTTTTCCGTGATTTGTTTTCTAGTGTCAGCTTCAGGGAGGAGTGGTGTCTCGATCAGTTCTTCTTTTTTTCGGGATGCAGGCTACAATTCCTTTTTTTCCCCGACTTGTTTATCGAAAACTAATCATAGCCGTCTAGCATCGAACGTCTTTTGATCCTCGAGGACCTTGTTGCCGCCTCAGATTCTGGCCCGTCCTTGCTGGCCTTCGGAGAGGTAAAGATAGACACTCCTTCCTGGTGAAATGCTCCGGGACCTTGTTCCTAACCCCTTCTTGAAATGATATACTTCGGCCTCGTTGCAGGGGTTCCTGGCGACCTAGGTCTCCCCCGTTTAACCGGTTATCCTCGGGTCCTTTTTGCCCTACGATAAATTTCCCCCTTTTTTTGGCGGTCTCTTTTGCCCCTGCTATGAGTAGGGAATCTTTCCTGGACATCACATTGTGCTTTGCGTTTTTTTCTCGAATATACTCCGTCCAACCGGCCCGACTTCGCAACTTCCGCCCGCTTCAGCCGGCGAACTTTGCCGCGTTCTCTCGATGTTGATCTGTCTTCTTTTGCATCGCCAGGCCTCCCCGACGCATCGTTTCCCGCGCGCTTTTCCTTCATCTCTCCACCTCTTTTTGTTGTTTTTCTTTTTTTTTTCTTTTCGGGGACTAAGCGGCTGCGTAACCACCGAGTTTTTGTTACGAGTCTGTTGGCGTCTTCTTTTCCCCCCACCGTCAAGGATCTTGTTGCTTCCGCGCGGCCGTTTTTGCGAGAAGATGGCGCGTTTAAGGTCGCGATCTCGGGTTTTTGCTGCCTCTTCTTCACCCGCACGCACGGCTGGTTATGCGGTAAGATGAGAACGACGTGACCTTCCAGGCAGGGCTATTGAAACTCCGAAACTGAATTTTCGCCTTTTTCTTTCCCCCTTGCAGCGTGCCCCGACGTGATTCTGTGTTCACCTTTTTACGCCGGTGCGGTTTTCCCACCTGGCGCGTTGGCCGAGATAACAGTTTCCTTTTCTCGCCACCAAAACTCACTGGCACGGCGATCTTCCTTTTGATCCGGCCCGCTTCACCCTCTGACTGTGCAGACGCGGGCAGAGCATATTCGTGGCCGTTTCCGTTCCCTTCATGTTCTCTCGACATTCACGTCTTTTTTCTAGCGCTCTTCTAGTCTTGATTTTGTACTGGGGCGAGATACAGTCTCGATGAAACTCCTTCTCCCCGGCGCCTCTCCATTCTTAGAAGAGGCGAAGAAACGTCTCGTCGACACCCCCCTCCCCCCATTCCTCTCCTCGACGAGCCGCTTTTCCCACCGTCGCCAGTTTCAGGATGGCATTAATTCTCTGTATTGATTTCGTTCATGTCGTCGTCCTTTTCTATCCCGTTGCTTTCAGTCGGCGCCCGTCCCCCCTCACTCTTCCCCCTTTGTGCCCTATTTTTTTCCTTTTTGCCAATCGTGTCTATTCTGAGCACTACGAGAGACTTGCCCTGCGGAGCTCTTGGTCGAACATCGTAGCCCTTCCTCCCCGTCCCTTTTTGGCAAACAGTTTCGATCCTATTTAGTCGCTTTTTCTGCCAAGCCGTTCTTTTTTCCCAGCGTTGTGTGCCTTTTTTGATTATCTTTCTTCGCCTTAAAACCCCTTTGTTCCCTTTTGTCATCCGTTAAGGAAATGTTCCCCTTCCTCCTTCCTGGAGTTTCTTTTTTGAGTGCAAAGGGACCTACGGCATCGGTTTCCCACCCTCCATCTCTGCTTCAAGCGTTTTTTTTTTCGCCCCCTGCGGCTCCCGCACGAAGGAGTACATCGAGGTAGGAAGTTTTCCCGAGCCCCCTCCCCCTCCCAGCATGGTTCCCCTCAATCCCTTTCGTCTTTTTCACCCCGCTCTCCCCTTCGTCTTGCTCCGTTTCTTTGAGGTATCTTCATCTTGTTTGGTGCGAGAGATAAGCGACAAATGAATCACCTGCGCTGCAAATCCGGGCGCGTTCGCGGTCGATCTACGGAGTTGCGAACCTCTGGTTCTGTCTTCCTTTTTCTTTGCGGTCCGCTACTGCAGACCCTTCGATAAGTGTCTCCTTTTTTTTTTCGCCCTTTTTCTTTGCGCTGGTTAGGTCTTTTAAAAACGTTACTGATCAGTTGATCATGATCACTTTCCCCCTAGGAAACTTTCTCTTTTGGCAAGGGATGAGATCATCATTTTCCCTTTACCCCCCCCTTTTTCAATTCCCTTTCAAGGAGAATGGTAAACACTTTTTTTCTACCCCTCTCTCTCCTCCTCCCTTCATCAGTCTTTTTTTTTTTTTGCCCCCACACCTCCTAAAGAATTGGCTTTGCATTCGACCTCTACAAAAAAGGATATCGCATTTTTTCCCCAATTTTGACTTTTCTCCCCTTTCTTTTTTCCTCCTCCTTGTCTCTTCCCCCCATCTCCGCGTCTTTTTTCGAACAATTTTCGTTTAAACAACTCTACCAAGAGTTCACCTTTGACGATGGGGAGCCCTGCCCGAAAGGGTCCACCCTGGATTTCGAGTGGGAGCTAGCCCTTTCTCGCGTTGGCCTATAAGGAACATTGATTGCCGGTGTTATTTCAGGACCGGTACTCTTCATTGAGGTACCGTTTCGGCGGATAGGTGGTCACTACGTTCTTCGCCCTGCCCCTGATAGGATGATATGCGTCTTACTTCCCCTCCACTTTTCCGAGATCTCCCGGTTCCCCAGATCTTCGCGTCATCCAAGAGGTGTCTTTTTGAGTCGCAGATTTCCCCGTAGTCCGCCTCGAGACTTTTCCCCCTCCTTTTGCTGCATTTTCAGAGTTGTCAAGAGTGACGCTTCATCCTTTTCAATGCTCCGTCCCGTTTCGTTTTTTGGCGTTGAACCCTGGTGACTTTCCGGTTTCCTTGGTGAGCGAAGAAAAGGTTCCCTTTCAACTTTCTCGCGGTTTTTGCCCCTTTTCTTGTTGACGGCGGTGTCTTCCACGCTTTTTCCCTGACAGGTCTACCTTTCTTTGTCCCCCCCCCCTCTGGTCATACCCAGTTAATCCGTCCATGAATAATCCAAACGTTCTTTTGAGATCCGCGGAACTGCTTCTGCCCCTTGCTCATGGCCGCGTTCGTTCAGCTTGAGCTCCCTGTCCTCTTGGCGCCCCTCGCCCATCCCCCCCGTACTTCGCCTCCCTCTTTTCAGCCCCCTTCATCTCCTCCCCTATGTTTTTATTGTCCTCCAGCTTTTTTCGTACCCAGATGACCGATTACGTCTTTTTTTACGTTTTCGCCACTCTCCACTTTCCCCCCTCCTCGATTTCCCCCTGCCGATTACAGTTCTCCCCTTCTAGACCGCTCCCTTTTTCGCGATCTCGCCTTCGGTCTATTCTTATGCAGCCCCTCCTGGAATTTTCTTGTGTCCCTTGGAGAACTCTTCGGTCGGTCCTTTCTGACACTCCGGCAAACCCCATTTCGCAAGTTCACTTGCCGTCTTTCATTTCCCCTGTGGTCCACCTCCCGTGACGGGCCCGGTTTGCCCCATTAACCCGGCGCGATTCGACCCCTGTCCCCCCTGTTTTTGCCGTTTTTTCGCCCAAACGACGGGACTTATGAACCCATTCCTTATTCTTTTCCCTCTCGGATTTAGACGCGGCATATACGTTCTTCGTGGAGGCAAGTTTCCCTGCCCTCCACAGGTCCTCCCCCGCGCGTTCGATGGAGCTCTTCTTCTGGATTTATTTTTTCCCCCTCTCTGGGTCCTTCTCTTTCTTCAATCGGTCCCGTGCAATAGCAACGGGGGCGCGATTTTTTGTCCCCCGACAAAAAAGTTCCTCTCACCCCCTCCTCGGACCCCCCTAGGACGGGGAAATTTTGGTCCCCCCCCTCGGACCCTGGAACTTGTGGCATGATCGATTATGAGCCATCTCGAGGTCCTATCGACAACTTCTATCCAAGTTGCCCCCTTATTTTTTTTTCGGCGCTCCTCCCCCTTCGTTCCTTTGTCGGTTTTTTGACCACTCCGTATCCCTGAGAAACCCCTCAATAGTTTCCTTGATCGGTTTGATCATCGTGGTACTCTCCCAGGCGTCTTCTCCACGCCGGCTCCGCACTTTTCCTTTTGGACTAAACCTTTGAGTGCCCTTTGTTTTCTTCTTCTATTCTTTTCGGAATAGAGTTTTGTCCCTTGAATATTCCTTTTCCCCTATAAATGGCTTCTGCAAAACCATTGGGTTTACCCCAATGCTCCGTCGTCTATTCTATTTTTTAACGTAATGTTTCCCAAGCTCCCTTTAAAGGAGGATAGGTTTTTTTTCGTTTCCCCACTTTGTTTATCCCGGCATCTTCTCAACTCTCAGCGCCCAGATTTGGGCCGACGAGCAAATCCCCCTCTTCTCCGACTCTTTCTCCTTTTCCCCAACTAAGTGCACATTATAGAACGGCCGGGTTTCCTTCCCTAGTACCCCCGCCCCTTCTACTCCCTTTTTTCGTAAACCGCCGTTCGTGCTTTTCCCCCCTCTTTCCCCCCCCTCTCGTTGCTCTGCCGCATTTAATGG
>Ga0179593_1715533_pt1 | contig 10441 bp, 7 predicted proteins | sample CZODoug2_1_08_16_FD_185931 | JGI IMG/M metagenome (GOLD analysis project Ga0179593, IMG submission 185931) | Vadose zone soil fungal communities from Angelo Coast Range Reserve, California, USA - CZODoug2_1_08_16fungal (PacBio error correction) | ecosystem: Environmental > Terrestrial > Soil >... | reverse complement strand
CTTCTTTTGCCTTGCGGCGCCTCGGCTTTCAATTCAACTTGCGCCGACGCCAAAGTTATTTCCGGGGCAACTTGGGCAAACCCTTCTTACTGAGGACAGAGAATATTTAAGTCTTTGCCCCGAAGTTTTCAGCGCGCTTTTTCTCGATGGAGCCGGACTCCTCGACCGCCGGATTCTTCCGCTAGCCTATTTGTTCTGTGCGACTTCAACCTTTTCCCCCAAATTCCTGCGTGTTGCCCCCGTGTGCTCTTCCACACGTGGATATGGTGATCGGGTTTGCGGCCCTTGGTTTGTTTTGGTGACTAGTTTTTTTCAGATGGTTTTCGCTTCCTCAGTGTCCTGATTGGAGTCCTTCTTTGAGAACTCACTGAGCGTTGCGTGAAGCCGACAAGGCGCCATTATTTTCCCGTGTGGGAGCCCCCTCCAATTTCTTTCCAGGTTGTCTCTTGGAGTTGTTGCTTCCACCAAAGAGAGTTTATGCCAGGGCGCTTTTAGTGCGAATTTTGCCCCCTTCGTCTGGCGAATTGCAGGTGGTTCCCCTTCGACCTTTCGAGATCACGATACATTATGAGTATGACTTAAGAAAAGAGAGAGACATCATAGACCTTCTGTGCAAACCTCCATCCCCCTTGACTCCCCCCTTTCCCTCATCAGTTGGGGAAGCTTTCGTTTTTTCCGGGAATGTATAAGAGCAAGGAGTGGCGGATTCGGAGAAGATGAGCTGAGCCTCAGTTGGTAACAGGCTGGTTTTTTTCTCCCAATCTTGCCTTTTTTGATTCCCTCCTTCTCCCTCCGACCATGAGACGACAGCGGCCTATTTCCGTCCCCCGCAGTTCTGTGAGCCTCCTGCAGATTAACTACGCCGAATAGATGTGCTTCTGGCGCCGTTGAAGTTTGCCTTTTTTTTGGACCTCCTGGAGCCTCGCGCGTGACATAGAGAGGACGCCGTATTTTGCTTCTCAGCCTGATTTTTTCCATCTGCATGTTCGAAGAAAGACATGTTACGTTTTTGCAGTGGTTTTTCGTCACGATTTTGATCGGACTTTCCCCATTCGCCGATGGGCTCGGTCTGTCGTCTTTCCTTTTGATTTTTGGCAGAGAGCTCTTAGGGCGCAGTTTGGAACGTCCGATAAGCTCTGGTCTTCTTCGGTCAAGTCTTTACTTTTCAAACATTTCTTTTTTTTACCTTCTCCCTTTTCTTACCCTTCTTTTCCTAGTCCTAATCCAATACCCCTCTTGACGCAGCGCTTATTGTCAGAAGTCTCACCCTTCTTTTATTCTGGCCGGGCCCCCTTTCCTATGTGGCTTCATTGATGTTCTTTTTTTTTTTTGTTTTGTCCGGGGCGAAGAGCCCATCGAAGTCTCCCTCATTAGTCTCCCCCGATTTTTTTTTTTTTCTTTCCTGAAGGCTGAAAATACGGCGGCGTCGGAGGTGACTGGCTGTGTCCGATTTTACCGCCCCACAACCGCCCCCCATTTTTTCCGGCCCGCTGTACGATGTCTGAGATTAATGCTTCGATAGCTGACCCTCGGCGTCCTTTCCTTCCTGATCTGTTATCGCGTTTCCCCCGTTAGCGTAAGGGCCCTTGCCTGGCTGGGTGGCTGAGATTTCTACACTTTTATTAAAACCCTTTCTTTAGGCTCCCCTCCTTTCCCTTATGTCACTCAGGTTTCAGCGCGACCTCTAGCCGTCCGAGAGCAGAGCGGACGGAAAGAGTGCTTGCCTAGAGTCTCCAGTCTCGCATCCCCCCCCCCCCCTGTCGATTTTCTTTTCAAGGCCTCTCAAGACCAGGACTTGCAGTCCGTATTTTTGCTGAGCCGTCTCGGTGGAACTCTTATTTTTTTGTGTTTCTTTTTTTTTTGGACGCTTCCCCTCTTCCTGGAAGCTTTTAACTTCAAGCCGAGTAAAAGCGCTCGGCGGGAGAGCCACACACTTTCCGTGAGCTTTTTTTTGACTTCGTAATTTTACTTTCCAAAGTCTGATGCCGCGATGACCGTGCACGTCCTTTAGTAGTGAGTTTTCCGATCTATCTTGCCGCATCGATGAGAAGAATGAGAAGGAGGACAATACGAGGAGAGACTTTACCGGCCGTGATTTTCCTTTTTGCCCTATTTTTTCTCTTTGCTACCCTACTTTGTTGGTGGCGAGCAATTTGGAATAAGAAGGTTCCTTCGCTTTTGCACTGAGTTTGGCGCCGTCCAGTCGTTTCTTTTTTAAATGTTCCCCTTGAAGTTCCCGTCAGGATAGGGCTCTCAGAGTCACGCGGCCGGGGCGCGCCTGCCCCGCTTGAGGTAGGTGCTTCTATAATCTTTTTCTCGGGACTGTTTTTTGCGTTGTGATCAAGTGTTGAGAACTTCGCTTGAAGTAAAGTCCGATCTCTTCTTATCATACTCGTTTTTTTGCTCTCTCATCTAAAGCAGGGAATTAAAGCTGACCCCTTTGATCTCCCACCCCTTGTGCGGCCCAATAAAGAGAGAAATCCCCCACATTTAGTTTTTTAGACCTCCCCCGTCGATGGCTGAGATGCATCAGCCAGTCTCTCTTCCTTCCTTGTCGTTGCCCCCGATCCTGGGAGCCAAGAATGAAACGGTTTTGGTTCCTTTCCAAACATGTGAAGGATTTTACTCCGTGAATGGAGCCACAGAAAAGCTGTAAACTCCTTTGAAGCTCGACGCCAAGTTTAGATCCACAACTGTTCCAGGACCCTATGCCACTCGAGTCAAGTGATCCCCACTCCCTCCCCCCACTTCATTTGGTCCCGCCAGTCGGGATATTCGTATCTAGTCTGCTTTTCCTTCCACCCCTGTTCTTTTTTTTTTTTTTTTCCCCCGTCTTCTCCTCGTCCAAAAGGTGACAGCGCATCGATGGTTGAATTACTTTCATCTTCTTTTTTACCACTCCTCACTTTTCTAAAGGTCTTTTCTACTGCCTTCCCCCTCTTGATTTTTTTTTACCCTTCCCCTCTTCTCTGCTCTCAAAGTGCGCCTCGCCCGAAGAAGAAGGTTCCATTAAGATAGATTGTGCCCCCCCAAGTTTCCTTCTTCCCCCCCTCTTTTTTCTTCCTTGTCTTCCCCGCCCTCCTCCAAATTTTTGCTCAGCTCAAGCCGCGGTACCGACCCCTCCATTAAACCTTTTCTCTATTGTCGGCGAAGTATTGAAGGCGTACGGATGTTCTAGAGACTGACGCCCACCGAGAAATTTTTTCGATGGTACTTCTTATTCCAGCCCAGAAGGAAGTACTCCATTCCCTTTTACCCCTCCCCCGCCGATAAAAGCATCGAACTAATATTTTTCCTCTTACCGCGTTCCCCAACTCTCTTAGTCTCCCCCGGACTTTCCCTCCTTTCCCTGACGCCAATTCGCAGCATGGGGATAATGCGGTTGGTCCATAAAAGGACCTCCCCTATCGTTTCCCCCCCCCCTCTTGCCTTTCTTTCTAAACGCTCTTGGGAATGCCTTTCTGACGCGGACCTATTATGGGATTCATTCCTCCCCCCCTCTTCCACCCCCGACCCCTCTCAATCTCTTCCTCCTTAAGTGACATGAAAGGCAGCGTCTTCCCCTTTTAGACTGATTGCCCCCGAATCCCGGCGTCCTCGGGGAGTGATCGGAGTCGCCCACTTGAGCTCTATTCCTTGGCCATTTCAAGTTCCCCCCAACCCTCAGGCTCCGAGCTCTAGTAAGGGACCCAACAACCCCAGAACTGTCCGCCTTCCTTCCTCCACGCCTCCCCCCGAACATGCCCCAGACGGACTTCGGAAGACAACTCTCCTTCCTCCCCCCCTCGCACTAGTTCCCACCTCCCTTACGAAGCGACGCTTCGTATGTTCGTTGGGATTCCCCCGTCCCTTCTTTCCCCTCTTCCGGCACCTCGTCCTGTCTTAATGTAACTTTGACGGACCCTTCTTTAGCTTTGACTTCCTCCCCCTTTCCGGCGTCTTTAAGGACGCTTCAGTTTTCCCTACGTTTTTCAATCTTCCCCCCCCCCCTCCTGAGTTCTCTTCCCCCTGAACTTTTATCTCGTTCCCGGGGGTAAAACCCAAAGGGAGATCCCCTATTTTACCTTTCATCCCCCGTTTCCTTAGTTTCCTCCCTGGCTACCCCCAGGCCTTCCCATGAGTAGATCACATTGTATCAGATACGTTCTGATTTTACCATGTAGCGTATCAGGACTGATTTCTTTTTTTTTATTTTTGCACTTCCTAGCCTCACTTGACGCCCAGTCACCTTTGGTCCTCCACCTGAAATTCGATCGAAGACACTTGTTGTCGCCTTCCACCTTTTTCTTGACTCAAAGCATCTTTTCACGCTTGGTTTGGACCAAGCAACAACTCCAGTTTCCTTTCCAACCCCTTTTCTCTCTGGTGCTTAACCTTATAAAATAACGCATGAAAGACTTGATTCTCTTTTCTTTTCAGCCTCCTAGTCCCTCCCTAATTCTCTCTCCCTAGGACTAGGAGAACCACTTCCTTCCAGAGTTCTCCTTTTTCTATTAGTCCTCCTTATCAACCCCCCCCTCTTTATACTTTCCTGCAAAGCTTTGGAGAAAGCTAAACTTTCCCATTTTTTTTTGTCTTGTTAGACCCCCCCGCATTTTTCACCCTTAGATCACAGAACAAATCGCTTCTGAAAATTCCTTTTTTTTCCCACCATTACCCCCGAGCCCCTTTATCCTTTAAAATGACTAGTTCCAAGCTACTTGTTCCCTTTTTCCCCCCCTTCTTTTGGTTCTACCCCCAGAAACCTTTTGTGATTTTTCCTTTTTTCTTGTCTCCACGAATTATTGAGACCCAATGACCCACGTCCCCCCCTCTCTTCTTCCTTCCAACTCCCCTTTTTGTGAGATCTCCCTCCGATTAAATTGAGCGATTGGCAGCCAGGCGTGTCCTCCGAGCCCTGGCGGCCCTCCCCCCCCATTTTCTTCGGGGCCTTGTTCTTTTTTCCCGCCCTCTCCGCGAAAACCGATTTTCCCAACGGCTTTCAGCTTTTATTTCTCCCCTGTCTCCTGTTGAGAAGCGGAATTGTATTCTCGACGGCTATCAAGGTGTAATGTATTCACCCTTTTTCCTGCTTTTCATTTCTTTCTTTTTGTTTGCGCCCCACTTTGCGATGAGCCAGGGTTGAGGCTAAGGCAGCTTGTCCTCCTAATCAGTCGACGCGGCTGAAGCGCTTTTGCTCCTATCCCTCTGTTTTCTTTGGAGACCCCTTTCCAAGACGTTCCGGTCCTGAGAACCCAGGCGAGCGGAGGTTCGTGCAGAACGGCTGCGACCCCTTTTCCTCGAGCGAGTCCCTTAGTTTCTTGATGGTTTGGCTTGTCAAAACCCTGAGTCTTGCTCTTTTCCTCTTTTCTCCCTTTCCCCCACTCCCATGGCGACCCTTTTTTGATCCTTTTTCGCTCAGAGATCACGATTGAGCGCCTTTTCTGCTGTAATCCTCCTCTATCTCCATCCCCTCTCATCTCAACAATCTCCTTCCTCCCGGTAGAGTACAAGGGGATAGTTCGGGAATTCTTTGACTGTATAAGGCAAGGAGGTCTGTCCGACTCCGCATACTTCCCCCCAAACTTCCTGGTGATCGCCATTTTTTCCAGCCCTTTAATTTCCAATTTCCCTTAATGTAGAGGTCATCGTCCCCCCTTGATTTCACCCTCTCTTTTTCGACTACGTTTTCCCTACGCCGAATCTTTTCTGCTTTGCGCCGTTCCCTTATGACGTCCTTAAGCTTTATTTTATGGCCGGTCAATTGGAAGAGTTGACTTACCCCGTCTATAGGGAGGATATTCGAACGAGGGGTCCTTCTAATTTCTTGGGGGAGAAGGCCTACGATCCTGAAGAAGATCCTTACCACCAAACCAACTCTCAGTTCCTTTTCCACTGCTTCTCCAGCCCTTTTCATTTTCTGGTGGGGATGAAGTCCTTTGGTCCCTTTGTCCTCTCTCTCTTATTTTCGTTTTTTTCACGGACTATAATCTCGGAGCTTCGGGGCCCGCCCCTTTGTTGACCTTGACCACAGTTCTTCGGGCTTCTTCCCCCAACTGTACACTTCCAGACAGAACCTCGAGGCAAGAGGATATTGTCCCTCAGCCTACCAGGGTGAATGTCGGTCCTGTGGAAGGGACACCCGTAGGCACCCCGTGCTCAGATGACGTCGTTTTTACCTAGCCCAATACCCTTTCTCGGCCATCGATCAGATGCATTCACATATTCGAGGTAGCCCCCCTTTTGCCAATCGATTCGTTCTTCGTCTTCCCCCCCGGCGGTCTTTTAGGGACCCGACTCTTTCCCCATCCTTCTTCTGCATTTTAGCTTCGCATGTTTTCTTTTATATTTCTGAGGTCCATCCGGGGCTTTTGACGGAAGACTCTTTTTTTATATGTTGGATTCCTCTTTGTTCTTTCTTTTATGGTTTCATTGACTATCCTTTTTGTTTTCTCCCCCCCCGGACACTCGGACCGCTGCGGATAGAAGACAGTTCGCATTCCCTGACGCACAGCTCTCTTTTTTATGCATATCCGCGCCGGAATACTGAACTTGAACTTGGCTCCTTCGTTCAGCCTCTCTGCCTCTAGAAATTTGAGTGGGCGCTTGCGGATCCATTTCGAGCAGAAGAGGCCCGTGCAGTGGTGAGGAGCCGAAAAGAAGCTGGGCCCGCTCTATTAACTGTTTTCAAGGGCGAGGTCACTTGTGGAGAAGAATTCTTGCTGCGTCTAGTTGCCCGATTGGTAAAGTGGGGGTTTGGACCCTGATACGGGATCGACACTTTTCCTTCGCCCCCTTCGGGCACGCGGCCGCCCCCCGTGGCGCTTTTGCCAACTCTTGAACGCGAAGCAGTCAGCAATTTTTTTTTCCTTTCTCCGCAGTAGCTTGAAGAAAGATCCGACGGAGGACCACTTAGCGAAGAGAGCGTTTGACAAGCAGTCTTCCAGCTGTCCAACCGCAGTGGCCCTGTACCTCTTTTTTGTGGGGGGGCCATAAGCAGGTCTCTTTGCACGATTTTCTGGTTCTCCCTTGTGCAGGTGTGCCCTGGCTTAGTCCCGTAAGGCGCGTCCGCTCTTTTTTTTCCGCGTGCAGCCAAGTCGCGAATTCGTGATATACATACGACTTAGGCTTTCTCTTGTGACCGACTTTCCCGGATTTTGCATGATTTTTCCCCCCCTCTGCGAGACCTCTCTTTCCCCCCCTACTACCGTGTTTTCGTCAGGATGCTCGCATTCTGTTGCTCCGACAGGTCCTCTTCCACATAAAATCCCCTCCCCCTAAAAATTCGTAGGTATTACCCGCTTAAGTCATTAGCATTCTTTTTTCTAGACTTCTCCCCCGGGTAGAAATCCGTCCTTGGCAAAAACTTTCTTTCAGTGGGACTGAGGGTTTGACGCAACTCAAAGCGTGGCGCGTCACCTGCTTATTTCCGCAACAGCCCACCCAATCGACCCCTCTGCACTCTTTCCAGCTTGATTTATCACCGGCCAAAAATGACTCTATCTCATCTTTCTGTGGTACTCTTCATCTTCTTTTTCTCCCACTTGTCCGGCTGCGCTTCCCCCCCCCTTGAATTTGCAACGCGAAAAGCTGATAGGTCACGCATCGTAGGCCACCTTGAAAGTTTCTTTCATTAAGGCCTGCTTGCTGGCCCCCTCATTAGTCAGACCCTTCGCCTTTTTACTAATAATCCTCAGAAGGTTTCCCCTCTTGGGATGCGTCACCTCGGCGCCGTTCTGTTTATTTTTATTACGCCTCCGGGGGAACTTGCGAGATGGAATTGGCAGGCATGACTACAAAGTTCCAAGCACTTCCCCTTTATAGATAAGATAGTTTCCTTTTAGCTCTTGTCCTTCTGTGTCAGGTATTCATCCAGAAGCTATCACATCGTCGATCGGATTACAATCCCTAAGGCAGCTGACCTGATACGACGACAAAGGCTGATACTAGCACGACCCTATTAAACTAGTTATCCCCTTCAACCAGGATTTCTCCAACTCGCCGGAATTATAACTGATTACTCTCCCGTCCAGATGTTTTTACGGAGTTTTGGTCCTGTGTCCAGACGACAGCCGATTACCCCCTTCTCCTTTGTAACCCCTGCTTATGTCCTTTCCTCTTTAGACTCTGGCCACTGGATCTTCATCGCACCCGACGATAACAACCTTTACTTCCTCCTTGTCACGCCAAGATGCAGGCCTCCTTCCTGAACCAAGTCGACTGTTGCAACAAGCATCCCCCCCCCCCCTTCCCTTTTGGATTCGCCCCTTTTCCAAGAACCCTGGAAGACGATTTACGCGATGTGTCAGTCCTACCAAGCTGGCCCGATTCCGCGACTATTTCCCTTCGTTCCTTTTCCAATGATCAACATTGCGCGACTTATCACGACACAGCCCGGAGAATTTCGCCTTCATTTCCTCTTCACTAGCCCCCTTCCTTTTCTTCGTTTCTCTCGTCGGCCTTTCCCCCCTTCCCTTATACCTGCCGCTCCCATAAGGCGTCATCTTACATGTAACGTCCGCAAGCGCACGGAAATCTTTTTTTCCCCTTTTAGCCTGTCCCTGAGGCGCAAGCATCTGTGAAAAGTTATAGGCCGTAGTCGATTAGAATTATAAGCCTGCCCCGTTGTTTTGGGCTTCATTTTTGGTAGTCTGCTTTTTGTTTTCCTTTTTTTTGTTCTTGTGGTGTTTTTGGTTGAGTTTGGTTTTTTTTTTTTTGTATTTCCCCGACACCAAGACTGGCCCTCCCAATCCTGAGCCCCTCTCTTTCTCATATTAGACCCGGCGTCTCCATTTCCTGGAAGTTATTAAATCCTTTTTTCCTTTCTGTAGCTCCTCTTCTGAGAGGTTTCCCATTTTCGATATTTTTCCTTGCGAGTTTGAGGACCTCATTAATTCCGCGCCCTCATTTTTCTCGCACCCTTAGAAACCTAAAACTTTCCCCTTTTTTCTCCCTCGAGTTCCCCCTTTTGCCCGAGCTGCATAGACAAGAGTGAAGCCCCTCCTCCGGCCCTGGGCCCCATCCCACCTTTTTCCCCTCAGTGTACTCGAGAGGGATTCTTCCCCCCCAACAGTTTCTTCCAAGAACTCCTTAGCCTTCGCTCCGCAACTCTCCCTTCTGCCTAATGAAGCTCTCCGGCATCTGAGCCCCCCCGCCACTCTAGGCCGTCTACGGGTAATTCATTCGCCCGCTGACCTCCTTCCCGATCGCCTTCTTTTGGGCTCCCCCCCCAAACTGCAGATGTCCCCCAACCCGACTTTTCCTTCCTTCGACAAATCACAATATTTGTCTCCGTAGCTGAATATTTTTTTTAAACTTTTCCATCCTTCCGGGGATACTCCCTGAACCACTGACTACCGTTCAAGCGGCTACGCTGTCTTGTTAATCCTTTGCTCCTACTTCGAAATTTTTCTTTCGCCTGGTTGATCTTGTAGCCCCTATTCTTTGACCCTAGATCCCCAATTCCACTGACCCTCTTATATTTAAATATCTCTCCCTCATAATAAGGTGTTTTGATATCTCTGTTCTCGTAGCGATGGCGTCCTTACAAAAGAGCAACCGTTTGAAGCGAAAAATTTTTTTTTTTTTTTCCTGAGTTGATTAACGCCGTGAAGTAGTTTCCCCTGTTCCAAGGGTTCCATCTAGAAGATCTCTTATACGGCTATGTTGAGAGAGGTTCCTGGTATTCAGCTCCGTCTCATCCACCCTCTTAGAATTTTTAATTTAGGTCTTCATCAGGTTGCCTCTTTATAACCCAAGCTTTTGCTATCACGATCGGTTTTGAGTCTATCAGCGGGCGACTGCCGGAAGCCTTCTCTTCGCTGACGATTTGCTTTGCTAACCTACCTAGGTAGATTTTCCCTGGATTGATAGACTGGACCTCTGAGTCCTTTGCCTTTGAAGAGCCGAACTGACGAAGCGGAGGCTTTGCCTACCCCTGAGTTTCAACGCAGAGGACTCTTGGATTTTGGTTCCCAAAGCTTGAGTTGTGTGACTGGCGCTGTTTCCTTCTATTGCGCCATTGCTTCCCCCCGTCTCTCTTGACTTTTTTTTCTCCCGTGCTTCCCGACCTTTTCGGAGACTAAGAATCCTCTGAGTCAATCACGAAACTACAACATGGCCCCTTCTTTCACTTCCTTCTTACGACGCGTTCGTTCGCGGGATCCGGCTGATGGCGACGCGGCCTGAAGCATCGCCCTGTCATTGCCTCCCTTCTGTTTTTCTCCTTCCCTGAGACTTCCTTCCGGCCGAATGATCCCGACGCTCCCTTGGCTATGAAAACGAGTGAGGAAGAGTGTGCCATTCCCGCCTGTTCATTTCTCCCGCGCGGTTCTACTTCCGACTTTCCTGGCGTGGCGCTTCCCCTTTAAGCTATGGACGCCGTTTATATTTCCGACGCGTTATTCTATTCGCGAGTTTACTACTATCCTGACGAAGAAAAACGCGCGGCTTTCAATTTTAG
>Ga0179593_1515188_pt1 | contig 10441 bp, 8 predicted proteins | sample CZODoug2_1_08_16_FD_185931 | JGI IMG/M metagenome (GOLD analysis project Ga0179593, IMG submission 185931) | Vadose zone soil fungal communities from Angelo Coast Range Reserve, California, USA - CZODoug2_1_08_16fungal (PacBio error correction) | ecosystem: Environmental > Terrestrial > Soil >... | reverse complement strand
GGATTCCTCCCTCACCCATGTTTTCTAGCATACCTATTACCAACGACCGATTTTTCTCTTCCCCTCCCATCAGTGTCCATCGTCACGGTCCAATCGATCCTTGCGCCTTGTTTTACTTTCCGCTCTTGGTTACCTTTTTTCGTTTTATCGTTCACCTTCTGACCGGCCGTTCATTCTCTCCGAGGATCTCCTGTGCGTTGGGGGCTTTTGGGGGGTGGAATTTTTCTAATTGCATCCATAGGCCCAAAGAAAGAAAGAGCGTCCCACAACCCTCCCCTCCTTCCCTGTGAACTTCCGTACATCCGGAGAACAACATTTAGTACCCCTTGCGGCTTTCCCCTTGTTCGCGGAGTGACACATCTCGGCGACCTGGATTTTTTCAGTTTCCTTTAAAATTTAGGATTTTCAGCAAGTGAGTTCGTGATTCCTCTCCCCAGCAGTTTAGTCCCCCGCTTGAGATCACTTTTTGAGGCTTCTCCTCGCTTTTTCCCCCCTCTCGGGTCAATGGGTGTTGCCTATTTAATACGGTGTATTCCTGAGATCAAAGAGAGTCTTGGCGTCGTAGAAGAACGCTTGCAGAGCCCGATTTACAGCTCTGTGTCTTTTCCTTTGCGCGCTCCCGCATCCGTGCCCTTTCGTGCGGAGAAAGGGTGGTAGAAACCTCTCGGCTCCGGTTTAGCTAAAAAGGTTTGACCTCTCTTAAGCGTCATCTTTACCTTTCCGGACAGAAAGGTAGACCGGTCCCAAGAGGACGTCCCATGAATTATCCCAATGTTCCTGCTCTCAGCCTCAGGAAAAGGAATCTCATTCAGAGCTCGGTTCTAGCCCGCGTATATCGTTTCTCCGCCGTTCTCAAATGAACTATTTTTTAAACAGTTTTTTCCTCCGTAGTTAGATCTTTCTTTCTCATCAATACAAGTTGTTTTTGTTGCTATCTTTCATTTTCTCTCCTTTTTCAATAAATCTAAGAAATATGTGGTTCTTCCTCCCCTTGACGACTTTTATGCTTTTTTTCCTCCCGTTTATTACCCCCCCCCCCCCCCCCCCCAGTTTTCTTGTGCGGATTTAGACCTTAAAGATGGGAGCTAGACCCTGTTGCAGATCCTGTTTCTCTTCGGGTCCGGAGGGTTATAAGCCCCGTCGTGCCTTCCGGGTACGGACACGTGAGTACTCTGACTTTTCGTGCGTCATAGGAAGTTTTCCCTCTTCTATGCAGTTCTCCCCCTAGTCGAAGAATTTTTTCTATGATTAGTAGAGTTTCATAGACGAGGCACATGTGATATACGAACCTTCGCCGTACCACGCCCAGCTTCCTCCCGCCGCGCCGTCCCTTTTTTGTATCGGAGTGGAAACGGCTGTTTTTGTTTTCCCCCTCCGCCAGGTGCATCTCAAGGTCTGACACCGGTCGCACAACCGGAAGCAGCCGCGCTAGCCAGTTTTCCTTTCTGCACCCTCCATTCTTCCTTCGAAGGATTGTGGTGTCACTCCCTTTGAGTTTAAGAGAAGAAAATAACTACAGGCGAAGGCTGACGACTCTGTGAATCGCTCCCCTCGGTCTAATTAACGAGTACTCCCCTTCTACCAAACGCGGGCCCCCTTCTACACACTCAACTTAACCTTGTTAGAAAAGTCTGTGTACTTCCCCCCCTTTAGTAATATTCCCTTTCTGAGCAGGATGGAGGGCTCTGGGTTTTTCTAATTAAAAAGAGGTCTCCCTTTTTTCTTTTCGATAACGAGTATCACTTCTCGACCGTGCGATCGGCTAGTCCAGACTGTACCACTAACCTTTCCGCAGCTTCCTATTTGCCGCGGCAGGCTCTCTTTTTTTTTGCCCGATGGATCCAATTGATTTCGACCCGTTTATCTAACTTCGATCGGGTTAAGTTTGTTCCTTTTTCAGTTTTATTCCTGCCTAAGAATGGTGAGCCTCTCACGATTCAAGAGATATTCTTCTTTCCACGTTCCCCGCAGGTTTTTTCTGAGTGGGCTTTTTCTTGATCGCTTTGCTGGAAGGTGGGTAGCGGCTTTTTTTTGTGGTTTGGGGGGGATGATCGTCAAAGGCGAATGTTCCTGACCTTTTTGCCGAGAGTCGACAACGCCTGATTCCAAAGATGCTTCCTTTTCCTCACGATTTCCGTATAAACGTCTTCAGTGGGATTTCCCTCGTGCTATCGCACGTGATTTTCACTTTTCCCCCCCCTGGAAACCGTGCGACGACCCGAAACCTTCCTTTTCTTGCGTCGATCACCACCTTGTACCAGGCTTTTTTTTCTGTTCCATTTTTTTCTCTTGTACTCTAATCTTTCCGGTTCTGTGAATGCTTTCGTCGACGCCATCTCTTCTATTGTTGGAGAGAGCTGAGTCGCGCAGTTATTTTTTTCTTTTCCCCGAGTTCTCGACCGATTAACCTGTTGAGAGCTCGTTCCTGTTTCCGCTGAGCCGCCGTTTCCCCGATGAAGACCGAGTTTCCCAGGTTCCGCACTTACTTTTGCTCCTTTGAGCAAGATTCTTCTGGGACCTTGTCCCCCTCTCTGTTTTCGCTCGACTTGGATCTTGGGGATAGGCGTTTCTGTATTCCTTACGCTAATATTGAGAGTGTTTTGATCCTCTTCCTTTCCTACTCTATACAACTTTACCTTTCCCCTTCTTCCTTACACGTTCTTCCTCTTAAAATCATGTTTTGCGTGGAACACGGGCCGATGTGCAGATCTTTTTTTATTTGGCGTATTCTTTCTAGTCTGTCCTCGGTGATTGCTCTACAATGATGAGCCAGACTTCACCGTCCCCTAAGTTGTAGTATCCGCTCGCCCCCCACCGTTGACCTTTTTTCTTCCTTTCTTCGAGCCGCTCACCGGCTTGCGCACGCTTCAGCCAGGTTAGTGGCCCCGTTGACTATCTTTAAAAGGTAAGTCTTCCGTGCCGTCTCCTTGTCGCCCAAGTTCTCCCGCGCCCTTGCGCTTTTTCCCCTGAACGATTTCTCTTGGGACGAGGCGCACATTTGTACCGGACCTTACGGGTTTTTGTCTACACCGATCCGGGGAGCCCAGGTAGTACCCCCCCCGAGATTTTGCGAGGTGTTGCCGTTCGCTTTTTCATCTTCTTTCGATTTCCAGCGGTCCCATCGAGCTGTTCTCGTCGTGCTCGTAGCTTCGTTGTCAACACATACGTAGAGATGAGCCGGTGCTTCTCCTAGCTCGGCGTGAGAGCTTTTCTCGGTGTGCTCCTCCCAGGTGAACTTTAGCTTTCGATGTTGCTTTGAACTTGCTTGCGTCGAAGCCCCCCTCCTTGGATCTCCATAATACACTCCTCGGTGTAGAAGGCGCTGCCGTTGTGACCTTTTCTCCTTTTGCGACCAGGTTGTAACCTTTGAGCGATTGCCGTATCTTCTCAAAGTTCTCTTTTCCTTGACGCGGCGATACCGCCTACAGACCGGTATTTTTGCCCGTGGTTCGGCTTTCAAGACCCCTAGCTTTTTTTCCCCCCGCAAAAAAAATCAAAGATTTGCCGAGATGGCAGAAACTACGCCCCTTTTCACTCTTACTGCGTCCATGTCCTCTTAATCCGATTCTTCCTCGGGCCACGCCTTCCCCCAGTTTACGCGTGTTTCGTCTCCCTCCGTGATCTCCCTCCCTCTTTGTTTCGAGAGATCCCTCGTCGACGACTTTCAATAACCGGCCTCTTTGCCAGACCTCTTTTGTCCAACTCGGGTCGTTTACCGCTTCTTACTCAGTTGTGGGAGGAGTTAGAACTCCAGGAGCTTTGAGCTCCCGTTACCGAGAGCCGGCGCGATGACCCGACGGCACCCTTTCCTTAGACGGGTTACGTTCCCACGGTTTTGCGACTTGTTTTTCCGCGTTTCGGTTTTTCTTTGGCGTCGCCTCGTCGAAGATTGTTCTGCTTAGCCCGGCATCGTTTTTTTTGTTTTTCCGATCGTGATATAAACACACGGTCAGAAGAAGCTTACCACTTTTTTCCCAGAGAGGCTCACTAAGGTTTTCCTTGGCGGGTATTTCCCCCCCACCCCCAACCCCCCCCCCCCCCCACCACCCCCCCCCCCCCCAACAACCCAAAAAAAAAACCCCCCCCCACCAAAAACACCCCCCACCCCCCCCCAGGCAGTTTCCCACTCCGTTAGACTTTTCCACGTCCGGGCATCTCAATTCAGTCAAAAGGTATGACAGTTCCCTTTTCAAGCGCTCCTGAAGACTTATCGGCCGATTTTACCTCCCTTAGCTCCAAGCTCTCCGTCTTTCCCTTCGCCCATTAGCCCGCCACCTAAAAGAGTTCCATCTCTCCGTTCTTGAAGTCTGTAATTTCCCGCCTTACAGACTCTTGCTGCAAAGCGAACCGCTGGCACCAATACTCCCGACCCGTAACTGAAATGGTTGTGGATCTGTGTACCTTTAGATCGTTGTTCCATATGTTCCCGTCGGTTCCTGATTTTATTCTTTCTTTACGCGCCTCCTCTGTTTCCCCTATCTCATAAGGTTGAGATAAATCTTCTCCTGTCTTCGCGCCACAGTGGCCCTATCGGCGTAGTCCCTCCGATGTTTCCCCAGCTGGTAGAATTCTTTCTGCTTCTCGTGCGATAGCTGTCCCGTTAGCTTTTCCGATTTTTATCGGTCTAGAGCGGTGTGCAGGTAGTGATGTCGCAGGTTTCAACGTGCCGCCTATTAGTCGCCCAGAGGATTCCTCCTCTCTTCCCTTCCCCCCTTCCGTTTTCCCCGGAGGTTCTCATGTTCTTGGGAATTTGCTCTCGCTCGCCGGGCGGCGTTCTCCCGTCTCACAGTTTTCTTTTCCACAGGTGGAATTCCTAGTTAATGTAGTCCCTTTTTCATGCTCCAGACGTCCGACTTTTATCCTGAAGCCTTTGATAGGACCTCCTCTCTCGATGACCCGCCTACAGACCTTCTCTTCCATGAGCTATCCGGCTCTTTTTTTTCTGCAAGGCGTCCTTGGGTAGGTGCGCCCCTTTGAATACTCAACCCTTAAGGAGAAGGGATCCTTCCGCGTTCGAGCACCCGCTTTTAATTCCTGCCCCTGCCTTTTTCACGGCGAGAACCCCTTAGATCCTCCCCGTTCTTAGAGCCAGCTTTGATTCCATCTTATCTTTTCCCTCCTCTTTTTTTGTTTCTATTTTGTTCTCGCAGACCCCTGACCCTTCGGCGTGCTTTTCTTCATTTAGAACGAGACTCCCGCCTTGCCCTTTCAGCGCTTGCTTTCGTGATCTACTTTCCCCCGCCAATAACTGCGAAGGCTTTCGCCCCAGGTAGTCCCGTCAATTCTCTTTTATGGAAGAAGAGTGCGTCCCTACCAGCCCTGAGAGTGCAGACGTAGTGTTTCATTTCGCTCTGGGGATCGGAGAGTGTCTAGCCTTCTATAACCGAGTTGTCCTGCCTCGTTCTTTTTCCTCGGCCTTCCGACAGCCCTGACTCTCCGGCACCTCCAGAAGCGGAGATATTCTTGCCTGTTCCAGTTGAAGCACCTGATTTTTGACTTTTCTATCGATCCTCTCCATTTGCAGTGATGTTTCCCCACCGGCCCAGTAAGTCTTTTCATTTCTAGAACCTTTTACACCTAGAAGTTGTAGTCTGAGGTACCATCAGTTTATCCTTCCGTCACGTTTGGCGTAGGAGTTCGTTCCGATCCCTGTCTTTCCTCACCCTTCCGTTCGGGTAACCTCGTTCTCGGTTGCGATTTTTTACGGTCCTTCGTCCTTAGCGCTAGGAGATAGAATCCTGGTATTTTCAAGAATCCCATAGCCCACCCTCAAGCCGAAGCATCCACCAACGGCCTTTGCTCCTGAACTGTGAGGGATCACACACCTTGCCCCCAAACCTTTGAGTTATTTTGATTCGTTTAAAGAGGTCTCGGATTGCCATTTCCTCGGTGGCGTACCGATTGGCAAGGAAGGGCAACTCTCCCTTTCCAACTTCTGTGACCGTGTAGCGTTATTGGCTATTTTTTCCTCCGCGTCAATCCTTCGAGCTTTGTAACCACTGTTGAGCTTAAGATCAGATTTAGGATCTAGGTCCCAGCGGTTCCCAGGTCTCCCCTCCCTGAGATGAAGGACCCTCTTCGTGTCGCTCCCTGTTCGCCTCCCGCAATCTACCCGCGAGTTGTTCTGATTCCTTCTTTCGCTTGCCCACCTCTTCTCTTGCGGCGATAGCTCAAAAGGATAGGAGTCTCCTGCCGGTCCCGGCCTCTAGACGCCTCCCTTTTTTTTTTCCTAGCACGAGGTCAATTCATCCTCCTTTTTTTCTTCGCGGACTTTCACCGTGGCCGTACAAAGAAGCAAAGAGTTTCCCCCCTTCTTCTGAACAATTCAGAAGTTCAGGCCGCGCCGCGACGTTTTCGACTACAGACCACCCTTCGTAATAAATAGGACTTCAGTCCCCTTCTCATTTTAGAGGAGGAGCCTTACTGATTGGAAGGCTACCGTCTTCTGAAGATTTCCTCCCCCCTCATGTTGTGTGTTTTTGATTAGTCCTTTTCGACATTGTATGACTCTGGAATCCAGGTTAACTCTAATCTTCCGCCCGTAGTCGGAATTACAGAGTTCTCCCGGCTTTTTTCCCTTAGCGGAGCTGGTTCCTTTCCCGAGCTTGCCGAGCAGGGCCGTTTTCTCTTGGTGTCCCGTTCCCTGTTTTCCCGTTTTCGATAGTGAGTCGGTTTTTTCTTCGCCTGAGAAAGCTCTCTTCGTCTTTTTGTCTCTGGCACAACCCTCTGCGCCGCCCTGCCGTGACACGTTTTTTCCCGAGATGCATCTTCAGCTGAGGCGTGGAAACAAGAGGTATCGACTTTTCGCCTCCGATCTCCGTGCTCCCAAAGGTTAGAAACCCGTTATCCCGAGTCGGCGTCTCCCGTGCCGCCTCTCCGATAGCACCGCTTCCGTCACCGTAGCTAAAGACTATGTGGTTTTCGCCCCTTATGACGAAAGCCCCATCCCTCACTTTCTAAAATCCTATGTCCTTTTAGTGGTTCCCGTTGGTAGTTCGCCGGATCTTTAGTTGCAAGGAATCCACAGCTGGCGATCGGGTCTCTACACTGGTTTCGCCCCTTTCTTTTTCCGGCCCCACAAGTAAGGATCCGCAGACCTTTTCATTCTTCCCTTTGTTTTTCTCGTTGGATCGTTTCCCGTCGCGCCTGCGCTCTCGAGTTTTGTAATCGTCGAACTCGTCCGTGCGCGGCTAAGGCGATCGGTTTTACCACCTGGCGTTCCCCTTTTCGGCTAGTGCTCGGCCCGGAGCAGTAAGATCTTCAACGATGGAATTTTCCTGATTTTTTTCCTTCTCTTTTCCACAATGGTCGTTTGAAGAGGTTTTCTTCACTTGAGCCGAGATCACTTCAGGGGGCGAGAGCCTGTTACCCTTTTTTCTTAGCACACCCAAAGAGGGACTTAATTTCTCACATTGAGTGGAGCGGCGTCCTTTAATCGCCGCTGCTTTTTGCCGGAGCAGTTGGGATCGCGTTGGATCCTTTTTTGCGAATGTTAGTCCCTCGGTCCCGAGCGAGAATTGTTTTTTTTCCTCGACTATTTCTTGATGCTCTTCATCCCGCGTCCGAACCTTTCATGTCTTGCTTGCAAGGACGCCTCCTCTATCTTTCGGTGCCCTGGGTGATCCAGCCTTAGACCCCCTTTTCCGCCTTTTTCGTCTTTTTATAAAAGCTTTAACAGGCCATTCGGTCTTCCCCCGAGGCTTCTCGTTTTCGAGAATCTCGACGAGAATTCCATTTGTCGTCGATCTGTCGGACCGCCATTCCTTATCCCTTTCTGTTTTCTATTTTCTTTTCGCTTTTGAGACGTTATAGGCAGAAGAGATGCGCGAAGCGCTGACGAGATCAAAGTGCCGTGATCCTGGGATTCTCCCTCTTCCTGAAAGCTCTCCTTCAGTTATAGCTTTCCTTTTTGACACGTTTAAGACGTGATCTAGAAAGATTTCTTAACCTACCCCCCCGTTCCCCCTAAGCAGACTTCTTTGGCTTCTCGAAGGGTGAGCGCGTGGCTCTTTGAGCACTTACTTTTCGTTTCCTGACGTCATGGTTTTTCTGGGCGTGTGAGAAGAATAGTTCACTTTCAGACGAGCCCTTCGCCGGAAACCGTCCAGGACGATATTTCTTCACCGTCTCCCTGGCGGGGCACACTTTGCAAGATTCTGATCTCGGGAATAGTCTGAATTCTTTCCTGTCCGTGATAAATCCCTTTACGTCCGATTCTCCCCTGACTTTCACAGTACAGGTGTATCCTAGGTCGCCCAACAGTTCTCCATCGTGGTTGCCCGATCGGACTGGCGTTTGGCCCTGACCCGAGCACTTCGGCGCCTGCCTCTTTTGCGCCTAGCCCTAGGAAAGGTAGTCCTGTTTTCTCCGGTTAGCGCCCTCCTTTCGTAGGGTGACCTGCCCGTCACGAGACGTCTTCACAAAGCAAGGGTAGTTGAAAAAGTAGTCCTATCCTGGGGAGGGATGACGAACCCACCTCTAACGGGAGAACACCGGCCCAGAGCGTTCGTGCATTCTCTTGTGCCCGCTTTTTTTGTGCTCCACCTCTATATGTCCATTTACCCCGACGGGGAACGTCGGAACCCCCAGAGTTTTCCCTGTATTTGGTAGATACTCAAGGTGAGCCCCCATCTTCTCTTTCTCTCACTTCCCTCTTCCTCTTGCGCTCTTCACATGGGTTTTTTTTTCGAGGTTATTTCCGAGTTAGAACTTGAGATGTCCCCTAGAGCTTTAAGAGACCGATTCAAGTTTCCACCTCTCTTTTATACGTAGGCTTCCTCCTTCCCTTGAAACATGTGTCGCTTCATCCCCGACCCGGGGCACAAGGATCGCTCGACGATTTCCGTTCTCTCGGCTTCCGTGAGAATCCTCTTCGCCTTTTCTCGGCCGCTTTCGAAGGCCTTTTTTCAGGCTTAGTCAATTAAAGTCCCCCCCCCGCGATCACCACGGGTTTGAGCCTCAAAACATCTGTAGCTCATTTAGAGGCGACTTCCCCCCCCCTGTTTTTTACTTTTCCACTCGGCTTCCGCCACCCTCTTCCTGGCGATGTAACCGTCTTTTTTTCCGCTTTACTCGATTTCTCTACGCCAGGGATCCTTTCCTCTGTGAGAGATATAGTCGAAGACGGTCCCAACCTGCATTCTTGCCCGCCGACATATTTCCTCTCCTGAGACTTTGGAGGTATACAGGTTTTTCCCCCCCCGGTGGGGGCGTCTTTTCTTTTGGGTAGACGCCCTCTTCGCAGGTTCACCTGGCAGCCTTTTTCGATAGATAGATTTTTTTTTGCGTGTGAAGGCCGACGTTAATCGGTGAAGTCTGCTTTTGTCTGGCTCGGTCTCGGAAGTCGCATTCCTGCGTTCTCCCCCCTCGTCGAATTTCAGAAGGCGTTTTCGCTTCCATGGCATAGACGCCGATCCCCCACTGTCCTTTAGAAGAGACAAACGTGTCCTCGTCTCACGCCTTCCCGTATACCCCTCCTTACGATCTCTTTTCAAACGGACCGTTTTCTGCCGACCAGCCCTCCGCTTCCTTGGCTACTTCTATACGTTTTTAGGCTCAGCGCCCCTCTTGCCACTCACTTCTCTCTTTCTTTGTTTAGATGCCAATTTCTTCTCTACTCGATGTGGCGACCCCGAGGTCGTTCTAGAAAAAATTCAAATTCCTGCTACTCTTTCTTTTTGACTTCTGTTTCTGGATCGGGGTCTTTTTTCCGTAGTAGCCCTCGCGAACCCTTCTGCACAACCTGAAGCCCTGTAATTTCCCCCTTCCTGTGTGTCATTCCTTGAGCTGTCAGTTGGTGTTCCTGCGTCGTTGCTGGCTTTTTTCCTTCCGGGTCTTCTTAGTTTCATGCGCATTCTTTTGGGCTTTTTGGCGCTACAGAGCCCTTCGGACGTGTTCCTTTTTTTTTTTTCACGGCGGTGTACCAACCCATGCGGAGGAGAAGTGCGTGCTCAACCTAGCCTGTCCCAGTGAGATGGTCTGTGGTTCCTTTTATCCTCCACGTACGATGGCGTCTCTCTTGCCATTTTCTCCCATTTTTTCTAGAAAAGGAAGTGCTGAGCCGCCGAGCTGCCTTCCTCCCACTTTGTAAACATCTGATTTTACCAGCTGCTCAGAGTGTGAATGGTCTCCCAGGGATATCTCGAGGAGTCTCATTCTTTACTCGCGGGACTGCGGATTTGATCGTCGCCTCTATGCAGTCCAGTCAGGGATCTGAATTTCCACACGAGAGACTTTTCCGCCACGACTTTGCAACGATCCCTTGTTTTGCTTCCGACATAGGTGATTCGTTTTCTCCAATTTTCTTCTCGTAACTGTTTGAAAATTCCTTATGCAGGGCTTTAATTTTTCGCCCCGATTAACCGCTTCCCTTTTCTTCGGAGGATACCTCGCGGCTTTCTCTACACTCGCCGCAAGCGTCGAGCAGTCTTCTGAGAGCGAC
>Ga0179593_1499822_pt1 | contig 10441 bp, 10 predicted proteins | sample CZODoug2_1_08_16_FD_185931 | JGI IMG/M metagenome (GOLD analysis project Ga0179593, IMG submission 185931) | Vadose zone soil fungal communities from Angelo Coast Range Reserve, California, USA - CZODoug2_1_08_16fungal (PacBio error correction) | ecosystem: Environmental > Terrestrial > Soil >... | reverse complement strand
TGGGCCTGTTTGGGTGTTTATTTTCTGCTTTGTTTTTTTTTTTTTTCGGGGGGTTTGTGTTTTGAGGAGTAGTTTCCCCCTAGCCCTTCGGGCCTGCGTCTCCACCACGGTAGATGTTTCCCGACCCTCACAATTTTCTTTCCTTTTATACTACGCCCCTTTTCCAACCGTCTCCAAATCTTCCTGATTACCCTTTTTTTTCTTTGTGCATGCCGTCCAGTTTTTCCCGCCGTTTTTGAAATTCCCCACCTTTCGGCAGCCTCAACAGACTCGGGCTGCCGATTGATACACTTCCCTATGCCCTCCTTGAAATTTTGCCATGAGTCCCCTGCCTGAGTTAAATTGTTTTGTCCCTTTTTCTTTCCTGGCGTCCGAGTTTCAGCCGCCTCTGTGAAATCATCCATAAGAACTTTCTAAGTTCCTGTTGAGCGGTAGACAATAAGGCCTTTTCCTTGGTCTCCATGTTTTTTTTTTTTTTTCTGGGCGGTTGGAACAGATTAGGTTGGTTTTTGAGAATTCCACATCCCCTTCTGTTTTCCAGGGTGGCGATGACCATGTTTTTGTGATTTGTAGTGCTGGCCTTCCTCTTAAGTTTTTTTGGTTTTCTTTTAGTCCCCCACCTCGGCTCTTTTTTCGGTTTAATTTTTCTTCTTCCCGTTTCGGCAAATCTTCACCGCCGGTTTAGACTTTCGGCCAGGTGCGGGCGAGTGTTGCACCTGACTTTGAATCGAAGTCCTGCTGTTCCCCCCCTTCTGACGGCCTTTGGACCTCTTCTTCGGTGACGAATTAGGTTTGGATGGTTGCCCCTTTGATGTTATGTCAGTGTTTCCTCATATCTCTTTTCCTCCTCATTTTTGGAGAATTTTTTTGTTGACCCAATCCTGATCCCCTACTCGCCGCATTCAAGTTTATTTTTCGGGCCTTACGCACCGAAGTGATTGACCTGGACCCCGTTGTGCGCTTCTCTTGTCGGCTTCCCCCGTAAAGACGCGAATGACTGTCTGCAGATACACCCCGGCTTTCTCTTTGACCCTTGATCCTATGATCTCCCGATCGACTCCTTAATCTTGCTCCGACTCGCAAAATACACCATTGATTTTTTGCCTGTCGCTCTCGCCCGACTCATTATGTCATCGCCAACTCTTTCCCTCTTTTGTGGACCTTTTTTCCCTCCCCCTGCTTAGCTACTTTCATCATTGTCCACCCTAGCCTTCTCTACCCCACCGGCTGATTTAGACAAAGCGACCCCCCCCCATCCCCCCTTTCCTTTTGATTGACGTTTTCAGGAATGCGCGGTTCCCCCCCCCTCCTTATTGTCAAGAAAACATGTGATCCTTTGAGGGGGTTTTTGACGTCCTGTGACTCGACGTTCCACTTAATGTCATGCTTTTCGTCGTTGCTCCTTCAGGCGAGCGTTTTCTGATTTTTTTTTTTTTCGTCTCCGACTTTTTCCCTTTATTCCCCCTGTTTGAAGATTGAGGACGCCCCTGCCGGGGGGTGTGACGCCTTCCCCCCAAGTGGTTTAGCTTTTTCCTTTCTTTCTGTCGTCCTTTGGTGCTCGCATTTTTTTTGCCCGAACATGCCCGTTGTTACACGCGCAGTCTTGTGAACCTAAAGCCCCCCGCAAACCAAACCCACTTGTCCCTATTTACCAGAACGTTCCCCCCTGACACTCCCCCCCACCAAAACCTTCCCCTATGCAGACCCCTCTCCCTCGTCATTCTTCGAAGCAGGTTACTGACACCCCGGCTTCCACCCGAGTTCAGATTCCGACCGACATTGTTCTCACCTCAGTTTGTTCTCTTTTGTGTCCCGCGGTGAAACAGCCCACCCCCTTCCCAACCCCCTCTTCCCCCAGATTCTCTGGTCCACCCTTTGCTTTCTGCGATCCCCCAATCCGTTTTCTTAAATTCCAAATCAATTTCGGAGCTCCGCTCTGTTTCTTTTGCTCGGATTTGATGGTAGGTTTACTGAACCCGTAACCCTCGGTCAACCACCACCAAATACACCCGCCCCATTTAACCCACCTCCCTTCCCTGAGTTCCTTCCGAATGTGGCCATTGATCGAGGAAGGCCCTCAGAACCTTTACTCCCGCCCTGTTCGCCATCGATTCCTAAATTTTCACTTTTTTACCTATCATACCCAAACGCCGTACCGTCTTGTTAGGATGTCTCCCCCCTTCACCGCCTATGGCCTCCGAGATTGCCGCCGGCCGTAACTTAGATCTTCCACCCCTCCTTATTTTTTTCCTTTCGCTCCTCCCCATCTCCTCATCGCTCTTTCCCCCACAAGAGTTAACCCCCCCATTACTTACCCCTGGCCGAAGCGGCGGTGGGCCGCTACCGGAGTTTGCGTATTGGCGCCTTCTCCCCGCCTCCTTATCAGGTTCCGCGGGCCGGCGGCGTGGGCGGGGAGTATGACCTTGACCCACTTTTTTCAATGTCCCCCCCAGACGGTGATTTTTTCGCGGTTCATCAGGAAAAGCCCCCCCCCACAGCAGCATATGCTACCAAGGAGTGCGGCCCTCCGTAGTGCCCCCCGAGTTCTTCGAATTCCCATGAGTACTCTTCTTTTGACTTTGCATTTCTACCCTATCTATTTCTAACGATATACCCTGCAAGTGTTGCGTCAGGTCCCTCCCTTTTTCCCCTCTCTGTCCATTGATTATCTGACCACCAGATTCTGTCCCCTTTGCTCCAATTCGTAGTTTGGATTCCGTTGCTGTGCGTAGACGTGGGCTCCTTTAACCTTTTGCCGCTTTCCCCTTCGTGCATTCATTTTTTTTTTTACCACCTTTGTTGGTGCATTGGTAAATCCATTCCCCTCTTTTTTCCCACACCACTCCATTCAATTTGAATCCCGTCTTTGTGTCGTTTCTTTCTTGGATCCATCATTTCGCCCTTATCGCCAATTGGATTCACCTCGACCTCCTTCCCCTGTCCTATTTGATGGTACCCTCCAATTTGTCTTCCTCCCGGTCCCCTTAAGAAGATTGTTTCAGTTTTGAAGTTTTATTTCATGAATTTTTGGTTACTGCCTGCTTGTCCGCCCATGAGGTTCTTTTTTCTCTTTTTTCGCATTGGGTTTATTTTTCCTCCCACCCATACCCTCCAGTTTTTTCCCAGTTGATTGTGATTTGACTGGTGTTCTCCCCCAGCCTTTTTCCTGCCAAGTTTCAGGCTGGACCAGTTTCTCTTTTTATGGCCGTTTTTTTTTCCCAAAATGGTTTTCTTTCGGCCTGAGTTTTTAGCTTTCTCCTTCACCCTCCCGGTCTTTTTTTGCGGCTGCACAACGACTAGTGTTTTTTCGCCGGCCTGGCCTCGGTGAGCTCGTCGTCCACATTTTTTCCAGAGCTGATCGCTTCGCCGCTAGTCCCCCTTGACCTCTGATCCCCAACCGAAGAGTTTCACTCTGCGGTTTTTTTACGCAAAGATCGGTGTTGCACAAGCCCTCCCGAGACTCGCTTTCCACTTACCCCCCATAAGTTTTTTCCCTTTGTTACTATTCACTTACTTTCATAGGGGTACTCTCTTTTCCCTAAGAGTTTTGATAGGGTCAGACATTGGCTTCACCCGTTGATCTCGGGTCCCAGGTCCCCCAGAACGGTCATTTTTTTTTGTTTTTGGTAATTCGGCATTTCCACAGCACCTAGTTCCTAATGCGCGTTTTCCTTTTGTCCTCACGGAAAATATTCCTTCGCTCCAACTTTGGCGTCTGCCTCCTTTGTCTCAGTTCGATTCCCCCCTTTCGGTGCGTGCCCCCCCTTCTTTTGACTTTTTCCCCTCTCGGCCGATCGTGATTACAGACTTGACGAGTCTTTTCTTCGATTTTGCCCCTTTGTCCAGGATCTGCCCCTCCTTTTTTTTTTCTAATGCGGCCCCCAGAGACTTCCAAATCACTTCCCCCTTTTCCTACTCCTCCGTTGTGTTGTTTTTTTTCCTTCTTGAAATTGGTCTTTTTGCAAGCCATTCCCCATCCTTTCAGGAGTCGCTTGGACCACGGTCCCAGACGACCCATCTGACTACTCCCGTCGCCGGTCGGGCGCTTTTGGCCTGGTTGCTCGCACCGGTAGCTCTTTCATATCTGATAACAACGCTTTTAGATCGAGACAGGAGGTCGGACTCCATTCCCCTTAGCGTATGGCCCTTGATCTTCGTGATCCCCCCCCCCCTCCCCTCCTGCCGAAGGTGACTCCTATCCCCTGAGGTTGGTGTGGTCTCCCTTCTCCAGTCTGGGTAGTAACCTGGTTTATTCTTTTCCACTCATTGCGATTACTAAATGTGTAATCCTTTTGTGATCAGGGGCTTTCGTGGTATATGATTCTTTCTTGTGAGCAACCTTCGGTGATTTTTTCAATGTAGGTCAGTTGTTCTCCCCTCCTTTTCGGGGTCATTAGCCTTTCGAGACCCTCGCCTCTTTCTTTATAAGCTTAATACGATTCTTTTGTAGACTTGCTCCGGTTTTTTTGGAAGTGCCCCCCTTTCTCTTTTTTGGTGGGGGCTTATTTGGAAACCCCCCTTACCTGTAGTTTTCAGTCCCTTGAGTCAGTACTCACACCCCCCCTTCCACAGGACATTTCCCCCCCTTCCCCTCCCCCCCCGTTGGAGGAAATTCCCCACCCGAACTGGCGCCCAAACCTGCAACGGGGATCTGGGACGACCAATTTTTTTTTTGTTTCCAACCCCCCCTCTTTCACGCGGTCCCGTATCTCTTTGTTTTTGTTTTTTTCTGCCACCACCATGGTCGACCTAATCCCATCCCCTCCTTTTTCCCCCCTTGGGTGCCATCCGCCCCCCCCCAAATTAGGAATTTCCGCCCGTGCCTCCCCCCGCGTCGCCTGTTCGACGTCTCATTGTTTCCAACATCTTCAGGCATCCCCCCCTCCTTGTGGGTTGGCTGCCAGTACTCCCAAAACCTTTGTGTTTCCCGCCCCTTTTTCCCCTGCGATGCCTTTCGCCCCAATCCGCTACCTGACCAACCTGCTCTCATGCAGACGTGGGTCGATTTTGAACCTTCGGGTGAGGACACTTTCCCCTTGACCTTTTTATCGGAAATACCAAATCCTGTCACAGCTGACAGACCTTAGGGGTGAACTGGTTTGCGATCATTAGGCACGTTCACTAATCACGATGTGGATCCGTGCCCCAACCATTCCCTTTCTTTTCTTTGTTATGATCCCTCGTTTCTCAGGGTTAGTAAAGTTGACTGTACTGCCCACTTAATTTTCTAGTATTCGGTTTTCTGGATTCCACGCTTTTCAGCAGTTTTTGCCTATTTTGGATTTCGAATCACGCAAGAGTGTCATTCTGACAGACTTGTCGCCTCTCTTTACCCCAATATTGAACCCCCGGTTGATTTCATTTTTTCCGTACTACCCCCCTTGACCGTCCGTTTCACCCTTCGTCTTTATGAGCACAAATTTCTTCCGTTTTGTTTAAGGACCAAGTCCTGCCAAGAGAAGTTCCCTGCAAGAAAGCTCACCTTTTTTGCGCCCTCCCTGAAAACGATCAGGGTCCATTACCCCAACTCCTATTCGTCCGTTTGTTCGGGCGTTTTTTGTACCCCTTTTTTGCTTCCTCCCCTTGATAGGCCGGGGATTTTGCGTATGCTTCTTGAGACTCCATTTTTACTTGCCCCCCCCCAGCCAAAGGCATTGCTAAGAGGATACGTGGAGTGGACTCTGCGGCCCCGGCGGGTCTAGGCCTCTTCCTCCCCGTGGTTCCTCCCTCCCGCTTTTATTTCGATGTTTATTTTCCGAGCCTTTGTCGACGGCGACCCCCTCTGTTTTTTCGTGGCTATTCCTCTAGGTCAGCTCCCTCCCACTTTGGGTAGAGGCCCCCACGTCTGTGGTTACGGTCAAGGTGCAGTGTTTTCTTTTGACCCAAGTGCGGGTGGTCCTTCGTTTTTTGTCTCCGTGACGTCTTTTCCCCTTCGCCTCTCTCGGAGACGCATAGCGCAAAACCAGGTTCCCCCCTGCCCCTTGACTTTTTGAGAAAAAGCTGTTTCTGGTATCCTCCCACGGTACTGTTCGTTTTCTGTGGGTGTTGCTGGGCTTTTCCGCGCGCTTGGAAACCCTTTAGTTCCAGTGATTTTTTTGGATCGGGTCTCTTGGTATTCTGCCTCCTCCCTTTTCCGTATTTTTCCTTCATGCCTCCTGTTCTCTTTGGCGTGGTTGCCTGGCGGCACGTTTTTTTTTGTTTTTTTGTTTCTTTTTGGGGTAGTGTTTCACGGTGTTTTCCCCTCGGTGTCTCTGCTTTGCTGCCACAACAGGGGTCCTCTTCTTCCTGAACCGATCGCCTACCCCTTGTGGCACTCTGGCACCTCGCTTCCATCTTGCTGTGAGGTCCTTTTCTTCAACCCTTTTGGCCTGGCCCCCTGTCCGGCGCAGCACTCCCCCAAACTCTCGCGGACCTGCTGTATTCTACTGTCTTAGTCTTTATCATTGTAATTTGGCGTGTTTTGTGCCAGTATTGTCATACTGATATGAATTTATAGGTTACCTTTTTTTTTTTCCTGACATTTGCATTTGTTTGTACTTTGTACTCCCTGTCGGACAATTGTCTTTGCCCCCTTGTTTTTCTTGCACACTAGTACAATCCTTTCGTTTTCGAAAATAACTTGAACACGCTCTTTTTTCCTCTGTTTTTTTTTTTTTTTTTGCTTTTTGAATCAGGTGGTGAGATGGCGCATTCAGCTAACTTCGGTTTTTCATTGGGAGAAAAGTGGGAGGGGCGTCACCGATGCCCCCCCCTTTCCCTGTTTAACGTTTTTTTTCCCCTTTTGCCTTGTTTTTTTTCTCACGATGTTTCAGGTCGAGGAGCAAGTGCGATCCGATGGTTGCTCCAGGTTTTCGTGACTTACTTTTGGCGGTCTTCTTTCGGCTCAGGAGCGGCACATGACGCTTGTTGTGAGCGTGATGGGCTCGTTGACACCATAAGCCCCCCTTCGCAAAGCGATTCCGCTTTTTGGTCGCGACGCATGCTTCCCTTCCCTCCTTGTTGATTCTCTCTGCTCAGATTCCCCCTGTTTCCCTTTATTGGATTTGGTTTTTTGTGCAATCTCTTCTTTTCCTCCCTTGGTTAGAGATTGACCGAACTCCCCCTCCCCAACCTCCCTCGCCTTTTTCCGTCCGCTTCTTCCTCCCCCAATTAACAGCACTTACCCCACAGGGGGTACGGCGATTTTCCTTTCGTTTCGAGACCGGTGTCCCACGATTGTCTTTCCCGACGTACGGCGTTCCTGTTTTTTTTTCGGATCCTCCTTTTAGATCTTTTTTTTCTTCCCCCCCCCTGCAGAGACGTTGCCCTGCGCCACCTCCCCATGTTTGTCGCGCAGCGACGCATCGTGCCACACTGGTCTCTACACCACTATTCTTTTTTGGGACCTTCGGGCCCCCAATGAGTTTCCGGGTATCTTCGTGCACTTTCCCCACTAGTTTTTCCTAGCCCAACGCATCCCTTCTTTCCTACCCCTTCCAAACCGAACCTAGAGGTGATTTGTTCACGCGAGCGGTTTCCAAGTCCCTTCTTGCGAATCCCCTTGCCCTCCCTTTTAGCTCTTGGTCCTCCGTATAGGCCAAAAAGGAATTGCTTATCAGCAGTTCGTCGTTGCATGCGTTGAAGCGGTCGAGTGTCGACCCTTTTTTTTTTTCCGTATCGGTTTAATTATTCCCCCCCCCTTGCGTAGACGCTTCCGTATCCCTGGTAACTTTGAATGTTCCCCCCCTTGACACAAAAGGGGTTATGGACGACCCTTCCCCCCTCCTTCTGCCCCACTCTGATGGTGCGTAACTTGGTTTGTCGGGTTGTGGTGTTTCTCCCCTGCGCCATCCGCTCTGGTGGCCCCCACTCCCCCCACCCCCTTCCACTACCCCAGACCGCCACGGAACACGACACTTAACCACACCAAACAACCGTTCCCCGCTTTCGAACCTAACCTCTCCCTGGTAGCCCTTCTTTTCTCTCCCTCAACAGATTCACCCCTACAGTTCATCGATCCTACTCCATGCTGTGACCCTTTAACCTCTTCGTCGTGACCCTGCCTTGTTCGCCGTACCCTAACCCCCCACACGTTTTCCGCGACGTCTTCTAAACCCTCCCCTCCCCCCTCCCCCCATCTGTTCTAAAAATCACTTGAGTTCCTATGTTGTCAGAGTTCTTTTTTGTCTCCATGTCGGATGATCGGGTGGTGAGTCCCTTCAGTTTCGCTTACCCCCAAGAACCAATTGTCCCCCCCCTCCTTACCTCATGGACCGTCCTCAGGCTTCCTTGTGTCCCGCACCCCCTAGCCGCTGCCCGGTCGACCTGACCTGCTGCCACCCCTTCCTGAATCTAATCGACCCTGGATATCACCCATTCACATCGCGCCACCAATACTACCCCCCTTCTTCGCACGTTTGCGCCTTTTTTTTCCGAGGGCTGACTTTACGCCGCCAACTTCGGCAGAGGTTCACAGACGTTATTTTTTTGCTTTCAACCTGGCGCTCCTACTCATTCCCCGTCTATGCCGTCTTCCAAAACTATCAACGCCGACAAATTACCTCTTGTTGTGTTTTCGATGGATCTTGAGAATGGGTTCCTAGTTCTCTTTCTGCAGCCTTTGGACGCCCCGGTTCCCGGGTAGTTTAAGTTACCAGCATGACCTCACCCTTTGGGGGCGCAGCCAGACTGGGTGCAAGCCGGTCGCCACCTTTTTTTTTGGTCCCGGTCCCTCCTTTTCAGCTTTCCCCTTTCCACTAGCGACCTTTTTCCTCTTGTGCCCGCGCTTAGGCCCTGATCTTAATCTTCTCACTCTTATCTTAACTTAAGTCGAAAAGATCTCTTTCCCGATCGCCTGCCTCTGCGGATTTTCGTTCCTTCCCCAACCTGTGAAATTCCTCCCTTTTTCTCGAACACCAACCATCTTATTTTGACGGGGCTCCCCCCCCTCTTTTTGTATTGGAGTCCCAGTTGAAGGTGCTTGGAGCCCCCGTTTCCCCCACCCCTATTTTCTTCGCATTTTTCCCCTTTTCGACCACGTTCTTTTTGAGTTGGCCATCCCCTACCGTCTTGTGTTACACTAATGCCCGACGGGGTGTTGTTCTATTTTAGCTTATGCAGCCTCTCTGTTGATGCCCGACTTTTGAGTTTTTCATGATCGAACTCTTCCCCAACAGAAACAAAGTTCTGAGTTTAGAATGCCAGGTTCCTCTTCTCAGACGGATTTGGATGACCTTTTTCTGCCTTTTTTCGTATGTTTTTTCGTAGGACGACAAACCCCCACCCCCCCCCCCACCCCCCCCCCCCAAACAACCCCCACCACCCCACCCCCCCCCCCCCCCACCCCCCCCCCCCCCCCAACACCCCCCCCCCCCCACCCCACCAACCACCCCCCCCCCCTTCGCGTTGTGAGTTTAGCTCGCTGGTAGTGGCTTGTGGTGGGCAGCGGACCCACATCAACGTATGCCCCTCTGTGAGATCCCTACGGTGATGTTTTCTAAGAGGTGGTCGCCCCAAAGTGCTTGCTTTGAGTGGTTTGCGGGCCAGGGAGGTGGATATGGGACGAACCACCTCAGTGGTGGTGGAGGCGCGGCCAGGGGGAACAACAACCATCCAGAAACAACCCCCCACCAAACCCACACACAAAACCAACGCGAACTAACCCCCCACCAACCACATCACCCACAACCCCCCCCGCCCCCCCTCCCCCACAATAACACCCAAACCCCCAACAATACCCCCCCCCCCCCCCCACCCCCCCCCCAACCCCCCCCCCCCCCCTGCTAGGCTGGCCTTGACTTTTTGTGGTAGGCTCCTTGAGTCCCCCCCACGGCATTTGACGGGGCGGCGTTGCCATGCGATCGGCTCTCTTCTCCCGACACAATCCCGCTTTTTTTTTTTTTTCCACCGACGCGTTCACTCTTCTCTTCCAAGCCCTTCCTCCCTCAAGGCAAGGCACCGGATGCTGCAGACCCTCCCCGCGTCACATTCCGGCGCTTACCATCCATTGATTTCAGTTCCTTCCCTCAGCCCCCTATGCTTCCCCCATATACGTCACCTTTCCTGTAACATATTTTTTTTCTCATGAATGATATCGTTTCACCCAGGAGTTGCCTCGTGATCCTTTGTTCAGGACCAGTGGATGACCCGACACGTTTGTAAGGCCATCAGGTTGTCCCGGTCCCCCTTCACTCGTCGCTGATTTCCCCCCGCTCAAAAGAACGCCTGGAGTGCCGTTTCCTTTCCCGTGTTCCCCCCACTTCCAACCCGGCCAATCTCGGGTCTCCCGTCCCCCCCCTTGCAGAAAGGCTGGTGTCAGGAGTCTCAACACTTCCCCCGGTTGTCTCCCAACTGGCGTCTAACGCGAGTTCAAAACGTATCCTGGCACGGAATTAGAAGTGTGTCGATGTGCACCTGTCCTTCCGTTTCTTAAGCGTTTGCCCGATCCGCCGGCAACATTTAA
>Ga0179593_1427428_pt1 | contig 10441 bp, 4 predicted proteins | sample CZODoug2_1_08_16_FD_185931 | JGI IMG/M metagenome (GOLD analysis project Ga0179593, IMG submission 185931) | Vadose zone soil fungal communities from Angelo Coast Range Reserve, California, USA - CZODoug2_1_08_16fungal (PacBio error correction) | ecosystem: Environmental > Terrestrial > Soil >... | reverse complement strand
AATCATTGGCCCTCCCCCCCCTGAATTTGCGTTAGAAAAGCCCACGTCTCCCTCCATTCCCGCACCTGACTCCCGGATGCAGGCAGCCTCCATTTCCGGCCACGCGCTGTGCTTTTTTTGGTTTCTTGTCCTTTGGTTCTGCTCTTCCTAATGTTCTTTAACCAGGAGAGTTAAACAGGGTGTTGGGCTTTCCCCTTTGAATGCGCCGGCAAAATTGCGATTGGGTCTCTTTCTCTCTCGGACCGCCCACCTTGAGCCTACCAAACCTTCTCCGTCCAGTTCCAGTTCAACTACGTATTACTAGCACAGACTGCTATCGACAAATTGCCCCAGAATTGTTGAACTCAGTCCGGACCGGCTGGGATTTTCCTCGCCCCTCCCAACTGACAACTCCCCCTCGATCAGAGCGTTCAGGATAGGACCCGTTGTGGTTGATAAATTATACTCGTGCTTTTTATTTTCTACGCCCCCTGCTACGGCCACTGCCTCTTCCCGGTGAGGACTACCCGCTCGGCTCTGGAGGGTGGCCGAACTCCCCCCCTTCCCGACGGCAGGTTCCAGAACCTCTCCTTATGTCTTCCGCCTGCCCATGAAAGGGTTAAGTTTTTCATTTTAGAGTTAGAGAGTCTCCCTCCCCTTTCGGTTTGTCCTCCACCGTCGCCCCTTCTTGCAAAGGTCATTCGCGCCCCATGCTCCGGGTCGTGGGTTTTGGTCACATTGTGACTTGCTCGGCCTGAGGGTAGGGCCCGATAGGTGGTAGTCTTTCGCAGTTAGTTTCCCGCTATGCCCCTTCACCCTTGAAGGTCCTTTTCCTTTCGTTTTCCCCGCTCCACTAGCAGGTCCGACCAAGATATTTTTCTATTCCCCCTTCCCTCTTATTTAGGCGTTTTTACGAGGAGTCCGTTTGTGCTCGCTCGAATGCCCATCCCTTTCCAGGCTTTTCTGCGCCGGCCTTTACTCGGTTTCCTTGTCGGGGAGCCCCATATTGCTAGAGTGTTCCCCGGGCCAGGCCTACCGCTTTGCATCCTTTCTACCTGTCTTCATACCGGCGGTCGGTGAGGCCCTTCTCGTCCGCGAATGTTTTTATGTTTTCCATGGGTTTTTTTTCAGCTTTCTCCTGCCTTATTCCTTTTTGCCACGTTAGAAGGCAGTTTATTCCCTTCGGGTCACCGACAGAGGTTTCTCCCCTTCCGCGGCGAACTGCACCGACTCCTCGAAAGAGATAGAAGATAAGGGCTGTACTGTGCCGAACATACATGACCCTATAATCGTCCCATCCAAAGCCCCCAGTTTTTGGTCGAGTCTTAATCTTAGGATAGTAGTCTCCAAATCGGACTACCCCCCCTCCATTCAGACTGCCTTTTTTTTCAAGGGATGGAGGATCTGTTACGTGCGTAGAGATGAAATCTGAATCCAAGGTGACCCTCTCGTATGTTGCCCCTTCAATGCCAGGGTGCCTTCTCTAATGCTGGTAAGGATGGCCAAATTACTAGTGATTCCCCGTCTCCTCAAGTAATTTGATGAGTTACTTTCGTTTGGGCCGGGCCATCCGTTGATGCAGGAAGGCTTCGGTGTTCCAGCGGCTCTTCATTCCCTTCACGCGGACCTGCAGCAATTGACTCCTGCTTGTGCCCGACCTCTCCTGGTTGCTTTCCCAGGGCGATGACGGCGGCGCCCGCCCCGTCAGCGCAAAGAGACGTTTTTTTTATGCCCTGACATGGCTGATGAAACTGACCTCCTTTTTCCCCTCAGGGTTTGTAGTCGGGTCACGACGATCAGTTTCGCTGCCTCTACCTCCAGATACGACTCGCGGTATTCGGGCTTTTTTGTCAAAATTCCCATGGCCAAACCCGCGAACCCCCCCCCACCCCCTCCTGAGTTCCCGTCTTACTGGGTGAAGCGCCCTTGGCGGCGACCGATTTTCAGCACAATTGCTTCTCCGGGACGTAACCCTTTTCAGAGCCATTATACTAGGACGTCCCCCCCGTCTTCCTCCGGGGGGAGAAGGGGTGTCGATAGTGTTTCCCATCATCCGTAAAGAGCTTACGGTCGGTGGCTACTCCGCCGTGAATACCTCCCTCCCCCGCGATCCGAGGGACATTGGCCCGGCTCCGACAAAACGCGCAAGCCGAGGTCATATTCTCTTTCTTAATCCGGGCTTTAGCTTGTTTCCCTCCTCCCCCCCAATCCCCCTACGCTAGACGGTTCCTTCCGGGCGTCTACCAATTTGGCAGAATTCCCCTAGGTTTCGCGCGTGAACTTTGGCGGTCCTTCCCTTTCCTTGGCTTAGCATGGAGAACAAGAGAGTAAGAGTCTTCTGGCACTTGGTTTTCCTTTTACCTCCCCTTAAGGTGCTTTTTTTCGACTCGCATTTTTTTCCCTCCCCTTTTTTCTAGCTCGTTTCTTGAGTATCTTGACGTTGGCGTTTCAAATTGTGCCCCCCAGCCCTTCCCTTGACCTTGCTGTGAATGTCCCCCTTCTTCCTTCGCCCCTCTCCTTCGTTTGCCCGTCTCCCCTGTTTTTTTTTTTTATTTGATATGACAAAGGACTGTTTTTTCCCCCCGTTGATTTCGTCCTCCCGACAGTTTGCCCCTGTCCATCCTGCGGGTTTGTTTAGATGTTCTCGACCTCGATTGTTTCTTAAATTATTCGCCGCCGTGCATCTCTTCTTCTCTCCATTTTTGAGAGTTGAGCGTTACCCATCTACTGCATCGCTGGTATAGAATTCCTTACGACCACCGCATTGTGACCCTTCCCCTGGTCGGCATTCGCCACACATCCCAAAGGTGGGAAAGCCTCCCTTTACGTGGTACCTGCCCAAAAAGGTGCCGTGCCCCCCCCCGATACTGGTTTTGCGCTGTTTAGCGATCTCCCTGGCGCCTTCCCCAGTGAAGGTAAGTTTTGTTTCTTTATTTCTTTGCCCCTCAACTCAACGGCCCCGCTTCCTCAATAAAGGATTTTTGAGTCAATTTCTAGTGCAAGAGCTGTCTTCTCCCACCCCCCGTCCGCGGGCTCCAGTCCCGGCAAATACGCGCTGACGTTTGCCCGGTAGCAGCCCTACGCAGGAAAAGAGACGCTCCTTTCCCTCGCCGCGACCCTTCCCCCAGGTTCCGCTTTATTTTACTTAAGTTTTCTTGAGTAGGGTTCCTGTCGGGCGATCCCCCATCTTAACGACATCTGAGAAACTGCCTCGATTGACAAAGTAGTTCGCATTGCTTAGTGACGAGAAGGCCCGGCCCCCCCTTGCGATAGAGTTTATGTAAGTGGTACTGGAAGGTTTAGTAGAACATCCCTTCCGTCGATATATGATAATATAGAAGAAAACCCCTTACGAACCTTTCCCGGTCCGCGTTCCCCTTAGTACCTTTTTTCTCCTATGGACACTGTGGACGTCCAGTATACGGAAAGTCAGTGATGGATCTCGGCGAATACGTGCGGCTTCAATCTTTCCTAGGTTAGAAGAAATTTTGTTACCTTCTTGTGATTTCGAAATGGTCTTCTGAAGAATTTATTTTCGAAAACAGCGTTCCCCCCCTTGATCTGTAGGTTTCCAGAAAGATCTCAAATCTAGTTTTTCATATTCAATTATTTCAGAAGATTTAAGTCTAAGAAGTTCAAGGTTCTCCGGCATTTTTTCTGAGTCTCCTGGGAGGGCGAAGACAAGTTACAAATTGCCAGCAGCGGGACGGGTACCTTTCCCGCAGAACCTTAGAAATAGACCTTTTCCCTCGAGTCCTCCTTTGTCATCTTCACTCCTAGATGGACCCGAAGTGAAGCTAGGGCCCCCAGATCTTATGACCCTTCCCTTACCTTCAAGTAAAGTGCTCGCCCAGTTGCTAAAGTCCTTGGGCATCCGGCAATCTTAGAAATAACCGTTGCTTACTTGCGGACACCCTTGATAAAATTTTCGTTCAGCTTTTCTCCTACGAAATCCTCAGGATCCTTGACACCTCCTCTCCCTGTCATTAGTTCGACCCACAAGATCCGTCCTCTCCCGGACCCATGGATGTTTCCTGGACGACCTCTGGAACCGTTGATCACATGAGGGGGAGGCGAATTTTACTGCACTGTTAGTTATGTATTTCGCACGATCGAGGATGGCGGAGACGTCGTACGAGGTTGGTTTGTCGATCCCGCGGCCAGAAAAGGCCGAGCAGGGCCCTTAGCCTTCCCTTCACAGTTCTGTCTCCGCCGCCTTGTAGCCTTTGCGTCTGAAAGCCACGAAAGGAGCCCCTGTCCGTCGAAGTCACCGCACGGAGACCTGTTTCCCCCCGCGTTTGACTGAGACGAGTTCGCCAGGATGACGGCGGAGTGCTTTCCTGGCCCTGTACGCGATCCTCTCCGGCAATGAGACAAACGAGTCCTCACTCCTTAGCCTAAGCCTGGACCTAGGAAGACGAGAGCTTCGAGGTACAGAACTCCGCCTCCGTTGTCGCTTACCAAGAATTTAAGAGGACGTCCGTCATCGCCGCCCCTCTTGCTGACCGTTTTGGGCGAGTTCTAATGACTTCCTCTTTTCGGTGCATGTCCGACCCTCTCCCCTAACGACCCCCTGAGATGAGCACACTTCGCCTCCCCTTTTTTGAGGACTTCTCCTTCCCAACCCGCACGTACGTCCTTCCGTGACTACCTGCCAAGACTTCTTAGGTGTTGATCCAGAACCCCGACCCCTCCCCCCTGTAGCGTTGATCACTCTAAGTCCATTTCCCCACTGCCCGCATTAGGTCTCTAAGACAGCAGGGCTGGTTCCCCTTTTCCGTTCGGGCAATGTGGCAGTGCCTGTCTTCCTGAAGCCTTTCCCTTTGTCGGTCTGTGCTAAGGTAAATAGTCGGCATTATGAGCGGTCTCCCGCCCGGGTTAGGCTTTCCTAGAAAAAAGGTTCAGCGTCCTCCCTTTATAGAGGTTAGGTGTAGGTTGGTATTCTTATCTGACTTTCATTAGGATCTTATTAGCGCAGGCTCGTTTGAAGTTTCTTAGAAGCTGGAGAGATGAGAGTAGCCGTTAAGGGCATGCTACTCTTTTCTTTTTAGCACCTGGTGGAGTCCAGAGCTTATTCTCAACTCCCCTCGCTCCTCCCCTCCTTCCCTAATCCCCAGTCAGGCTCCTTTCGCCCGACCCCTGCGAGACGAAAACAGCAGAAGGTCGCTACCCCTCCCTTTTCATTTGTTTTTTCCCTTTCCTTGCCCTTTTTCTTTTGTCTTCGCTGGGCTGGTTATTTGCGACGTTGGAGGGGCGAAAGCCCCAAGGCTGGTTGCTGTCAATTTTTGGAATCTCCCCCCCCCTTCCCATATATCGTTGGTTGATTGAGATGATTGTTCGCAACCATTTTTCCCCCCATGTCTTTTTTCGCCCCACGTCCCCACGACTGGACATGACCTGAAGAGCCCCAAAGACTGAAGGAAAGCGAGGAGGACACAAAAGTAGCCTGTTATTTTTTTCCTTCCCCTTTTGAGCTTGTTTATAAGCTTTTTAGGGAACGGACAGGTCAGGTAGGGGCCTTGCGCGATGGTTTAGGTGCGTATAGTTTTTACAAGTGCTCCAGAATCCCAAACCTCGAAAAATTCCGGCGAATTTACTGAAGCTACCCTCCCCTTCTCCCTCCCCCAAGGCAACCAGGCCCTTCTTGAAGCAGTAGGCCGGTGACAGAAGCAGGCCTCAGCCACAGGTTTCAAATCCAGAAGAAATCTTCTGCTTCTACCGCGCCCTTGTTTGGTTTTATAAAGATCAGTTGTTCCGACGCGTTTTTTCGCGTCTCCTCGAGTTTTCCAGAACTCGTCACGAAGAGATGTTTGTCCGAAGACCCTTCCTCCACGGTCAGGTGGACAGCCACCTTCTACTTCTTTTCCGCGACGACCCGGTCAGTCTGTGAGTAGCTCTTCCCCCGCTCTCTTTGGCGGTAGTCTTCTCACTCCCGCCGGCGTGGGCATTTCCTTCCTTCAGGACCGTGGAGGGGGTTTTCCCTGGTTGCAGGAACTTTCTCCCACAGTTTTTTTGGGTCAGATCGGGGGTTCTTCCCGACTTTGCTTTCCTGAAGATCCAGTGTATTTCCCCTACCTGTTAATATCTCGCATCTCTGCCACTCTCCCTTCCCTTCCCACTTTCCGGCTGATGCCCGACTTTGAGACCCTGCTGCTTCCCTTTCCCCCTGATCGAGAGTTCGCAGCAGCGTTATGTTCTTTCCCCTCCCTCATGCCTCTCCCGGAGAGTGGGAAGGACTTTCCCCCGCGGCCCCTGGCTTTTCGCGCCGCGCACGCGACCCTCTTCCTTCTTTTTCCCTTCGCGGCGTTGCGGCACTGTTACGTGAGTCGGCTGGACCATATAACGTGGCGAAATTGTCTTCGTTGGTCTTTCCCCCCCTGCTCCCAGATCTTCTTACTGACTTGTTATCCCCTGGCCATTCTTCCAATGGCAAGCTTTGACGGGAGTCAACGACGACGTGCTCACCCCCACTTCCTAGGCTGACTTTCCCCTTCTCGTCGAAAGTCTCTCAGGGGCCCAGCACTGAGCCGACCCCCACCGCCTTGATTAGTTCCACATCCTCTCTTCCCCCCCATCCCCCCCCCCCCCTCCAGGGGGGGCGTTTCTCTCTTTCGGATCGTTTCCTTCAACACATTGCCCATTGTCCTGACTTGAGTCCCCCTGGATGGGCGTTCTTGTCTTCTTTCCGTCCCTTCCGGAAAATAGGACGCCCCCTTTTCTCTTCTGTTTCCCCTTCCGCCTCTCCGGCGCTCCTTCCTTCTTTTTCCGGCTTGCCCCAAGGTACTTGATTTCCCGTTCGACGCCCGGTCTCCTTTCTGTCTTTTTCCTTTGGCAGGAGGGAAGACGGCGCCTTTTTTCCAGGAAGGCCTTCGAATTTCTGGGTTGCCGGACTTTACCCGGTCCGCCTTTCCTAAGGCCGGCGGGAACACTCCTCGACTTGCCCCTTCCCCTAGTCTTTTGCTCCTGCCCCTCTTTCTTCCTTGCCGTTAAAACCGGCTGCTTGAACCGACCTTCTGAACAATCAGGTCAACTGCGTCGGGGCTCTGGAGCTTGATTGATTGGACTCGACCCCCCCAGATCGTACGACTGTGTTCATCTAACGTTTTCTTTTTGACAAATGGTCAAATGATCCATCTCACAGCTCCACCCCCTGGCGCCGGTTTGTCCTCCCTTTTCAAGCCTACGGGAGGAGCCGATCTCCCCCCCCCTTCGTTTTCCCTTGAAGCCATGGGATCCTGATTCGAGTCTGTCAGACGAAGCGTCACACCTGGGGTGAGCCGGGGGTTCTTCCGATAGGTGAATCATCATCGAGAGCGTCTTCCGGGTCCCGGGTGTGCCTGCCTCCCCCGACGTTTTTCATGCCCGCCTCGCTCGTGTTCCTTTTTCTTCTTCAAAAGGCAGCGCACGACGGTCCATGCGAGGCTTTCTTGTCATGCGTTCCCCTTTTTCCGATGGGTGATTACCTCCCTCAAATACCCCCGTAATAGCCCTTTTCTTTTTTCCGTCGGTCCCCTTTTTCCCTTCTAGCTTTTGCGCCCGTGAAAGTTGCGCTTCTTGGCCTGCTTTGGCTTAGCTGCTTAGAACCCGGCCGTCCCCGTTTGGCCGGGGATGGTCCCCTGGATTCTTGTTGGATTGGAGTTAAGCCCGTTCCCTTCTTCTCAATCTTTCTTGAATTGTCTTTGATGTTTTCCCCCAGTCTCTTGCCCCCAGAAAAGGACCTTCCACAGGCAATCTCCTTGCTCGTGCGACCCAGTTAGAGAATCTCCTATCGGTGTTGATCTTTCTCCCCTGTTTCTCGTGCTTCCTGGGTCACCCTTTCTTTTGAGGCCTGACAAGGGATTCCTTCTCGGCGGGGGTTTATGCATGTTCTCGAATCTGAGGCAGTAGCTGTTCCGTTCGCCTCATGCTTCTACTCCGTTGTTTTTTATGGCCCTTCTTCGTAACAATTACTTAATAGAGTTCGATCACTTCCTCTACTCCGTCCGTAGGAACCTCCTGGTCGTATTCCGCACAAGACAAAACTTGTTTTCTTGGTCACATCGCGTTTTCCCCTCTCCCCCCTTCGCCAGGCTTTTCTGTTTTAAGTTGCATTTTTCTCCCGAGTGCATGGCCTCTTCACCTTGCCTGTAAAGACTTTGACTCTCCAGCCAACGCCAACTTCCCCCCCTTTTACCTCACGCCCAATGAGATGAAGAAGCTTCCTCTCGCGAAGTTGTCCCTTTTCTATCTCACGTCATGGGGGCAGCCGGCAACCCCCTGAGCTGACCCGGACCGGATGGATTGCCAGGAACCCACCACTGCCTGCTCCCCGTCCCCGAGCATTTACTAGGAAGTCTTCAAATGTGAAAGGGGCACGAGTCTTTTTTGGGGTATTTTCTTTTTTTCTTTGAATAAAACCGCAATTCCACCTCGCCCCCCTCCTCTGACCCTTCTGGACGCGGTGTTCGATCCTTTCCAATTCAGAGTTTTTCTCTTAGTTGTCGCGGGTGTCCCGGTTTCTCTCCCACCCGTCTTCAAGCTTCGTACGCTCTTTATGCGTATCGACGCCCCCACCCCTTCCTCAATTTTTTGCCTTGTTTTCGTCCAGCCCCCCTCCCTTCTATGGTTCCCTTTTTCGTACACGTAGAGCTTGCTGGATATACTCTCTCCCCTTTCCGGCTTCCCCCCCTGGTCTCCTTGAGGAGGAGACCTCTGGTTTTTTCCCCTCTGTCTCTTTCCATGCCAGCCCTCGTTTCTTTCCGAGTTGTCGATCGGGGTGGTTTTCGACCTCAGCCAGAATCGTAGTGCCTCCGTTGACCCATTAGAAGCCATTTTTTCCATCAGCCTTTCCCAGTATTTTTTTTTTTATTGTCTTGCGCCGCCCCCTCTCGCCCTTTGGTACGTTATTGGTCAGCCCGTCGGCCCCAAGGGAGAATGGTAGCGATCATATTCGGCAATCTCTCTGGACGCGTCGCCGCTGGACGCTCCTTTGGCAAGTCTTCCAGAACCCTCCCACGATCCATGGGAGGAGAAGGCACGTCCCTGCTCTTTTCCCCCCTAGAGGACGCCCCCCCCCCTTTCTTAATTAAAGTGAAGGATGCTGGTTCCCCCGCTCGACGACATTTTTTCGGGGATCTTGGCCATTCCTCATCTACCTTCCTCACTTACACAGAATATGAATTACTGTTAGTTCGTTTCTACCCGGACCCTCATACGCCGCTGAGAAAATGACCCCCCCCCCCTTTCTTTGGCGTTCTTTGGATGATAATTGCTCTCGTGGACAGGGCCTGTTTCCCCTAGAGGTATGCTCGTGCTTCCCCGGCCCTTTTCCCTTGTCCTCATCTGTCTTTTTTTTGGTGTGAAAGATTCCGTCCCGTTGAAGCGCATTTCCAGCAATTTCCAAATACCCGCTCTCCCTACGGAGACTGGCGTGATAAAGAAAAAGCCCCCGGTCTCCAATTTTCAAGTTCCGCCGCCCCTTCTTCAGGCATCTTTCTCCGTGACCTAGTTGAAGAAGAGTGCGCGCGCTTTTTCTTGCCCTGGTCAACTCCCCTATAACCGATCCGGGCCCCCGAGCCCCCGAGGTCGCCCCTCTATTCCTTTCCGAAGTCGAGTTTGGCTAGAGAGGAAGACATTCATGAGGTTTCGTCCCCTAAAGCTGGAAGGGCCTCCTCTTTCTGGTTATCCCCTTGAGAGTGCCCCTCGAGGCTCTCTTCCTGGCCTTTTTGCGATTGATCGTTACCCCTTAAATTTTCCCGGCGACCTGAACTAACCCAAGATCTGGCCCTCCCCCTAAGCCACTTGGGAAGACTCTGTCCCCCCCCCCCTTTCCCCAACTCTTTCCTTTTTCGGCATGACCCCTGCGCGTAGGAGGGCCGGGGATGCCTGCGACACAGCAGGCTGTCGACCTGCGCTCCGAGACTGGAACTCAGAGTTCTTCCCTTCCTTGTCAGGTAGCGTTACCGTTGCAAGTTCTGTGCCTTGGTTATTTTCTTGAATAGTCCTCTTGTCGTCCCTTTTTCCTTTCCTACCCCTTGATAGGCTTGCCCTTTCTGCGTCGCGCGTTCTTCGCCCCTCTTTTCTTCTTAGCCCCCCCTTTGTCTGGCCGACTTGATCGCCCCCCGTTTAGGTGTGCTGGTTTTCGTAGGACCTTGCCTGTCATCGGGTAAGGACGTATAAGCGCCCTTAGCTTTGGGGCTTTTATCCTTAGAAGGCGCCAGTCCTCCGTCTTGATGTTGAATTCTTCCCTTCGCGGTTGTTAGAAGATAGAAAAGGAACCCCTCGTCTCCTCCCCCTCCCGGAACCGATACCCTCTACATCGGTCCTGTCTCGTGGCCCGACAATGTGACCACCGCGGCACAGCAGGCCTAGCCTCCTCCAAATTCGCCTTTGTTCCTTCCTTTCCCCTCTGCTGTCCTTAGGAGCGCATTTCCTTTCCTGCGTTAGATTTTTAGAAATCCAGGCTTTTGGAGGAAAAGGCGGG
>Ga0179593_1391250_pt1 | contig 10441 bp, 18 predicted proteins | sample CZODoug2_1_08_16_FD_185931 | JGI IMG/M metagenome (GOLD analysis project Ga0179593, IMG submission 185931) | Vadose zone soil fungal communities from Angelo Coast Range Reserve, California, USA - CZODoug2_1_08_16fungal (PacBio error correction) | ecosystem: Environmental > Terrestrial > Soil >... | reverse complement strand
CTCTTTTGCTGAACTCGCTTTTTATCCTGTCTTTTTCCATGGCAGCACTGTGTAGTGCCTGGGGTCGACGTACCTCTCATGGTCGTCTGAGGATTTCTCTTGTTCATCATCTGTTTTACCTAAGATCCCATTTTTTTTTTTGACCAAGGTCGTCGTTCGATACTTGTATTTCCTCACCTAGGCATTTGCGCCCATCTGTTTTGAAAATTTCTGCGTATTTCTTTTGCGTAGCCCCAGTTTGATTACAACCCCCGGAACATTGACCTGCTCTATTCTAGTCGGTTCAGCCGCTCGTGCCTTCAAACGCCCCCAGACTTTTTGTCCCCAGGGACCCCCCTTTAAGAGTAGACGGCGGATCGTGTACCGTCTTGTCTTTTCTCCGTTCGCATTTTCAATATTCGGCCCTTCCTAAGACGGAAGTATGTCGTTCCCATTTCTGCCGACACCCTTTTTCGCTGGCCGCAAATTCGGGTTTCCCCCGCGCCCCCTGCTTCTTTCTTCTTCCGCCTTCGTTTGGAACACGGTCTCGGATATGATTCCTAATCCTGGTGTCCTTTTTATTTTGCCAATTGGTCTGAGATCCCTTCCCTTACGCTTCCGCCCACCTCCAAGGTTTTTGAGCTGAGCACTTTTCTTTCCACTCGTTTCGATCCGGTCCTCTTTTGCCCTCTGCTGCTGCAAGGTTTTCATGCCATTTCTGCAACTATTGTCTTTCTTGGTACGCCCCCCCGGACGCCCTTATTTTCCCCGCCCCCAGGCCAATTCACATTTTCCACATGACTCTTTTCGTTTCACGGCATTTGTGTCACCCACTTTCTGCTTCAGGCAGGCCGCCTGTACGCCTCTGCAAAGGGGAACTTTCCCTGTGTAGGTTTACTTCATTGTCCCCCCCGCCACGCTTCCGCCGATCCGTCCTGCCCTTTCTTTGTTTGTCTGTTTTTCCTCAGCCCATCCGCATGGCTTTTTTCTGCCTTACCGGCTCTTGCCACAGGTTTCCCTTGGTTTCCTCGACTGTATGTTGGGTGTTTGGTATCTCCTTCACTTTTTATTTTCCGTCTCGTTTCCTTGTATATCCCACAAGACATGGGATCTATTCCTTTGTCTTCCCAATTACCATTGAAGCATTGGTTGCAGGACTAATGCTTTTGTCCCCTCCTACGGTTGACACTTTTGCACTTTCCTCTGCCCGTCTTTTTTTTCTCAAGGCCTATGGCTTCGGTTGGACCCTGCGCCCCCTCCCTGTGCGCCCTTTGCCTCCTGCCCCTTGGGGGGTTTGGAACCACGGGTTGATTTGGTTTAGTTTCCCCGACACAGTTTCCCGGACAGATTTTCCGTTGACGTCGATCTCGGTGGTCGCTGCACGTCGGCCAGTGCTTTTCTAGCATTTCGGGGCTTTAATTGTTTGTCGCTTTTTCTTCCCCAACCATCTTCTTGCGAGGACCCCAACGAGACCTTGATTATCTCGCGCCGTTTGGTGATCCCCGTTGGCACATTCAAGTACTAAATTTCGCCCATTTCTTTTCCATAGCTCACTTTTGTCTCCTTTTCCCTTTTGCGCCGCCGCCTCCATAACTTTTCTTTTTGTGCCCAAAATCCGACTTTCCCAGAGTTGTGGTCCGATTTTGCGAACAGCACCCTTTATCGTCCCTGCTCTGGACCCCGCTTCTGCCCATCTCGCGTTTTTCGAACAACTGACATTTGTTCTTCCCCAATCTCAGTGCCCAGACCCAATTAGATTCTGTGACGGTTTTTACCACGTTGCGGTTTCCCCTGATTGCTCTCGCGACCCTTTTGAGGTAAGTCCTTTTTCTTCCGGTGTTTATTTTTTTCCTGGACGCCGGCATTGGAGCGCGTTTTCACCATTTTTTCTGACCTCTGAGCGACAGACTCATATGCTTTTCAGTGGGCCCCATTTTTTTGGATGTATCTCTTCCTACTCCTTTGTTGTGAAGTGTATTATACATCCCCATGTTTGTTTGAACTCCCGTACCCCCTCTGCGCGCTCCTTAATGGTACCCCTCCTGCCTCGGTGCGGTCCTCCTTTACAAACCTTTAAGTGAGTCCGATCCCAAGTTTCTCAAACTTCTGCCCCATGGGGAGCACCAATGTGGTGCCGCTTTTTTCCCTCCCCCCCCCCCCTACGTCTTTTGGCGTCCATGCGCAACCGATCTTGTTTTGACTCAAACCCCTTTCGTTTGTTCGTCGGAGAACTTTTGCCGTTCAGATCCGTCACCTTTTTCCTGTCTTCAAGGTCTTACCATTCCTTTCATCTTCCTTTCAACCTCGTCCGGAGGTGCATCCTCTCTGACCTGTATTTCTTCACACGAGTCCGGTAATCTAGGCGAAGTTTACTTTAGGTTGCCTTTTTACCGAGTACTCACCACTGTCTCCGGGCCTCGTTTCTTTTTTTTCCCCATCGCCAACGTTTTTCGTTTATTTGTTGAATTCAACTGTCTAAGCCCTTCAACTCCCCTTTCCCCGTGACTTTCGCATTGTCACTAAGTTCCTTGACCCCCGCGGATCGTGACTTTTCCCTCACTTAGCTTTTTTTTACGGTTTGACCCCAACGCACAGTCCCCCTTTTTTACATGGTTAGTTTCGGCGGCCCGGGCGTCTTCTGCCCTCCCCCTTCCTCCATCTCCCTTCGCCGCTTGGTCTATACCTGCCTTCCACAGTCCGGCTTTCACTCTTGTTGCGGCCCCCGTTTTGCCCTGGTATTGTGCACCGCGATCGACCGTCCATTTTCGGTTTATATTCTCCGTAAAGTGAGAAGGTTAACATACGCTGAGTTCTTCCCCTAGAGTTTTTTCCGCGTTCTTGGGGGACCAAGCGCCGTCTTTACTTAACAGCCTCTGGTACTTTCTGTTGTTACAATGATGTCTCAGCAACTCATTTTCTTTTTTTTTTGTTCTGCGTGACACGCACACCCCCCCCTTTGTTTCTTCCTGACCCCTGTAATCGGTTGACCCTTCACGGTGCACGGCGGGATTTTTTTTCACCAGTCTTTCCTTTGAGGACTGCAGCTGCGGTCCCGCGTCGTTCTGAATGTTGTACTGGTGCTTTGGCCTTTTCTGTTTGAGGAGTGTCGCCGACCGTGTACAGTCCCCCATATGCGATTCAGCTTTTTCTGCCTCTCTTTTCTTTGCCGGATCTAGATTTCCGAGATGCTTTTTTTTTCAAATCAATGTTGATGGGGGCGTCAGATTCTTATTTTGTTAAGTTGCGTCCTGAACCCTGCCTCTCCTTATCCTTTCCCTACCGTTTTCCCGAGCTGATTGTGTTCAGCGTCTTTTCGTCTTGTTCACATAATTTTCTTTCCCAGTTTTCTGATTCTTCTTTTTTATTTTTTAGGGTCCAGATTTTCAAAGTGTACCCCTGTTCCCGCTTTTCCGAAGGTACAGTGAATTCTTTCAATCTTCTTGAACCCTTTATCCCCCAACGCTTCTTCCATCGCAGTCTACTTCGTACTAACATTATAAAATTTTTTTTTTTTTTCAACTCGTGTTCATTCTTTGGTCAGTTTTCCTGTTTCTTTATCTGTGAGATTCGTCCCTAGTCTCATTCCTGGCCGGTGGCCTCCCCTGCCTTTTTCTCCTCGCCCCCCGGATCCACAGACCTTCCAGATGCGCAATGTCCCCGTTACTGACCTTCACAAGTTTCTAGATCCTAAGACCCCTGCCGTGGGATCCTAGTGTATGCCTCGTCCCCGATCTGAGATCTCACACATTCTTGCTTTTTTAGCCCAGCAGACCCCCTGTACCTCCCCCGGTTCAGGTCCCCTTAAGAAGGTTTTTTCTTGAAACCCGTCGTTCGTTACAGCTATCTCTATCTAATCCCTTAGTTGTTTGGTTTCCTATGACTGAGACCTATGAACGTTCTACGGTCATTTCAAAACCCCCTGTTCAATACCTTCACTGTACATTCCCTCCGTAGAAGGTGTTTATTAGTCAAGACAACCCAATTTCTGGATATTTTCTGTCCTTTTTTTCCCAGACCCTTCATCTTTAATCTAGGTCTACCAAGGAACCCACTGTCGTATACCCCGGATAGATACCGGTTCTTTTTTGATAATCCGTTCCCTTTCGGCATCTTGAATTTTCTGTTGTTACCTTTGTTCTAGCCCCCCCATTCCTGGCTTCCCACACCTTGTCCCAAAGACTTAGTCAGATCTGGGCTCGTTTTCTCTTTTCGATATCCACCCCGACAAAAGGTCACCCCCAACACGATTTCCCCCTGGGAAACATCAGGTCGTCCGAGTAGCCTTCTCTTTTCTTTCCCGGGAGGTTGTATCCAGTCTCTTAACAAGACCAGATTTAACATATTTTCCAGGAAGACAGCTTCCTGCCTTTTCTGCCCACATCTGGCGCCCTCCTTTCCCTCATTATTTCTGGCAGCCCCCCCAGTATGTCCCAACGACTCCCCGAGAGCGATACCTTTTCCCCCCCCCCTTTCGTCATTATAGTAGGCGTAATTTCCTTTTTCTCTCCCCCTGTTTGTGTGTGATCCATCCCTACGATATCAAACCTCCACCAGTTTTGAGATTGGCAACGCCCTTATAGGAAGGAAATCTGTCTTCTCTGTTACCTCACTATTGCTTCCCTCATTAGTTCAGGTCGTGTTCAGGCCCCGGTACTCCCGCAACCCAAGGCCCTCCCCACCGGTTTTCACATGCCTCGCGACGGGAACCTCAGAATTCTAGGTTATATTTTTTTTTTTGTCTTTCTTTTTTTTCTTTGTTTTTTGTTCTTTTTTTTTTTTTTCTGTATGGGATCGGCAGTTTTGATCTTCAGCTTGCAACGCGCTCCTCTTCTCACGTAGTTCTTTGCCGGTCATTTCATTTTTCCTTTTTTCTGTGTTTATACCAGTTGCCCACAGCATTTTTCCTTTTTTTTCCTACGGTCACTGGCCACGATCAGCAGTTTTGATCCCCTCACCGAACGCTACTTGTGCTGAAACTAATCCTGCTAATGCTGATTGTTTACGACTGTACTGTCCTGCCCTTCCCAGGAACCTGTGGGACCCCATCGTTTGTACTCCAATGACGATCGTCCGTCTCTGCCTTACGTTAGATCTTTACAATCCACCCGCATTTTTTTTCTCGGACGGGTTTTCACCAGTGTACTTCGTACAGGCGTAGTAAGGCTGACTCCGGGAAGGTTTGACTTCCGTCTATCCCGCGGCGACGGGCCGCAATACTTCGGGTTATAGGATTTAGTATGTCCGTCATTTTTCACACGCCGACCAACTCACGGGATCATCGCCCTTCCACAGGGATAACTTGTGGTACGCGCTGGTGTTGCTTTTTCCTCCTGCTTCTCCAACCGTGCCTTGCGGTTTCATTCGAATGCTATAGACTGTTCTTTCCACCTATTTCTTGACCTTGTGTTGGAGGCAGGCCATGTCTCTTGACGTGACCCACTCACCTCCTCCCCCTCGGTTGTCAGACACCCCATCCTTCTTGTCTTTTCCGCCGATTCGATCGAGGATCACATAATATCCCTTGTTTTTTTCCTCTTGTAAAGAGAACGATTTGGTTTTTTTCCCCCTGTGCTTTTTGTTGATTCCTCTTCATTTCCGCTTTTTTTTATTTGCCCACTCAGACTCACTTTCTCGCATTTTGGCTCATCCTGAGCCGCATCTGTGCGACCTCCTGGACCTTTTGGAAACCCTCTCCGAGTCGCGATCTGTAACTCATTTTTTTCCTGACACAAATATTCTAGTCCCGAACAGATCCCCCCAGCTTCTTTCTTGTTGCTGTTTAAAATTTTTCTTTACTCTCCCTCTATGCTTCGCGCCCCCATCTCAGATGCCAGAGCCAAAAGACCTTTCCGGACAACCCCCTCTCCTTGTGACCGCATCGCCCTCGTCTTTCTCCCACCCCGCTGACACATCAATTTCCGTATGGTGGTCTTCTATCGTATAATGTGCCGTTTTTTAGGTCCCCTACACTTTTGATCTTTCAGCCACTTTTGGTCGTTGAGAAAGCCGTCCCGCTGTCGTCACTCCCGGATTTGTGCCAACCATTTGTGACTTTATCTCTTTTCTTTTCTTTTTCTCCTCTATCCCCTTTTTTTTGTGACTTCTGATACTTTCCCCGTCTCCCTCCCTTTTGACAAGCGTTTTTTTTTTTTTTTTCCCCGCTTACTTTGTTTAAGACGGGCCCGGTTGACATCCACACCTGTACCACTGGCAGTCCTCCCAAACGGCTTCCCTTCCCCCGGTTCCCCTCTTTTTTTCAACCTCATTGGCCGCGTTTTCAGCCCCTATTAGTGGCTTCCCTTTTTTGCCCCCTCCTTTTTTAAGTCACCCAAACCAGGTTTGTTCGAGCGAATTTTCATCAGCTTTTTCCCTCCCTCTACCCCATTTTCTTTTCGGTCCATTTTCTTCCACATGTTCTTTCCACACCGTTTGATTTCACTCGGTATTTTTATTGAGTCCCTCATTTCTGAGCCACTTCAGATTCCTTTCCTTCTCGTTTCATACTTAGGCTGGACCGTGATTTTGATTTTTTGTTTGATAACCCACAGTTTTGCTTGAGATTTTGCCCGGTCTTTAGTGGTCCCCCTCCCCCTTGCATTATTTCTTGCCCATCTTTTGTACTACCACTTTCGTCCTCGGTAGTCATTTGAAGTTTGCCCCCACCCATTGTACGTATTTTGCTGGACACCCCCCCGAGTATCGAATTTCCCTAAATCTTCCTTTCCTTTTTTGCTGAAAACCTCACCCAGCTCCCTCTTTCCCTTGATTTCAGGCACTGGCGCTAGGTTTAGTCGGCCTTAGAAATTTCCGAATCGTTATGCGAGACTGCCTTTTCCCCCCCACCTTCTATTTTCCCTTGACCGCCCCCCGGCGTCATTTTTCCTTTTGACCTTTACGTTCACACAATGGGGTATAGATCCTGTGAACCGCGGCCTCACAGCCACAGGGACCTCCTTTCCTTTTTCTTCCCTCCCCTCCCGAATGACCGAGTTCCTTGGCCCCTCTTAGTTTCTTGTTATTAAACCATACTGTCGGATTTTTTTTGTGCCCCCCGACACTCTTTCATCTCTTCTTTTCTCTTTTTGATTTCGCCTTCCTCTCCCTTACGATTGCGCCCCTTTTAAAGTCTTAGGTAAAGGACGACATGTTTCCTCGTATACCAATCTTCCTTTTTATGCAAAGCTTACCTGATCGCTTAATGTTCCATGGTTATTTCTGCCTTTTTGTGTATTCTCCTCCGGACCCTCATAAATTCAGATCATGCTCCTCATTTGAAGTCCCTTAGATTTACTCTTTTCTGATATGCGGGCCAGTCTTTTCCCCATTGTTTTAGTGGTTTTCTTAGTAACTTGGCATCCACAACCGTTGCCCTACCGCCTTTTTCCTTCTCCTGCCCGACTTTTAACTATTCTTCCTTTCCGCCATCTTGTTTGCGGCGTTTTCCCCCTGTTGGCAAGTCTGCCTTTGAGGACTGGTCTGCATCTGTGTGAACTCCCCTTCCCCCTTCCTGCTTTTCCTTGGCCTCCATTCCGCCTGGCCAAAGCGGAGCCCCTCCTCTTGACCTTAGACCCACGTCTCGTGATAACCTTCTGATTTTTTTTTCAAATGCTCGGTTGCTTTGTTAGTTTTGTTGACTGTGCCCTCTCCGCGCCCCTCTTTCTTCATTTCTCTATGTAATTTTTTCCTTTGTAAGCCCCATGACTGTTTCTTCCCTCGCCTTTTTCTGATACCAGAAATTTATTTCCCCCATCTCGTCTCGTGATTGTTATCCCCTTTATATCTCCTCCCTTTTTTAACTTCATGGATCCTCGATGAACCTTACGTGTTCTTTCTCTTCCATTTAAAGTCGTAGAGTTTTTCCGTCTCCCCCCCTTTTTGCGACATCTTCCGTTTTTTGTGCATTTCTTGACCAAGTTCCGTCCAGCTTCCATCTATTATACTATTTCATCCTTTGTTTCTTTTTCCGAGCTGTACCCCTCGGAACGTTTTTCCACCGATCCCTTTTTTTCTGACCCCTATCAAGACGTTGCTTGTATGTTTTTTTCTTCTTTCCTCCCAAATTTCTGGTATGATATCCTTCCCTTTATCTGGCGATTTAATCTACTGTTCTACCCTTTGTGTTGTAACCGCCTACCCTTTGGATCCATCGTATCATTTTCATCCTGGACTTTTTCTTTTCTGCCCTTTTCCTTCCTTTTCATTTTTATAACCCTCGGACCAATGCAACCATGACATCTCCTTTTCTCTTTTTTTTTTATGAAGTGTGGCCGTTCTACGATTCTCTTCCAACTCCCATGTGTCCCCCCCATTCTCCCATTCCCCCTGTCTTTAAAATCAACTTTTTCTTTTTTTCTCAGATGTCGTTCGGCAGCTTTTTTGGTTACCTGGTCCGGCTGAGTTGTTGATCTCTCCCGTTCAGCTTTGACCTTCTTCTTTTCCTTTCCCGGCTTGCAAGGACGGATGTCCAAGTTTTTGCCTCGGCCAGAAACTGTCCTCTGTGTCGAGCCTTCTGGTTTTTTCCCCCCCAAAGCCCCTCCCCGCTCTTCTTCCCGGAGCATCTCTTTCTCCACTTTCTTTCGGTGGTGTACGGTCTTCATACCCCTGGGCCAGTACCCCTGCTAAATTTCCCAGTACCACTCCGATGGTTGCGTTATAGGGAAGGGCTAAGAATCCGTTTTCTCTCCAATTTTTCTCAATCCCTACTCTCGCCCCCCTCCCCTTTTTTCTGAGGTCCTTTCCATCGGAATATTCTCTAGTTGGCCCCTCTTGAGGTCCTTTGTGAGATCGGCTCTTCACCTGAGTATGCTATTTTTTCGTACGTTTGCCTTCAGCCTCGGAGTCTACCACTTTCCCCCACTCTCTACCCACCTGATAAATTCAGATAGCCAGCCGCGCATGGATTGTCGTTGCCTTCCCTTTCTAGCCGCTGAATACGGCACGTACGCATTTGCTGTGAGACTGTTCGTTCAGCCCTTATCCCGCGCACTTGAGCTCTCCTCTCCTCGCCAGACCGTCAATTGATAGTCTTAGTCTGCTTCTTCTCCTTTTATCCTTTCTTCTTCCGTCCCTAAGAACGAGCGCTTCCTCACTCGCGCCCTGACATATGCGCCAGTTGCCCCTGCATGTTCGTTATATCCGGACGAAGAGATTGTTGCTCTCTCATGGTTGTTAGCCCCGTGGTGTCGCACTCTTTCGCGACTTCCTGGTCCGTCGTCCATCGGATCTTTTTTCTCGTTGGTGTACGGTCTAGTAAATCTCTCTGCTGCCTGTAACCGCCACAGCTCCTCGAACTTCTCAGCCCACGACCCGAATAATATAACGCTTCGACACAAGTCAGTATCTTGTCTTCCTGTTTTAACTCCAGGACTTCTGTTACCACTCCCTTTATTTTTTTTTTTTTTTTTTGTTTTACATGATTTTTATCACTTTCTTTTTTCCCTTCACCCCTCCTTTTTATCTTTCCGTTATGTTTTCCCCGTCAGGTCCTTCTTCTTGGGTGTCCCAGGAACTCCTTTTCTCTCTCTGTCTCCATTCCTTGACACGTTTTTTTTTTATATTACCGTGTTTCTCCCTTATCCCCCCCTCCCCATTGGGCTTTTTTTCCCCTCGCGGTCCCCTGACCATTGTCATCTTGTGTTCTTGTGCCAGCTGTTTTTGACTCTACGAATTTGTCCCCGTTCCGTTTTCTTTCTCGGTTCTCCCCTCCCCCCCTCGTTCTGCAATTCCGCTTTATTTTCGAGTCTTCCCCCCCTCAGTTGCTCCGATCGCAGTTTTATTTGACGTTGTGAAACCTTTACTGACGTTTCTTCTTTTCTTTTTTCTCACCGTCCCGGCGCACCATAGATTACATAGACTATCGGTTTCCATGCGCCCCCGGTCAGGATGAGCGGCATCTCGTCTATTCTTATTCTTGCTTTCACTTTTGATTAGACATTCTAGCTGTCAGTTCCCCCCCCCCCTGCCCTTTGCCTATGTTTCTCTGCGCCAATGACGTCCCCCTCTCACATCTTGGTTATTTCCGCTTCCCTTTTTAAATCCCCGAATTCTGGCACACTCTTCGGTCCTTCTCTCGACCTTTTTTCCATCCCATTTGCTTCTTCCTGAGACCCCTCCGGTCCTCTGGAAAATCCTCTTGTTCCCTGACGTGTTTCCGACTTTGCCTGACCCATCCAACGGTACTTCTTTTGTTTGGGAAACAACCCTCTGGATTCCCCATTCTCCCTCCTGGAACCCCCCCTCCTTCCTGTTTTTTTGGCCCCCCCCCCGATCGTTTCAGTCATTTATCAGAGTCAGGTTTGTACACGACGGCCCCTTGCTTTTCTTTATCCGTACTTGGCCCTTTTTATGAAGCCGTTTTTCCTTACTCGTGGTCCCAGTGTGTTCTTCCTTAAGCCGCGCGAGTCGTCCCCACCTCCGGTTGATTTGCCCGCCGTCGCTTGTCCGGGCGTTCAACCAGGATTTT
>Ga0179593_1364041_pt1 | contig 10441 bp, 11 predicted proteins | sample CZODoug2_1_08_16_FD_185931 | JGI IMG/M metagenome (GOLD analysis project Ga0179593, IMG submission 185931) | Vadose zone soil fungal communities from Angelo Coast Range Reserve, California, USA - CZODoug2_1_08_16fungal (PacBio error correction) | ecosystem: Environmental > Terrestrial > Soil >... | reverse complement strand
TGGACCCCGTGAACTACTGTACGCCTGGTTGTGAGCTTCAGCACACACAATTCTCTTTTCCACCCTGAAAAACTCCCCCCTTGGACTTACGTTTTAAATGAGATAGGGTCGGTTGACCAGCTAAAAGACGCCCCCATTTCTAGTTTCAGATCGCCACTTCGACCCCGCCGTGAGCGTAGTTCTTGCAGATTTATCCCCGACCATGCCCCCGTCTGTCGCTGCCCCCTCCCCCTTCGATTTTTTTTACTGCTTGTTGGGAAAATTTTCGTCGTGTTTACTGACCCGTCCGATCCCCCTCTTATGGTGTGTAACATACCGACCGACCTCTGCAGTTCGAGTCCGAGTCATGCCTTTCATCTTCCTTTCCCCGTCAGGGAGATCAAACTCCTTGCCTTTTTTGTCCAGCCCCCCTCTTCATTGAGGAATGGGGGAGTACGTCCCTTAGTGAGCTTAACCACTTTTAACGTTTGAAAAGAAGCTACGTTTCTAGGTCCGGAACCCCCTTTACTGGTGGTCTACCGCGCCCCGGTGCGGAAGGCACCTATCACCCCGGAATGCGTTAACCCCTTTTTAGTGTCCTTCCCTCTCTTTACATTACGTTCCGTAATCAAACGCGGTTTTTTTTTTTTTCCAAGCTAACTCCCCCTCAGCGCCTCTTGTATCCCGCCAACCGGAGATATCTCTTTAGACTTGTTGTTGTAAGGAGCCTCTCCGTCATTTCGTTTCTCTGTTGCCTGGATGCTTTTTTCTTCCTGTGAAGTCTATGTTCTGCAGGGACCTCTGCCGGGCCTTCCGAACCGAACGCCCCCCTTTTAAAGGGCCAATTTCCTCTGTGCGTTTCAGGCCAGAGTCCTTTGGATGCCCCTTTTTCCCCCTTGGTTTTTTTTTGGCTTTTAAGTCAACCTTGAGGCGGTTCTTTAATCATCGGCCTTTGTCTCCGTTCTCTCCCCCCCCAAGACCTAGCTGGACCGGCCGAGTTTTGATTTTTCTCCGCTTCAGGACGCCCAGTCCGGTGAGCTCTCTTGCTACTCTGTCTGCCTTTGGCTCCCCCCCACGTTTGGGTCCCGCGCTAGCAGCTCCTTCGTTTCCCAGCGATTAGAGCCCTGTTTTAAGTAAACCAATTCCTTGGCCGGTCCCCGAAACCTAAAAAGGGGTGGTGTTTCCCCCCGCCGACGTCATCCCCTTTCCCCAAAGTTTTGGTTACTTGGCTGAAAGGGATAAATATTTTAGCAGTACTTGACGATGTTTTATGCTGTCCACTTTTTTTTTTGCCATACGTTATTTTCCTCTACTGGCCCCGGGTGATTTTTTGGGGCCTCCGGCATCCCCCCCTCTTTCGGTCAAAATCTCAATCCGGTCGGTGAAGCCTATGACCTCTTATCCGATTTTTGTGAAGACGACCTTTAAGCCGGGATGATTACTGTCCAGAGCTCAGGATTTATGACCTTTTTTGACTGGTCTTCACCGTTCTTTGGGATTTTGCCTCCTGTTTTCAGTCCCACGGTAATGTCAGGTTTGCGTTCAGCAAGAGACCACCCGGTCTCTTCAGTACCCACCGTTCTCCCTTGCAAGAGCAACCTCCTCCCCCCTCCCATCTCCAGACCCGGAACATACTTTTCTTCTAGGGCGGGCCCCCGAAAACTTTTTTCGGTTTGGCCCTCGAGCAAGGATAGGGTAAACAGGGCTCTCACCCCTTATTTGCTCGTATAGATTACTACGAGCGTTAGAGAGGCTCATTTTGAGGTCGAACGTCTCTCCCTCTGAAAGGCCCATCCCCTTTAAGGTTTTTCCTTTGATTTGAAGCGTGAGTATCGGCCCCCACGGTCCTGTTCTTCGACCTTAGATGTTTAACCTCGACTCAGGTGCATAAGGAGCGCTGGTTTAGCAGCTGTCCTCCCGCACGTCCGTCCCGCTTTTTGACTAAATGAGACGTTCCTCGGTTCCTATCCCCTCCCCAGAAGCCGAGTAGTTTTCTCTTCTAAACACCCCCTGGTCAGTCTCGGCCTCTTCGACGTTTCCTCGTCCTTAAGAACCCCGTAACTCCCGACCTGCCAGTGATTTTCCTACTGTCCGATTTAAGTCTTTTTTTGAGACGGGTTCCGAGCGGGCACAGTTTGATTCCCAACGTTCCCAGACCCATGCGCTCAGAACCGCAGGGATTGGTTGTTCTTCTTCCCATCGCTTTTCCCCGCCCCCGTCACCGTTATCCGCCCGCTCCCCTGTTCCCGATCAAGACCCCTCGGCCTTTTTGCGGGCCTCGTTTGAGGGTTTGGTTTTTTCCCCACGTCATGCAAAGATTACATGTGATTTGCATTCCTTGTACCCCACGCTCTTTACCCCCCCTCGCTGGAAGGCCCCCCTTTTGAGGAGGTCAGGTCCGTGACCAAGTGTTCAGTAGTTCTCTTTTTCCCAAGGGTTGAGTCTCTCCCCCCTATGCCGCATCTATCTCTGGTCTCATCCCTTGTTGTTTCTCTGAGATCCGGCCTGCAGACCTTAGGAAAAAACTCGACCACCGATGGGCAGCTACACTTCCTGTGAATTCGCACCTCTTCAAGTCTCCCTCAGCATGTGGCGGCACTGAGCACTTTTATTTTGGGGGTACAGGGACTTGCCACACCCCCCAAAATTTTCGTCCCCCTTTCCCCCCCCCCCATTCACGTTTTCGTTCTCGATTTACACCCTTCTTGTTGTAGGACCGCACCAGGTAACATCAAACGTGTTTTTTTGATTAGAATGGTTCACGGACTGGGCCAAGGTGAAGGGTAGCAGAATTGACATGCTTTCCATCGCACCGAAAGATGAGCAGAAACGAGGTTCCAGCGCTACCCAAGGCCGTCTTTGGATCGGGCAAGGAGCTTTTTTCTGTCCTGCCAGTGAACAAGTTAGGAGGTCTCTCCTTTTCCCCGACAGTGTTTGTCGCGACGAACAGCCTTTCCAACTATCGGCTCGGAGATTCGTTATGCCACCCCCCCCCCCTATGCTCTACAGGGGAGGCAAGACACAGACAAAGTCCTTAAGCGCGTTGAGCCTTGGGTCTCGAGAAACGAGGAGCCGGACTGGGCGAAAGACAGGAGGAGTTAACTGGTGTTGACCGGTTTCGAGAGGCCGGGAACCCGTAACTGAGCGTGGCGGCATGATCTAACCGCCCGGGAGACTGACTGACAAAAGGAGCAACCTGCCATGGTACGGCCCGACGCCGCACCCACCCTCGCCCCGGCGGTGGCTCGGCTGATGAAGAAAGGATCCCCCCGTCCCCGCAGGCTTCTGAGAGGACTTCCGAGTCCCGCCACTCTCACGGGGTGAGCTGGTGGTGCCTAGGAAAGGCTCACCCCCGTTTTTTTCTCACCGGTTCCAACGACTGCTACGAGCAACTCCCCCCCCCCAACTGTCTGCCCCACCGCCCCTCTCCCCCACAAACTCTTGCTTCTCCTATCCTCCTTCACTTGTTCTTAGTGGCCCCATGGCAGGGCTTCCGACCCCGCCGAGTTTTACCTGGTGTATCGTTCTACTTCTTCCCCCCCCTGTTCCTCCCCCCGTGTATTTTTCCTGGCCCAACTGGATCGGCGCACGGAATGCGGTTCTCTCCTGCGTATTGACGACTCGCAAATGATAACAGCTATGCATTCAATGGCTGACACAGTTATCAGGCGCCGATCCCCTTCCCTGGAAGTAAAGGCCCCGTTTAATGTTCCTGCGTAAATTTCGTGTGTACAGTCCCCCCCCCCACAATACCCCTGCCCGTTGGCCCTTCTATAGTTTTTTGTTTGACAGCCTCGTCCCCATTCCTTGAGAATTCGATTGCTCCGGACCCCCATTTGCCCCCCCTTTTCGGGTAAAATTGGACTACAGCTAGCCGTACGCTATGGTTTCCTACCCCCTATAACTTTATGCTTATTTCCCTAAAGGTTACGGCAATTTTTCACCTTGACATCCGTGGTATTTTCTTACGGAGTATTGTGTCCCTCCCTTTGAGTACGTCCGTTTAACTCCGCCGAAGTTTTGGGACTCCAACATCAAGCCAATATCCCCATTCGCGCCTCTCCCTCGCATTCCGATGGACTCCGCCTTTTTTTTGATCAAACCCTACGTGCCCTTTCAAGTCTTTGACAGTCATTGGTGAATGACCTTTTGGAGAACCCACTTCACATCGGCGAACGAACGGGACATTTTTTTTCGACCACGGTCGACCCCAGTTACCGTTTACCCCACGTCCGGGGTAGCATTGCCATGCCTTAAAATTTGCCACCCAACTATGAGTTACCATAACTTCACCGTATTTCACCGCTGGATCTTTACCTTGCATGATTCGTCAAAAGTAGACCTTTTTCTAAGCCCCGCCTACTTATAAACCCGATACACCGACTGCTCAGTCCTGAGATTCTTCACCATTCTCCGCCGCCGCCTCTCCTATTTTCCTCCAATCAGGGGTGTTGTTTGAGATATTTTTCGTGACTTCGGGATAATGTTTATCTTTCAGGTCTGGCCGATCCTATCTGTGCCCCCCGCTCGAGCGTTACCTGGCGGTCTTGTGACTATCCCGTCTCCCCTCGAACATTGCCAGAAGGGTTGCTGTGTTCAAGGGGCTTGCCGTTTCGGCCACGGTCAGGTACCCCCCCACGTCCGGTGTGAGTGAAGATCCCCCCTCGTTTGGTTCGTCCGTTCCCTTTTTTGGCGGGCTCTCCCTGTGAGCCTTTTTTCTTCCGTAACAAGGGAGCGGTCACCAGTCATGGATGGCCTAGTGTTGCTCTCCTCCTGCCCCATCGGCCTTTGGCTTCATCGTAACGGCGCTCTGTTTTGCTTTCTTTTGCTGGCACCCCCCACTTCTAATAGTCGTCGTCTATCTCGCCACGGGTGACCTCTTCTAAGAGACCGCAGTTAACTCAACTCCAGTTCTTGCCTTCCCCTGGCCCAAGTTCGGATGGTCTGATAACCACGGCCGCAGGCCAGCGTTATTCACTGTTCTTACTTTCCGCATGTCCTCTCCCCCCATAGAAGAAATTCTTTTCAGTGTGCGCGTGAGCTCCCCCCACACGCCCCCTACTTGATACTTTTCGTTCCGTTCACGGTGATGTTGTTGTCGTTCCGCAGAGCCCTTTCTGCGTGAACATCCTACCAATCCCCCTTCACTGGGTCCCCCCCCCGTCAGTTACATATTTCCTCCGAGAGCCGTTTAATTTTACATTTTTTTACCCACCCTCGACGTCGTTTCATCAGGTCCCGTAATCCTCCCCGATGATTGTGGACCGCGGTGATAAGTTCGGGCATCCCTATAGGTGTCCCGTCACCGGAATTTTTTTTTTTTACTGCACGGTGGTCCGAAGAACTACACCCCCCCCCTTCTTATCGTCCATACCTGCCGTTATTGTCACATCAGAACCCGTTTTAGATCTACTTTTCCCAGCGGCCTGAGCTTGATTTGGCGGGGGGCTAGGTGAAGTTGGCCATCACCCTCTTGTTGGGGGTGGCTTATCGCATGGCCGGCGGGGAAACCAGGGTCCCCCGAGCGACCTTCCGTTTTTCGAACTTTTACCTCGGAACCCTCAATAGAAGCTTTTTCAGAGAGAGCAATTAGCGGCAAGAAGGCCTCTTGATTCGGAAGGCCGCGTTCACGGGTCTGAGACGTCCTGTTATGATTCCTAGTCCACCTGTTCCAGGCAATGTGGCAGCCTTTCTCAGCAGGTCGACGAGTCCCGTTCAAACTTTGCTGCGTCTCTCTCTCCACCGGAACCCGGGGTTAAATCAATGTATGTAAACAGGGACGCCTAGTTTGCGTTTTAGGTCTGGCCCTTCCTTCCTTGCCTTCAGACCGTTTCGTCCCCCAAAACTTCAGACCTCTCATGGTGGGTTTCTTACAGATTTGTTTCACGGAAGACCTGTTCTTCCTGCTTAGTTGGATCAACCCGCTTTCGCCGGACGGACTCTCCCAAATTTTCGCGGCCTGTCTCCCGTTACTCCAATCTCCCAGACCAGCCTGCCTTCTACCGTTCAGAGTTTGCCGGCTATCCGTTCGTACGCGCGGGCCCGTCTTGCCCGGGCGCCTACCCAGACCTTTGCCCTTTTTTCCATTCTCTCGAACCTTTGGTCCCGCTTTTTGCTCTGTTGTCCCGGTCGGTTGTACAATGCCCCCCCATCCATTTCTTCCCTCGATCATCCCGTATTCGGCTTTTTTGTTGGGTTTGAGACGTCTTTTGGGTTGGTGTGTTAAGGCTTCCTGTAGTCCCCCCAAATCTCCACCTGAGTCTGAAGGATCGCCCAAGCGCGTCGTGAGCAGGGCTTGTCGCGGGTTATGTCCTGCACCCTTCAGCTCGCTTTCGAGATTTTTTCCCCATTATGGATTCCAGTTGAATATCTACTTCTCCCTCCTTGTTTTGTTTTCTATTCCCCCGGTCACTTTGTTTCCCGTTAACCCCTTTTTACAATCGTGGGCAGTTCCTTTCCTTAGTTGAAACCTCACTCCCGATGTTAGACGCGAGGTGGCAGCGGGACTTCAGCCCACTCTTCCTGGGTTTTTCCTGAATCAGCATGACACAAACCCTCAAACACTCTACACCGGCACCCGGCAGAAGTCAGGTCCCGATCGTGCTCTAGTTAAGAATGCCGCGCGTTGCGTTCCCCTTTTACCCCCTTTAACATCGCTTTAAACTTTATCACTGCTTTTGTCTTAATTTTTCCAGATGGCTACTTTTTCTGTCTGATAAGATCGCCTCTCTCCGAAGGCTCCCCTTCAACTTCCTGGCCCCTTATCCCTGAAGGGGCTGGGCCCGTGCACATTATTTACTGTGCTCGCCTCGACTTTCCGGAGATTCCGCGCATACGACCGTTTTTGATTCGACTCCCCCTCCGCTAGCATTCCCCTGATTTCAGTCTCGTTTTTTGCCCATTTCCCCACCGGCATTCGCTTCTCCCTTGTGCCTACAACTGCGCGTCCTTCCCCCCGTTGAGCCCCTGGGAGTTAGACCTTGCCCCCTACGGTCGTTATGGACATGCATTCTGCTTGCCTGGACGCACTCTAGTCGGATCCCACGGATGCGTGTTCCGGCGCCTCACCAGTCCTTCCGTTGACTCCTTCCCTTTGAAAACTTCGACCCCCGGTGTGCCCCTGAGTCCCCCTCCGCTAAGGACGGCCAGCGAGAAGGTTCCCCCCAATCGCGTTCCTGACATTGGCGGCCGGCCGACTTCACCCACCAGTGATTTTTTGGTTTTTTGTCCCCCCCCCCCGGCCCCGACAGAGGAGGTTAGAGAATGTCTACGAACGAGGTTTTTCTGGGAGGCCTCCCCTTTTTTTTTCCACCGCGATTGGCTTTACTGAAGACCCCCCGCCCCCCACAGTTTTTGGCCCCCTGTTGCCCCCGCTCAAACGAACCGCCCCGCTGTTCTCACGCCCTGATCCCCCCCTATTCCGAGACCCGTTCGTTATAGTTTGCCATCGCAAGGGCCTTTACACCCGACCTCGACGCTCGCATTTCTTGTTCTGAACTCCTTTTTACCCCGTTTTTTTTTTTTAGAAACATAAAACTCGTGCTTTATCTTCCCCGACCGGTCGCCCCCCGGCTCCTGAGCCGGGCTGGTTCCTCATAGCGTATTCATGGGACTTTGATCCCCCCTCGGCCCTTGCCTTCTGTCAACGTCAATCTCTCGGCGACGATTTCCTACTAATGTCCCCTTACCTCACGGTAGGTGAGTGTTTCAAGGCAATTTCATGGGATTCGGCCTGTTCCGTCCCAACATAACAAGTTACCTTTCCGTTCCTAAGCTTATTTTTGTCCGTTGTCGCCCAGCGCCAAACAGGCTCTCAGGTAGATTTGGTTATTTACCCGACCCTTTATGCAAGTCGACCCACGTGTTCCTTCCCTGAGAGTACTGGCTCTGGTGAGTCTCACGACCAAGCTAAACGGTAGTTCCCATCCACCATGCTTGCTATGTCCCGTGTCTAACTGAAGCTTGGGGTTCGTGCTGAACTCGCGTTTCAGAAGCCCGGAATGAAGACTACCCGCTTCCGTTTTCTTGTTGCGCACATCACTCCCAGTCTCCTCGAGACGATTTTCCATCGAGTGCCTATGGTCGTCTTCTTCCCCATAGGCAATGTTACCAGTTTGCCGCTCCTTTGTGACTTAGCGTATCTCTCGCTCCACCTGGGTCCATGCCTGGCGAACCTGGACCCCGCCCGGGTTTGGATCGGCAGCCCCCACTGGTTCGGTTCGTCCACGCTTAAAATTTTGGGCCTGAACCGGCACCATTTCTTTCCGTCGACGTCAACCAGGTTTAATTGATGCCCCCGTGAAAGGCCGGTCTAGTTTCCACGTTCCTAACGCCCAATTTCACTCGCGTTTCGCACGTCCCCCCCCCCCCCTCTAACGTTCGCCTGTCCGGCGGCCGAGAACCATTCCCCGCCTGTTCCCAGGAGACTCTCCCTTCTTTTCTCCCTAAGTTTGTTGGAGATAGAGTTTCTTCAGCCTTTTCCGTCGTCTCCTTTTCTCCATCGTTCTCTCGAGGCTTTGAGAGTTGACGTTCGCGCGTCGTTATAGCGTAGTTTCCGAGCCTGCCGTCCCCATCAAAGTCAGTTTACCCGTTCCCGTCGTTGTAAGTCACTCTGGTTGCCTGCTTAATGGGGGCTTGCTGCAGCCCCAGTCCCTTGGGTTTTGTGCCGATAGAACCGGCTCGTCCAGGTTTTAGCTTCATGGTGCGCGTGTATCCGCCTGGATGACTAATCACCCACTCCTTACTATCTGTGAAAGGGAAGAGTGTGCGATATAAGCTGCCGAAGTCCCCCCCCAGGGACTGGCCTCGTACTGTCCCCCCCCTTAGAACGTTCTGGGGCGTTGAGTTGGCCCCCCCAAAAACTGTGACGCTCTTCAAGGATCCATCCCGAGCACCTTCCTCTCCTCTCCCGCTGCAGGTTGACAACGTGTCCTGCGCTGTAGGTAAACGGCCCTCCCGGGATCGTTTTGTCGTGGTATCCCAACATCCCCCCGACGTCTACCGCGTACGTACCGGGTCTGGGTCCAATGGAGATCCCCGACGCCGCGTGGTCCGCTGGAGCTGTAACACCCACCTTTAGTAGACGCCGGTCCAAGGGTTGAGGTGTTTTTGGACGTCCGCACCTTTTCTTCCGAACATCACCCCCCTTTCGTGTACGGTCCCGGAGTTGAAATCGTCTCCCCCCGCAGCGTGCTAACCTCCCGTTCAGTTATTCGGGATCAGTCCCCTCCTACGCCGCGTCTGATGACCGCTCGGTACCCGGCGCGTGGTCTCCTCTTCCGGAAGGAAAAAGCCTCCCTTTTTTTCTTCACGGGCCAGGTCAGCACGCGACACTCGGAGAGTCTCTTCTTTCGGTCCAGCCCTGCCCTGCATTTCCCAGGCACTCAGTGATCGGTTATACCTCTCAATCAGCGGTCAGAGCAGTTAGCGGGAGGGGGCGAGACCGTCAGGTACGGGCGCGTGAAACTCACCAAGTTGGATGGGAAGGGTTGAAGCCGAGACCCCCCCCCCCTCCCCCCCCCCCACCCCCCACCCCCCCCGGGAGGGTAAACGAGGGACGACAAAATTTGTGGATCACTTCGTATCGCCCTCGATATTCTATCAGTTCAATTAAGGCCGCGAATTGAGAAGGAACTTTGGCACCCCGTCGAGACAGCGAACCGGACCTTTACGATCAGTCAAGGTGCGTTGCGTAGGATGAGGCAACTTGCCTGGTCCGCCAGGTACGAAACCCTACGCTCCTGTCCCGCCCCCATGCACGTAAAGGCCCCCATTAATTTTCCGGCTTTCCCCCCCCAAAAGACTTACACTCGTTGCGCAGGCGGCCCTGCGCACGGCTTAGCCCCGCCGCTGACTCCCCTGAGCGCTTCATGCAGGGGTGTTTCCTTCAGCATATACGGCCCCTAAGCGTCCGTTTTTTGAAGGCTTGGTATCTAGAGTCTTAACCCCGGTCTCATGGCGCTTGCCCCCCGACCCTTGGCATCGTTAAACAGTTACACACTTCCTTGCAAATCCAGCCCGGCCTGATGCCTCACTTTTCCTACGTTGACTTGTTCGACTACTTAGAGCGGAGGACCAGCAGGAAGGAGGCAGAAATTCCCCACAACAAACCACAAACCCCCACCCCCCCCCCCAACACCCAACCCAACCCCACCGTCGTCACGCTTTACCCTTAGCGGCGCACCTCCTTCGAGTTCCGCGTCACTTCAGTTTTATGTGAAACGACGCTACACGTTATTTTCCACCGTCTCACGAACGTCACCGGCAGTGGTGACTTGTGCCGGTACGTTTGAGGTTTGGTCCAAGGCTTCCGTCCCCACCACAGAACCAACTTTCGATGAAGTTTCTTGTTTTGCCAAATCTTCCGAGGGGCCTGCATTTGAGGTAGGTTAAACGGCCTGTGGCCGAGCCGCCCGCTTCTCCGTCCTTTTTCTAAAGTTCTGCGATGCAAGGTTTGACATTT
>Ga0179593_1719126_pt1 | contig 10442 bp, 14 predicted proteins | sample CZODoug2_1_08_16_FD_185931 | JGI IMG/M metagenome (GOLD analysis project Ga0179593, IMG submission 185931) | Vadose zone soil fungal communities from Angelo Coast Range Reserve, California, USA - CZODoug2_1_08_16fungal (PacBio error correction) | ecosystem: Environmental > Terrestrial > Soil >... | reverse complement strand
TTAGCCACAAAACAAAACTTTCCAATAATTTCCCCCTTGTATCTTTATTCCCCTTCCCCCGGGCGCTTTTTTTGCAACCAACTGCTCGAGCCTGATTCATTATAAATTTACTCTAAATGAAACGTTCAAAGCGTGTCACTTTTTCCCAAGAGTATACGCCCCTTTTGAAACGGATAGATCGTATTGTTGTGGTGGGGAGTTGGTTTTCCAATCTTTGTTGTTTTTTTTTGGAGGTCTCTTCTATAGTCGCTTGCTCAGCCTTGGAACCCCCACTCCCCAGCTGGAACATTGCTTCGAGACTTAAATGCCATAGTTCTCCGTGAGATCGCCACTCCTCGCGCCGGAAGGACCCCTGCGTAAAGGGATCAATGCTCCACATGTTCTCCTGTTTCATGGGCTCAAACAGATTGAAAATGTAGGTTATCGTCTCCTGCCACGGACTCCCTCTTTGTATAGTGCACCCTGAACAAGTCCCTTATCTGGACTCGGGAGTTCACCATCCCTGGAGTCCGCGTTTTACACAGAACGTGAGCGTAACCCTGGTGGAGGAGGGCGCCCGCAGTGCGCTCTTAGTAGTCGTTTTTTCTCAATTGAAGCATTTTCCCTTTCTTTTACAGAATACCTTTTTTCTTCCAACCTTTCTAAGTTTTCAGATTTCCCCCCCCCGTGCCCTTCCAACAAATCGCCGTGACGAGAATTCTTCCGACCTCTCATTTGGTTCGTCTCATGGCCATAGTATTTTCCCCTTTTTCTCCCCGAGGAGTATTGGATTCCGTCTACCATCTAAATACGCCTAACCTGGCAGCGGTTCCTGAAAGCTATTTCATTAGTTACCCCCCCTAATCCTTCACACCAAAAGCATTCTCACCGACACAACTTCCTTCACGCAACCCCAAGAACTCTCTTTCCTTTCTTTTAGGAACGAACCTCCTTCTCCTACAGTTCCCCCCTTTTCTCTTTCCCCCTCCATAGAATCTCTTCGCACGCAATGAATGGGACTTCCCCGCATTCAAAAACTCCTGTCCCAAGAGCTTCGATTCCGCAGCCTACTCTAGTACAGGTCCCCCCATCCCCAAAACCGCAGGGGATTACCTTCTCCTCTAGCATTTTTGGGTTGTCCTCTATCTTTGTCTGCAAAATTCTACTGCATCCCGAAACCCGCCGGCGAACGTTTTTCATCCTAGGTCTTTACCTTCCCTCCCTTTCTATCTCGAACCACCGGAAGCCGCCAGAGAGCGAAATCCCCTCTTTCACGAATTTTATTTGATTCCAGCTAATTTTTCCTTAGTTGCTTTTCTTTTTTCTTTCTCGAGTAAAGACGTTGCCCCGCCCACAAAACCAAGCAATAATGGCGTTCCTGGAGCGGTGTGTGTTTTTCTAGTATTGACTTCAATTATGTTTACTCCATTAGAAATAGATGATTCCCACAAATAAGTGGACCACCCACCCAAAACACACACCTCCAAACCCCTTATGGTTGTCTCTTTCCTCTTTTTCATTGGCGGATAAGAGATCCGCCGTATGATGCAACGTGAGTGACTTCTTTTTTGGTCCCATGATTTCGGGCTAATATGATGAGGACTTTTCCGTCTTACTCGAATCGACACGTTCCCCTTTCCAGCTGCTTATCTAGTTATGCCTCTTCTGTAAAGGATCCCCCCACTACTGTCTGTTAGGAACAATGACTTCGGACCCTTTTGTGGTGTTGGAACCCCCCAACCTCTGAGATTCAAATCTCGTGCACGAGGTTTTGCTCCTCTACAACACTCACGTTCGCCAATATATCTTTCCTCCCACCCCCGACACCCCTTTTTCCTCCTGCCAAGTTTTGGACCATAATTTCTATTTCCCTCTTGATTTTTCCGAGTTTGTCATTTGGAGTTCTCTACTTAGACTTAGGCCTTTGTTCCACAGGTTCTGTCCAGCCCAATATAGTATTTTTCCTAATAGTTCTCCCGTTGGATGTAATGTTGATCACTGAGAATAGCTTCTATCATGAAGCCTGTCATCTTTGACCTGTATGACATCTTTTTGTCGCGCTGATGAGGGATTTTTTTTCATATTTTTTTTGGCTTCGTTTCTGCCAGAAGGTCTCCCAAACTACCCTCTATTGAATTTTTCTTTCATTCATTTTCTCCAGAATTCTTTTAGTTTCATTAAAATAGACCTTTTTTTCCCCATTTTCCGCGCACATAACCCCCCTTTTAGCAACATAAACTTTGAAGGTCATCTCTTGTCCAACTGATCATCCTTGTACATCCGTGTTTCTCCTCCCCCGACTTATAACTCGAACTTCCTTCGCGAGGAGAAAAAGTCAAGCTGCTGTCCCCCTCCCAGATTATAAGAAACTTTTTTTCTGACGACCCCATCCTTGCGTACCCTTCCTTTGTTTCGAAATCCATTGGGGGGGTTTCTGCTGTAGTCCTCAATAATAGAAACTCCTGGACTTAGTTGGCATCCTGTTTAGGTTTCGCACGTCTCCATTTTTGTATTGTCATGTGCATGATTTTCCAGTCTCGTTCCCTCCAGCAACGTCACGATTTTATAGGGCAAATCCATCTTCCTGTCAAGATGTCGTCTTACGCCCTTGATTACTATTGCCTGTCGGTTTGCACAGAAGCAACATTTCCTGACACCTTAAGCCGATTCCAGACGTGTTCCCACAATCAAAGTGACCCTCGCTTTTCAACTATTTCACTCCAAGAAGCTACTTTGTCAGAAGTATTTCTTACCAGAAGATTTGCTGGGGGTTCTTTTGGGGGTTGATTCTGTTGTGTTTTCCCAACCCGCAGTTGATTCGTTTTCTGGATCTTTTTCACATTTGATACCTCCCGCACAAACTCAGAGTCTACGTTTTTTTTTCCGACTGAGCGTTCCCTAAGAGCTCTTCCCTAAAAATCTTTCCGCTAAACCCTACCCGGAACGACTCCCCTCCCCTGTTCCACCTTATACTGATCACTTATGCAACCCTTTCAGTACCGGATTCTTTTCGTGCTTGAAAGGAGCGAAGTTGTTCCTCGCCCCTCATGGTTGGCCGACAAGCCTGTGGATTTGACTCCTTCTGCTCTCCCTTTGAAGATTCCGCTGTCTCGGGATAGACTTCACCTGTACACCAAAATTTCTTTTTTGACAAGGGTTGAATGCCTTTCTTGTCAACATTGCTCAATGCGATATCCCTCACCAAATCACAATGAGAGAACTTTTCAGTCCCGGCCCCCCCCTTTTTGTATTTTGGGACGGACCCTTTTTCTAAAACGCGAACTTTTAAACGGAATCATAAGAACTCCCACCAACCCCTTTTCAACCCTCACGCCAGAGACTTATCAAGCCTCCAGGATTGGCCCGTCCGTCCGGTTAGAAGATTGATCTCCTCCCCAAAACCCCCGTACAATCACCGCCTTTTCTTCTAAGACCTCCCCTCCCCCAATCTCTTTAGTAGTTCACATCACTACCCAAGCTCGGTACCTTTCTGTACATGACCCTCTGACCGGCTTCCCTTTTTAACACTTTTCCCCTCTTTTCCACAAACGCACTCGCACTCCCTTCCCAACCCCATTTCCCCGACCAGATACACCATTGTTCCGTTCAAGAACCAGACCCCCCCCATACAACGCCTAAGGGCCCCCCCCCCCAATAGACCAGATGGCTCCACGCTGCCAAGTGAACTCCCCCTCTTTTAAACCCCCAATGTTCCTTCATTCTATCTCAATCTGTTAACTCCTCCTTCTTGCTATGTATGATGCATCCCCCGCCATTAAGACCCCTCATAACCTTCCTTCCCTTCGCTCCATTTTTTTCTCCTGTGATCTTTAACCCTCTGCTCCCTCCCCGCAGTCGTGGTATGCGTCCTTTTCCCTTTTTCATTGTGCAAGGTTCGTCTTTTCCCTTTCCCCCTCTACCACGATTTCTTCCTCCGCTCTTCAATTCTGCTACCCCTTACGGATACCCCTTACCAAGTTTATGAGGCAGTCTGAGGGATCCGCTTTCCGGTTTCACTGTCCATTCATCTTCAAAGTCTCTTTCTATTGGTCCTTAAGATTTTTAGCCCCTTTTTTGAGACTGTTTGGTTCCGGGTTTGTGATTAGTGATTTCATTTGTTGAGGAGGTGGGATGTTCCTTCCCGGGATCCCTCCTCCTTCCGTGTCCTAGCGCACACACCATGGTTCTCTGATCTCGCCCGTTTTCTCTCGTCCATTCGTCAAGTTGACTCCCCCTCCCACCCATGAGAAATACCCCCCCCCTTCCAAAAAACCCTAATTTTTAGTCCGGTGTAGAGATGTATCTTCACAGGCCTAGAGTTTCTTTTCATGTCACTCTATTATCCTTTGAGGGGGGTCACTTATTTTCTCCTTTAAGTTTTCTGTGTTTTGCCTTTTTTTGAGCTTTTTTCTCACAATGGCCCCTTGTTGAGCTTTCTCTTTTCTGGGGTTTCCCTCTACCCAAAATAGAGCCTTTGATAACCATTACTGATATGGAGATTTTTTTGGTTCGCCGCATGAAGGATATTTGAGGGAGTTATCCTTTTATCCGAACTAAATCCAGCCCCCCCTAGTTTGATTAGTATTTCAATAAGAGAGACTTTCGTTGTGAGAACAGTGTTCTAAACAGCCTCTGTGTCTTTTTTCCGGATGAAATTATGCCTTTCCGTGGCCCCCCAATACCTAACAATTTCCAAGAAAACCTCCCCGTAGGTGTTCTTGGGGGAGTCGACGATGTAAATATGTCCCTTCCCCCAAGATGTTTAGCTTCCAACCGAAGACGAACTCCCTTAATGACGTTTCCAGTGTCTTGTTGCTTATTTATATAAGGGGAGACTGGACACCGCCATTTGGTAGCTCTATTTAACTTTTGGCAGTTCAATAGGCCCCTCTCTGTTTTTCCCCAAAACCCTGCAAGAGTTATTTTTCCTTGCCGCCAATACTTTTAAAACCATGATTCCCCCCTTTTTCATGTCGGCATAGGTTAATTCGTTGGCATCCTTCTGCCCATGTCCGTGCTGATGTCTGGTAGTACAAGGATAGTTCTCTTTTCCCCCCCCCAAGCAGCTTAGTTGAGACAGGTCGAGGTGTGAAAAAACACAAATTCCCATATTACCTTTTTTGTTTGATTCTTGATTTTTAGTTTTCCCCCTAACAATCCCCCATATTCCCAGAATAGTCTCATCAACACACTGATCTCAGAACCCCCCCCCTCCCCCCATAAGGACCTTTAAAGAGTCGACTTCTTCCTGAATTGACCAGTGTCCAGTTAAAAGGAAATCCCCCCAACCCCGCCCCAGATGGGGTGACTCTTTTACACTGCTGTGACCTTAACAACCTCAGAACTGCCAGCATTCTGTTTTAATCAGTCTCTTTCCTCGTACCTGATTTAGTTGGTAACCACCACTTTTCTAAGGAATCCCCCCTCTGCACCCCCCCCCCTTTTCCTGTACGCGTGGTGTACCCCGTTTTCGGGAGATCCTTTGTCTAGTTTCTCTTTTGCGTGGTTTTCCCCGGTGTCCTCTTCAGGACTGAGAAGTCTTCGCCTTGGCAGAGTGTCCCCGTTGTAAAGTTTCTTCTGTCTACCGAGGTTCGAATCTCCTTTCCGGATTTCCCCACTAAATATATGCATGCTTTTTCCCCCTTTCTATTACTGTAGTAACATTTTCCAACTCGGGTCCCCCATACCCTCTTCCCTTCTCTGAAGTGTTAGAAATATTTCGAAGAAATAGCTCCCCCCTCGATCCCAGTATGAGGGATTGTTTTTTGTTCCCCCCTGTCCTAGTTCCCTCTCTAAAACCTCCAAATCCGTACATTTAAGAGCAAAAGACTCCTCCCAAAATTTTTTCCCTTTTTCCCTGTAGTAGCCTATCCTTTTTTCCGGATATATCGCTACAAGGGCCTAGAAGGGGCTGTACGCTGTCCTTCCCCGTCTGAAAGTCTCTCTTTTTTCTTCCCTATGAATTTCCCCTTTCCCCTCGTCGGATCCCAAGATCCTATATACACCAAAGCCGGTTTGTGAGTTCAAAACTCCCCTGTGACTCTAAGATTTTTTGTTTTCTGATTTGCACAGATCTGTTCTCTTTACCTGCATATGTCTCGGATGAGAGTACTCCCTTCGTATGTAATTTCAGAGTTCCTTTTATAGGGCTTCTCCCCAGGGTTGACATCCTTACGTGCCTTTTATCACTCTTCTAGTAGTAGTTTTGTATTGCGGGCTGTGTACTGTTTTTGAGTCTCTTTTGTGATCTGTGGGATTGTCCCCCCCTTCACAGCTCTTTTGTTCGACCCTTTTTCCCCAATCCCCCACTTCGAAATAGCACCGGCTATCCTCCCCACAGTTAATCCCCGAGTATTTTTAAATCTCGGCTCTTTGCGGCAAGCGCGCGTTTTTGAAAACACCTTTAGATCCTGGAGACGTATGGTCTCTGTGCTTTCTCTTTCCCTTTAGACCTCTCTTTTGCAGCGTCTTGGATTTTCTGGCCGCAATGAAACCCCCAGTTCCGTCTCACGTCTTCGGAGAGTGGTCATCAAACCCCTCTCCTGGATTTTTGGTCTGGTCTCCCTCTGTTTTGCACTTAAATCTTCTTTTTTGAAAATGATGCTTTTAAAGGTTATATGTTAAACCCTTCTTTTCGAAACCACTTTTTTTAGTCCCCTTCGCCGATACATTCCCCTTTTTTCTGTTCTTTTTTTTCGACTTCCCCTCCCAGTAGCCACTTTATTAGTAACCCACTGGACAATCACGCTGTTCCACCTTTTTAAAGGGTTTCCCCTGGGCCCGCGCCGTACCTCCTACGAGATGAAGGCCCGATCCATTACTATTCCCCCCCCCGTGGTGTCGAGACTCGCCCTTGGAAGTCCGAGACAACACAAAAACCTAAAAAAAAAACCCCAATAACCGTTTGGTGGCCTTCGTGACGTTGGCCCCGGTATTTGAACAAAATTAACAGGCTAAGCCCCGAGATTCTTCGACCAAGTGCCTCATGGGAGCTTTCTTTGAACGCTCCAAAGTATATGGAAAAGAAGGAGCGATAAATAAAAACTAGCACAGAAGAGAAAAGAAACTGCTCCGTGAAAGGATCAGTGGACTAAAAGAGTTCCCCCAAATTTTATATAGTGCCCTTTTTCTGAAGAGTTTGTTTTAGATCCTCTTTGCTGGAGACCTGATCCTGAACGATTTTGCAGTCATTGTGTGAGAGCCTGCGGGCTTTGTCTCCACTTTCCATCCTGGGGACTTTGTGTGTTTTTTTCCCGACTGATGGATTATTGACAAAGTACGATTTTCAACCGTACCCCCCCCGGGTGGGATCTCCCCCTTGCCTTTTCTTCGTCTGTCGTTTATGTCCCGACCTCCATCATCCCGCAGACCCGACTCGTTTTATGTTTAAAACCCTCACACCCCTGTGCCCCCCAACCTCGAACTTGCCTTCAGGTTTCCCCTCTTCCCCTTTGTCGTGCCTTACAGTTATCCTCCTTTGCATAACCGGACCTGTCGAGCTCATTCTATCCCCCCCTCCAAGATCACCGCAACCCACGGCTCCCCATTTTACCGGAACTTAATTATTCTTTCCACCCCCCCCCCCTAGTCCCCCTCCTATCTTCTGGTTTCCAAGAAGGCCTCCTTTCCGCGCTTTAGCTTACTCCTTCCGGACCTTAGAGCTATACACTTGGTATGTTTCTAGAAATAGTCAATTGCTCAGTCAACCCCCCCCTCAGCTCCCCCTCTCCCGAGATAAAGATGCATAATTGTATACTTCCCCCCCCCCCCAAAAACGATCGCCCACTTGGTGCCAACGTTTTCTTATGGTCTAAAAGGAGGCATCACGCGAATTTTTTTTTTATAGGTTATCTTTCCCCTAAGACCTTTTCCCCCTCCCTGAGTGACATTACTTCCTCACGCACTGAGGCGTTGTTCTTAGTTTTTTCCCGGGTGTCAAAGAGCAGCGCTAGACCACACCCCACCTTTTCTTAAGATACCATTTTTTCCCCTATCCCTCCCACGCTCATTTTCGTAGGAGTTTTCGTTTTTTGGGAGATCTGTCCCCCCTATTCCAACGTGTTACAATCCCCCTGAATCTTGATTTTCGTCGAAGAGCCCTCTTTTTCCCAAGACAATCGACAGACTAGGATAAACAACCCTTTTGGGTGGTTTTTACCGCGTTTTGTTACCCCCTCGAAGACCTGAAAAAAAGAAAAGCATTGTGTCTTGTTGAAGAGTGTAATCCCACCGTCCTTCCCCAAATGGCCCCCCCAATGTGACCCCTTCCCCCCTTGAAGCGCTAGACAGACATTTTACCGCTCAGTCAGAACAATCTCGCCCCTCTCTGGTCCTTTTTCCGTCTGCTTTAATTCTTGGAGACCCCCACGACCCCTTTCAGCACAAACCCCTAACTACATCTGTGTCTTGTCTTTTCTGGGTAGAACCGTTTTAGTGTTGGCGAAACCTCGAAGGACCACCCTTTTTTTTTCCCCGCCATTGCAGCCCGTTTCACTTCCCTTCGGTCGTTTAAATATCAAGCGAAATCAGTAATAGGAACGTGAGTTTTGATACCCTACAGTTGAATTTTCCCAGTTTGCACGATCAACACCTCCGGTCTGTGTTGGTTGGTTTTTTCTCTTTTTCGCTTTTTTTTTTTTTTTTTTTTTTTTTTTTTTCTTTTCTTTTTCTTGTTTTTGGTTTTTACCTGGGCAAGCAATGGAAAAATCCCCTAGTCAGGTTTCTTCTAGTGTCGCGCTTTTCGTTGTTCTCTCCCAGAATGCCTTTTCTTCTCACCTATGAGGCTTTTTTCTAACTCTTGAGGGTTACGGAGCTTTTTCATACTTCTGATATGATGAGCTCCCATTTAACTGACAGCCTGTTTTGTTGTTCTGCGGCTTACGGAACTTCCTTGTGCCCCTTAGGGGGGGCAGTGCTGTGGGCCTCCATAGAGGAATTTTTTCCTCCCCCTTGGGGGGCAGCGGACGGCTCGTAGCTGTCTGTTTGATAATTTTCTTTTCGGCCTTCGCGTCGATTTTTAAGTATTATCCCAGTAAGGGGAGTCAGAATCAAATATCCCTTCTTTAATGCATCCGCGTGTATTTCCCTTCTATCTCTTTGAGCGGCAGTTCCCGGGCATGTAAGTCCTCTTGAAGGTTTGTTCTGCTTTGGCCTTTCTCTCCAAATTTCCCCCCCACCCCCCCCCCCCCCCCACCAACCTTATTGCGACCCTTTCGAGACAAAACTTTACCCACTTTGTATTTCACTTTTTTGTCTTTTACTTTAGGACCTTCGGTTGAACAGCCGGCCCTTGTCTATAAGGTAAAAAGGTGGAATGTCTTTTTTTTTCGTTCCTTCCAAAACCAAAACATTCTTTCGCCTGATTCCCCCTTTTATACCTGTTCTGCGAGCCCAATAAACTAAGCTTCTTGGGATGGTAGCCGTCCGACCCAACCCCCTTTCCCTTCCAAAGAGTTGAATGCATCTATCAGGGGAGCCCCCCCCCCCCCTCTGCTTTCGTATCCTGTCACTATCCTTTCCCCCCCTTATTTCGGCGCTCGTATCTTTGTCTGAGATCACAGATTTTATACTCTCCCGACTTCTGTTCCCAAACCAAAGTTCTTTAGAAACCCTTCTAAGTCCTTTGACCTCTTTTTCTGCTTCAGCATCAGATTCTTCCCCAGCTTCTCTCCCCCTCAATAGTTGGGCTTTGCTTAGAATAACACATATTTTCTGAGAGTGCGCCTCGCTATGTTCCCACTGGTTACCCCCTGGTACCCCTCCCCAATGGGCTCCTTCCCTTTCGTCGACGTCGAGAATTACAGCTATGGGGTCCCCCCCCCCCCCCCGGCACCCCGGTTCTCCTCTTTTTCCCTGGCTGTGAAGACGTCCCCCCCAGGCTCCCTTTGCTCCCCTCGCCCCTTTTTTTTCCTAACCCTTCGCTCCCCTGCCGAAACAGAGTTTTCGCCTAATGTTCCCTAGTGTTCCCTTGCCGATCACACTTCCCCATACCCCTTCCTTCTGATTTCAGTGATGTTAACTTCCCCCACTCTACAACAAAGCCCCCAGTCCTTTACTTCCCCCTTTTTCAAATAACTTCCCTTTCTATTCACAAAGAAAATCTAAACATTGAGAGAAGTAAATCGTTTGCTACAAAGTTGCCCCCCCCCAAGTAGTCCCCCGAGGCGAAGTTGATAATGAAATCGTTACGTTTAGACCCAACCCTCCCCCCCCACCAACGATATTATTATCCTCCCCACTTGAGAGCAGATAGTTCGGCTATTTGGTATTACGTTTTCTTCATCCCATAAGCTTTTATGTTTTTTTTTTCGTTTTTCCCCCCTTTAATCGTCATTTTCTGAACCAAAGAGGCTCACCGTGAAATGGAACTGCCCCTCGACCTTCCTTCTTCTCCCCTTCCCTTTGAAATCCGCCCCGGCTTAACATTGCGAATATTGCTTCGGTGTACGATTGATCCCCAGTCT
>Ga0179593_1621415_pt1 | contig 10442 bp, 18 predicted proteins | sample CZODoug2_1_08_16_FD_185931 | JGI IMG/M metagenome (GOLD analysis project Ga0179593, IMG submission 185931) | Vadose zone soil fungal communities from Angelo Coast Range Reserve, California, USA - CZODoug2_1_08_16fungal (PacBio error correction) | ecosystem: Environmental > Terrestrial > Soil >... | reverse complement strand
AGATCGAGGGGTGGGGGTTGATCATTTGTCCCGCACTTCGATATTTGTGTTCCTTTCTACCTCCTTTTTTCCCTCTTTTTCCTCCTCTTCATCTCTTCTTGGCGGCACGAGGAGACCGAAGGAATGCGTCGAATGGGATCTCCCCTTTTTTCCCCTTCCCCCAAGAATCAAGAATGGATGGAAGAAATGAATGAACGGTTGTTCTGAGGGGACGATTGGTCTCCCCTTCCCCCCTCTCCCCCCTCTCTCGTCACGAGACGAGATCGATGCAGGAGCCAGCCCCGCCGCTCTCCCCTCTTTCTCCAATCGGCCAAGGCTCTACGGGTTCTAAGCGCGACGGCCTATGGCCCTGCCGCCGGCCTTTTTCCCCAGTGGGCCGAATTGAGCAAAACCCCCGAACTGAAAAAAAGCTGTTCCCTCCCCCTTTCCCCCCCTCCGTTTGGCGCCGACGGAAGGACGAGAAACAAAGCGTCGGGCCCTTTTCCTTTTCCCCGAGCGGCCGTAACGGCAGATATTGGCCGCAGCAGCGGACCGAAGATTGCCGATCCCGTCCGCGCTTCCCCCTTGGTTCGAAGGACGCAAAAAAGCCCGACGTCACCGGCCCTCCCCCTTTTCTTTCGCCGAGACAATTTGAGGATCGGCTCGCTTCCGGCCCCCCCCTCTCCGCGGGATTTGGCCGGGCGGCCCCAGTCCTTGCCAGTCCTTTCCAATCCTTCTCCTTTTCCCCTTTCTCTTCCCCCGGTGACCTGCAACGCTCAAGCGCGCGATATTCCATGCGCCTCTGATTTCATCCGCTTCCCCCCCTCCCCTTCCCCCCTTGGCGGACAAAAGGAAGTAGACTGCGGATCAGGCTCCGCGGTACTCCCTTCTTCTTCCCTGTCGGCGCAATTAGAGTGAGGCGACTTCTCCGCGCCTGCGGGCACCGGTATTTTTTGAAGCCGGCGCTGCCCCCTCGCTTTTTTCTTCGACAGTGTGGCGAATAATTGTCGCCGGCAGGAAATTGGCTGGCCTCGGGCGGCTTCTCCCTTCCTCCCGCGCGAGGAGACTACGACCGCCGAGGATGCAGCCACCTTTTCCCCCTTTTCCTTCTTTCCCCCCCCCTTTCACGGGCTGATCTTTCGAAAAATAGGACTTTCTCTTGCACGGCGGCGCGCCCTCCCCTCCTTCCTCTTTTCCCTCTCTCTTCAGCACGGCGTCGGTTTCTCGCTGTAAAGAAAAGGACCGTCGCGGAATCATCCGACAGCCTCTCCCCCTTAAGTTAAAGGCGGAGGCCTAACAGCGATAGAGGTGCCTTGGACAGGAGACCTCTTTTCTTTTCTTTTCCGCTGCGGAACAATCGGCTTAATTCTTTTTCTTTCTCCTTTTTTCCTTCTTTCCCTACATGACGCAGGATAGATAAAGATCGGTCTGAAAGGATCATCGCCGTTCCAGGACTTTTCGATGCTCTTCCCCTCTCCCTTTCTCCCATGGATTGACGATGAAGAAGGAAAGACGGCCGCCACGCAAAGGCACTGCCGTCACCACTTTCTCTCCTCCCTTCCCCCCTTTCATTGTGAGGACGAGCAACAGATTAGGATCGGCCCCCTCCCTTTCCTCGCGCAGAGGAGGGATCATCGCGCAGCAACGTCAGGACGATGGGGTCTTCCCTCTTTTCCCTCTTCCAGGCCCGCCAGTTCTCGGCCAAAAACCAAGTCGAGCTCGCCGATCTTCTCGAAAGTGCTCTCTTTCCTCTCCACATCCTTCCAGATAAAGACTTGAGAGATTTAGAAGAGAGCGGCGGGGGTTTTTTTCCTCCCCTTTTTCCCTTTTCGGTTTGAACGAAAAGAACGGTGGCAGGATGCTATACAGCCGTTTCTCCCCCTCCCCTCCTCTTGGCGACGACATTAACAGGGAATGGTGGAAAAACGAGCGTGCATCGCGCGAACCCCCCGCGAAAGCACTTTGGCCTCTTTTTCTCCCTCCCTCCCTAGAGAGGGAGGGGAAAGGTTGAAGATTGAAAAGATAGAGCGAAAAGGAGTTGGAGCTTCTGTCTTATCCTGAAGGTCTTCTCCCCCTCCCCCCCTCCCCCGGGAGGGGAGCCCCCTCCGGGTTGGCACCGTTGGCGCCCCATTGACCCGCCCTGGTGTTTTTCTTTTCCCCCCCGGCGGAGAGAGGTTCGGAACAGATAGGCGCGCACTTTTCGAGCGTGCCGGTTGGATCCTGGGCTCTTTTCCCCTTCTCTACCGTCATTTTTCCTTTCTCTCCTTTTCTTCCCTTCCTTTTTCGTGGGCGCGGCAAAAATAAGGATATCGAAGAGAATCCTGTCGGAGGTTCACGGCCCCCCCGATTGGCGCTCCTCCCCTCTTTTTTTTCTTTTTCATCCCTGTCTTCAAATCAAGGTATAAAAACGTCAGGAGGAGTTCAACCACCCCCAAAACGAGTGGGCAGTTTTTGCTCTCTCTTTTCCTTCCTTGTTTTTTTCCCCCTTTTCTTTTGTTGACGCCTCTGAAGGTTGTACCTTGATTTAAGAAAGGGGATGAGACCCGCGTGAGAGAGCAACATGAGGAGAGGAGCGCCCCTCTTTTTTTCTTTTCTCCCCTTTCTTCCCCTCCAAGCACACCCCGAATTACAAGTTAGGAGACTCGTAGTCAATGACGGTAATGGTATCGACGTCTCTCCTTTCCCTTCCCCCCCCCCCCAGGTGCGCGCCGATCTGTCCAAACATCCGACGCGCCGCCGTCGACGCAAGGCCGCTCTCAAACAGCAGCGCGTCCCTTTTTCTCTTTTTTTTTCCTTTTTCTTCGAAACCGCAAAAATATATGAATGTCGTCTCGAAATGAAGCTCGGAAGACCGAGAGCCAACCGTGCTTTTTCTCCCCTTTTCTTTCTTTCTTTCCCTCCCTCCGCGAATAAGGCTGTTAGATGAAGGCGTCGGCGACGGCACAGTGCTGTAGTGGTGATGGGTGTTTTTTTTTTTTCCTTCTTTCTCCTCAAGGAGATTCTTTCGAAGGACGTGAGAATAATGCTGGCCAAGATGTTTGACCGCTTTTCTCTTCTTGTCGTCAAACAAACTATATTATGCCGAGGAGCCATGGCTGCCGCCGCGCATTCGATACAGAGCGCAATTCCTTCTCTTCTTTTCTCCTATTCCCCCTTCCCCCTTCCTTGCCGAGCAGACAGATTCAGGCGAGATAGAAGGGTTTTTGGCGGACCTGGCGGGGCCGTCTCCAGTTCACCTCCCCCTCTTTTCCCCCTCTCTCTGCGCGAGGATCACTAATTAATGATCGATTTAAGATAATGAAAGAGGCCCGTGACGGGATGTGATACGATCTGGTTGCTTTTCCCCCTTTTTTTTTCTTTCTTCAAGGCGTCGAAAGTGGTGAAGAAGATGGTTGCGGGACGCTTGGAAAGGCTTCCGGCTGATCTTCCTCCCTCTTTTTTCCCCTGAATCATCGACCAGAGTCTGAAGAAAGACGATGACCTTTCAAAAAGATCTCCAGCGATCCTCGTCATCCTTCCTTTCTTTTCCCCCCCCCTCCCTCATCCGATGCCCGCTCGATCTTAAGATATCAAATGCACACACGCGCCGGAAGAGTTCCGGTACAATGGCACCTCCCCCTCCTCCCTTTCCTCTTTTCCTTTTTTCTTTTTCGGCTGTGGAGGTCTTCCGAGACGGACGTTATCTGAAGCGACCGCCCGCGTTCTTCCTCCTCTCTTTTTTTCCTTCCTGGGGGAGACCTATGTGATTTCCGCGCGCAGTGCGCCGGCCTGATTTGTAGAATGAGCAGCCCTTGTCCCTTTCCCTCCCTCCCTTCCCGCGTTGCTGGCATTTTTTTTTTCACGCCTTACAGGTCGATGTCTCAATAGACCGGCCACATTGCATTTTTCCTTTTTTTTCCCCTCTTACCCTCACTTTCCTGCAAGGAGGAAAATTATCGACAAAATGTAGAGAAGATGCGACGATTCCCGCGCCGTCTCCCCCTTTTTTTTCTGAGATAGAAGAACGCGAGCGCTCTTTTTCCCTTCTTCTGGCGCGAAGGGAGTGCCGGCGTCTTTTCTCTTTAGTTGTCGCGACCTTGAACAAGTTGTTTTGGCAGTCAAATCGAGCCACGTTTTATGTTTTTTTCCTTTCTTCCCTCCTTCTCTTCGCGTGCCGGTCACCCTGAAGGCCATCCCTATTTCGAGTGCGGGTGCCCCTTCAAGGCTTTCTCCTTTCCCCCCTCGGTCGGACGCAGTTCTGTGTCAGAAAGGCGCCGATCCTCCACTGGCTCGTCCCCCCTTTTTCTCTTTCTCCTGGTTGCCGCGTTGCGACCCCGCCACGCTGATGAAATTTCTGCTCCGCCTGCTATTTTCCCCCTTCTCCCTCGGCCAGATCGGCAGGTAAGGCCGGCTCTGACAGATTTGCCGACGACTTTTTTTCCCCTTCTTTCCCCCCCTCCCTTTCTCTTATAGAGGGATTAAAGAATGTTTAAGTTCGGGTTTGCGCAAGTAGGCCCTGGGTACGCGGCTATTTCCTTCTTCCCCTCTTCTCGCGCTAGAACCCGGGAGAAGGGAAGAGAGGGGAGAGACTGATGGAGGAAGCCCTCCCTCTCTTCTTTTCGTGGCTGGATCAGGCATCGGATCGCGGCGCGGAACGTCCTACCATTTCTTCTTCCCCCCTCCTTCCCTCCTTCCTGGCAGTGCGGAAAAGAAATGGATGATTGCTTTGCCCCAGACGCTTCCCCCCTCCCCCTCCCCCCTTTCTTCCTATGCCCATTAGAAGAAGGAATTAGGTATAATAGTGCCGCCAGCAGAAGGCCCTCGAACACTTTTCTCCTTCTCCCCTTTTTTTCCCTTCCTCCCCCTAAGGCTCCGCTGAAGTCGAAAGGAAAAAAAAAAGATAGAAGTGAGGGACAAACAGGATAAACACCGACCTCGAGCGATCCCCCTTTCCCCCTCCTCTCATAAGCCGAAGAAGATAGGAATGATAGGATTAGTTTGTAAGCGCTTTATTGTCGTCTGGCCCTTTCCCTCCTTTTTCCCCGGACAAAGCATCGGCCAACGCCGGCCAAGGGTTGTATGATCTCTCTCTTTCCTCTTTCTTTTCCTCCTTCCCCCCCCCTTGGGAAGAAGAGAGTTGGCCGATGATTTGTGTGCCGCTCACTCCCCTCCTCCCCTCCCCTACCGCCTTATCAGAAAAAGGAGCGAGCCAGGAAGAGCTTCGTCGATTCCTTTCCCTTTCTTTTTTTCTCTGGGGCTAGCGGATAGATCGGGGGATGAGGGGGATCCTGGTGTCCCGCAATTAGATTGGTGGTGTTCCTGTCTTTTTGTTCCCTTCTGCGCGCCCGCGAAGCGAGGCCGTGGCGCCGCGCGGTCTCCCCCCGGCGGCTGTCCTCCCCCTTCTGCGAATGGGCATTAGCACTATGATGCCGGGGATCGCCCCCTATTTTCCCCCTCTGCTGGCCGCACTGCCCTGCACGGTTCTGCTCTCGATGGTCGCGTCCCCCTCCCTCTTCTCCCCCGGCCGCGATAGATGAATGAGAGAAAAAGACCGAACGAATGGACCCGGCCGCTTTCCCCCTCCCCTCCCCCTCTTCATCCGCCGCAGCATCTCATGAGGATAGAGAGTAGTAACCATTCGGCCTCTCCTCCCTTCAACGGAAACAGCTGGACTTTCCCGGAGATATCATCCTCCTTTTCCTGCCGTCCGAGCAAAAAGTCGTCGGGCCCCTCGGCCGTAACGGACGATCTGGAAGCGCAAAGCGACGCACATTAGAATCGATACGCAGCGGAATCCTCCCCCTTCCCCTTTCGCAGGAACGGCAAGCACGACGTGATAAACGCCCCCTACTTCTCCTCTCGTTCGAGAGAAAGTTGAGGATAGGAGTGACTTTCTCCCTCCCCTCCCCCCTGGATGTTGGCAATGGAGGCAAAATCTGACATGCCCCCCCCCAACCCCCTTTCCCTCTTTCTTTTTTCTCGCACCCGAAATAAGGATAGGGATGGAATGTCAGGGTGTGACCGGAAAAGCTCCTCGCCGATGCCCCCCCTTCCCTTCCCACCCCTCGTGGGACTCGATTTGAACGGCACATGGGCGGCAACGGTGTCGCCTGCGATTCAGGATTCCTCTCTCTTCCCTCTTTTCCCAGGAAAAATCGTTCGAGAGCATAGCGTGAGGTTGACTCCCGCGCTTCTTTTTCTCTCCCTTCTTTTTTTCCTTTTGCAGAGCGGAAAGAGGTTCTTCTAGAAATTTTCTTTTTCTTCCTTCCGGGCAGGAAAGGGAGGTGGAAACGGGGGAAGGGCTGCCGCCCTTTTTTTTTTCCCCCCCCCTGATGGACGAGAGAAGGAGACATCTAAAGTCCAGCGTCTTTTCTCCTTTTCCCCCCTTCCCGAGAGACCGGATGAAAGAAGGATCGGGCAAGAGTCAAGTTCCTGCTCTTTCTACCCCTCTCCTTTCTCACGGCAGGAGCGAAATTCCAATAGGTCTCTGAACCACAGGCCTCCCCTTTCCCTTCTCCCCCGGCCGGTTCGGGAAGACCTCCGACAGCCTGACGTCACTCGATATCGCCAACTAGATCGCGGGTTCCAGGCGTCTCCCCTTCTCTTTTCCCTCGTACGGAAGAGTGTGCTTTGTGTGATTAGCGGAAGATCTATCTTTCCCTCTTTCCTCTTCCTTTGCGCCAAGCTAGTGAGTGAACTTGAAGAAGGATCGCGAAGCTCGGTCGTGAAACTTCCCCCCCCCCTTCTCCTTTTTTCTCTTGGCCGTGCGAATGGATGCAGATCAGCCGGCCGCCGTCCGCATCTCCCCCCTCCCCTTCGTCACAAATTCGACGCCTTGACTTCGACTTTCCCCTTTTCCTTTCCTCCCCAAGAACAAGTCAATAGGCATCACCGTTCCTTCTCCTTCTCCCCTTCCCTTCGTGATCCTAGCGAAGAAAAGTAAAGGAAGATGGGGGCCCTTACAGACCGGTGTTTCCTTTCTCTCTCTCCCCTTCTCCCCCCCCCCCCCCCTCTCGCTCAGCGATATGCTCGGCAAGACGGTGAGCTTTTTCCCCTTTCTTTTGCTCTTTCGGTAGCAGAGCGAGGAGTACAGCCATGGAGCCTCGGAGCCTACCATTACTATCTTCTTCCCCTCTTTTCTCTGACAGCCGGTCCGCCATCTTTTCCAGCATGATGAGAAAGTATTAGAAAAGAAATATCTTTTCCTTGGCGACTCCTTTCCCTTTCCCCTTTCCTTTCTTCCCCCCCTCGCGGCAGCAGAGAATAAAAAGAAGACAGTCACGGTGAAGTAGCTGACGCCGGAATCTCCCTCCTCTCTCTTTTCCCTTCTTCTCTTCTCTCTAAAACGCGGTTGGAGATATAGGTAGAGTCTTCTCGATGAGGTCGAGGAAGACAAGCAGATATTGTTGCCGTTTCTTCCTCCCCCTTCCCGTCGGGTGAAAAAGTGGAGCAATTGACCGCCCCTGGAACGTGGAGAGCTTGCCCCTCCCCCTTCTCCCCCCTTTTCCAGATAGGCGCGCACCTTGTCGAGAGTGAAGGTAGTTGATACTTGTGGGCGCCGTTCCCCCCGCAGCCTCCGATACCAGGCTCCCGTCATTGACGCCGCTTTTCTGGTGTGCGTGCGCGGCAAAACTACCGGCTTCGCGAGACTTATCCTTTTCTTTTCCCCCTCCTTCTCCCTCCGCTGGTGCTCTCTCCGAGGTCTCATCCAATCTTTCTCAAATAAAGCACGTCAGGAGGCGTTCCACCCCCCCCCCTCTTTTTTTTTGTTGATAGAGATCCTGACCAATCGGTTTGTGGTTGACGACGAATAAGGTTGCTTACCCTTGATTTGAAGGCCGGGGATGAGACGCGGTCTTCTTTCCCCTTTTCCCCCCCCTTCTTTTCCCCCCCTACCAGATTCTGGAGAGATAAGGGAGTTTTGCAGAGCAGAAAACCGCAGAATCCAAGTTTCCCGCCTCGTCGTCAATGCCCTCCTCTTCCTCCCTCTCTCTTCTTTTCACGCCCGGCACGCTAGAAAAGTGAGCGAATATCTGTTCCAGACCATGCGCGCAAGAAGGCTTCGCCGCAAGGTCCTCCCCCCTCTCTCTTTTTGCAACCGACATTCGCACCGCCCGGTTTCAGGTGGCTTCGAACCAAACGGCCAACTCTTTCTTCCTCCCCTTCTTCTCCTCCCGAGATCGCCAAACGCGTTTCGCTCGAGCTGGCAATCGGCAACCTTCACCCCCCCCCCCCTTTTCTCCGTGGTTCGATGCCGGAGTAGGAGAAGGCACAGTGCTGGTCGCGGGTGCATGGGGGTTCTTTTTTCCTCCCCTTCTGTCGCCAAGGAGATTTCTTTCGAAGGAAGTGAGCATTAATGGCTGGAAAAGATGCGGACCGGCTGTTCGCATCCGGCCCTTCTTCTTTCCCCTTCCCCCTTCTGGCGCCGAAGCATAGGAGAAAGAAAGAGAAAGGAATGATCCGAAGGATTTGTCCCCTTCCTTTTCCCTCCTCTTCTCTCTCCGGCGAGCTCGAAGGGTTTTGGCCAGCACTGGCGTGCCGTGTCTTCCCCTTTTCCCCCCCCCCTTCCATTGTCCTGACGTTGCGGCGCGAGGATCACTCTCAATGCTCGATCCCGGATCATGCCGCTCCCGGACGGTGCGGTCCCTTTCCCCCCCCCTTTCCGCTCCAGCTCGAATTCAAGGCGTCGAAAGTGGTGGACGCCGCTGGTGCGGGCGCTGCCTCCGCGCGGCTTTCTCCCTCCGATCAAGGAAGAGAGACCTCGACCATCCCGGCGATGATCCTTTCAAGACCGGACCGTACGCGTCCTCTTCCCTCCCCTTCTCTTGAGAAGCCGACGGCACAAATTTCCCTCCCCTCCCTTTTCTTCCGCCTATCACATGAACAACGATGACAGGACGATGTCTCCGGTCCCAATCAGGCACCTCTCCTCTCCTTCCTCCCTTCCCCCCCTTTCATCTCTCTGACGTCAGGCTGTAGGAGGTCTTCAGCGCCCGGCCTTTCTTTCCTCCTCCTCCCTCCTTTTTCCCATGGCGGAATGTGGTTTAAAAGAAGAGACATATTTGATTTCGAGCCCCCGTGCTCCTTCCCCTTTTCTCTTTTTTTTCCCTCCTCTTCCCCCCCCTATTCCCTGCTTCATCCGGTAATATCGCAGAGTTGATGGGCATCAGATTAGGTCGAGTTTCTCCCCCCCCCCCCCCTTCGGACAAGGAAGGGAGGGATAATTGAGAACCAGGAACCTCTGTAAAAAGAAATTACGGAACCCGCGGACAACTTTTCCTCCCCCCCCCTTCCCTTCTGGCCGCGCAGGTGAAATAAGGTGCCCATATCGCGCGTCTTCCCCCCCGAAGAGAGGAAGAGGAAGGGGAATGGGCTCTTCTTCCTCTTCCGGTCAAGAGAGTAATAATCTAGCATCTTCCCTCCCCCTCCCTTTCTTGCAGTTAAAATAGAGCAAAGCTGTGTTTCCCTTCCCTCTCATGGAATGCGAGATTGAGAGTTGAAGGTCAAAATGTACAGGGCCCTCCCCCCCTTTCCTCTCTTCCCTCCCCTGGCCGCTTGAGGCCGGGCAGGACTGGGCCGCCCGGCAACCTCCGGTCTCTTTTTTTCCTTCTCTGTTCGAAAGCGCGCCGATCCTCAAAGGAGAGGAGAACTCGCTTTTCCCCTCTTCTTTTGATCGGAGGGAGGGAACGGAAGGTACGACAAACCGCCCCCTCTCCTCACATTTGAGATAAGAAGAGGGAGAGGTAAAGGAGAGGAGAGTGAGTGAGAGGCCACTCCTCCACGGCAGGGCAGAGGGAAAGAGGGAAAACCCCTCCCCGAAGAAGTGGGGAGAGGAAGGAAGGAGGAGAAAATGTGACCTCCTCTGTAAAGATGGTTAAGTTAGGGGTTTGCGAAAGTGGCCCACTTTTTCCTTTTCCCTCCTCTCTGGCTGCGTCAGAGGCCATAGGCCGTCGCGCTTAGCCCCCCCGTAGCTCCTTCCTCCTCCTCCTTAGCAAGAGAAGGAAGGAAAGGGCCCGCGTTCCCTCCCTTATCGCGGCGAGGACGTACGCGCCCAGTTGGTGGCCCCTTCCCCCAATCAGAGAAGAAGAAAAGCGGACAGGGCGTGCGGCCATCCCCTCCCCTTCCGCGGCATTAGAGATAAAGGAATAAAGTGAGATGTCCCCCCCCTTCCCCCCTTTTGTGCCGCAGCCGACGGGGAGAAAAGGAGGAGAAAAAGTGCTCCCTTTTGAGAGAAGAAGGGAAAGAAATCCTCCCCTTGAAAGGAAAACCCCCCCCCCCCTGGACAAAAAGGATCACACCCAGCCCCTCGAGCGGCTCCCCTTCCCCCCCTTCTCTCGGCAGAAATAATTCTTGCATCAGCCGACGGCTCCTCCCTTTCTGATAAGGCGGTATTGTAGGGCTGAAAGAAATAATCGTCGGTGTCATGCGGCACTTCCCCCCCCCCCCCCCCCCCTTCCCCTTTTTCTTTCCAAGCGGTTGTAACG
>Ga0179593_1511547_pt1 | contig 10442 bp, 13 predicted proteins | sample CZODoug2_1_08_16_FD_185931 | JGI IMG/M metagenome (GOLD analysis project Ga0179593, IMG submission 185931) | Vadose zone soil fungal communities from Angelo Coast Range Reserve, California, USA - CZODoug2_1_08_16fungal (PacBio error correction) | ecosystem: Environmental > Terrestrial > Soil >... | reverse complement strand
CTCATCCCGACGAACAAGTTGACCGACACGTGCCCACGCCATGTGGGTGAGCAACCCCTCCCGACGCGGTCTTGTCAACGGACTCTGGCCTTTGTCTGAGAAACCACGCAAGCACGCGTCAGTCTCTTCTTTCCTTAGACTCTCTGGAAGACGCTCAAATGGGAGACGGCTGGGAGTAGAGTACTCGAACTGAGCGGCCGTCTAAAGAACGAGCCTAACGCTCAATCCTAGTTCACATTTTCAGCCCCTCCTCCTTTGCCCCTCGAAGCTAGATTTGTTTTCGATTCGGAGGGAGAACCGCGCATTCCGAGGCAGACGATCCCATGCCACACTACTTTCCCGAAAAAAAGAGAATGCTGGAGCCGGAATAGTCGCTCTGCTGCCGCATCCCGAACATGTTGCTAATTTTTTGTTTTCGATTTTTTCTTTCGTGTTCGCATATATTGTCGACATCTTTCAATGGCGTTTTTGAGTTTTTTTTATCATGTTATTAATTAGACCTCCTTGGCCGAGTTCAGTGGCGGATCAAACTCTCCAGGGAGCACTACGGGATTAATGACGCCGTACCCCCCAAAGTCGGTCTGTCATTTCACCCCCTTACAATCTGCTCAACAGATGATTGAACCTTCCTCCCCCTTTTCCACTGGGTGTGCTCTACCTTGCTTCTACTTGGTTCAGCGTATGCGAGCGCTGGCGGGGTACCCTGAGATAAGGATTTCCGAGCACTGGCAGGGATCCCGCCGGCCGATTTCTTATCAGAGGGATGTGCTCTTCGGATTTGGAGGTTTGAAGATTAAATGAGCCGCAGCTGGATAGGCTCGTGGGGTTCAACTGTCGCAGGGGTTCTGCCCTCCCGAATTAGGGATCTTCTCTCCCGCTAGTTTCATCCCTCAAGGGCTCTTCTCGGTCATCTCATTCGCTTTGATCCCGATCGCGTCCATCGAGGATGCAGGTTCTTCTCCTGCTCCCCTCGTTTCGCTACGTCTCTCTTCTCTCCGCCGTCCCACACGTTGCTCCTTTCCCGTCTTTCACTTCAGCATTGTAGTTGAAGAAGACTCCAAGTCGTGACCCATAGAGACCTTTTGGGACCGTGCACAAGCGTGTTCCCTCCCGAGGAGCTATCTGGAATATACACTGGGCGACGTGTCTCTCCCGTCTCCCTCTCCTCTGCGCGAGATGTCGTCCCACCCCCCCCCCCCACCACAACTAAGCACACAACCCCCGTTCTCGCCATGCACCTCCACACCCCCCAAACAGCCCATCCGTTTTTTTCATTCTTAGCCCCCCCGATGAAGGAGCACGGGCGGCTGAGGTAGACAATCAACGGCCCGCCGAGCGCTGGATATGTAATCCCACCTAGTTCTAACTCCTCTCCTCTAAAGCCACTGCCCCTCCACCCCCGTTGTCTCGCCCTCTGCCTCGTTTTTCAGGTTGTCTTCGCGCCTTCCATCTTTCACTGTCTGTCTCCGCACCTTTCGGCGTTTCGCGTAGTCTCTTTGGGTCTCGATGCCCCTCTTGTAGGTTTTTTTCGAGACTCCCAGCTCTCGTGGAGCCCCCTTGACTTTTCCTCCGCCTTCGTGTCATCGAGAAGGACGCAGGATTTAGGCTCCTCTTCCCTAGTCCGTCGTTTAACTTTGGGCCGAACCCAAATCACCCAGCCGCCGTTCCCCCACTTCCGCAGGTTGTCCGAGTATTTTTGATCTTTCCCCCTCTTGACCTGAGCGATCGCAATCCTCCGCCTTCTCCCTCTCCTTCCTATTCGCCTCACCTTCGCTTTGCTTAAGAGAGTGAGCGCCTTTTGTAAGTCAACCTTCATACGAAAGACTGCTGGTGGGGTTACGTTGAAACCTTTCTTCTTTTGTAGATGTTCCTCCCAAATTAGTTAAAGCTTCTCTGATTGAAGGCCAAGTAACCCGGATATCCCCCCCGTCGCGCCGGCGTTGTACCACATCATGCCCTTTTCAATACCTCCCGTTTGCCAAAACGCATCCGTCGACCCCCAGTATAAAGATTTATTCACTCCTCTTCGTTCACCCCACGCGCCATCGGAGTTTTGACCCAGTTGTATTAGTTCCCCATAATCCTCCTCCTACCATTAAAAGGTCCAAGACTCCAGCGGACGTCCTCCCCTTTACGGAAGATCCGCCCCCCTCAGGGTGGTCGGAGAGTCAGGTGACTCCGGTCAATATGACCGCGCTTCCCCGTCCGCCCGACCCGGTGTTAAGCAAGCCTCTCATGATGTTCTCCCTCCGTCCGTTCTTAGTGCTTCTCCCTTCTCCTCCATCCATTCCCCCCCCTCTCCTGGTGGACCCCCCCCCGCTTGCCTTTTTCGACGAGCTTTATTGCCCTTCTCTTATCACGCCATTGTCGAACCATCGCGGGGAGCTTTGTCTTCCCACGATGCCGTCGCCGCTCCTCGCTATTTAGGTCTAAGAGTCAGGCTAGTGGTTCCTCCTTCGCCCTTAGTCGCAATCGCGTACGGCAACGTAATGTTATTATTTGCCCCAGAACCTTTTCCCGCAGACCTTCTCAACTCTAAAATCGGTTGACGTGCAGGCGTGCTGACCCTAACTTTTCCACCGTCACATGTCTGATTCCCACTTCCAGAGGTGATTCTTCTTTCATAGCGCCGCCCCCGTCGACATTAAGAGACCTCTCTTCTTTCAATTCCCCCGTTCGGCGCATAGGGACACCATCCTTCCCGCCAGGTTTCCTAAGTCCCTCCCTACAAAACGAAGATTGAAAGCCCCGTCGGTTTTTCGGACCGGAGTCTCCGGGGTGCTTGATATTCTCCCGAGTCTCCTCTCCAAACATTCCCGTTCCTTCGGTTGACGGCATCCAAGGAACCCCTCTGAAAAGACCTATGCCGTCACCAGATCCCCTAGCGCCCACCAGACCTCAGAACCGGTCCCCTACGAGAGCCTAATCCCATTTCCCCACCGATTTTAAACACGCCCAAACGGTCGACCCCCCCCCCACCTACCTGCTCTCCCCAGTTCATCTCTCCTTTGCACTCTCGACCCCCAGAGTTGTACTCACCCCGTGAGTCCTTTTTTCCCCCCTGTGTCAGTTACTCCACTAAGCTTGACCGTTAGATTCGGAGGGTCACCTCCCCCCCTTCCGCGTCCATGCTCACCTAGACGCGGGTCGTTTTTGCGACCCCCCCCCCCTTTTTTTGCGAACTGCGCCGCTAAAATCTCTCTTTTCCTGTTGTTGTTGTCTCTTCTTCTGGGCTTAGTCCTTTCTTCAATCATTCTTTCCCTACACGCGTTTTTCTATTTCGCATCCTTCCCCCCTGTGGCGTGAGGGGACATTCCGCCTCCGAACGACTTCGCATTTCTTTAGCATTCCACCTTTTCATCGCCTCACTTTCTTTTCCCCCTTCTCCCCTGCGGTCAGAGTAAATAGTAGCATTCTCGGATGTTTTCCCCTCTGCTTCATTTCGGTTTAGTGCTTTTATAAGGCTTAATTGCCGTGAGCAATGGTCAGGGCTGCTATTTCCTCCTGATGTAGAAGAATTCGTCGTTTCTCTCCTCTATCTGGGTCCTATCTTCTCCGAGTGGTTCTTTATTGGCAACTACGGTAGCTTCCCCTCTTTGGCCTGCTCTAGAGAGTCCCTTGACCATGACTTCCTCCACCCAAAGGAGATCTGAGAGAAGCGAGTTTTTTTCTGGACACATCTTTCCTCCCCTTGTGGTGGTCTGCGTGTGTCAGGAAAGGATTTCCTTCTCCTCTTGCGGCCCGGGACTCCTCCGTTAATAGTCATTTCCGCCCCGGAATTCTTCTCCTTTTCGACTAGACCTGAAGGACTAATCTTCGTGACCCGCGCCTCTTCTTTCCCAAGTCAATGTGTTAGAATCTGGTCCCCCTTTCGTCGTCCCTGCCCGATCCGCTCCCTGTACCAATTACGATTGTGCGAGCTCTTCCCCGGCCCCCATGGCAAGAGATCCCGTGCCTCCCTCTGTCGCTCTTGCATTACTATACCACTCAGTCCCGATCACCTCGCCAGAAACTACTCTTATGCGCTGTATTTTTTCGTCCGGCTCGTGACATTTTTCACTCAGACTCTCCTCATTTTCGGACTGTGAGGTGATTCCCATCATTCCCTTCCCGCCACCTAATCAGTGTGTGCTACCGTATTTGTTTTTTACACTATCGCCGATGCTCCGGTCGACCTCCTCCCCCCTCTCTTTGCTTTTCCGGAGGGACTATCTCTCAGGAGCTCGTACAACCATGGTAGGATGAGCTTTCCTTCTGGGAACCCTCCTTCAACCCCGCTTTACCATCGCCCCTTTTTCCTCTCTCTGCTTTGCGAGACCGTCGCCCCGTCGCTGTTGAGGTCGCAGGGTTTTTCCCCTTTCGTGCGTTCTTCTGTCCGTAGCATTTCCTAAAACCAAATCGGACATTCACTCTTTCTGCGTGGTGGGCGCCTTTGTTGCGGGTGTTATGGAGAAAAGCTTGGGGTTTTCAATCCTTCTTTACCTGTGTTTTTCCAGTTGCTCCACGGTGGGTCCATTCTTTTTCATGAAACCTTGCCTCCTCTCCCCGGGGGTCCGCCGTTTCCTCGATTTATGATGACCAGAATCCTCCACGACCCCCCCCCTCCCCCCCCCCCCCCCCCCCCCCCCACCACCCCCCCCCCCCCCCCCCCCCCCCCCCCCCCCCCCCCCCCCCCCCCCCCCCCCCCAGGCCTCGCACGTCGCCTCGTAAACCCCTTTGCTGGACGTCTGAAGGGTTTGCATTCACCCCGCGGACCACTCTTACATCACATTCCCTCGGCGATCGCTACTGCGGATAGTACCCCAATGGTGATTCCTCTCCCCTCAATAGGTCAAGCTTTTGCCCCCCCGATCCCGTCCCCACCGGTCTACCAATATTTTTTCATTTGGCCGGTAGGCAGGTGTTGCTCCGCCACAGAAATACCCGTTCTCATGGCCTTGCCCTTCCCCCTCCACGCCTTTTACGGCGTTTTCTCATTGAGGTTTCGACTTTTTCTTGCTTGGTAACATAGAGATGTCTCTCCTTGCACCCACCCACTGTTTGCGTTTTCGTCGTCCCTCCCCCTTTAACCGTACCCAAAAAAGTAAGAACCCGAGCAAGAAGCCCGTTCTCTTGCGTCTGGGCTGTCACGGGAGTGACGAGATCCAGCAGCCTGTTCGCTCGCTTTTCACGAGTGACATGACGATATATTGCCCCCCCGACGCCGATTCCTCGACTCAATCAAGGAATTCACGAACTTTTTAGCCCCGTCTGCGGCTCGTTCTTATCTCCGCGCTCCGGTTCCTCCCCGGGACCGTGGCTTGTCCTCCGCACCCCCCTCCCTGCACCCTTTCCTTCTGTGACTCGCGTTTGATTGAGGAGTTGTTGTCTACAGGGTCGTCCTCCCTTTGCCAGCTGTGAGCGGTCTCGCCACCGTCGCCCCTTCCTTATTTTCCTCTTAGCCCCGATTTGGTTATTGCACGTTTAAAGTTTTTCCGCCCGTTGTCGCGAGTCATACCGTTCCCTCTTCACGTCCTGTCATCTTCTTCCTGAGTTCCGCCTCCTGTTCTTTTCTTCCGGGCGAGCCGAAGAGAGTAGAGAAGAGTATCGATCCCCTGCCCCCCTCTTTCCAGACGCGTCTAGCGAGGTCCGGAAAGATTACCCGCCAATCTCCCTTCGAGCCACTCCTCCCCGGGTAGGTCCCCGTCACCCTTTCATTCCCTCTGTTACTTGAGTTTTTCTTTACGTTGTGACCCCCCGATCCCCCGTACCGCTATCTAGGAACCCTCCCCCCCCTCCTACGTTGCCATCCGTCAGTCGTTATACGACTCTTTGGCCTCTCCGACAGGCGGTTGACATAAGCACGTCGCCTCTGAACATCCCCCCCGTCTCGTATTCCATCGTGATTTTTCCAAAGTTTCCCCGTCCGCCCTCCCCCACCTTCATTCTGTAGTGAGGTAGGTTACCTTTTCCTAATCGTTGCTATTTCCTTGGGTGCGTTACCCGGTGTTCCCTCCCCGGTGCTTTTCCCCTTTTACAAGGCCTCCTTCCTTGCAGAATCAAGGTTTCTTTATGTTCCGAAGTGCACCCCCCCTCCACCCTTTCAAATAGTTCTTGTCTCAGAACTGCCATTTATCTCTTTCTAGATCTCGGGCGATGGTGAGTCGGAATTGACGCGTAGACGCCCGCGCCCTTTCCTCCGTTCTTGTTTTTAGGAGCCATGTTTTGATGACCGCTTTTTTTTTCCCCTTTTTTTCCTCTTCCGCGAGGTAGTTGACAGTAGTGCGGTCAACGCTTATCCCGTCTGATCACCCTCTTCGGGTTTTTACGAATCCGTTCCCAGTCTAGGCAGTCGGGCGCCTTTTTTCGCCGTGCTTCCCCCTTTTCTCTCGCAACTCCTTCTCCCCTTCGTTTATCCATTCCATATTCTGAATACTTTTCATATTCGGTTTGGGCGATTTAGTTCCTAAACCTTAAGAGGTGTCGTCAACTTCCTTGGAGGTTTCTTTGTACCGTTCACCCCACCTTAGCTTTTTTCCGTGTCGGGCCCCCTTTTGTTTGGATATTCTAGAGTCTCCCCCTCCCTATATAACGTTGTGTGATAGATCTGGATTCTTCTCCCGCCCTCCCATCCCGTTAAACCGTTAAAGCCCGTGCCCGTTTCAAGCTCAGTGGTTTTCCCTCCCCCCCGCCTTTGGCTTAAGTCCAAACCTCCGGGGGAGTCTTAGAAACCTTTTACCTCCCCTCTCACTCTTTTTTTACGCGAGGAGCCGGGCAACGTGTCCCTCGTTTACTCTTCGAAATTAGTTTTCGATCCTTAGTTCAGATACGATACTGCTACTGAAGAGCGGCTCTCACTCCGCGAGCTGTGCCACTCCCCAGGACTCCGAAGAAGCCCTTCAATTTTTCTTTTCGTTCCTCAGAAAATAAGGGGTTTTTTCTCTCGTCCCTTCGTCTCCGCGTTTGGTCCGACGAAGCTTTTGTACGGCTTTTCGGGAGATGATCCCCCCTAGAAAATAAAAAAATCACCCGACTCTCGTTCCTCCGTACCGAGGAGTCTGCGGCCAGATTCCCTACCCTCGGGAATTTACGACTATCTTAACGACACCTTAGTTTCCGTAGGGACCTCCTTTCTTGAGGCGCGGTGAAGTTCTGTAATTTTGTGGTTTTTCCCTATCGCACCCAGTCTCTTTATTTCTCTGAGTGGTTCTCATGGTATGTCCTTTCCTTATATTTACATTCTCCGTGCCCACGCCTCTGGTCTTCGATACCGCCCTTACCAATTCGTAAAGAGTAGCAACCCCTCGACCCCGCCTACTACCCTTTATGCCTTCACCTCTGAGGGACTTCTTTTACTGATTTGCGAGAAAGGTTTGTCTCCATGATCTTCCCTGGTTCCTCCAACCTTGGTGATTGAAATGGTTTCTAATGGGTGCTCCCCGATTTGACGTCCGAGGGACCCATTTTTTCTAGGCGGGTTTTCATGCAGGCGTGAAACAGACCCTTCCATGGGATCTCCCCGATATTAGTATCACCAGATTAGCATGGTCTCTTTCTTTATTCCGCCCTGCCTGCCAGGCCGCGCGGTGGGTACTCCCCCTGCGTTGTGGTCCCTTCTGCGTTTCGACTAATGAAAGCACTTCCCAGCCCTTCTCCCGGTCTCCAAAGGTCCTCCAAGGATCTGTTCCAGAGTATCGTCGCGTCGCTAGATACGAAGGTGAGTTCTGGGGTCATATCACCCCCGATTCAGAGGAGTATAGGACGTTTGAATGGCCTGCCCTCCCCTTCCCACTCCTAGATATCAACTACTTCAAACGCGTTCCTCGAGACCCTTTCCTTTGTGAATCAAGACGGCGTATAGTCCCGCACGGTAAGATGACCCCGGTCTCATCTCCTTGGTGCTCCTCCTGCCCCTCCGTCACACTTCTCGTGCCTAAGAACCCTGCTGCGGGTTTTTTCGGCTTTCCCAAGTGCAGAGCTCTCCCCCCCCCCCCCCCATAAACTGACCCTCATCTCTTATTAACTTAATTTATACGCTCCGCTTCCCTTCCCCAACCAGTTCGCAATCTTCCTCCCCCCCTTACCCCCCCTGTAGAAAGAGATCCCTCGCCCTAGTAGCGCCCCTCTGCGATAACACCCTACAGGTATCCCCCCCTCGATAGACTCCCAGGACCTTGGGCGAGCTCAGTCGCATTTTCGCACCCGTGGACCCCCCCCCCGGTCGCCCGAGACGCCGCTACAATTCCCCCCTGCAACGTTTTCCCGAGCGCTACTTTTTCTACGACTATCCCCGTATGAGGGGGCACCCTCTCTTTTCTCATTTTCCTTTTGCCTTTTAGCGCTGGAAGCGTCCTTCTAGAGCACGAGTCCTTTTTCGATCAGTTGGCTTTGAGCCGCCACCCCTCCACAGCACTCTCCAATTCAGATACCAGAGGACTGAAGCGGGTAGGTATAGTGACTCACGAACATTTGTAAAAAGAAGGGATGGTCCGAACAAAAATGGTCCTTAAAAGTTCAGAGGAAGTCTAGAGAGACCCAGGTCGGCCTGCTTTGCCCGAGCCCAGCGCGTCCAGCCCGGGGGTCCGGGAATCCCAAGGAAGCAACTGCACACGCCCAAGACTTCGGGGGGGGATGTCCTTCACGTGGACTCGAGGGCGTAGGTCCCTCCCATCCTACCCGGCCAGGGGCTGTTAAGGAAGTCCCAAAAGAGCGTAGGACAATGTCCAAGGATTCATTTCCCGCCGAAGCACGCCGTTCCCCCCCTTCCATTTCAAAAGGGCAAAAATTTTTAGATTCCTCAGGTATCTCTCACGCACCTTACGACAACAAGAGAAGGTGATTCCAATTGTTCGCTTTTCGGTCACGGTGTCAGTAATCGTAGCCGAGCATAGTGGAGGACTAATCCAATGATGACCAGTCAAAAGACCACACTGTAGCCCCAACACCCCCCCCCCCCTTGGACGTGTGTTCTCTTCTGTCCTTTGGAGACTTTGAACACGGCCGAAGCATCTGGAGAGGGCTTTTCCTTTTCATGATCACGAGTCGCTCAGTCAGAACCATTTTCGAGCTCATTTCTTTCGAGCCGCATGATGCTATGACCGCGGACCCGGAAGTACAGTCTCCCCATTCCTCTTCTCGGATGTGGAAATAACACGACGGCGAGCCCCGATCTGCGCTCTACTTGATGACGACCAGCCATCTCCCATCGCATGCGGCTGACAAGGTCTTGGCCGACAGCGACTCCCCAGCTTTCGTTTATGTCGCGCTTGGTCAATGGTATTCGGAAACCCCCTTTCAACAACCCGATATGCCATATTGTCTGCCCCAGCCTCGTTTCTGTGAATAAGCGGCCGTAGACAAACGATTCGCTCCGCAAGGTTTTCTTCCGCCTTACTCTTCGGGCCAGACTTGTGCCACTTCACCGGTGATCCTGTTCGACCCCAGGAGAGAGTGTCCCGGCACTTTTTTTGCGGCATTGCTACGACGACTCTTCAGAGATGACTCTTGCGCTGTCGTTCTGCAGGCGCGCGAAAGCCAATTAGCGCACAAGATTTTTTTATATTCGACTCAAAAGAGGATCCCTGCCAGACCCTGCCTATTTCCTTATTACCCCTGTGGTTTCTCTTTTACCCACCTGCCCCGTGCACACTCGTCCGTGCCCCCCCCCCCCCCCCCCGGCAGATTTGTGTTTAGATTCGAGTCTGCCCCCAATCGTTTTGAGCATGCTTTGTTCAAGGTCGTAGGTGATTCCCCCAAGTCACCCACGGACCGATCAGTCACCATTCCGCTTCCCTCCCCTCATCCCCCTTTCCCTGCAGGGGGACTGATTCACGATGTCATTTTTTCCCTCTTCTTTCCAGTGCCAATTACGCAATTCCCCCCCTCCCCTCGTGACTTCGAGCATGTGACCAGTTCGCATAGAGCTGTGGCTCGCACCTCTGAACTGTTTCCACCTGTTTTTTCGTCAGCATGCTATTTGGCCCGTGCCCTTATAGCCGCAGATTTGTTGCGCTACGTCTTCCGGTCTCTTTCTCTTTCCCCGTTGGGTATCGCACGCGGGCCCGGACGGCTGTCGCTGCGACTGTTACATCGTGGTTTCCTTTTTCCCCACCCCCTTTTTTTGACCTCATTGCGCGCAGCCTCTCTTGCTTCTCACGTGTTCCGGCGTTTTTTCCTTGCTCCCCCCCGGGTCGTTGTCCCTTCTAAAGTAGTCCCCGCTTGTCAGGGTGGGAATCAGCGGACCGTCCGACTTATGTGCGTCCCCCCCTATCCCCCTCTCGACGGAACTCTTTTTTTTTGTTCCGACAGTATATTGGAACCACACTCGCACCCTCTCTCATGCGGCCGCATCCCTCTTCACACTCTTTTCGAGCTCTGCCGGTCCCCCCTCTCTTCGCCCTTATCGATCGAGCAGTCAAGGTTTTTGACCCCTTTTGCGTCTGGCAATTCTTATTATTTTATTT
>Ga0179593_1479758_pt1 | contig 10442 bp, 9 predicted proteins | sample CZODoug2_1_08_16_FD_185931 | JGI IMG/M metagenome (GOLD analysis project Ga0179593, IMG submission 185931) | Vadose zone soil fungal communities from Angelo Coast Range Reserve, California, USA - CZODoug2_1_08_16fungal (PacBio error correction) | ecosystem: Environmental > Terrestrial > Soil >... | reverse complement strand
TGCTTTTTGTTTACTTTTTTTTGTGGTTCCTTTTGTGTTTTTTTTTTTTTTTGCTCATTTTCGTTCCAGGTAAAGCTCATTTTCCCCAAAAATACGGTGTCTCAATTCCTTGAAGGGTTCTTTTACCTCCCTGCTGTGCCCTTACGCGAAGGAAAGGGTTAGAACAGTCAGATTTTACGGCGATCTAAAACGCCTTGAGGCCCCCCCGGTTGTTTTCCTCGGATTACTTATGATGGAGAAAATTCGCTGGATGTCCATTTGTAACGCATGGTACTTTTCGCCTGACCCTCCCCTTTTTACTCTGCCCAACCCTATTATCCATTTAACGTTTATTTTTCTCTCCCCACCCCCTCTCAGCCTGAGATGTTTCCCAAAATTATAGTCCTCTTAATACTGGTCACCTCTTCCCCATACCCTCTTTGCGGCTCGCCCTCATAAAAGTAGACCACCCCACCCCTAGGGTTCCTTTTGTGACTGAACCGGAACCCCACCTACTAACCAAGGCCATAATAAATATTACCCAAAGCCTTAGCAGAGCGTCCGGACGTTAAAATCTTCCTTTCACCCAGACGCCTGCCCTCCTGTTGTCCCTCCCATCTGCGTAGCTTTGATCTGGTGTCACCTTGTTGCCGACTACCTCTCGGCTGACCCTCCCCCCTGGGTCCTTACCCCCCTTCCTCACCTCGCATATTCTGACCCTTGCGATTCCTGATTTTATTGTGCTAAAAGCCAAAGATTAGACAGTTTCCCTTGACTTCCCCTTTGACGTGTTTAACCTTCTAATTTTTACCTCTTCGCTAAGGGTGATTACTTGGGCCCTTTAGGCATCTGGAGGATCTGCCCATAAAAACTGCCCTCGAAGGGAATTTCGCTCGGGGTAGAGGTGATATGAGGACCCGAAATGTCCCCCCACCGGTCCCCCCCCCCCCCCTTTCCGACTCGTTGTAGGGTTGTGCTCCTTTTTTTTGCCACCCAGGTCCCCACTGTTCCTTTCGCGCCTGTTTTGATTGGCTATGTTCTTCGATCCAGCGTGTCCCTTGAGTAAAGGTATTGTTCTCCACTCGATTGCCGTCTTTCCCCAACCTTTTTGTCCTCCTCTTCTCCTTTCGTTCTTCTCTTTGGAGCTCTCGTGATGAATTTTTACGCTCTTGCTCCCACTTTGGTTCCCCCTTTTCCCTTTTCTTCCAACCCAGTGAGCTTCGCCGCAGCCTTCGGTCCCCGGCTCAGTTCATCCGAAAAACCCCTTACCCGCCGGAAACGCACCAACTCACATCTCCCCCCTTTGTTACGACCCACCGCCATTAACCTATCTTTTACCCCCCCAGTGAACTTAACCCCAGTCCCTCCTTCAACCGTCCTGGGTTAGGTTCTGGGCCATCCTGCCTCCGTAACAATCCTGTCTTCCCGAAGATTCTCTTTTGCAGAGTTCCCACTAACTTCCAATTCATGGACGCCGCATCAATTTACCTTCAAACACTTTCACCAAATTTATCTCTCTCCCACTGAGTAAACCCGGCGCCCCCCACGCTGACATTCTTCTTTTTCCCCTTCCCCTCGTGTTTTTTTAGATATCTGAAGAGGGTCCTCTTGTAGACTAAAATGATAGCCATTTGTTCCGGGTTTCAGAAATTCTTCAGGCGAAATTGACTTGTTTCGGTCAATCAAGATGTCAACTTTTCCCCTAATCGGCCTTTATCCAGTTGTGATGTCGGTGAGTCTTAGTCTCCTTGTGAAGGGGAGTTCTTTGGTACTTTTCCTTTTTTCCACGACGGTCCCGAGGTTCATTACCACGCACTTTTAGTGGAACTTTACCAGCCGTGACCGGCCACTGGGCAGCGTCAAGATTGTCGACACCGCTGAACTTGACGGACCGCGTCAACTGGCGGAATGTGCAGGGCTCCCGGGGATTGACTATCCACTTTGAAAACGATTTAAGCAGAGCTGCGACTCCCGAAATCTCTTCTCTCACAGTGAGGGGCAACTGTAAAGCTCCCTTACCCCGATTCGAGCGATTCCCCTTTTTTGCCTCGTTGCCCCAATCGTTGCAATGCTAACAACACAACTACTTTGCTCGGCCCCTGCTTGATCGTCCTCCCAGGCAAGAACCCACCAAGCCCTGGGCCCTTCCTGTTTTTCCCCTTCTTTACCTGACAAGATTTAGAACGTTGTCCCTTCCCGGGAGGGCCTCTCTTCGTACCGGGATTCCCCATGTAAGTGAAGGTCAGTTCGAAGGTCCCCTCCCCCCCCCATCTGCTAAATAACCTCTCTAAAAAGTCCTTTCTATTTGGGGCTGCGTTGCCCCCTCCTCCTGCAAAGGTACCCCCTGATAATTGGGGTTCTCAAAATACCCCACAATAAGTAAAATTTTCTCGATTTTCTCCATCAGTCTTATTAGCCTGCCTATTGAGCAGCCGGCTGCTGGCCCTCCTTTTTCCCCTACACGTTTCCACAACCTTTCCCGTCTTTGAAAGGAAAGTTCCCAACTTCCGACTGTTCCAAGCCTCGACTCTCCTTTTTTTTAAATTCATTTTACGTCTTCCCTTTCTGCTCCTGGCTGTTAGGCACGCCTTGTTCTGAGGGGTCGAATTGTTTTCCGGTAAAAAACAGGTTCCCCCTGTCTTTTTTGTGGCGATCTTTCTGATGACCCCACAGCGATCGTTATGCGTATTCCTGCTCTATTTGGCACCCAACCAGCAGCCGCATTTTTTTATAGGAAATCACGAATCCACCTTCCTAATTTGTTGGCTCTCATCCCCAGCGTGGGTAGTTTTAGTAGTCATTCTTCCCAAATCCAGTCAGCACCGGCAACTTTTCCTCCCCCTTTCAAATAGAATAATATCGCAGAAAAAGCGTTGGGCCCTACTTATTTCGATTTCCTTCCCCTGATCCTCCTACTTTTAGCTTTCCATTCTTCCTGCTCAACGACCCGCTTCCCTTCCTTAGAAGTACTTGTTTTTGACTATTGCCTTTCTCCCCCTGCCTGGTTCACACTTGTGTTCGTTATTAACGTCTCAGTTTCGCCTTTGACGACACCTTGAATATGCTTAAAGGTCCTTCGGATCTTTCCGAGGGTCATACAGCAGAAAATTTTTCTTTTTGGAACTCGTTAACGCTGTGGACTACCCTACGCACCCCCCTTCCACATATGCAACCGTGACTGTCTATTGTTAACATGAGATTATTTTTCTCGAAACCCCCCCCGTGACACCGTCATCAAACCCCTCCATTTTCCTTGTTTAGTCTCTGCTTTGAAATTTAAGGCGCAGAACGCAGTCTTTCCCCCTCCCCCTCCTTTTAGCGTTGCTAAGATAGACTTTCTCCGTAATTCGGTAGGCTACCTTTTTTAACTGAATATCCCTTTTTTCTGCCTCGCCGAAGTTCTAATTTTCAGAAACCGCGTTTTTTTTTTTTTTTTTTTTTTTTTTTTCCCAACCCCCACAAGGAGCCTCTCCCCACTTTCCTTTACGGACAGTAGATACTCCTTCATTCCCCTTCTTCAATACTCTTTGGCAGTTGAAGACCAAGTTGCTTCCCCCCTCTTTGCAACACACATTATTGTTTCCCACCCTTCTTTTTTAGTCATGGCCTTGACACGTTCAAGCATTTCCACAATGAGAACCTTGGAGAGCATCGCATGTTCTTGTTTTCCAGGTCATTCCTCCAAATTGCTTTTTTCTGTTTGTTGGCGCAACGAGTCTTAACCGTCCTCTCCCCTACCGAGGCCCTGATAGGAGGAGGATGAACTCCTCTTAGCGCTGTTTTCAACAGACCCCAGCATGTCGCCCTCCATCATCGTGGCTGCCTAAGTGGTAACACAGCCCCTTTTCCTCTCTTTTTTCTTCTACGCAGTATTATGCCCTTTTACCGTCTTTTTTTTTGGATTTTTTCTTCGAACTACTTCCCTTCCCCCCCCCTTTTCCGAAACCCACCATTCACTCAATCAGAGACACCCCCTCCTTCCTCCCTCCCAAGAAGCAATATGATGATACTTCATGACTCCTTCCCTTCTTCGGCGGCCGCAGGATTTTTGTCAGGCAATTTTCGTTCCCTTTTCCAGATACCGTTCGGCGGACATGATGATACTTTTCTTTCTTCAAAAGGCTTCCTCAAGTCCCACACCAGTAATCGCATGAGTTACTCTGGCCCTAGTTGTGACAACGATTTCTCTTTCCTTTTACCACGAGCTTTACTCTCTACCACCTAATGTCCACTCAAGGATCTCTCTTCGTCCTGAAACATCCCAATGAAAAACCACCTCGCATTCCTTCTATCGTACCCCCCCAGGTTGCCGCCCCCCCCCCTGCATACCAGCCAGCAGGATACTCCAGGCCACCCCTCCACCCCCCCCCACCTGCCAGTGTCCCCTTAAAACAGGAGGCTTGCCCGTTTAGCGGAAATTTAAACCGTCTCCTTTTCCTTTCTCCGCGCCCAGTTCGAAAATTTTCCCCCCTACCTGCAGGTCCGCTCTGACCCCCTTTTTCTTACTCGAAAAGTCTTTTCCCTGCCTGCAGATCCGTCACCGGCAGAAGTTTGAACTTTCCTTTTCCTACCCGTCTTTTGGATGACTTGGCCCCCTCTAAGAGTCCACTTGATAGAAAGATTGTTCCACCCCTATAGCGGAAGCCCCACACCTCGGTAATCCCTTTTCACCGTCCGGTCAAGGCCCTTTAACGAAACCGTTTTGAAGTGGTCGCAAAGATGTCCTATTTGATACCGGAGAGATGGATCTTCTTTCCCTTTTACTTTTACTCCTCCTAATTGTTTTTATTTGTTGTGCGTCATTAGTCCATAAATTGTACGGCCATCAATATGTTATCCCAGTGTCCGAGACCCCAGTACAAGACCGTTCCTGCTCACTTGCGGTGAAATCCTTTGTCAGCACCTTCTTTGTGTAGTTGCAACGAGTCAAGGCCTTTTAAGGCTCTGCTCCCCCCGCCGAACCCTGAACAGTTTTTAGTGGAACCGTACCTGTCGACTACAGCACTAGATTTTCTCAGCCCTTCCTGAAGTGTGAGTCTTGAATTCCTCCTTTTGCACGCACTTCCCCTACCTCTTCAGTTTCTTCAACCATTTTCTCCGGAGTATCCGTACGGACTTGAACCTTTCTTATCGTCTTTCTAGACTCCCCCTCGTAGTCTTCCTTTGCCTGAGCTTTGGTCTACCACCCTTTTCAAAGGGACTTAAGTTCCCCTAAGACCCTTTTGCTGTTGAATTCTTACTCCCTGGGGCCCGTTGCGGCTATGGCTTTGGTTCTACTGGTCTGACAAGCAGATCCTGAGGAACTTTTTTGTTTCCCCTCGTGGCTGGCATTAAAGCCCTCTCCTCCCTTTATAACACTAGTTTCTCCTACATCCAGGACCCCCTTTAATTTGTGTCAACACCCATTGAGTCCGGTTTCTCTGCACTGTGTAAGCGCATCCCCCATTACCCCACTCATGAACAGTGTTTTTTCGAAGAACCTGGAACTGTCTAAGCACGATCAATTTTTCTCTTGTAAACATCTCTCCTCCACGGTATGGTCCTTAAGAACACCCTGTACTCCCATATGCAGTTCTCGTCCCTTGAAACATCAATTTTCTGCCAGTTAACCTAAAGAGCGTTTCGCATGCTCCTCTCCTTGTTCGGTTTCTCTGTGGAGACTTTATTTTCTTGCGTTTTTATTTCGGACCCCTTTTCCGAGGTTCTATTAGAGAAACCCTCTTTATGAAGTGCTACAGTTTTGGCAGTTTTTAATAACCCGGCTACGAAGACCTCCCCTTGGCGTGGGGGAACCAGGAGATTCTCCGCTTCCTTTCTCATCAGTGATTTTTCTGTAGATGAAGAGCCTATCTTTAACTATTTCCCGTGAAATAAGGTAAAGTTTTTGCCCCTCGCTGCCAGCCGTCTTTTTAAGACCACTCCGAAAAAGTCAATTAGGACACCCCGTGTGAAGGCCTTTCCAACCTTTCTGATTAGTCCCCAAGAACTTCTTTGGTTGCCATGCTTAAGTTGCGACTTCCGCCCTCTTAGCTTTTGCCCTCATTGGACAGCAACCCCCACCCCAAACTGCTTTTCCCTTGCTTCCATCACTCTTTATTGCCTGAAAGTTGCCTTCCTTGACTCTTCGGTCGACGGTAGGAAGGCTCCTTTTTAGGAAGTGTTTGGCCTTTCTCGCCCAGCGCTTTTGGCTGCCATCATGCTTCCTCTTTAGTACTTGAACCACGGATTACCGGATACACTCACCTTAGCCTGAAAAATGCGCAGTCACGTATCCCCTTTCCTGAACGACCCCAATCGAGCTCAACGCTGTTTGTTTTCTGCCTCCTGGAAATGCTAGCCCTCCCCCCACTTCTTAAAACATTCCCAGGTAAAACGGTTTTTTTTCTTGTTTTCGTTTTTGTATCGTAGTCGTGGGAGTCGTTCTCATTTTTTTTGAAAACTTTTTTCTGACCCCCCACAATTGGGAAGCTTTTAAACCATGTTCTTTGTATTTATATCATACCTGACCAACTCAAGAACCATTCCACGTGCGGACAATACCCGTTTTCTAACCCATGGCGGGACCCCGGAAAGCCAGAAATCGAATTGTAATGCGAGGAACCTCCACCTTCGATTTGACAGATGTTAATCTGAGATCCTAACAACTGAGCTCTTCCCGGTCTTCTACAGTGAAGTCCCGTAAAAATCATCGTAAAATTAATTAAGTAGAAGGCTTCATTGAGTGACTGGAACCATCTAAGGAAATTCCCGTAGTATACCACTTTGAGGTAATGCTTCAAAACCGTAGTTAACTCGTTGTTATTCGTAGTCTTATCCTTCTTTTAGTCACCATCTTTGTTTTTGGTGGCAGTTGTCCCACTTTTATACGGTCAGTTACCCCACCCTCTTTAGGAGCTGCAAGTGCGGTGAATCTGGAGGGCCCTCATTTAATGCTTCGCCTGTGTTGGTTAAATTTCTAGCTCGGCAAGACCGCATAAACCCCTTTTTCTCCCTGTTCCTTACCGGGAACCCCCTGAACTCCCCAAACAAGAGAAAACATAAAAAAAACCATGTGCCTTGGTTCTACTTGGTTCACCTGAAGAACAAAAATGAGACCACGTACTCCAGACAACGTTTTTGGTATTCCTTAGATTCCTTAAGGAAGAGGGACAGTCGTGCGAACCCCCCACCTCCATCATGGAACGGAAACGACAGAGATTCCGGATCTCCCTGGGGAAACCTCATGGAGTTGTTCTTGAAATTCCACCCCGGTAAGATCCCTTTGTACCTTCGGTTATTGTTTTCCCCAAGGGAGTTCCCCTACAACGCCGCGTTTTCCCTGGGCCAACGATCCAACTTCACTACCCTATATCTTTTCTTGGTTCCTTTTGGCTGGCCCCTTTCAGCTTTCAAGTTTCAATTTTTTAGGAGTGGCACCGCTTAATATAGATACGTGGTGTAGGTCCAGCAGTGGGACAGTTGAGCCGTAGGGGCCCTAGAGGAACCGTGCCCTCTTGCAGGCTGCTGCTGGGGCAGAGTTCCATTCAGGCAGCAATGCAAAAGGTTCCCATACTCTTAGACAGATGGGTTGCGTTGATCTCGCAAACAGAAAGTGTCATGGGACGGTAATTTCCGGGAGTTGTTGCGGTATCTTCCTCCGACCTCTTCTGGCGAAAGCTTCATGAAAGCGATTTCCTTCGGAACTTGTCTTTCAGCTCTTCTATTTTTCTGGTAGCTCTCTTTCCGCGTTTGTTGGGCACCTTTAGATCCTTTTCCCGGCTCGGTGCGGTCACTTTAGTCAGCCATCTGTGCCTCCTTGGTACAGTTATCCTAACCCCCGATGCCATCTCACGCCCAAAAACCTGATCGGGACTTGTATCTATTGGGAATGAAACTCGCAGAAGAGTCGGTTTGTTTTTACCCCCCCCCCATGGCTTTTTTTTAATTAAAGCCCTTTGCACCCGGCGACTCCATACCCTTAAAACCGCCTGGCTTTCCCCTGCCGCATGGTTAGTTTCAGCGTTGGCTTATCCAATAACCTTGGCTCCAGACCATTATCTTAATCCCCTGACCCCCCCCCAAAGTGCGATAAGTGATCTTTTCCCGTACCCCGATCACTATTGTGCTCCTCCAAGTTTTTTTTGTTTGTCTGTTCTTTCCTCGACAGGGGGTATACCACTTCTCGCAATTTTTTTTTGGATTCAGAGGCTTTATAAAGTGTTCTTTGGAAAGTTCACATGCGCACTCATAGCTGAGGATCTTACAATCCCTTTGTTTTCCGGCTTTTTTTTTGGATTTTTAAGGGTGGGGCTGATTACGTTATTTGTTTACCCTCTCTGTGAATTCTCGGGTGTCTTTACCCCCCATTTTCTTTTGCTGTGGCCCGGTGGCAGCGTCGCTTCCTGTAACGGAGGCGAACGAGTCCTCTGCGTCACTGGGATGACGAAGGCCCCTCCCAGCGAGCCGAGCGTCCGGTGTGCCCCCCCCCCCTGTTGAGATCGCCACTACCTCCTTCCTGCACGTAATTCCCCTCTACGATACTGCACGCCTTCACGTTTCCCCCCCCCCACTGAGCCACCAATACTTGCTTGTTACTCGGCCGCTCCGACGCCCTCCGTCCCCCCCGCCAAATCGCCGACCTTCACAGCATTCTGGCCTCAAACGACACGACTTAGCACTGGTGAAAGTTGACCCTTTACGTGCGGCCAGACCGACTGGCCTGCAGTTCCTTGCCGAGTTCCGACCATCGGCTAAATTTCCCGCGTCCTCCCCCCCGTAGCTCAGATGGATCGAGGTGTCCCCTCCGAAGGCAAATTCCCCCGTTTATCGTTGTCTGGGCCTAAACAAAATCTGTCCAATCTCTATTTTCGACTTCCGCTTTTAGCCTGGGTCCAGCCCCCCTGTACAGATGATCCTTCTTCTTCGCCCGTGGCCCACCCAGACCAATCGTCCCTTCAGTTCAACTCTCAATGCCCCTTTCCAAGACATACCGATCCTATTTTTCCCCCCACATTTACTTGATGACTGTCTTTTTTTCTTCCAGCTTTATGCCCTTGAAGCAATTTTCCCTTCAACCCCAAGGTCCCCCATTTTTTGGATATTTCCCTATAGCCTTCCAAAGACTTGATGATTGTTTCTTCTTCTTCCTTCTCTACTTTTGAAACCCCTGCTAAGAATTTCGGTGACCTTTCACTAATTCAATCGATCTGTTTTGCTCAAGCCTTCCACATCTGATTTTATGTTTCCGCCACGGACCAAACCCTTCCCCCTCCATCCGCAAATTCTCCCTCCAACGTGCTTCGAATAAGCCTACCAGAGGGCCTCTACGTAGTTTAGAATCCTTTAACCGACTGAGATCCTAATTTCACTTCGCGTCTTCCATGACTGCCCTGACCTTAGTCTCAGTCCTTTCTACCTTATTTGGACTATTTCTTTCCTCACTGAATTTAGGATATCCTTGTGAGTTCTTTTTAGTTACTTATCAGGTTCGCTCCCACCCTTACTGATTCCCGGCTTCCTTTTGCCGCGTTGCAGAGGGCCCCCCCATTTTTGAGCTAGTGATTTTTTCCATAAGCGGAAAGTTCGTGTTGTTTTTCAGCGCCACAACAATTGTGACCCAGTGCTGCACACGTTTTGTCATTTTTTTTTTTTTTTCTTTTTTTTTTTTTTTTTTTTTGGCATGGAATTCGATTCCCGATTCACATAAAAACCCTTGCCCCCTACCTACTCCCTGCACAAAGTAACTTTTCTTTGGACCTTTTGGGGATCGCTCACGCGCCGAACGCTTTTCACCCAGCCCCCCCCTATTTTCTCCATTTGCTTCAGAAGGGACAATTTTTGACTATTCCAGATGAAGGGAACGTTTATGAAGACTAAGGTTTAAGCCTTCATGAATTAAGTCCCCACGCCGTTGCAGTCTCGTATGCCCCCTCCTCCAACAACCGTCTCGACGGCAATTTTCTTTATTATAGGACCTCTAGATACTCCTAAGGTATCCTCAAATCCTCATGCTTGTCTCGACCTACTTCAAGCTTTGCCGTATCCTCTAATAACAATTTCTTTTTTCCAAGCCGCTTCTGGTCTCTGGAAGGGCTGTGACCCCCGTAATAAACTGTTAAAAATGTTGACCTTTTTACTTACTCTTCCCTTTGCATGTACTCCCCCCACTCTCATTTGAGGGTCCTTGGTTCCCTTACCACTTAAGGTTCCGCCTCGTCCGGCTTCCCTCACTGGAACCGGTGGGACGGACTTATTTCACCTCCATATTTTTTCTGCATTTTGAATTAAAAGAATGATTCTCCAAGATGATGATACGTTTCCCCACCACGACCAAGTGTAAAATGAGGATCCCCGTCTATTCTATCCCCACCTAGAAAGGAAATTGTCTCCTCGAAGTCCCCCACCTTGGCCTCACAACCACCCCGAACAACCTCCGAGCCCACCCCGAGCCTGACCCCCCCCCAGTCCAAAGGAGCCCTCTTCCT
>Ga0179593_1440902_pt1 | contig 10442 bp, 7 predicted proteins | sample CZODoug2_1_08_16_FD_185931 | JGI IMG/M metagenome (GOLD analysis project Ga0179593, IMG submission 185931) | Vadose zone soil fungal communities from Angelo Coast Range Reserve, California, USA - CZODoug2_1_08_16fungal (PacBio error correction) | ecosystem: Environmental > Terrestrial > Soil >... | reverse complement strand
TACCTTTTTAACGTCAAGGAGCGTTCTGGACAGAGAGGCGGGGCCCTTCTTGCAGATCCCTGGCCAGAAGTCACCACTATTTTTTCCGTTGCCAGAAGACTCCCTCGTTTTTACCCACCTTTCCTCTGAATTTATGTTTGAACCATTAAGAGGATTGATTTGAGCTGCACGCCCGCGGTGAGCTGGCCTTGCAAAAACTTCCAGGGAAGGTCCAGGCCTCCCTGAGCAGAGTCCGTGATAGCTTCGGGGAACGCCTGTTACCCTTTGTGCCTTAAGGCTTTTTCCGTACGGTTGCACTGTTTCATGGTGTACTATGCAACACTTTTAGGTTTTTCCTATTGCATTTCCCTACGGCGGATTTCCGAGAGCACATGACCCTTTGCCTAGCCATCCCCCCCTTTCTTGGACAACTGCCGCCCTGGCTCTGAAGCCCCTTATTACCCACCGCTCACGCGACCCCCGGCGGTCTGGGCCCGTACCCTTCCGATTCCTACTTGTTTTTCGGCCAGCTAGGTAGCTTTTACTCCGGCCCCGATCTCCCCCCTTGCCTGCCCCTCCTTCTCCTTCCCCCTTTCGATTTCCCTCTTTTTGTCGTCTTTTCGTTTTCTCAATCTTGCCCCCCCCTCTCGGACTTTTCCGCCGGAAAGGTCGCCGTTTCATCTTTTCTTAGTTTCTTCTCACCGCGATCAGAATAGGAGAAAGCTCTGTTACGAGAAGTTCCCCAGACATCCCTTCCTCAAGGACCATTAGTTATATCAGTATTCCACATTCCCCCTTCTATAAGGACCCCACGTTGTCCAAAGAAAAGGTCTTGACTTTATTAAGGTCTTTGTGTTGGTTTTATCTCAACATGATGGTAGCAACTCTTTGTTTCCTCCTACCAGGAACGCACGGGTGCCCTTTTCCGCGGAAAAATGAGAGACGGACGCGTTCTCCTTCCAAGTAACCTTCCAGAATTATCGAGGAATTAAGCCAGTTTCCCCATTGTTAGGTGAAGAACCTTGTGGCACGTCGGTGTTTTCCACCAATACAGCAGCCGAGCGGCTGGTCTTTGTCTAAACGTTCCCTTCCGAGTCATTCCAGAACGGTGGTGTTTTCGGGACACTGCCCTCCCAACTTTTCTTTTTTCTTTCCTAATAATACGTTGTTAGATCGATTTATCTTACGCCTCCTTCCCCCACCCCCACACAGTTCAGTCCCCAGGAGCGGATAAACATTGGATCCACCTTTAATTTTCTAATTGGTAACGAAGGCCAGTGCACATTGTTTCCCTTCGGAAACTTTTTTTCTCTTTCCGGGTTTGCACGATGATGACGGCAGGACTGATTTTCCTCGTTTTCCTCTCGATGGAGTTCCTCCACCTTTCGGTCGGTCGGCTCACAGCCCCCCTTTCGTTTTTTTTTTTTTTTTTCCCCGTCGGTGCTCACACCCGCCCACCCATAAGCAAATGATGTCGGGTTCGTTGGCCTTTCTACCATTGATGGACTGTTTTGAATTTATCGGTAAAGGGTCCTGAGGATTCTATCGCCGTTCTCATACCGTTTTCCCCTCCCTGGTCTTGATCACAGTGTCTCCCCCCCTTTGAACACGAGAAAGGCTCCAATTAATGGATACCGCTGCAAGGCGTCTCTTTCTGGAACGAAGTACCGACACGTGTTTTGAATGCTCTCTTTAGATGAGTTCTCGGAACCAAAATCTACTGGCCAGTTCCTTCTGAGGAACCCGATTTGCCTCACAGTCCGTATAGGACTGCAATGTTAATCAGGTACCCATATGTCCTCTTATCTTTTATAGTAGGAGCATACCCCCACTCGGATTCCGGATAATCATGTAAGGTTGTTGGCCTAGTTAGGAACTTCTTTCACCCCACCCGCCGAGAATTTTCGTCTCCGTTAATGAGATGTTCCCCCCATTTCCAACTCTCGACCATACCCACCCCGTTGTGCACGGCTTCCCCATTCCTCCCCGACCCCTTCCGTCCCCTGTTGATTAAAGGTCAATATCGCTTCCTTTTTTTTTAGGTAGGGAGATGGCCCTTTTCCGTCCAGATTCCCCAGAGGGAAAGCTTCTTCGGCACTTTCCCTGCGCCCCCTACTTCATCTTAGAACCGGGACCTTCTTACTCTGATTAGCCACCGGATTGAGCCCCCTCTCGTGGTTCTTTCTTTGCCCTGGATTTCCGTAGGTCCGCACTGCTTCCCTTCATGACTCTTTCTTCTTTTTGTTGAAGAGGGTTGTCTCCTTCGGGTTCGAAGCGAGGCTTAATAAACCTTTTTTTACGATAGGGATTCTGACCCCGTTCTCCCTTTTCTGCAGGGGTTGTTTCCCGGATTTGTCATCCCGTTCCTTCCCCTTCTAGTATCAGGAATGATGACAATCCAAAAGACGCAGTTGTTCGATAGAATTGTTCCGGATCTCCTTTCCCTTCTGAACCAGGGTCAGCCGTACTCCACCCCAGTAAGGGGCCCACTCCAAACATGAAATTGGAACCCTAGCCCCGGTGCGTTGGCTCCGGCCGGTTGACTATTTTAATCTCTTTTCGTCGGCCCCGGTACTGCATTGGTGACATTGTTCAAAAAATGTTACCCACTGACCCCGTTCCTTCCACCAGGGGAATTAATGGATTCTGTTTTCCCCTTCGTTCCTAGTGTCCGGGCGATGTCGTTGTGTCCATTTTTAAGAACATTTCCCGGCCGAGACGCCACTCAGGCCACCAATTCCCACCTCCCCCTGTTCAGTTAGTTTTCTGTCCCACGGTTTTGGACTCCCCCCCATTTTTATTACCTAATTAAAGGCTCCTCCTTCTGCCTTCCCCCGGGGGTCGGTCCTCCCGGTGCCCTTGTGAGGCAACGTTTACTCCTTTCTCGTTTTACGTGTCTCGGAGCCTACGGACCCGATGACATGACGCATTCGTCCCCAGACATTGCTTCCCCTTAACACGGGGCCGTCCTGTGATCATGATTCAGGATGCCGACCCAAGCAGTTGGACTTCCCCCCATTCCCTGCCAAGGAGATCTCTGCCAGCAGGAGACATACTTTTTCAGTTGGTCCTCTCTCTCTTTTCAAGACTCCTCGGGTTTGTTGGGTTAGCTAGCCCCCAACTCAAAGAGGATGGCGATGCTTCCCAGCGATGTCATTGGGGCCTTCTTTCTGCCATGGACATGAACAAGTGTTTTACCTTCGTTCCAACGGCCCTTTCTAAGTTCGAACGAAAAGTTTCAGGGATTGACTTCCATTTGCTTATGATAAGGTATTTCCCCGGTTTCCCTCCGAGGGATTCGCCAAAGTTCCCCTCGTGGTAAGTTTACTCCAATTTACCCCGACTTTTTTAGACCGAGTGAAGCCAGCGGCCCGGATCCCACCTTTGGACTTCGAGGTCCTCTCTAAAACTTTTGAAAAACCGCCTGGCAAACCTGCTTAATGGTTGTCACAGGGCTTTTATTCTGCGAGCAGGTTAGTTCGATGCTACCCCTCTTTCCGTCTTTCCGAAAGAGACCCGAACCGATTTTTCCCGGCCTTTTTTTTTTGTCAGGACGATCCATTCATGTCAGTTCCCCAGTTTTAAGAAAGAATTCTTCCCCTTTCGGCCATGCACTATGGGCCCTCCTTCGTTCCTTGCTTTGATTCCTTCGCAATCGATCCTAGGTCCTCGGGGCCCAACTTCTCATGTTTTTTTCCCCCGTTTCAGCCCCCCATGACTTGGGCGGTACGTTTCCCGTTTTTTTTAGTGGAGACGCTTCTTCTGCCAGGCTAGTATGAACAATCCGGTGGGGCTGTTGGCGCTGCAGCAGGCTACTGATAATTTCTTTAAAGGGCGTCCCCGCCAGTTTATGACCCCAGAACGCTCGGCCCAGGCCCTGTTTTACCGGGGCGCTCCCTCTTTTTTCATCCCCATTTGAGGCTGCGCGGCGAACCCCCCCGCTTCGGACCCCCTTCCCCTACTTCCCAGCAGTGACGCCTTTCGCAGGAGCGTGGCCCGCCCGATGCCCTGACCGCGCGGCAGATTTTCACAAGCCAAGATCCCCCCGATGTTGCTAAGCTACCTACGCCGAGTTCTCTCCTCCACGGAGACGCCCTTGGTTCCTGTTCCCTGCCGCTAGGACTACTTTCTTTCCGGACCTGTTCCAGGTTGCTTGGCCTGGACAAATGACCTTGCCACCTTCCGCCATCTCCTTCCTGAGCGTCTTCTGGCTTTGATTCTGGTACTTTTTCCCCCCCTGACGGGGCCGGCGGTCTTTTTTCGGAATGGTCAGCCGTTCCCACCTGGTATGTCTTTGGCCCTTTTTTAAGCAAGGCTCGCAGGGCCGCGACATTCTCCTCCCTTTTCTCAGTGCCCAGGCCAGCTCAGACCCCACTGCGAACTTCTGATAAGGCCGCCGCTGAGTTTTCCCCGCCTCTTTGACCAGTCCAGAGCCCCCTCCGTTCCCTTCCGGTCGCCAGTTACCAGCCTAATTTTGCGGTGAGGAAAATCTTTTCCTTCACGTATCAAAGGCCTCCCTCCTTGACCGTCTCTTTCCCGCGACCTACTCTCAGCACGATCACCTAATTATCCCCAACCGCCGTTCTTTTCCCCTTCCTAGGATGGCTCATCTTAACTTCTTCATCTTTACTCCCTGTTGACCTGTTGATCCCGTGGGTAGTTTTAAGAGGGGTGTAGTCCACGAGATCTTTTTTCTTATTCAGCACTCTTAGGCGAACTTTTTTGCACATCGCTTTCCAAGCCGTCCCCCTGTGTCGAATAGTCCAGGCCTCCGCACCAAGACCCCGACCAGCTGTTCCTCTTCAGGAGTAGGGTTAGGACTGGAAGACCAGGCGGTCGCCCCCCGACCAGCAGTGTGTAGCTCACGCAGCTATATAACGGCTGATTACTATCAGGCCCTGTCCAGTCCACGTTCCCAGCACCTTTTGAGCCTTTTTTCCGGCAACCTTAGAAAAGCGCTCAGCATTGGCACTGGCCCTCTTTCAGCGGAAGCGATCGGTTTCGAACCGTTTCATGCCGGAGCCTACGGTGGTTTGCTTCCGCGGCCAGTACCCATTTCCCTACATAAGTTTTTGTTGTATTTATCTTTCTCTTCGGAAGCTTCCCGACAACACCGGGATTCCCCTCGCACCTTGGTGCCTACCGCCGCTAGGTCAGCGGGGTCAAGGGGACCGATCCCCCCTTGATTTCCTTGCCCCCTCTTTTGCGAAGGGGTGGCGACTCGATGATCTGTGGTTCACGTGTCAAATGTAATGCCCAGACTTTCTACGCGTGTCGCTGATCGTTTTTTACCTGTAAGTTTGCCGGAGAAACGCGGGCTGTGAACTTCGGCTCTCCCCCTACCAACACATAACTGAAGACACTTCGGTTTGTTCCCTGTATTTATCATGATGGCCGGGTTTTCCCCCCTTCCTTTGTTCTGCTGATCTCGCCTTTCTCTAAGATGCGTTTTCCAATATTTCGATTCAGATGCCCCTAGCTGAACCAAGTCCACTTCCCCCCCCCCTGATCCCCTGCCTGTCGGGGACCATCTTGAGCCTACGAGTACTTTACCTTTCTGATCAGGAGCGCCGATGCCTTCGGCCGCGGCGGCTACAGAGTTCGCGGCCTGTCGTCCTTCCTGGGCACTAGAGCTGCTCCACTGTCCCCCTTTTGCTCGGATTGCTTCTAGACGGAACGGTTCGCGGCCTCGTCGTGTTTCTAAGATCTTCTCCCGCTCCTCCTCGGCGTTTTGTCTATGCGGCTGGGTTCATCTAGGGATCCTCGGGCTGCCTGTTATTTACGTGCTAACTCACTTTGCCTATCGGACCCCCGGTGGGCAGGGATTACCTCATACCCCCTTAAGCAGTTTTCACCTTAAGGCACCTTGTCCCAGGAGTTCCCTTTTTTCCCACTCGCTGCCCTGGTGCGGGATGTCTCCAGGCCTTTCCCCATAGCAACGTTTCCCCGCGTGATTTCCTCTGATCCTTTACAGAGGCAGGGAATCTAACTTCGCCGTTTTGCTGGAGTTAAACTCGGCTTAGTCGGCCCTCAGATGTTGTGTCTTTCCTTTCTATTCCTGCGTAGGTCCTGAATCAGACGTCGCCCTCGGCCGACCGTGGGCGGATGGTGAAGCGTGTTTTTTTACGATTTTTCTTTTTAGCCTAGCAGGCGTCATCAAACGGTGGAAGTCCCGGTTCTCGCTGAAACTTGGCTGCGCTTCCCCGTTCGTTGTTTTTGTTCCTAAGTTCCTGTCTCCGCCTTTTACGCGTCTTGCATGCGCCCCAGTCCCTCGCACCCCGCTTGTCAGCTAGCTTTTGGCGAAGTCTTCTTTTTTCAGCCACGGTTTCCAACTTGCAGCTGCACCACGTCAGGCGCACTTTTCAATGACTCTTTGGTTCCAACCCCCTCGGGTGGCCCCGCTTGGTCCTCCGGACGGTGACTATTTTATTTCATTGTGGAGCAGGGAAGTCTTTGATGTTCGTCCGACATTGGAACTCCTCCTGGCGGTCCTTTCGTTGGCCTTGACCGTCTCTTTCGGACGTTTAATTTGGGCTGACAGTGGCGATTGGTCGTTTGTCGGTCACCGTTTCCCCCTTCCGTTTGCCCCGCCTACTCTGGAAAAAGGAACAGCAAGGTGGCCCTGAGGGTGATCCCAAACGATTTTCGTTACTTTATTTTTTCGGTCCCTTTTGCTTTAATGGACGCGTTACACCGGTGGATGCCCCCTTCCCCGCCTTGGCAGGGCTTCCACGGTCGCCGGTTCGGGGTGGCAGCCGGCTTCCCCTGGCCGTGTCCGACGCCTTCAGCAAGATGGCGCTCCTTGTAACCGGGTCCTTTTCTTCCCACTGGCGTGGCCCGGTTCCTTCACTGTTCTTCCAGGGCCCCTGTCCGGAAACCGGCCGATCTTTTTTCCGCAGACCTCGCAGATTTGCTGTGTCTCTCCTTAATCACTACCTTTTTTGTTTCTTGAGCTGATCAATACGCTGCTGGCGCTGCTTGCAGCATAGGCCTTTGGTCTCAGTGGTGGCCCCGAAAAAGTTCTTATGAGGTTTTTTTCTTGTTGCACGACAGGTATCATATAAAGGCAACCCCCATCCGGGAGTCGAAATCTGGCTGCCCTGGAGGTCACCTGCCTTTCCTTCATTTTTCTGGGATCGAGAACCATGACACTTTGGCCATTTTTTAGCCGGACCCTGGACTTTTAGCACTGCTGGAGGTTTCCCTGAGCAACGGTGCCGTGTTCCATCTCTCCACATTCTTTTGGCACGCAACAGACTTTGGCCCCCCTTTGAGGTCTTGTGGAAAAGCGTCCGTTGCGTCGGTGTTTGCGCGGATAACCCCAGAGCCTCGTGATTTCCTCCCCCTGTCTTGTTCCCTGGCCATCGGCACGGCCCGCTCGGATTTGAAGTACCCAAGTCGCCCCCTTGTGCGCCGGCGCCATCACGCTGTAGCACAGCACTTGTGCAGTGACATCGCTTCTTGTAGCCCCCCCCCGTCTTTCATGTTTTTTCAGTCCGATGCCGGTCCTTCTTCCCGTGCCCTTTTGCAACGGCGCTTCCCTGCCCCCTTGATTCCCTCACGGTTGGCGGCGGATGTCCTGCAGCAGTTCGCAGGACTCTACCGTAGAAAAGTTTCTGCAACTGTAGCCCCCAGCCCCCCTTCCTTTCCCTATTGTGACGGGCTCTCCGATCTAATCCCCCATGGATTTGCAACTCCTTCGCGGTCAAAATAGCCGACCCCCCGCCGCAACCCCTCCCTCTTGTCGCGCGGCCTCGATTCGTAAGGCGTGAGATCACACCTGCCAAGGACTACCTATGTGGAGCAGACCGCAATCCTCGTTCCTCTCCATTTGCGGAAATGACTCCTGTAGCTTTGGGCTTCTCTTCAGCTTTTCCCCCCTCTGAGGTACTGGCACAGCCCTTCCGAACATGAAGCCAGAGTACTCCGCTATTCAGCCTTGTATTCATGGGACTGCTTTTCCTTGTGCCTTTTCTGCCCGTCCTCCCTAACACCTTAGGTCGAACAGGTCCTTTTAATCTGAAGAGCCAATGCCTCGCGTCCCTTATGATGAGAATTCCCCCCAATACCGACACCCCAGAAGGACGGATTTAATAGCCGCTGGTACCGGGCCTCTTTACCGATCGTCCTCCTCCGTACTTCCAAAAGGCCTAGGCAGTGGCCCTTTAGGCAGAGTGCAGGACAAGGTCCCCCCCCTCCCTACGTGAGAATCACTTCCGAAAGATCCCCATGCGCGTCATCGATAAGCTCTTTTGCCGTATAGTGAGGGATCCCCCTGGTCCCAAGGTCCCTCTTTCTACCACGGAATGGGCGTTGATAGTGGTACGATTTCCTTTCTTTAAATAGTCCTCCCCAGAGGAGGAAAAAATCGCTGTCGCCAGTTGCTATATAATAATTTTTGAAAATATTTCTCTTTTTCCGCGTCAAACGGCCCGATGATGTGCCATTACCCACCCCGATTTTTTAGTCTGAATTTAGGTTGGCCCTCCTTTGTCCCTCCCGGTGCTGTCTAAGACCCCAGTACAAGCCCCTTTTTACGAGAGAAACGACTGGCGTATGTTCAGGACCAGTAACCGTGACTCAGGCCATCCTCCTTGCCGGCCAAGGTGTTTTTTCCAAAGTTTGCCAGTCTGACCCCTCGCCGCCGCGTTACCCCTTCCCTTCCGCGCCAGGCCTCCTGTGCGCAGAGTGATCAGTTCACTCTCTTTCCTTTTCGTTTTCCCCTCCATACACTTGGTGGAGATATATTGAGCTTCTGGTTGGTAAACAAAGGAGGCCTGAGGCTTCATTGAAACGGGCGAAAGAAGAGAGGCATTCGGGTTCAAGACGGGTGTGCCCCCCCTCCTTCAATCGTGGCGCCCGGAATGAAAGGGCCTCGATGGCTGCGAGGTTAACGTTGATAATGATCTAGAGTGCTCTAGATTACCTCTCTAGGAGGTTGTTGGTACGGCAAGACGTGTCCTTTTTCCCACTGTTTGCCGAGACCCCCTACCCCCAGATCACCCAGGCCCTTTCGTGGTTCGTTGTTGCTCATTTTGATTGGCCGGGACGCGATTTCCCCGTTCGATGATGCTTCCCCTGCTTCCGGAGCTCTCGGTCTTCGCTCGTTCCGCCTTAGTCCCCAAACCAGAACGGAGAACGTCCATTACCCGTATGCCCTATGTTTAGATGGCACGAAACCGGGTACTCACCCCTCTTCAGGATGGTAATTTTCCTAGATAGATGTGGATTCCCTGAGCCAGGACGGCGAAAGGGCTGAGATGCTGTGAGTCCTTTCCTCCCGTTTAACCTTAGGCGCAAGGACCAGGTGGCTCTTCCCCGGTTAGTTTCCCGTGACTTTCCCCCTTGGTCTCGGTCAGAGTGTTTCATACCAGGTTCTGGCTTGCTTTACGTGGGCGCTGGCTTTCTTGATCCTGCCAAGCCGGATGCCCCCTAGGCGCCCCTCCCAAACTCACCTGCTCGCGACAGGTTTTGTGCTTTCCCCCCCTCTTTTTTCCAAAGCGCACCTTCTCACGTTTTCAGGCGTTAAATCAGCCCCCTTTTAGGGTTTTAGTTCGGCCCAGTTCCTTTAAAAGTTCCGTTATAACCCTGTACTATTCATGATCTCATTTTCCTGGGGTCCAAGACTTCTCCCGGGTCCATCCTGTGCTTTAGTTTGAGCCCCAAAGACGTTTGCCTTCTTGGCATTTTTCATAGGAGAGCATATTCATCTCTGAGCCGCGTCTTGATTGATGTTTCCGCGGTTTAGCTCTGAGAAAGTTCCTAATTCTTGATGATTGGTATCTACCTGTACCCGGAGCCCCCCTCTGCCGTTTAGGTGACTGCGGGTCGCTGAGGAATTTAGAATCTGTTGTGCAGAAACCCACGACCTCCCCCCTGCGTGTTTCAGCTTAGGGGTCTCCTGTCGCGTAGATTTTAGGGGGAAGAGGACCCTAACCAACCGGTGAGGCCTGCACAAATTGAAAATTTGGAGCCCACTCGTCCTTTCGTCTAACGGCAAGGGCCTCCTTTTTTGACTTTGTTGTCAGGCTCCCGTTTTTCCTTTTTTCGTATGTGAACCGGCCCCTCCTTCATTTTGACCGTCCCTCTTACCTTCTCTGTTTTCCTATCCGGGACCGAGCCGAGGTTCCGCGGGTAGTCCCCGTCGCCTTTCCCCCGGTACTTGGAGACAGACTTGGCCCCCCGGCCAACAGCAAGTTTGCCTTTTTGTTTGATGCCAACAGAGGTGGTGATCTGCGATCGCTCCTGCAGTCGTACTGTTCCAAAGTGTACTTACCCTGTTGGCTTCCTCCTGTTCGGGCGGCGTCTCTTGCTTACCTAAAGACCTGACGATGCCGGCTTTTAACAACGATTCCCTTCTACCCCTCGTGCTCAGCGACCCCGGACCACCAAGGGGAAGGCGAGGATCAAGGTCTTGGCCCGGCCGACCCGCACAAGGAAGGGAAATGGAACCACTCTCGACG
>Ga0179593_1667289_pt1 | contig 10443 bp, 9 predicted proteins | sample CZODoug2_1_08_16_FD_185931 | JGI IMG/M metagenome (GOLD analysis project Ga0179593, IMG submission 185931) | Vadose zone soil fungal communities from Angelo Coast Range Reserve, California, USA - CZODoug2_1_08_16fungal (PacBio error correction) | ecosystem: Environmental > Terrestrial > Soil >... | reverse complement strand
ACCTTCGTCACCCCCCTTTTGCACGGCGGCACTTGCCATCGACAGGCCAGGATCATGGGTGATGGAAGAGAGCTTTCCAAGGACAGGGTACCTCGGATATTCACCCCTTCTCCACCACACCTTAAGTGGTGTTGCCTCGGGCTAGAGATTACCTGCTCGTCGCGTTTTTTATCACCGCGTGAGAAATACAGCACAGAGCGTGCGAGCCAGGTTGAAGTTTCAACCCCCAAGCACTTTCCCATCGGCCCGATGAGCGACTCTTTTTCCCCTGAAAGCGATCATCGCTGACGACTCTTTTCCTTCGAGTCTTCTCGAACGGGGTTTTGGAGTTTTAAAATTCAACCCTCCTTCCCAGGAACAGCGGCATAGTCTTTTCGAGGGCCGGCCCTTTTATACTTTTCCAGAATTTTTCATTCCCGAATTCTCCTTTTTTTCTAGCGATCACTATTTGCTTGGCAATTGCTCCCCCCCGGACACCCGGTCGCTCATTAGTTTTTTTTCTTTGAAACATGCGGGGCGCCGCCATTTCCGGATTCTCCCCCTGGCCCATGATCGGGCAAATATGTGCCCCCCTCGCCGCCTCTCTTTACGGGGCTTCCCTCCCGTTGTCACACCTCTCCTCTGGTCCTCAAGGATGTTTTCGCGCTGGTTTCGGCCAAAAAGAAACATGAGGAAATTTGGCGTGCCCGAACGTCTTTTTCCCCCTTTTTTCTGTCAGGAGAGTCAGCGGCCATGAGGGGTTCCGTTTTCCAAAAATTTGTCGGTTTTCACTTTTGGCTCCTTACTCCGAGGAGCCTCCACCCTCTCTTTCTCTTTTCGTAAGGGTCTTTTCACTTTGAAGCCAACTTTCCTTGCGTTTTTTTTCTGGGCAAGATATTTTCCCCCCGTTTCGGTTTTTTCCTTTTCCTCTATTGCGAAATTGCTACGCCGTGAGCTGCAGGTGAATCCTTTTCTCCCTTCTTACGTATCGCTTTTCCAAGAGCCTCAGTATCCTCCTGGTGTGATGCAGCGACCTTCCTTGACATGAGGCGATGTCCTTTCCTCTGAGAGGGATTTAACGGACCTGTTCTACCCGCTTGAATGGCCCTTTGCCCGCCTGTCTCGATCGGCAAGCCCTGCTACTCTCTCTTGCCCTGGCAAGTACGTCTCCGATCGGACTTCTGTTTTCCCCCCAGACGAGATGCCTTCTTCTGGGCTTAAGGGTTCAAATTGGCGTGCTAGACATTTTCGCAAACTTTTCCAGGGCCCGGTCATTGCCCCCTCCGGGGGCGATCCCTGCACCATGACGATCGGCCCCCCCCCCCGGTGTTGTTGTTTTTTTTGTTTTGTTGGGGTTTTTGTCGTTTTTCCATTTCACGCTTTCTGCTGCTATATCTAGCTCGTTTCGTGCGCCCCCCCAGCCACGCCTCCCGCCCCCCAAAGGGATCATGGGTTTGGCTTAATCCGCTTTCCTGCGCTTTATACCCCCAAGTCACCAGTGCCGCGGACACGATCATACGTCCGCCCCAAATTAGCTCACTTTCTCCTGGCATCCGCCCACGACTCCGTCTAGGAGACTTCACCAGTTTTTTCCTGGGGCCAAATTGGAGGAAAGCTCGCACGCTCCCCCACGAGTGGGAGTACGGTTTGCCGACCGTCCCCTTGTAGAGATGATGCATACTCTTTTTTTTTGACCAGCCTTTGTCTCTGTTCATTGTTCCCAGCGGTCGAACTAAAGCCTTCCCCATTCTCTAGATGAACCAAGGTAGCCTCGCTCGAACGCAAGCGATCTGGTCTCAGGGAGCTGCCCTCCCCATTGTCATAATCACTAAGTGTTTGTTTTGTGATGGATGGCTGACTCTTTATCGATCTTTCCTGCGCGTTGAAGGGCCTACCTAAAGGATCGCCTGCCCTCTGCCCTTCTTTCAGTTAGTTCTCCCGCTTTGCGCAGCTGTAACGCGGAGTCCCTGGATGGGACTAAACTCCGCTCCAGTAATTCTCGATCGGTATTCCCCCTCTCGTTTGGTCCTCAACTAGGTTTCTTGGGTATATCCTCTCTTTCCACGTGACCAGGGGTATTGATCGGACTGCGGGTTTCTCTCCTTGCTAATTGATATTCTGCGTTGTCCCGGTTGTTTTATTTCTTTGGCCTCCGCCTGGTCGACCCTTTTTCCAGAATAACCGCGCGGATCCGTTGCTTCTCCCCCACCTAGCCCGTGTCTCTGGCTTGATTTTTTGAAGCGGATCCCCCGCACCTTTGCATCTTGCCTCCCCAGATATGATCCCTCCATCCTAGAGTACTTTTCCACCCTTCCTCTTTTAGGACTTCCGGATGACCGGGTAGGAGATCCAAACGTCAACAGGTCCATGACATAGGTTGATGCCTCTTTCCCCACTTCCTCCCTGATTGACAGGATCTTAGCCCCTGGGGAGTTTCGCGTTTTTCCCCAAAGCCCGGAGATCTGGCCTTGGAAGGGATTTCACATGTGTCGAATGCGATCGAGATTGAGTTCCGTAGAGGGTGACCACGTTCAAGGGTGAACCGTTAAATACTGGACCCCCCCACTCTAAAGCTCTCCCTGGCCTCGATTTGGTTTCCTCTCAGCACCCTTTTTGGTTCAGTTGCACGACGCGCTCTGGAAGCTGAGCCTTTCGCTCTCCCTTATTTAACGATAGGGGCTTCGGGTTCCGCTCGACCCCTCCTTGGGCCCAGTCGATATTCCAAGCAGACCTCTCATGGCGTCTTTTGAACGAGACTCTCCTTTGGAAGAAAAGCTCGATAGAGGGGTTTTTTTCCCGGGGTTTATCTACCTGGTTCCGGAATCGTATCCGATTGGGAGAAACGAGCGGATTAGTTGTGGGAAGTCAGACCACCATTCTTGGCCGGATATCATCCCCCCAACGAAAGCCCAGTTAGAATGGACCCCTTTCTCCATCTTCCTTAGGGGTTCCTTCCCCTATTTCTTGCACCAACCATTTCCATCTTAGAAGCGAGGTTATTCTTTTCCCTGTTTGACCCCCTGAGCTCCTCTTGGAGAGCCCCTCCATCTCCCCGTGGGGGAATCCGAGATCCTGATTGGGGCCAGGTATCTATTTCCTCTTCATGGCTTCTCTGGACCCTGTCTTGAGATCTTCGACCGGTTGCTCGGGTTCCCACCAACTGCTTGAGGCTCGTCGAGGCAGTCGCAGGTTCATTTTCGAGGTTCTGATCTCGGCATTATCAATTTTCGAGGCTTTTTCTTGACACTAGCGGAAGGTACCTCTTTTAAAAGCGAACGTTCACCCATTATTGGGAACAAGCGTCCCTCCTTAATAGTAGTACGACGTTGGTGCATTCTCTTTATTCCCGTGCGCCCTGGATTTTACGATCGGCGGTAGAAGTTTAGCTCGTTTTTTAATGTATAGGGCGGATTTTCTAGGTCGTGATCGACTCCTCTATTTTTGTTCCAGAGTTGTTATGAACATTTCCCTAGAAAGGGTTTCACTCCTTCTGCGTAGTGTAGAATCGGCTGCCCTGGCCTTCGTCCCACCCCTGTTTCCAAGCCTGCCGTTTCCCTGGTCAAACTTGGGTAAGCTCGGTGGGTTTTACGAGGGTTGCAGCCTCCCGGTTCACTCCCCCCCAGAGGTGCGAACCTGTCGGAAGACCTTTTCTTTTCCGGACTGTTTCCCTGCGGCGCTAGGCTGGATAGTAATGGAGGATAGGAACGCCGCTTTTTTTCTCTCCCCTCTCCTCGATGAGGGGGCCATTTTTTTTTCAGCTGTGTCGGGCGTTGGGACAGTTAGTTTACTTCTGTTACAGCATCTCGATTGATCCCCGTTTTGTCCCTTCGACCGCTTGCAGCCGGTCGTTGAGGTCGTGCTGTTCGGGTCCTGCCCCTTCGAGAAGCTCGAGCCCCTCGTTGGGCCCGATTTCTGTGTGCGGGGCTCTTGGGTCCATTCCCTTACTGGGAGCTTCTACTTTCCAAGGAGTAACCTCCTGGCTACGAGGCCGCTGATCACTCACGCGGTCTCCGTACCCAGAAGTAAGGAGCGATCTTTCGGTGACGATGACGACGCACTGTTCGTAAAGTATCGTTTTTTCTCACTCCTTCCGAATACGAGATCTCCCGGTTTCTTCCTTTTTTTTTTTTTCAGTTTTGGCCCCCCCCCCCCCACCCCACCCCCCCCCATTGACTGTATAGGTGATCTCTATTTCCTACTTTGTTGTGTTGCGAGTGAGAGACTTCCCTTCGTCTACTGGGCGACCCGAGCCTCGAGGTTTTTCTGAGGTGACCTGAAGTTGTGCCAGGTAGGAAGGCCCCCCAGTCTCACGCCCCCCTCTCCTAGGATCTTCTCCCGTGGTGGCTTTTCCCATTTTCCCCTGGAAAACCGCCCTCCGATTACCTGTGCGGAGAGGGTCAGCTTTTTTCCCTTTTCGGGGCTTCTTCCGCGATATCCCGCTATGTTCTCGAGCCTTTTTTGTTGCAGTCTCAGCGCTTTTAGTGGGTAGAAGACCCGCCGCCTCTTTGCCCTTACCTTACACCCCGTCCCTGCCTTTTTCCATCCTCATAGAGATTGATGACCCTCAAATCGGCCCGTCCCCACTCGTCATTCCTTCCCCCTTCACCACCCTTATCGAGAGGTTTGCCCTCCTCGTCCTATTCGGGCTGGGAGCCCGCGCGGCGTGCAGATCCCCTTCGTTACAGATCCGATCCTCGCTCCTTTCCTAGAGGATCCTCCCCTTTCCAAAAAATTGTTCGCATGTTGTGTGTCGCTGGAAGGCGGGCGGCTCTCCCTTCCAAGGTCTCCGTCCGTTTTCCCCCAGACCCTTTAAAAAGGGGGACTGGACCCGTTACTTGCGAGATAAAGGTTATGGACGACTTTAAGTTGTCCTTCAACACAAAACACAAAAACAACGTCCCATCCTTCTAGACCATGTCGATTTTTCCCTCTTACCCCAGGACAAGGGTGGGAAATTGGGCTCGAGCCTGCCCCCCCACCGTATCGCGTATCACACGGTCCCCATCTCTCTGATGATCCTGTGGCACCCGTTGTCTAACCTGCTTCCTTCCCCCCTATCCTGCCCGATTAAGAGCCCCCTACCCTTCCCCCAGCCCCGAGGAGGACGATTCCTTCTTCGTCCTGGTTCCTCCTCTGAAGTTTGTCCTTTGCCCCGGGGGGTTTGTAAACGTCCGGTAAGGACTACCGCGATAACTTTCGGTCGAGGCTTACTTCTATTCTCCCCGCTAGTGACTTTTTGAATGCCCCTTCCAGAATCTAGTCATCCAGAAAGGCCCCGGGCCACTGCCCCTAAGAAAAGTGTCTCCTTTACCTCCAACGGTGGAGTTTCCACTTTTAGTGCAGAAGCCGTTGCCCCAATTACTCTCCAACGGCCAAAACCACTACGACTCGAGCCCGACGGCCCGGTCCCTTTCCGAGGCCGCTCACCGCTTGGTTTGTAGAGTGTTTTTCTGAGGTAACCCTCTGCCTCGCAAATCATTCTTTACTTGATTTGGCGCGTGGCACGAACCTGAGGAGAACAGGAAATAGCTGGGTGGAGGGACCGATCATTTACCCTGGGAGGCGGATTGGACGCAAGGAGGTGGTGTCTCTTTCGTAAAACAATAACATTTCTGGTTAAGTCCATTTAGTGTTTTCCCAGGAAGGACCCCCCCAACTCCAAGATGAGAGTTCCCCCTTCCCCCTATCACTAGCTCTTCCCCTAACGACCCTCGTTTGCCCCTTTTTTCGCGAAAAGGTGGTTCGTACTCTCGCATGCGCCCACTTTGCAATACTTTTCTTAGCTCCCTTCTTTTGCTCCTTTTTATGATCGTTCGTTCCCCTCCTCTGATCTTTTCTCTTTGTCCGCTTTTACCATCCCCCGAGAGGAGTGCTGGGCGGTTAGGTTACCTTTTCTCCCCCTCTTTTTTCCTTTGGTACCCCGCTGCGCCTGCGTGCTCGGGATTTCATCTTTTTTTGACCTTAGTCAATTCGACGAGTCCTCGTTGTTTTCCCGCCCCTCTCGTATCTTTGATGGGCTGGTCCTCTTCCTCGCTGTTTTAGAATTTTCATTTTTTTTTTGATTGTCTATTCGAAAAATCAGACATGGCGCGACCACGAATGCCTTCTCTCATCCTCCTCCATGCACTACTCACCGAGTGCCCTCGCCCCCTTTCTCTGGCCCGCAGCTCATGGTACCTAGCCTCTGGGACAGACGCCGCTCCACGCGAGCGGTACTCATCGCCGGCGACCTCCCACCCCCCCCCGGTGCGGTGGCCGTGTTTCTGGGCCGGCCCCTCCCTTCTGGAAAACCCGGCTAGAAGCTCCCTATCCCTTCTCCCCCTTCCGCCGACCCCACGGAGCTCTGGTGCAGCACGAGCCTGGGCAGTGAACGCTGAGTCACGTTCGTTTTGTTTCTCTACCCATGCGACACCGAGTAATAAGTGCAGGCCGAGTCGCCTTTTTGGTGGTGTCGGTAATCCCTGGTTATCCTCCTCAGCGAGAGATGATCATCGAGTGGCCCTTTTTCCCCCCTGTCGCCCCTCTGGTCGGAAAGCACTTGACGCTGGCTCCTCTCCTTTCCCTGTCGCCAGCTTCAGCTTCGTTTAACGCGAGCCTCCCTCTGTGATCGGGCATCGTGCATCCCTTTCCTCTTTTGTAGGCACGTCTTGCACGTGCTAAATCATGAAGTCTGCGCTAGTGATTAAACCTGCGGGAGGACATTCCCTGATCTTCATCGACTGCCTTCCGTCGTTTCAGTCTCTCGCAATGTGGACTCCACATGAAGGGTATCGCTAAGTCATCTCGAAGAGCTCCGTTTTCCTCCTGTTTGACGACATCTTTTTTTTGTAATAGTCCCAGCTTCTTTTCTCAAGTTCTGAAGAGGGTAGGGGTTTAGCCTAGTTTACCTCTTCCCTCTGCTTATTAGCAGGGTTTTTTCTGGACTAGGAGCTGGGACTCCTTCGCCCCTGGGGATGTTCTTCTTCCCTCCCCCCTTGGGCGACATTATATATTATACCCCCGCCCCAAACTGCCAGTTTTTGGAGGTTCGGCCCCTCTGTAGCCCCTCCACGACGTTCTTTTAATATGAGCTTTCCCCCTCATGCGTTGTCCCTTCAGAATGAATGTTCAGATAGGACCCGGTTGCCGATACCCCGCCAGTAATGACCATTCCCTCTTGATGGAAGTTATCTTTCCTCCCTTTCCTTCGCTCCCCCGTGGTTTTCCACACCAGCCTCGTCGGCGTACTTTCTGGTGATAAAAGTGCTTCCCCCAAGCTACCGCATAATAGAGACGGTCTAGTAGATGATGGCCACGCGTCCCCCGTGACCTTACAAGCAACCAAAATCTCTTGACTCTATCCCCCTCGCGGGTTGACGCCACACCCCCTTTTCATTAACGCTTCTTCCTCTACGTCCTACGCTCCCCTCAGTTTTCGGTGATATCCCAGTATTTAACTGAATCTTTTCCCTTCATTAACACTCATAGACAGACAGCCCTCTTCGCGCCCCTATTCCTTGGAGTAGTGTTAACGCCCTTTTTCAGTGGCCCCGAAACTTTCTACTCTTAGTTATTAGTTTCTTAACAGTAAAAGAGATCGACAAAATCCCGATCAGATGTGGTGGGTTGTAGACACCACCCCCCTCGAAAAAACCTTGAACTTTCCGTACTTCCTTTTTTTCCGCCCGCGACACTAGGCTGGCCAATGAGATGCCCCCCATACAATTTTTTTAAGGCCTCAAATTCGACTAAATACCCTTTCCCCATTTAGGTCAGGCCTGTACCTTGAGTTGGACAAGATTGATTCCCGACCCACACTGCTACCAGAGGCCTCTTATGACGCATCAGCTTTATAGGTCACTTCTTCAGGTCTCCCTGTTACGGTCATGATGAAGAAAGTCGTTGGGCGCTGTCCCTCCCCCTGCTGAGGAGCTTCTTTCCGTCTATTCCTTTTGGCCTTGCACGTTTCTAGATGATTACCGAACGGGCGGCCGAGACCTCTGGCTTGCCTCCCTTTTTACCTCCGCTTTGCCGGGTAAAGGAAACCCTTCTCTCTGAACAGCGCACCTTCTCACGTCCGCCCTTGGGGTCTGGCGGACTGTCTACCTTGTCCCCTGATGCCGTTAGAGGCTACTGTGGTGCCATTTTTCGCGTATGGGATGGCGATCTGTCCGATAGTCAGATCGGTTCTTCGCGAGGAAGCCCTTGATTGTTTTCCCATGCTTGTCCGAGAAGAAGTATCCCTCCGTGATGACTTTTCGCCCCCCCTTTTCATCTCGATCGAGTTTACACTTTTTTCTAGTTTCTTCATTGCTGTTTTTTTTATTGTTCTCAGCCCGAGCCCACCAGCGTTCGGGTTTTTCCCCCTCCCCGGATCCGCCTCATCGTCTTGCAGGTTCTACTCTGAGGATTCTGCACGTTCTCGTTGTGATTCTACATAGGGAGTTTTAGGTTCAGTGTTACGTTGCGCTTTAGGATCAGCGTCAAGACTCGCTCCTCCCCCATCTCTTCTCTTTCCCCCCGAGTTGACCGTCGTACCTCCCCTCAGCTTTTTACTCGAACCAGCTCGAGCTCATCTAACGCCCCTCATTTTGGTCTTTAGGGGGCCCCAGCATCCCTTGAACCGAGTTCTCCAATTTCTGCCATCAGGCCTGTCGTTTTGTGAATCTCTTTTCTTTATAACCTCCACTCTTCTCCCGTCGCTCGTTTTCAGCCGGAGGTGGAAGCTGTTGACCCGTCACCCCTCCTTCAAGCTCTAGATCACCCCCTCCCCTCCTTTTCCCTCTAGGATCTAATTTGGCTTAGAAGTGGGAGAAAAAGGCTTGAACTCTTTCTCCCCCCTCCTCCCTTTTTTTTTGTGGGTATCTCTTCCCCGATTCACTTCTTTTGACCTGGTTCAGGAACCAGGAGCCTCCTAGTAGGAGGCGGTTCCTCGTGATCCGGGACCGTTTTTCCGCGTGCATCCCTCATAGTTTTCCACCGCCAGTCGAGGATTTCTCTCAGTCCTCGCTTGTTTCTTTTCTCCCGCATACTCCTGCACCAACCCGAGTCGAGGTTTTTTACTAAGTTAATCTCTTGCCGGGACTCTGATCTTGGCCTGGCCCCCGATACTCCCACCTCCGTTTTTTGCCTGCGGCGGTGAAGATAATTTTGAAGAGTTTACCCGCGCCTAGGCGAACAGATGGCTGCTCAAGGTTCCCTTACGGTAAACAGACCTCCCCCCCCCGAGCTTTCCTCTGCCGCTACTGCTGTCCCCCCGTCCTGTCCAAACCTGAGTAGATTTAGGCCGAGCCGTGGCGTGATGATCATAAGGCTTTCCCCCCCTTTTCCGAATGACGCCGATACTTTGGGACTTCTCCTCCAGGTCACAATAGGTTGGGGCGATTTGGGAGGTTCTACCCCTTTCTTACCGGCCCCTCTCAAGTTGTTTCCCTGGACACGGGTTCCTCAATGGCCAGAGATATTTATGGGCCTACGGCCCGGCACTTTTTCCCCCGGGCTTTTTGGCTCATCCAACTTAAATGTCTGGCCCGGTCTCGCTTTGCACGTCTTTTACGGCCGCGCCATCCCCCCGACCTAGTCCCCGAATGTCCCCCACGGTTTTCTACATGCCTCCCCCCATAGGGCGATCGAGCTCTTTTCATCGCGACGAGGACTGCTGGGTCCTCTCAGCTTTTGTCGGGGCGCGGTGGTTTACCGGTCCCCCCTAGTCCGACAACCGTGCCCTTCACAGGAGGTCGATTTTCCGGCACTTTCGATCTTATTTTTTTCTTGACTTGCGAATGCCCCGGCCTAGTCCGTGCCCTCCTTCCTCAGGTGAGGGAACAAAACCGACGCCCCTTTTTATCCTACATTTCACCGGCACCATTTGACACCCGCATTCAGAAGGGATATCCTACCTTTTCCCCTCCATTTCGCTCTCACTCTGGCCATTTTAGATTCTTTTCCGCCCGTCAGGAGGCTTTCATCTGAGGTCTCTTTTGCCCCCGGAGGCTGTGGCGTTCCGTTAGATTTTCGGCCGGCCGACCCTGCAGGAGGTCTCCACTGGCCCGGGAGTTGGAGGGTCCACAGACCGGTTTGAAATCAGGTCCTGACGTCCTGATCTGAGATGAAATTTCGTTCCGCGGCCTCTCTTTCTCACATCACCGGCAAAGCAAATCGGGCTCCCTTCTCCTATAAGCAGTGTTGGTAAGAGTGCTGCCCGCCCGCGCTTTAGCAACGACGCTCCGAACCCCACCTCTCTTCCTTTCCTCGACGTCCACACTGTCTGTCGCGCACTTCTTGGGATGGAACCCCTTCTCGTGTAGCTCCTTCACATTTTAGCGCTGAACGCTCGTCAGATGCCCGCGGTCGTGCCGGGGCCAATTCCCATCCGAGCCTGTGGAGTCGCGTCGTAGTCCTCGAAAGTAACCTGTGGCCGCTGCCCTGTTCACACCGCGAAGAATGTTCACGACTTTCCCCTGGGCCCAGCTCGTCCGCCCTGGC
>Ga0179593_1488992_pt1 | contig 10443 bp, 6 predicted proteins | sample CZODoug2_1_08_16_FD_185931 | JGI IMG/M metagenome (GOLD analysis project Ga0179593, IMG submission 185931) | Vadose zone soil fungal communities from Angelo Coast Range Reserve, California, USA - CZODoug2_1_08_16fungal (PacBio error correction) | ecosystem: Environmental > Terrestrial > Soil >... | reverse complement strand
AACCCTCAATCCCCTCCATTTTCGACCTTCCTCAAGGAGTGACCCTTCTCCGCGACCCGATTTGAGGGTTAGCGAGCCGCACTCAGCCCCACTCCGTCTACCGACGTTCTCAGCCATTTACCCCAAGGCCCTGACCTCCCTATCCAGAAAATGAGATGTGTTGTGAGCGTCTTTGCCCGTGATTAGTAAGATGGAGCTTTTGTTACGCATCGGGGAAAGCCCCCCGGGAGGCGTCGGAGTTGAAAATGATTCTGCCTCACTTCCCCGGCCGGGCCGTCCCCTCATGATTTCCCACGTGATTGGCAACCCACCTCCTTTTTTTTATTCCCCTTCAAGCCGATTGACCAGCCCGCGGCCCCCCTCCCCTTCTGAGATTCTGCCTGCTCATGTTCGGGTTTCTTTTTTCCAACCCACGTGATCTTTACAAGACGACTTGTCTTGGCTTTTTAGCGCAACCAGGCCCGACCAGCCTATTTCTAGCGCTTCACGTAGACGCCAAGTTTCTTACAGTTCGCGTCTCTGTCGTGGTTGCCTTGGAACACCCCCCTTCTGGAGGAGCATCCTCACAATGTTGACTCTTAGCGACCGGAGGCAATCAATGGCTGATTCCCTAGCCAACAGAGTGGTTCTTTCCAGATTGTGCGCGACGGCAGGCCTTTCATTATTGCCTCCAGTCTTCCCTTTTGTTTTTGACTCTGGCGATTTCCGACGGTTGCGAAGGAATTGCCCGACACGATCCTTTATCATTCCCGGTCAGAGCCCCCTGCCTTGTTTGCCCTTGGGTTGCATAATTCAATCATCCATCATTCGATTTGACCTTAGGTGACCACATCCCCCCCCCCTCGGAGTTATGTTAGCAGCCCCCAGTCTAGGATGAGGTCAATGTATGAAATTCTGCACCCCCCCCCCCTTTAAGTCCGGGCATTAGATTTGCTTTTTCCTTTTAATACCTTTCATCACTTCCTGGACCTAACCCGGTCCGCGGTGTGAGCCCGATAACCTTTCCCACTCTAAGCAGTAGAGTGGATAAAATCTTCCCCTGTTTTTGGACCCCTTTACTGTACGATCCAGTTCACTCATTCGGAAGTTTTCCCCCCGCCCCTGGTGAAACCCCTGGCGCCGTCCCAATCATGATAACCCGTTGCCTCCGTCTGGCCTATCGTCACGCCGGTTTTCAATCCCCACCGATTTTTTTCTCCCCCTATTCGTGTCCACCTTTTCGGCGGCGGACTCCAGGCGTCGGCCTTTGATGCGACGGCTGATTCTGGTGCTGCTGGGTGTTAAGTAATGCGCCGTGTTTTGGACCCCGTTCCTATTCCCTTTTCAGGGATCATCCGGTTCACGAAAATTTCTTGGAGTTGACCCTTACCCTTTCTCATGTTCTTGACGACAACGTCTACGCGCGTTCTTTGCAGTAGCCTGGCGCCATGACGTGCAGTGACCATCCTCCTCTGCTTTTTTCCCTCTCCTTCTTCCCTCCATTGATGCGTTTCTCAGTTCCCCTAAATGGACGAAACCCCAACACGGCCCTCCTTCTTCGGGCAATTATTCAGGGAATTTCGGCCGCCTGTTCCGCTATGCCCCTGGCTCAATTGACAAGGTTTCCTCCCCTCTTGATCAAAGTTCCCTTTGTGTATTCCTTTGTTTTTGTAATTTCTTCTTCGCTCGGAAGTCTCCATTCGTCGTCTCCTTCTGATTTTGTGAAAGACCTCCTTCTTAAGCTTCTCCCTCCTCGCCACCCCCCTTCTCTCAGTTGTGCACTTTTTTTCGGATCGGAAATTTTTGTTCCTTCTTATTTTCCCCTTCCGCGGCTCTTCACTCTCGTCCCCTCTTTTCTTTACATCAGGTGACTTCCACCCTCTATTAACGGGCAATTCCCCCTTTTTTTGGGGATTTTCCTCAGTGTGACTCAGCCTCCACCTTCCCCTATTTTTGCGGTTTCGAAGCCCAGGCTCCTGCCACGCTGGCGAGCTTCCGGATTAGGATTTCCCTCTCCCTCCTTTTCACCGAAGAGCAGTTCATTCCCTCCCCCCTCTTTTTTTCCCCTCTGCCTTTAGAGCAAAAACTACCCCTTTTCACGTGTTTTGCTTCTTAAGCGGACTCCGGTAAGCCCATCCCCGGCGGATACACCGTTTAATTTTTCTTCTTCTCTTTTTCTTTCCTAATCATCGTTTTTGTTTTTCTCGGCTCGATCCTCGGTAGTCTCTGGATGTTCGGTGCCGCCCTACCTCCCTCTCTTTGATCCTCAAGGTCCGGACTTGTTGCAGATGAGAAGTCGGATAGGTGTTGTCTTAGTCCGTGTTCCCTGGAACTCTTTTTTCGGTTGTCCCTATCGTGAATCCGGACCTTTCACCCCCAAGTCTTTCTTGAAAGACCTTGGGCGTGGTGCTTCTAGTCCCCTCTTATTTTTCTTCCCCCTGATGCACGTGGATCGGTGAGTCTCCTGAATGTCCCACGTTTGTTTGAAACGCCATAACTCCCTCCGTTCATCCTACTTATCTAAGCCTATTGAACCGTCTTCCACCCCTTTTTCGGACATGCTTGAGGAGTATCCCGAGCTTTGCCCCCAGGCTTCCCCCCACCTTCTCTAGGCGACGATACCCTTGATACCCACGGGGTTTCCCGAACCGCTCCGATTTCCTTTGTCGGACCTTGAAGCTAACGGCGACAGTGGGTCAGGAGTTACAGTGATCGTCGCCGACCCTTTCGTTTTCAGACTCTTGAAGCATCCTAAGGCCGGTGCCGTGTTGTGTTTTTTTCGGTCCGTTCGTAATATGTACGTACCCCCTCGGCCTTAAGGGCTTTGACCCCTTCATCGGGCAGGCTGAATGATAGCGCTACATTTTTTAGAGAAAGTAACGGCCATGTAGGATTATCCTGCCGAATACCCGCGTTTAGTTCCTTCCCCCCCCCTTTAATAGTTCCTTCGCTCTCCCCTTTCATTTCCGTCCACCTCCGCAGCATTTGATCCTCCGCTCGTCGATCCTTTTCCCCTGAAGGCCTCCCCCCCTTTTTTTCCGGCATTTCTCTATGGTTGAGCATGTAGGTAACCCTTTTGGTAACACCCTTCTTTTCACTTTCCCGTGCGCTAGTTACCATTTTTTTGAGTGAGTCCGGCGCCCTTTTTGCCAGGCATCGGTTCGCCTTACGAATGATTGCCCGGCGACGGTACACTTTACGACCCCCGGACGAGTCTATCTGCCTGGGAAAATAATTCTTGGACGTGCTTGCGCCCACCTTTTCCTTAGTCTTGTCGGGAATATTCATTATCGCCTTTGCCCCCGCATCTAATGCCCGTTCGGCGTTCTTTCTTTTTGATTGCTCCCATCTACCTCCCCGGAGTCTCCAGGGCTTTTTTTTTTTTTTCCTTTGGGGGCTTCGATCAACCTTTCTTTGATTTCACCCCCCTTTTGTTTCGGTCCCCCTTGGTCTGTAATAGTTAATGCCGACAACTTGTTTAAAACGGTTTCCGGAAGGCTTAGCGCTGCCTTTCCCAAGGGTCCCTTTCCACCTTTAAGGTGTTTTCTTTCCCCCCTCGCCCTCCTTTGAAAATCGGCCCCTATCGTAAGGCCCTCACCGACCTGGACCGGAAGTACTTGCCCCGTTTGTCCCTTCGCCCGGAGCGCCCATTCTTAAACTCAGGGTTTTTTCGAAACTTCAGGGCCTCCTTTCGGCTAATCCCCCGCATCACTTGTTATATTTTCCTCTAAACAGCTGGGTTTTATTTTTTTCAAACCCCCGAACCTCTCTGCAGTCCTGCATTCCGTAGTCCGCTATTCCCTTCCAGTCCTTTTTTTCGGGCTGGTAGACACAGAACGCACTACGTGTATGATGGTCGCTCCCTTTGATTTTTTTGTTCGGAATACGTGTTTACTTTTAGGTCCTTCCCTACCCCCCTGTGGGTCTCTTTTTAGCGGCTTTTCTCGGTAATTAACTCAGTCGAGGCTTGTGACCTAGCGGTGTTTCCACTCGGGGGCCGGGGAGTTGGTGTACTCTTACGAGGACTCCTTTCGCTCTCCTTGTTCTTATCATGGCCCCCCTTGATGCGTGCCAACCCAGACACATTTTTTATATCTTGCCCTTTTCCCCACATCCCTTCTGATTCGCCGGGGAATGTTATGACTTCTTCGCCCCGCCTTTGACCCGGTTGGCTGTGACGGAGGCGTTCGCTCCCCCCTTTTCGGTGGGCCCGGACGTTTTTCACGCTGGCATTTTGTCACCTTTTGCTTCTTGCTTTTTTCTTCCTTTTTTCCTCCTCTTTTGTTCTCTTAGATACCCAAACCAGAAGCCCCCGTTTCCGCATGACCTCTAAGGGTGCCCCAATTCGAGTCCTTGTGCTGGAGCGACCCGTGCCATCACACGCACCTGTTCGTTCCCCCTTCAGCATACTGCTCTCAGGCGCCTGGTGTGGTTTTGAAACATTAGGTCCTCTTTCTTTCGATGTTCGATGTTCTTTTCCGCATCGGTCCCCCCCCAGCCCGGATGGTACAATCGTCCATTTCCTCTCCGAAGCCTTCCCCGCGGGACGCCCCAAGCCGACCTCCCCCCAGTCAAAGAATCCCGTTATATACAGCCCCCCTCCCTTCCCTCCCTTCGCCGAGATCTTTTCTCATGGCCGCACAACGGTGGTTCTCTAACGAAACTCGAACGTGATCTAAACACCTCTCGTTTTTTATGTTGCTCTCAACTACGACCCGGTCCCTGGCTTCCTCTCGCTTATAATTCTTTTTCTATTCTTCTTTTTTTTTTACCCCCCTCCGAGCTGGCTTTCTTCGGTCTTACTCCAACTCCAGTTGCGTCCTCTGCTTAGCCACCTTCTGTGCCCCTCGACTGGCTATGAGAACCACCAATTTAGTCTATGTTTTCGTTGCCGGGCGACTTCCCCCACATGCGGGACACCGCCATCTTTCTCAGAATCTACGATCGTCTCTTACTCCCTTCCCTGCTCTTAATTGCCCTCACGATCCGACTACTACCCCGTGGACCCCGTCCCCGTCTACGCTGCATAAGTTTAACTCCTTACCCCCTATTACGCGCCCTACAAGGAGCCAGTACGTCTGCCACCCTCAAACTCCCACTTCTTTTCGTCGGAAAGGCGTGCACTTCGTCGCCTCCGCGTGCTAACTCTGAGCTATTTTTCCCTTTCGAAATGAGAATCTCGAACTGTCATCCCCTTTGCTCGTGCGTGGCACCGCGCACTACTCCACAACCTGTCCGCTCCAAGTGTTCTCCGATCCCCCATTCATTTCATTCAGCTTGGTCTCCCTTTCGTTTTGACCTTACCGGTACGATGGTCCCCCGGAAGTCGTCCAGCTACTTGCACAAGGCGCTTGCTCACTCTTTTTGCTCCGAGTTTGAAATAATTGTCCCACTTTTAGTCACGCGGGGGTTTCCCAAAAGACACCTCTCGAGTACCGCTTCCACAATTTCCCGGCGACGGCCGTACAGTTAGCTTAATTTCCCCAATTCGGGCGACCTGGTCCTTGGTTCGTTTCTTCTTGCAGGCTTTTTTGGACGCCTCTCCGTTTCCTTCTCCTTTCAGTGGGTCAAAAGATTTTTTGTCTTTGAGCCCGACGTCGCCTGTTGGCTCGTTACGCTTCGCGGATGGGGTCCTCATAGAGTTCCCCTTTTATGGCCCTTCCAGAAGAAGGCTTTGCTGGAAGAAGGACTTCCTGTGCCTCCCCCTTTTTCCCGTCAACCAACCCCTCGTCTTCTGCGTTTTGGGTGAATCTCATTCGCGTCTCCAGTGTACTGGTCCCTTTCCTGACCCACGGGGTTCGTCCCTAGTTCTCGTCCCCGCCAGTCCTCCGATTGGTGTAAGGTAGTAGATAGACTCTTTTCCTCCTAACGGTAGTCGTTCTTCAGTTGGAATAACGCTTTCGGCGACGACGCCCCACCCCTATCGACCTCGCATTTTTTCCTGTCGTCTCCCCTCCTAGACGGGGGTTCCGTATTCGAGACCCTTGTAATCTTTTTCGTCGGAGCCTGGACTTCCATTCCCCTTCCCGTTCCGCCACTAATTTCCTTTTAATGGGGTTTCCATTTCTCAGCCTCCCCACGTGCCGCGGGTTTTCACCGGTTCTTCTATTTCTCCGCCCGTTCCTCCTGCCCGGATGAAAAAGCTGCTTAAACGTTCTTCCATTTAAGCCAATCTCAGGTCATCCTCCTCAGACGGCAGGAATCAGTTCAGTGGTAACCTTTCCCCGATCACGTCGTCTGGTGGAGTTGACTCGGACGCAGTCCGCCCACCCGGTCTGATAGGGGAATGTCGCTTTTTTTCTTCTCCCTCCTTTTTTGCTCTCAAGATCCCATTTTTCCGCCTGTTCTTTTTTTCTTGCTTCGCTCCTCGCGACCCAGACGGACGTGATCGAACCTGTTTTCCGGCCTTTTCGCTCTTGAGATGTCTTTTTCGCCCTTTTTCTTTTCAATTTTGGCCAGGATCTTTAAAGCTCGTTTGATCCTTGATCTTTACCTCTTGAGAGCTTCTTTTTTGACCTGGGGTCCCTCTCTTCTTTTTGGGGGGTCGAGCTAACTCCTTTGTTTCGTGGGATTATAGTCTTTTTCCTTAACGTCCAGGCTCTTGGACTCACATTCACATACCTCTTCGGACTTCCCCCTTCCAGCCTCTCTGGTGCATCCCCCCTTCCTCCAAAAAGTTGGAGCTCTTGTTTCTTTCTTCCTTCTTTCGGTTACTAATTTTTTCCATGTCGGACTCCCGGTTATTTCTTTAAGATTTAGGAATCCCCTTAAACCTTGACCACGTTCCAATCCTAAGAGGGCCCTGAGTACCGGAAGTCTCCCCCTTGCGAAACCTTTTCCCTGTTAGGACATTTTTTATTTCTCGACATTCCCGCAGAATGATCTCTTCTCCGCCTCCAGTCTGTCCGGTTGGTTTCTCCTAATTGAGTAATCCCGGAAATTTCCTGCCTTCTCGCAGGCCCCGGCTTCGTGGATGTCGTCTTTAACCGGTCACCCCGAGGTGTCGAGTCCTCGGGTGCCCGTTTCTGTTCGCCTCCTCAGTCCACATTTTCGTGACCGTTCTTTCGACGGTAATAGTTCATTGCCCGCTTCCCCCCCCCCTGTTCCATTTTGGTGGGTTTGATTACACCTCAGAAAAGTCGCCTCCTTCGATAGTATCTACGTAAAACAGGGCCGGATCCTTTTCCTTTTATTTCCTTGGTTCCAGATCGCGCATTTCAAATAGGAGACCTCGTGAGTTTTGGCCCATTCCTACATTCTCCCCTTCGCCCAGAATTCCTGACTCAATGAGTTCTTTCCCTCGCCCTTGTTTTCCTTATCGGGAAGCTGCCCGTGAATCTTTCCCATTTCACGACACCTCCTGCGTTGCTACCGCCGCGCCACTAATCCGGGTGGGTTTATCGGTCTACACTTCTGTCTTCAGTTTTTGTGCGGGGTCCGATCGCAAGTTTTCCGTCTCCAGAATCGACTGCCGGCGGTGTTATTCGTTTTGCCGTATTGCACATGGGAATACATTTTACCTCTTTTATCGACGTTTTTTTTTCCTCGTTCCCAAGAGACTCCCTTTATGTTCACCTCCGTCGGAAGTCCTCCCGTTCGGTCGTTAATAAGGCGATTTCCTTCCCCGCAACAATCTTCATCTTCTGTAGGCCTTTCTTTTTCCCCCCGGTTTTACGTCGTACCCCTTTCCGAGTTTGACACATTCTTAAGTTTCGTGCTCGTCCTCGTCAGGCCCGTCAAGTAAGCCTTGAGCTATTTAAAATGACGTCGCAGTTCGGCCCCCTTCTGTAATCCCCCCCCTCGTTCCCTTTTTCTTTCATGAAATAAGGAAAGTACGCGTGAAGCCTGGCGCACGTTCGAGCACTTGTTCTAGTCTGTTCTAAGACCCCTTCAAACCCCCCTCTCCTCTCCCGACCTGGGAATCGCTCGACCGCCTACTACGGAAGTTCGGCTGGGTTTCGCACACTCCACTCAAAGCCGGGTCCCGTAGTTTGGTGTCTCGATTTTTTCTTTTTGGTTAGACTCCCCTGGCGCCATTCCTTTCTACATGCCGCGCTGGGCCGTGCGTTGCAGCGGCAGAGTTTCCGAGATGCCTTTTTTCCCCCCACCTTGGGTTCCTTTTTTTTGTGTCGACTTCGAGGTAAGGTTTTAGGCTTGTCGTCCCCTCCGGCCTCCTTTGGATTGTGCACCGCTTTCCCCTATTAGCCGTGTCATCCTAACCATCTTCACTTACTTCCGCGGGGGAATGGGATTCCAGCGGCGGGTGCCCAATTGAATGGTGGATGGCTTTCTCCTCCCTTCGGACTAGTCCGGCTAACTTTACCCAGGATTCTTGGTCATGCGGAAACTGGGCGTTTTTTCTTGGGTTTATATATATCCCTTCCTCGGGTTGTTTTTATATTCTACCACCGCCCCAGGTCCATGACAATCATAACCCGGGGGTACCCTTTTCGCCTCTAAGTTAGTAAGATGATATGCGAGTCCTCACCTTCCCCAACCTTCGGCTAAACGCCAGCAAGATTTAAGCCTTCCCGAGAATTCCTTGGGTGGGCCTTCTTTCTAAGTGGTCTGACTGGTTTGCACCCTCATGGGAAAGCCCTTGATCTCTTTCCTCCCCCAATCTTCCTCAATGATAGTATGGACTTCCCCGGACTTCCCCCCTCTTGATTGGCCCAGCCTTCTACGGGAATCCTGCTACAGCGCTGCTAGGCGAGCACAGTTTCTGCTCGCATTATGCTGCTCGGGGTACTTGTTCTTTTCCCTCCAACACCTACCTTTGATCTACCTGACCGTACGAGGTTTGGTGCGTTCTGTTGCTAGACCCCCGCCAGTCCCCCAGGCTTTTGCTTGATAGCGCGTTCTGTCCCCTATTTTCCCATTCCGCCGTCTGGGTTTAGCGACAGCACCGCTTTTTTTCTCTTAGGACTCTCTAAAGTGAGAACGTCTGAACCCGGCGGCCCTTTTTTACTGGCTGGATTTACTTGACCAACCTTGGAGTTCTTTTGGCGCTACGTCAACTTTTTCTCAGAATTCGCGGCCTCCAGTCGCTCCTTTCCTTTGACGAGTAGGGTCCCGACTGGTAACGTTATTCCCTTTCCCTGACCCCTTTTTTTTTACTGATCCCGCCGAACCCTTTTTGAGTTGAAATATGGGTAGGGACTGAAATAGGCCATATTTTTACGCGACCAGCAAGAGTTAGTGCGAACAGGTTTTTTTCTGACGTGCGACAAAACGAGCGAAACGCGGGTATGAGGGAACCCCTTATGCAATCGCAATCACGCCCCACCGCCTCAACGGAATTCTTTTTTGTTTCCCCGTTCCTGCCCTCCTTCTCCACATGCAACAGGGACGACACTTTTTGTGCCCCCCGCTCCACTCCCCATTTCCTAGTTCTCAAGTCCCTTTTTTCTTTGGCTGTACCCGGTTAAAGACCGGCACTCATTCGGAGTTTTTAAGTGTCAAACCGTGCGCGGCAGACATTGATGCTTATACCTTTCTTTTTCAATTGGTCTCCTTTTTTTGTACCAACCAAAAAAGATTTAATAGAGTTTTTACAGCTCGTGGACCTTTTCCCGGCGGCGGCGTACAAGTGGTACTGGCCGTGTAAGTATTCTCGCTTTTTTTGGGCTTTTTTTTTTTGTTCGCGACCTTCCTCCTTCTTCTCAGGGCCTCTCCGTTCAGGAGACGGTGGCAAGAAATTCGGTTTTTTTCGGCTGCGGCGGACGAAAGGCCGAATTTGCGAACGCTTTTTTCTCTCCTATTGGTCAGTTCCTCCGGAGCGCCTACGGGAAATCCCCCCCCAAGCAGGGCGAGTCCCCTGCGAATGATTGCTCCTCAGTACAGAAACGGCCAACCACCCACCCCCCTTCCCTTCTGATTTCGGTCAATCTATCAGGGACTTTCTGCCCGCCTGCGGCGCTGATACCCACTGCGAACCCTCAGGACCGGGTTCGCCGAGTTTGGGGGGATTCTTTTCCGGTCGCCCGGCCCGCGGGAGGTTAATTCTCTTTCCTTGTTTCATATTGATTGTCTATACTCTCCCTTGCAGACCCCCCTGCTGCTTCCCTATTCGAGTGTAAACTATGTTTTGCCGCTTCTTGAGGGGCTCACCGTACGGTTGTTGTCTTCATAGGTCAAAGCCGTCTTGCATCTGTTCTTCCCGGGTTTGACGGTACCTTCAGGCGAAACCTCCCTTGTCCCCGGTGGGGTACATCCGGTCCGTTGGTCCCACAACGTCCGATCTTTTCGCCAGGTCGTCGGCATCCAGTCTGACAATCAGCGAGGATGAAAGATTTAAAACTTTTACCATTTAAGTCCCTCCTCCTTCTCCGTCCTCGCCCCGGACCTACTTCGCCGTTTCGCGAATGTGCGCCACACCATTTCCTTTCGATCACTTCTCTTTGGCGGCGATTCCATGAAGACGTCTCCCCCATCCCCGGTGGATAAGGGGTTAAGTACTGAGTT
>Ga0179593_1409495_pt1 | contig 10443 bp, 5 predicted proteins | sample CZODoug2_1_08_16_FD_185931 | JGI IMG/M metagenome (GOLD analysis project Ga0179593, IMG submission 185931) | Vadose zone soil fungal communities from Angelo Coast Range Reserve, California, USA - CZODoug2_1_08_16fungal (PacBio error correction) | ecosystem: Environmental > Terrestrial > Soil >... | reverse complement strand
TTCACACATAAGGTTCAGCCCCCCCCCCCACCCACAACCCCCCCCCCCCCCCCCCCACCACACCCCCCCCCCCCCCCCCTCCTCCCCCCCCTCACCCCACCCCCCCCCCCCCCCCCCCCAACCCAACCCCCCCCCCCCCCCCCCCCCCCCCCCCCCCCCCCCCCACCCCCCCCCCCCCCATTTCATCGGCGGGGGGCGTTCTGCCCCGCCTCGGCTCGTCTTTGCGTGGCCGGTCGCGTTTTGCTCTTTTCTTCGGGCCTTTCCGTCTCTTTTTCTTCCTTCGGCGAATCCCGGGTGCTCCCCCTTCGTCGACCTCGCAGTCTTTGTGACCCGTCTGACCCCCCTTTCACCCGTTTCTTTTGTTTCTTTGCCCCCCCCTCGCCTCACTTCTAATTCACCCCCCGTCCTGTCTCGATGAATTTTTGTTTTCTCTTGATCTAAGATGAATACCTCTGTACCAGCTCCGCGTACGACCGTCTCGAGCTTCTAGCGGCCCTAAAAATGGATTTTTTTGCATGACCCCCGGACGTTCTGGCCCGTCCGAGCGCGGCAGAACGCGACGACGCTCGCGTGCACAAACACCTAGCTCGGTTATAATAGCATTTTCCCCCTTCTTCTCTATATTTTTCTTTTGTGTTCGTCTATAGATAGCTTGATATCTCCTCCGAGGGACTTTTCCGTCTTAGTAGTTTTCTTTATAAGGAATTTTGAAGTATACTCTTCCCTAAGAGCTCCATCTCCTACTGGTTCTGGCAGCCTCGTCTCGAATGGGGTTTTCCTCACTGAGTGCGCTTTCTGTCCTGGAAAGGGGAGGGCCCTCGGAGGCTGAAGATGGTCCTTTTTTCCACTTATGGGAGGTCAGTTTTCTAGCCCCCCTTTCTAGCCGTTCCCGACGCGATCCGGGCAGTTTTCTGGCCCCCCGGGCTTTTGGTTCGACACCCCGGCTCGGTGGTTCTCCCTTCCGCCTGCCGTTTTTCCCTACAAAGCTTTCCCGTGCACGCTCCGCGGGCCCACTCTTATCGACTGGCTGCGCGTATCCCTGCTTTTCTGGGCCACGCCACCCGCTGGCCGCACGCTTTCAGGGTGGGGTCCGAACCAACATTCAGGTTACCTGGGCCGACGAGCGCCGTCAACTTCAATTCATTCGGTAGTCCCGGGGGCCCCGACAAAGCTCACCAACACCTTGGCCCGGTTTTTGTATTTAAGTTAAAGGACGATTAGTTTGAAGGTCTTGTCCACCTGCACAGCCCGGTCCTGGACATTCACGTTTTTTAGTAGCAGTTTTAAAGAGAGTTTTTTAGTGGTCATCTCGAAAGACCGCCCGCCCCCAAATGAGTAGATTAATGCCGCGCGTCCGTCATTTTTAGGGACACTTTTTTGGCTTTACTTATATCGAGGTAATTCTTCGTCCATAGTAACGGCTCTTTGAGGTGATTGTTATGTTTGCGCAGATTCCTTTCCTTCGATTTGTCTTTATGTCGTGTACCCTCCGGAGACCATTTACCTGTAACACTCCTCCCCAGTCTCGCCTCCTCTTGCATACTCTGGTTCGTGTGCGTCCAGGCGTTTCAAGCCACGTGCCCTATCTCAACGGCTTCTCGCACGCCTTCTTGCCCCATCACACGATCGCGTAATTTTCTATACTCCCTATTCTACCGAAACGGTGTACTTTGCCGCGCCCCTGCGAACATTACCGATAAAGTTCCACTCCCCCCCGACCGGCTTTCAAGTGAATATAAACCCGAGGAAGATTTTGCCTTCCTGAAAAGTTCTCCTAGAGAGTAATCCCAGACTGCTAGGTGATCGACGGTTTCTTTTTCCAGAAGATTGTACCCCAATAAGAGTTCAAGGACGATTCCGAAAGCAGCCTTGACCTGTCATGAGCATGCGGGTTTTGTCCAGAAGAAAGTTGGACTTGAATGATCCTTATTGGTTTGGTTTTCTTAGTCCCTGAGATTTTCAATCCCTGAAATTGGGTGTCGTGGAGGAGCTTTACCATCACCTTTTTATTACCTTTAACTTTGTCCCGAGCCTGGCATGCACACACGCCCCACGCCGGAATGCTGGACTTTTCCCTCCACGTCTAGTCGGCCTGGGGCCCTCCGTCTAAGCACCGTCACAGAGCCGGTTTGGTCCATCCGTTCCCCCCTCGTGGCGTTTGCTTATCATTTGTTGCCGACTTCGCGTGTCCCCTCGAGCTTCCGAAGAGCATTGTGTAAGCCAAGCCTTGGTTCAAGACTCATAGAGACCCTCTCTGGTGACGCTAGTCCTGACCGTAAATGAATAGTGAGGGTCTTTCTGACCAAGGACAGGTTGAACCCTCTAAGTGATCCTAACCTCCGACTTTTAGAGCAGCGCGATTTACCCGATGCAAGCGAGAGTGCCCTCCGGACGAGTTGTGGCTGACGGGTGAGAGTTGCGTTCTTTGCGTGTTTCTCCCAGCCCTGAACAATATTGCCCTTTTACTGTAGAAGCCTTGACGGCCTCCCGGCAGCGAGCCCATGGTCACAGAAATGCAGGTTTTTCCCGCTCACCCCCCCCCTGTTCAGAGGCATTTCGGCGACCAAAACGAGTGGACCTGGTCGGTGACCAGTCTCGTTGTACTTTTTTGGATTTTATGCCAGAGTAACTTAATGCCCCCCTCCGCTAATAGCGATAGAGGAGATTTCGCCTTCTTTCGTCCCTTTTCCCAGCGGGCCCCAATCTCTGGTTCGACCCTCTGTCGTAGTCGACGTTCCAAAGCTTGTGGTTCGCCTTTGGGTATTTTTTTTCCTTTACGGCGGTACGGGTTGGCAGGCCTTTCGCCCCAGCTTCCGCTTGTGCTCCTGCTCGGTTTCCCCCCCCTCGCCCGCTCGACTCGTTGCCGTACTGGTTTGCCTTGCGCAGCGGTGTATTCTTTTCCCCCCCGGTTTTTGGGTGGTCACAAACGCCGGAAGCGTTGATCATCGGTTCAAGGGTGAAAGGAACCTCCCGTGTGGGATTTGCGGCCCGTTTCTTAGGAGTTTGTGACCAAATATCGTTTTCCCGTCCCATTTCGGCTTTCCTGTGAACCGAGGTTTTTTTTCCCCGTTTTGATTCAACGTAGATGCCTTTTAGAGAGGACCACTGCAGGCCATTGTGCTGTGCCTCCAACTTTTTTTTACAGTTAGAGGCTTTGGCCCCTCCTGGCCCCCCTCGTATTCTTGTGTCTCTGCGGGTTGCGAAGCCGCGACGATTCCTTTCGGCGCTCTTCAGAAGTCAACTTCTAGAGCAGTTCCCCCCGCCTTGGCCCAGCGATCAATCCGGTTGGAACCCTAAAGCCCTCTCTTCAGACAGGATAGAGGAAACTGTCTACCTAGATCGATTGTTTTCCGGAGTCGGTTTCAGTCAGAACTATGTTGTGGCGACACACCCTGGCTTTTTCCTTCCTGTAGCTGACCCGCTTAGCCCGCGCTGGTGCCACTTCCCGTTCGCCCCTTCGCTTTATCTTTTCTCCCCGTTTGCCAGCCTTGTCCATCGTCCCACACCGCTGCGGTTTCGTAATCGACCATCATCGTGTGGGGCTTTATGTTCGACTTCTGCTTTTTCGGGCACCGCTCCCAATCGAACAAGTTCCAGTCTGCGTCTTCCTTCCTTGCCCTGGGTTTTCACGGTCTTTATGCGGGCGCTTTAGATCCCGGTTTTGGCCCTCCCACCGCGAACCCCCGTTTCCTGCCGAAGCCCCACCCTTGTGCGTTCCTTTTTTCCGCCCTCCTCCGTTTTTTGATCACCTGGTCGGTTGTGCGTTTTTCGGCCGTCCGCCCCCAGGGTGAGGAAAGCGGCCCTCTTTCCTTCATAGCCTCACCCCCCAAATAAGTCTTTGTGTTGTCTTTTCCTTTCTCTTTTTCCGGTTTTGAAGGCCACGAGCGTTGACTCCTCCTGAAAGAGAATCCATCCTTTTTTTTTACGGGCTGACCTCTCGTGTGAGAGCCAGGTGTTTGGGTTTTTTTTTCCCGTCCCTTTGACTAGGTGTGACTCCCCATCCACCGCATCCCCTGCGCTTTTCCTCAAGATCCGCTACTTTTAGTCCCTGTCACCTGGTCTATCTCGTGTTCGCTTCGTTGGGCCGTTGTGATAGCGGTTCATCAGACGCCTCAGACTTCTTTCCTGCGTACGAGATTTATGGCTCTTTGGTGTACTACGGAGTCTGCGCTGGCCGGGCGTGCTCCTGAGCATCTCGTTAGGAGTGTTTCCCCCCCCTCGCTTGGGAGAAGTTTTTTTTCCGCTCCTTACTTCCTCGTGGTCCTTCAAGTGGCCGCGGCGCGTTCACCGCCTTTATCCTAAGATGCTTAGCCGATTCCTCCTCGTCCTGATGAAGATCCGTGATCCTGTGACTTTGTCCCACCGGCCCGCAGGCTTGCCTTCTTCAGATCGGGACCTCCGTTCCCTTTTGCCTTGTTCCCGCCGACGTCTGCGTTTTTTCCCCCAGGTTCACCAAACGAGTTCAAATTTTTTGTTGTTTTTTTTGCGTGGACTCCGCCCCTCGTTTCCGGGTCGAGATCAGCACCCCTGGTGGCCTGTGGACTCCTGACAACGGTTACTTTAGCCTTTCTCGGCCATCACCAGTGAGGGTGCCCCCTCTCCCCCAAGGACGATTCCTCCAGAGATGTTTTACCCAGACTCCCTTCCTCCACCTCCGTTCCTTTACGACAGGGCGTTTCCCGTCTCCCCCTCAGGATCGCCCCTGCTCTTCCTGGTTACACCCATTCCTGTGGGTTTCTACAAACTTCGAATGAACCGGCCCACCGGCACGTTTTGTCTGATCGAGTTATTTTCCGCCCTCCCCCTCCTCTGGCCGAGCTGAGCTGGACCCTCGAGTTTTTGCCGCACTGTGTAACGGACCGGCCCCCCCCGTGGGACTTTTTTCCAAAACGCCTGTTCTTTGGGCACCTGTCGAAAGACTGTTCTCACTCTCGCTGAATGTCCCTGGCGTCCCGAGCGCTGGACCTGCCCGGATTTTGCGCCTCAGAGAAGGCATGCATCGGCGAGCAGGAATCGGATTTAGATCCTCCGTTCTTTCCACAGCAACTGACGTTACCGAGAGCTTTTTTTTCTCTTTAAAGACTCCTTCATGCCCTCCCTTTTGGTGAGTTCGCGCCTTTTTCTTTTCAAGATTTTTTCCTCCACCTTTTTTCCCCCTTGACGGCAGCTCCTGAGAGACTCCGCTCGAGGGCTTGTGGCGACTGTTTTTTTCTTTCTCGTAAGGGCCCGGGGCCACCCCCTAGGGCATGTCACCGTCATTCCCCGCGGCGAGAGGCGGAATTAGCGGCTTTGCCCCTCCCTTTAGTGTTTTTTGCTAAATGAGTAGAATCTACTTTGCGATGCGAGGCCACCCCTTGCCTCGGTGAGCTTTTTTCACCCCTCGACCGAAAACGTTTATGCTTCCGACTTGTTAGGCGGCATCTCTGCTGACCTCCCGGTGAGAGTGACGTCCTTTTTTACAAGAAGGTTTCGTTTCCCCCCCCCCCCTTAGAGGAAAAGGAAGAAAACGACTCTTTGTGGAATCGATTTTGTACCAGGTTGTGGCAGGTGAGGTGCTTTTCCGCGGGAGGCCCCACCTCCTGAGGCCAACCTCCCCGACTTAGTGGACGAAATTTTCCTTTTCCCCGTGGTTGCCTTTTCTGAAAGAACGAGCTCCCCAGTGCAGCTTTGACATCCGACTAGGGCGGGCATCCCAACATGATGGTCATACTTTTTTTCCCCCCCCCCCTATTCATTAACCAGCTTCCTCTATGCGACACGGAGTCGCCCATTTGCCTTCCCTTTCGGGGCCACCCCCGTGGCGGTCATCGCCTTCCCCCAGCCGATCGACTGCCTTCGAGGATCCCCCCCGATGGCCCTTTCTGCCTGTCCCCCCCCGATAGGAGGCTTTTGACGCTCCCTGCTTTCAAACAGATTGTGGCTGTCGCTATTTTCTTGGTCCCCTTCGGTCGCCCGACCCCCCCCTTTAACCGAGTCGAGACGTGGTATTCCTTCTTCGTTTCTTTTTGTCGCCGGGAGGGCTTTCCAAAGTCGAACCCTTTTTTTTGTTGAGGCTGTGCGTTTGACCGGCTTCAGTATTCCCTTCCCAGAAGACTGGTTGATGGGGCCGGTTTGCCTATTCCCCTTTCGGAGATAGAATTACACCGAGGAGTTCGTTCTCCGGCAACCGGTTTTCCAACCCCCCGTCGGCTTCAGAGAGGCTGGATTTTGGTTTCGGTGAGGAATTTTGTCTTTTTTTTCCCCCCCCATGGATGTCTTATCTACGTAACCCCCGCGATTCATTTGACTCCCCCTCTACACTTCCGACCTTCAGCTCTACCCTCTACTGAGATTCTCTTGAAGCGTTTGTCCGTCCGATCCACCCAGGTTCGGTTCTCCTTCCTTTTTTTTCGCTGAGGCGGCGCTTCCTTTTGTTAGAGGGCCTTCTCGCTTGATCCTGCCCCTTGAATTGTGTGGAGTTTTTGGCCTTGTTTTCCCCCTCAATACGTCGCCTTTTGACCTCTCCCCGTTTTAAGGGAGCGATTGGCGACCTCACCGCGGTCGTGTCTTTATTCGGTTACGACCTTCCCCCCGGTTTGACGTTCCCGCGCTCATTCCGGTAAGAAGGTTTTTTTTTTCTCTCTGGTTGTCTGTTTTTTGGCCCAATGAAGCTCTTCTTTCCTTCCTTATTTGGATCTGAAAGCCTCTAACTGGCGGCTCTAGTGTTTTTCGTTGCCGCCGCTCCCCCACTTTGTTTTCTTGTTAGGCCTCTTCCGGAGGGACTCACGCCCTTCTTTAGCCATCGTGGGCTTGCGTCGCTCCTCTCCCCCGTTGGTTGCCTTTAATGAAGTCCCCCCCATGAACTTTTCGTTTCCGCGCTTTGGTTCTAGTTTCACTTCCAATAACATTTCTTTTTTTGAAATGGGTCCTCCGCAGTTGTCCCTTCCCTGCCAGCAGGCTTTCGTCGCGCCTCCTCCCCCTTCTACTTTATCGCCCGGTCCTGAAAGAAAATTGCGTGGAGGAGGAGGACCGGGGTATGGGATCTTGCAGGGCAGATCAGAGAACGAGTCTTAGTTAAAAACGTCTTTTTCGTGAATACACGTATAGACTGAGCGTATGCCCCCTCGGGGCATCGCGGGGGAGGATGAGATCGATTACTGAATGCTGCCGATATTTTTTTCTAATGTTGCGTTTTTTCTCGTGATGGGCCGCGTGCCAGTCTCCGTCCTCCCCCCCGCCAGGTCCCATTGTCATCCAGCACTCCCGTTCTTGGACCTTTTCTCTAGCTTGGTTTTCTTAAGTCGGACCCCAGGAGTGATGTACCGGGGGCCCCCGTTGCTAGAAGCTGGAAAATGAGGATCCTTTCCCCCGTCTGGGATGGCATGCCCCCCTCCATACTTTTTCTCGCCCCTTCTAATCAGAGCGGTAGTTCAGTGGGTCCCTGAGTACGGGTCACCGGTTGCGGCCGGTCGCCGCATTTCCCCCCTTAATTTAATCCGGGCGGTTAGCCCCCGAATGCGGGCACCCCGGTTCCCTAAGCAGGAGAATGCGGAGACCCTCCCCTTCAAAGCTTTAGACTTGGGGTCGCCCCCCCTTATTAGCCCCCGGTGCGGTTCAGCCCTGACCCCCCCGGCTCCCCACGTGCACAAGCTCTTCCTGGTGTGGCCTCCCCAACAGCCGCAACTCGTCGGTCCCTCCCAAAGAGGATACCTTCGCGCGGCAACTTAGTCCCGGTGTCCCCCTGGTCCCTCCCCTATAAAAGACAGTTTTCGGCGTCATCCCAAGCCTTGTTTGCGTTTCCCCCTGCGAGAGATGGACCCTTTGCTGGAGTCACCCTCCCCCACACTCCCAATTCGCGCCCTTTTCAAGGGTAGTCTAAGTTCTAGCGACTCTTTCCCCTGAGAAGAATCCAGCCCCATCTGTTCCGATAATGCGCCGCGTCCTTTCGGGTATTCCCTTCAAAAGTTGCTTAAGTCACGAGCCTCCCCTCTCTCCAGACCATGAATGAGGTTTTGATAGGCTTCGCATTAACTGTTACGAGACTAACTTTTACCTCTGAGCCAGTAAGTCCCGCCTAATACCGGGATCTAGAGAATTTCCTTGTGTGTCTCTGTTCCATTTTCTAGTACAGTCCCTTCTCCAGGCTTTCCTGGCCCTCTTTTTCCTTTTACACCATTTTTTTCCCGAAGCGGATTTTCAACCTTGACTCTTCACTAAAAGCTTCCGCCCATTTAACCTCTCCCCCCCCCGTGTGTGAATACCTGGTCCGCGCTTCGGCGCCAAGAAACAACCCCTCCCCTCCCCTATTTTCTCTACACGTGGACCGTTTTCACCCATGTACGCGTCCTCTTCCTTCGCCCCCCCTCTTTTCGTCCCGCTAGTCTCCCCTTTTTTTTCACACGCCCCTTCGATCGGAGTCCCCGAAGCAGGGTCCAGCGAGCCCAATAATTTCATCGATCCTTTTTTTGTACCATGTTTCAGTAGCCTCGCCCGCCCCTCTGGCACAAGTGGAGCCCGCCAAGGTTTTTTACTCCCTCGTCCCTGGGCTTTGGGCTCTAAGTTTCCCCCCGGGTTAGTCCAAATTTTTTTTCGGTTGAGGCTATTAGATCTTTTCTTGTAGAGTTGCCTGTGTCTACCAAACCCCACCTCCTCCCCCTTTTTCATGCAACGTCCCCCTTTTAGAACGGCCGGGAGTGGTCGAGTATTCCCTGAAATGATAGCCAAGTCCCCGGCCGGTATACCTTTCTCCCCCCCCTAGGCACCTCTGCTGCCGTGAAGCCGACTGGTTCCCTAGTCTATGTAATCCCTACGAGGCTTACACTTGACCGAGAGGCTAACACGATTAGTTAATTCGTTAAGGTTGGAAGATCCCACCTATCGTGGCCGCCTCGAAGTCGTTTCCCCAACCAGCCCTCTCGGGGTAGGATAGGAGACCCCGCCAGCCCCACTTTCCCCTCTTCACTGGAAATGAACACCCAGTCTAATTCGACTCCCCCCTCTCCCTTTGTGCACCACACGTCTCATTGCTGGCAAAGTTGATTTGAATTTACCCGCGGACGCTCTGTTTTTTCGTGGGCGGCTAGGTGCCCGCCCCGTATCGAGGACCATCGTGGTTGCCCGCTGTGAGACACTTTTCCGAGTCTGAGGAGGAAGAGACTGGCAACTGAACAAAGGTCTTGCAGAACCCATTTCCAAAGGGTCACCGTGACCCGCACCCTTCCTTTAGACATCCGATCAAAAAGGTGCAGAGAGAAGGGCTGCACTCTCCCCCACAGACGCCTTCTTTCACCTGGGCATTGTCTCCAAGTATAATCTTCTAGAGGTATTACTTCCCCGATAGCACTGCCTTACCCCCCGGTCGTTTCTGGGAAGGCGTCGATAGGGAAATGAGATTTATTTTCCTCATCTTCGTGAGCTTCATTTTTTCCAACTCCCTTCCCTTGCGTGAGAAAGGTTTTTCTTAAGGTTCTCTTTCCCCGTACAAGGTCTTTGAGGCTCAAGCCGCTAGGGGAACAGAGATCTCCTAGGTTACCTTTGCACTTTCAGAACCGAATCGATCAATAATTGAAGTGGCTTCCCGGCAGACCTTTCTCTCTTTTGTGGTTGTGTGAACAGTCCGCGAGGTCGCGCTTCTGGGATCCCGGCTCCCAAGTACATTTGATTTCCTCCCGTCGCGTCGTTGAGGCCTTCGGGGCTCCCAATTTTTTTGTTTGCTTCCTGGTCGTGAGAGAAGCTGCCCTCTTGGTTGAAGATCTCTTCAAAGTCTTCCTTGTCGCGTCCAAAGGTCCCCCCCTTTGTTTCTTGCGCTTGGCTCCCCATTGATGACTTCGATGCGGCGGGAAATCTAGTTCCCCCCATTTCCTTGTAGCTGTTTTTTTTTTTTTTTGTTCCCCGAGCCAGCGCCGTAGGCCGGGCTCCGCGCCCTTGGTTCCCTCGTAGAAGCTTTTTTTCCCCTATAAACCCTCCCTCCCTTGGGAATTTTCACCTCGACCTCTTCTTCTCAAACGTCTCGCAAACTCTCCTCCGAGCGAGCTCCCCTTACGAGTAGGTCTTTTTCTCCTGCCTCTTTCCCAGCTCTTTTATTTTTCCCCCCTTTCCCCTACTTTTTCGCCATAAGAGGCCCCGCGCTGGCGCCCCTCCTCCTACACGTTCTGCCAGCCCTCAGGATTTGTCCACCAGGTGCACCCACCGCCCACCTCTGCAGTTCCGACTCGACTCGGTCGAGTCGGTTCGCTGTAGAAGGCGTAGCTCCTCACGCCCTTTCACCCCAAACCCCCCCCGGTGTCTTGTTCTCTTCCTTTTTGTTGCCATGCTCGGTTTCATTTCGATCGGACATAGGGTTCCCCCGCGACCCGTTGACCTAGCCAACCCCCCCCCCTTTCGCTCCCCCCCGCGCGGAGCCCTTTTCTATTTTTGAGTTGATTTCCGCCGCCAGTAATTCCTCAGGTGAAGGCACCCGGCACC